>WLWD01003206.1_pt1 | contig 86938 bp, 50 predicted proteins | sample 6712731 | NCBI WGS metagenome assembly WLWD01 (sample SAMN12718690, study PRJNA576275) | sponge metagenome | isolation source: marine sponge | host: Mycale hentscheli | place: New Zealand: South Island, Marlborough, Capsize Point | collected 2014-11-01
CTCCTTTGTCTACCTCTCCTGCTTCTGAATCTTTCTGTCCGTCTATCATGATTATGGACTAAGGGTTTCTGAAACTTAACTTCTGCTTTTCTATTTTCACCTTCTTTTTGAAACTTATGCCGCCTTTACTCCACGAGATTCAATTCCATCCGCCTTTTAGTACAATATTAATCGTTCCTTTTTTGCCTTCTCTTTTGTACTTTCTCCATCATTTTACTACACCGCCTTTCCTCGTCGATTTCACCGAATAATTAACAGCATTTTTGCCATCTCTTTCGCACTTTAGCCTTCCTTTCTGAAACCTACACTGCCTAACCTCATCTGTTCCAACTGCTTTATGTTACAATTACAGTAATCACTTTCTACTGATCGTGGCAACACTTTACCAATTCTCCTTTTTCTCGGCCACTCTCATCTTCTTTTGTTCATCTTTGTACCTGGTTAGGTTGCAAATGAATTCTCCTACCAGTAGTCTAGCATAGCCAAACCCTTTTTTTCTTTACAACTGCGTTCTTGGTTTACACGGTAATTCAGTGCTAGTCCACGAAAGCTGCTCTCCTGTTTTTCTGCCACTCCTGCATACACTCCATTATTTTGTGCCGGGTTTGGTTGCTAACCAGTTTGCCTTGCACTCTAGGTTTACCTGGTAATTATGCCCGAATTCACGAGTATTGTGCGTCTGTGCGTTCCAGCTCATTAACTCATGAATTATTCATGAATACATATGTCGTCGTCAGTCACAGGTATTATTATATAGATAGTGGCATTAATTATGCAGAAAATTTTAAATGTTATAATAACAACAGTTGAAGTATCTTTCTATTTGAGGTAAGAGAGTATTTCGTAGCTATGTACTATCTTGTGAATGGCTATGTATATACCGTACTTTTAGAATGGAACTACTGAATTAGTAGAGCAGTCTTCATATACAGGAGTTGAGCATTTAATTAGCACGTTTTGATATACTAGTGTTTTAATCTCACGTATTTGTAAAATTTCAACCGTTATAACTTGAAAGTTTATAGTAGCTGTTGTATAAATTACAATTACTGGCACACTTGCCATCTGTGCTCAGCACACCACCAGTATATTAGACGATTCATTTCTGCCTTTAGTGTACAGTATAACTAAATTATCAACCAGCTACAGTTGCAAACTCTTATGCTCTCTCCAAGATATGCTGGATAGGAATCATACCTTGAGTTTATCTAGCTGCATCTTGACGGAGTCCATGTCGCTGACAAACGGGTTCATATTGGACATCTCCACATCCAGTCTCTGGGAACACTTCTCAAAGCTCTGGTACTCCTGATAGAACTCCGCCCACCTCCCCATCAGAGCCGACACGGTGGGCTGGTGCTGGATGTAGCTATGGAAAATAACACAGTGCACAATTCACTGTAAATGGTTATTAATGTCAAAACAAAACTGATATTTCTAAGCGCATTAAGTAATAATAGCAGATTTTTCTCTTACACTGCCAAAAAAATTTGGATTTATAATGTAACCCGAAGATCTCCTTACGGGTCATTAAGTGCATTATATTTCACATAGTAATTATGTCAAAAACAGTTTTGTTGTTATGGCTTAAAATTCTAAACTAAATGAAAAAATTGCGTCCGTAAATTAGTGGAGAATATACATTTAATACTTCACACGGTAAAGGACATTACCCGAATGACTGCAGCCTGCGTACTTAATGTGACTCCACAGATCCCCACACTTACCTGTCACTCATCTTGGTCCACCTCTGGTTGAGGTCAGCCATTGTGTCTCTGAGATCACTGGTGTCGTCTTCCTTGTGGTAGGTGGAGATAAGCTCCTCTGACAGAGTATTCAACACTGACAGATGCTGCGTGTTTACCACTATGTCACTGTCAAACACCTAAACAACAACAAACAAACAAAGGGGAAAGAAACACAACAAAGATGATGCTAAGTTGTTGATCTTATGATATACGCATCTTTTAACTTCTTATGTAATAATATTATAATTCATAACAGGTTATGAATTATAATATTACTATGTAAAAAGTTAAAAAAATGAATACATTATTATGTTGAAAACATAGTAAATATGTCTCTTTTGATAAACTCTAATGATGTTCTGGCACCAAAGATACAATTATTCACATGCCCCCACAGTAGAAACCATGGAATTCACTTATGCATACATAAATAATATACACCATATTATATAAATACAAACACTCATACATACACACATATATACACATATACATACATATAAACACACATACATACATACATACAACATACATACATATTTACACACATACATACACATAAACAAACATATTTACACACATATATAAACCATACATAGACACATACATACACACATATGTACATACATATTTACACACATACATACACATAAACAAACATATTTACACACATATATAAACAATCATACATAGACACATACATACACATTATGTACATACATCATACATACAAACTCATACATACATACACACATACACACACACACACGGAACTACTTAGATAAAATCATCACCTGTTGCTTGTCCCTCAGCAGAGCAGAGGAATGAGGTGTTGTAGTTACCCTGGCATGACTGGGTGAGGAAGAAGTGCTGGGTGTAGATGCCACATCCAAGACACTCTTAGTGTCTGTCGCCCACACACTGAGGTCCTCCCATACCCTATGAAACCTGGTCAACAACTCCATGTCTCCTACAAGCTGAGAGAATACCTCGTCCAGCTCCAGTAGCAATCTAGCAAAGTTAATAATAGGGGTACTATAATGAACAAGAAACTATCACTACATGTATATTAATCTTAATCAATCTATGTATACAAACTTTATAAACACACACTATTAACAATTTCAAGAATAATGTACTTAGCTAGTACACCATAAAATGACAATGAAAATTGAACCGATAGTACATAAGCTAACAATATGTCACATGTGAGTACTGTAACACTTAAAAGTCTTTGAGACTACACAGCTTGTCCCATGTAACTGTGTCAGGTGAAACACAGACTTACTTATTAGCATCCTTCCTTGCCAAGGAACATTGTTCAAGTACTGTCTTGAAGTCAGGCAACTCTATTTTTATCCCCGTTGACCCATCTTTACCAGACTGTAATGCAACAGTTTTAGAATGGTATTAGTCACGCCCACTTCCTCTTTCGGCCATTCCTGTGGTGAAGTCACGTAACAACATAACCGCATAGGTTAGTGATAGCTCCAACTGCCTGGACTTCAGCATGCATTCCTTGGTAATTAGATCAGGAGTCAAATTAATTAGCAACTTCCTTCATCAGTACAATAGTGTGAACGGGTATGCATCAGTTCAGTGCGTTAGTTCAGTGCGAAATTAAAAAAAAATTTTTTTTTAACCATACCATCAATATAGTCAAAGTACAATAGGGTGTTCTTGAGCACAAAATGGTGAGCGAGCCTGCCTAGTTGTGTTACATAAAACTATGGTATTATAGTAGTCAGAGTTGAGGTCAAATACTTTTTTCTTTTAATATATAATATGGTGATGAAATGTGAGCTCTCAAAATTATAATGATATATTTCTACTTACTGGCAGAATCATTTTATGTTCTGTAGTTACAGAATCAAGGTCCAGGTGGCTGGTAAACAACAGAGCCTTAGGATCTCAAACAATGCCAGCATAATAATATTTGGCACAATAATTGGTAGGCAATAGCTTAGGCCATAATTGAGCATAATAAGTATATTTTCTCAGCATGATGTTGACACAACACCGATGCTGAGGCAACAGTTGCACACTATAAAATAAACTTATTTCCTTGTACTATTACTGTGATTCATGTAATACAGTTGTACAAAGGTAGAATAATTTAGGATGTGATAGGCACATAATTGCAGCAAAGCCAAATAACATAATAGGAAAAAAAATTAATGGCATAATGTGGACTTTCCTACTGAACTTACTGAACCATCATCATGCCCACAACCACATGAGAAAATAATTTTTCTATATTTTGTTTATAGCAGAAACAGTTAGTAGCTTCTTCTCTGCAGTTGATGCACACATTTTTACCTTCAAGCTCCATTGCTACCAAGGAAAATCTTCTATTATTTTTAAATATATCCCACATTTGCAAAAAAACTGTTTTTTTCCCCATTGTATTTATGCATCCAGCATCCTCTGTGCCGGTTGAAAGATTAAATAGCACAACAGGAAAGTGTTTTGACACGACATTTGAAGAACAAGTTCATCGTTTTACTTAATTAAGGCTCTAGTTTTCATATATATGTATAAAACAGAAATTCAATTATAGTTAATCCACGCAACACTCCAGTTAATGGTGATGAAGTTCAAAAGTATTTGTAATTATAATTAAAATACTGATGTTGTGTTTGGTATTTGAGTTCTTCAAAGTATTTGTATTTAAATGCTATTCAGAGTAAGTGCATGGCTAACAATTTATCTTAGTACAAAAAAAAAAAAATAGAATTGCTTTCTTACTTAAGTAGTGGTTAGATTCTGTAGCATCTATTTTTAAAGTCATTCTGATTGTTTGAATTAGCTACCAGTAACTTGTGTCAACAAGCACTCAGTTGCATAAAAAAGAGTGGTGAGAGGGTTTTAATTTTAGTAAACAAATACAGAATTTCATACTCACCTCACCCCTTGACAACAACACCAACAAGCACTCAGCTACTAAATATTGGCACAGTTTTTGAATTTATGTATGGTAAAGGGTTTTAATTAGAAGATTGTAATAACAATAAAATAATATTTCAGTCAATAATTATAATAATAATAATTATTATTATTATTATTACTAGTGGTGTTCTTGAGTCCCAAATATAAATAAATAAGAGGAGCAATTAATACACTATTATGAGAATCACACCTACACTAGAACTCAATAATTGCACATACACACACACACACACACACATACACTGCTCTGAGCATAGCATTATGGTACTATACATACCTCTTGTCCTGTAAGGAATAGTAGCACGTCCCCTGCTACCTCCTCACACAGGTGTATCTGTATGACTGTCCTAATGGCTGTCTCCAGGTAGTCTCTCTCAGGCTCTGGGGTGAAGAAGATCTCCACAGGATGAGTTCTGCCTGGTACACTCTGGAAGAAAAATGAATGATTATAAAACTAAGAAAACTTCTGGACACACTACATAATTGTGTGTATTTGGTTTATTCCATGTACACACAGACACACACACACGTACATACACCCATCATTCTCCTGAGAATGAACAATCACAATTAACCGCCCGCCCCCCCTCCAATCAAACCTAAAACTTTTTTTTTTTTAATGGTAGCATTCCATATGATATTCCACTGGTGCCCTCATGCCACACTCACAAGCAATGGGGCTTCTCCAAAGTAATGCTGAAACTTGCCAGCGTCCAGTGTAGCACTCATGATAATGATCTTCAGATCCGTGCGATTCCGCACAATCTACACACACACACACACGTATTAATACATACGAAGGCAAGTCATATTTACATCGTAATACTGTAGATGATTTGCCAGAACAGTTTGATCCTGCTTTCCATGTTCAGGAGGCCACCATCAGTTGTTGAGTGAACTGACTGACTGACTGACAAAGTGAGTAGATACACATATCCCGTCTGTGCATGCACACTGAGGGTTAATTATGTACACATACACCAGGCATCACAACTTAACACTATTGATTCTGTTTTCCTCTCCATTTATAGCACTCATCACAGTATATATGAGCCACCTCCTTCCGCGCCCTCACCTCCTTGAGCAGTCCCATTAAGATATCAGTGGCCACTGTTCTCTCGTGAGCCTCGTCCAAAATGATAGCCTCGTCCAAAATGATGACCCCGTACCGTTCCAACAGAGGATCGTTCATGGCCTCTCGTAGCAACAAACCGAAAAATTCACCACAAATTTAATCACTTTGAGAAATTCACCACAAATTTAATCACTTTGAGGTGGTTGTGGGGGAGGTAGGTTGGTGGTGGAGAGAGAGAGAGTGAGGAGACAGATAGAGAGTGTGTGTGAGTGTATGTGTGTGTGAGTGTGATTGGTGTTAAGGGGTTAGGGAATGTAAGAATTGACTAGTCTACAAGTTACCAGGGAAATAGAAACTTTTATTTTATTTTTCTCAGGTTTAGTGCCAGCTAGAGCAGCAGATGTCGCTGAAGTGGAACCAGAGGATGACGATGAGGAAGAGGGAGTGTCTCTGTTGTCTCGGCGACTGTGTGATGGCCCAATCCAAGTTCAGCCTTTTTTTTTTTGTTTATGTAGTATACAATTTGAGTGAGAGTGAAGCAGTCGAATTAGAGACAGTTCTTGGACTACAATAGTTCCTATTAAATTATTTATATAACTACTGGGCACCACACACTAGTACATGCCAGTTGGTTGCCTTTGACAAATTTTGGGAAGCTCTTTTTACCCCAATTAACACGCACTTTTCATGTGTACACAGTGTACCAGACTTAGGTAATTTTAAAGAACAATGACATTCATTTCTATAGCTACCTCACTTTCGACCTGGAGTCGCCATCCCCCAAGTCAAGTTTCCTTTTTCTTTCTGTTCTGTCTGACATCCCCAATTTTATAAAACACACCACAGTTGGTTGTCAGAACCACCAGCACCTTGACTCGTCTTTACGGGGTAGGTGGAACCCTTTAGCTAATTGGCGAGCGAGCGTAGCGAGCGAGCAACTCTAAGATGTAGTCTATGGAAATCCTGAATACGATACGTCGTCGTTTAAACGCGCGCGCGCATTCCAGAACTTCGCTCGCTCGCCCAACCAATGCTACACGAGCATTTTCTAGTTTACCCCGGGTGTGGGGGAACCTCGTTGGTAATTGGCGAGCGAGCGTAGCGAGCGAGACACTTACAGGGGTAAAAATGAAAAAATCGGGGATGTTTATTGGCGAGCGAGCGTAGCGAGCGAGACAGTATTAGGGGTGGATAATGCAAAATCGGGTATATGTTATATATATATATGTAGGTATGTATGTATGGATTGTACGTATGCTCTTTAAATGCACGCGCTTCTAATTACGTAAGTTAGGTAAAGCGTTCACAGTTCCATTTTTTTTCAATTAACGAGCGCGGAGTATCCTGCTGCAGACGCAACATTGTTTCAACCAAAAAGTTTACAGCTACTCTCTTCTTGAAACAATTGTGAAGTCTTTGTCAAGCTGCGCTTCTTTGCCACTGCTTTCGAAGTTTATTCAGGTAATTGTTAGTTTAGTCTGGGATCAGAGACTTTAGATTCTCTGATGCTAACTGAGAATGGAAAGGGTTACACTGTGCACTACAGTTAGATGTAATTTCTGTCCTATTTTTCTGTAAAAAGAGTCTGCTCGCTCGCCATGCATTTGCGCTATTCGAGCGCACCACTAGTTTATTTGTATATATGTTTGGACGTACGTATGTCATTTTGTACTTTGACCCTCGCGTTTTTGTGTTAGTTAGGTGGTCGACCCCGTCCCAAATTGCACTAAACAGAATCCTCTGGTTTATCGATCAGTACCCGTATCACCCTAGAAATTGAATTGTTTACCGTTTTGAATTCCTTTGCGGGTGCAGTTCAAACTTGACAACTTAAGGGACTTCCATTTCTATTCGAGTTAGTGGCGGTGGTAAGTCAATGCGCTCTTTGTCATGGTTATAAGCCGTGCGCACAGTATTTACCTGAAAATACATTGTCCACTAGACTACTGGAAGGTAAGTCTGTGTAGGTGCATGTCCAGCTGTGTCAAAGCATTGTGTGTTACAACCACTACTTAGCTAAAGAATATCACAAAGAAAACTTTTGAATAACGTGTATTGTTTTGTTGTTGTTGTTTTTTTCTTCAATTCAAGCAGTTGCAGAGAGTTGTTACTATGGCACTGAAATACCTTTACCCTGTATGCTAAATTTAAAAACTGGACCTTATTTTCAGTAGCTTCATGTGTTAGAAGTCAATAAAAATAGTATAGTCTTTAGGCTCGCTCGCCATTTGTGCTCAAGCACACCACTAGTATCAAGACTAAGTAATAGTTAGAGCATACGCACTTAGGTACTGGTGGATTTAGTGCACTAAATCCACCAGTACCTGAGCGCATGCTCTAACTATTTTAGAACCCGTTTACCTGCCAGTTTCCACTAGCAACTTGGTTTATCAGCATTTTCGCACAAATATGGCGGTGTCAAGCGAATTTCCCCGGCCCAAAATTAAAATTCAATTAAAATTCAATTGAAGCATACCTAGCAGGTTTACTTTAGCATTGTAGCTGCCAGCTGTTATCTCCAGATCTAACTCTACCCTGGGCTGCTCTGCTCTGAGGTAAACAGTTAAGCAGCTAGCTATGGTAAATTCCTGGGGTATGAGTGTCAGCAGGAGAGTTGGGCTGCTGGAGAGTTGTCCGAACTAGGGCTGGTCCATATAGGTCTATGAGAGGGTAGTAGACCCTCACATATCATATCCAGGCCTCACACAGCTTTATCCCGCCTATTCTATTAAACTAAAACTCAAAAATAGCAATACCCCAAGGGTGGTTAGTATGCACAGTTTATATACCTAAAGGCAAAAAATAGTGCACACTTACCAAGTTAGTACACCTAGTAACAATATAGCAACGGGTTCTAATTCAGCGAAGCGAGCGGCTGACTTATAATGAGTCCGCGATATATGAATGTGGGTGGTCTGGGAAAAGGGACCTTACGACGCAAAAATTGGATATAGGCTCCAGAAGTAAGTCATCGGAAAAATTCAGACCCCGAGCGTGCCGTGGAAAGACAAGCTAGTTTTTATTCTCTCTCTCGTTTTCGAAGTACAATAAACGGGGGATGGGCGGAGTTTCAAAGAAGCAGCTAAAAAAAACGGCATAGCTTTGAGACTATTGCATGCACTCTACAGCTTACCTCTGGCTGAAAGTTTACCGCTACAGCGAATAGAGTAGCCAAGGATTCCGACAAGACAGGCCGCGAGACGTTCTTTGCTGAATACAGCCCAGTTCAACTGCCAGTTTCTCTGCACGTCGAAGGTTTTACCCTCCAGTATTTTAGCACTAAGTTGAGAAAAATTGTAGCTTTTTATTAGCATAAAAAACTCAATTTTTTTGGTTTGCTCCATAAGGTCCCTTTTCCTAGACCCACTCACATATATGTAATAGTTAGAGCATAAGCCTTAGGTACTGGTGGATTTAGTGCACTGAAGCCCAAGGGCCGTAGGCGGAGGGCTTTGTGCACTAAATTCACCAGTACCTAAGGGCATGCTCTCTAACTATTTTAGATGCCGTTTACCATGCCAGTTTCCACTAGCAACTTTGTTATCAGCATTTTGCAGAAATGGGGTGTCAAGCGAATTATTCTGTGTTTTCGGCTCAAAATTAAAATTCAATTAAAATTCAATTGAAGCACACCTACTTTAGCATTGTAGCTGCCAGCTGTTATCTGATCTAACCCTCCCCTGGCCACTCTGGCAGTAAGCTGTTAAGCAGCTAGCTAAGGTAAATTCTGGTGGTATGAGCTCAGCTGAGAGTTGTCAGGGGAGAGTTATCCCAACTAGGCCCGCTGGTCCCATATAGGTCAGGTATGCATATCGGTCAGGTATGCTATCCAGGTATGCTATCCAGGTATGCATATCCAGGCATGCATATCCAGGCCTCATAACAGCTCTCGCTTTATCCAGCCAATTCTATTAAAACTCAAAAATAGCAATACCCAAGGGTGGTTAGTATGCACAGTTCATATACCTAAAGGCAAAAATTAGTGCACACTTACCAAGTTAGTACACCTAGTAACAATATAGCAACAGGAGCTAAATATATATATATATATTTTTTTTTTTTGTTTTTTTTTGTTTGTTTTTTTAATTGTTTTTGTTAGGTCTAGGAATGGTTTTTGTTCTTGCATGGGCGTAGTGTGCACATTTTCTCCTACGCGCTTGCGGGGGCGGGGTAACCTTCTTAGCAACATTTTGTTTTGTTTACCCACCCTACAAGTAGCGCCCAGTGAAACAAATTCTGCGAAAGAGAGACAAAACGTTAGAAACGCTCGTCAAGAGCTTTGAGGGCGTTAGAAACTCCAGAAGGAAAATTAGTAAGGAGAGAGATAAGAAATGAAAAAGACAGGGCAAGGAGGAGGAGAGCTAAAACGAAACAGAAACAGGTAGCAAAGTAAATAATCTTTCTTTTTGAAAAGCCATTAAATGTTCCTAGCCACACCAAGCATGCATGGAATAGCTGCAATTACAGGGAACATGCATCGCTCGCTTCGCTATTTTGTGCTATTAGAGCGCATCACTAGTTTAATGTACTACTCACGTCTGTTTTGATTTTAAACAGACGTGAGTTTACATTAAATTAGTCTTGAAATTACCTGTACCACGTCACCCGCGAGAGAGTAAAACACTACGTTAATACTGCTACATTCTAAAATGAACGAAACTCGACTAAGATGTAGAGGAAAATGTACATGATGAAAAAGTGTTCAAAATTTCTTCTACAGAGAAAAATGAATACCTGCGCATGTTTTCAGGCAGTAAATCATTTCATAAACATAATTACAAAAGAAAGGCTAAACAGGTATGTCCCAGTGTGTGTGTGTGTGTGTGTGTGTGTGTGTGTGCATGCACTCTAGTGTAAGCGTTTGTGTTTGTGCGTATCAAGGATTTGTGGAATACTATACGGCAGCTTCTCAATATTGATGAGGATCTAACAAATAGCTAATAATAACTAGCTAATAATAGACTGTGTAGTCCGTTATTCAGTCTATCGAACAATAACTATAGGAATGCGTGCGCAGAACAATTTGTCCGTCATAAGCGTCCATAAAACCGGAACATATAGCACCACGCACGTGAGTGGCATCTACACGCCCCCAGTGTGCTTCCCAAGAATAATAAATAGCGAGCATGCCATTGAAGGGCGGACAGTCCTTCCCCTTTTCTTTCTTTGCGTCGGAGAATAGAAGCTTATTTGAATTGAAAATAAACTAGCTAGGAAATCAATTTGGCTAAGGAAATTTGTGAGTTTCAGTAGTACTAAGTGATTTAGTTAGTTGGCAGGCTTTTCTATAGCAATTATTGGTTACGACTTTGGATGTATCTAGTGATGCATAGAATAAAAAGTTAAAGCTAAAATATTATGTCATCGTAGGAAATTATCGCACAGAACAGATTACTCAGTGTGGATAATTGTACCAGCTTATTGTGGGAGTCAAAACTTATAACCCATGACAGCCTTATTACTTGGAATTCATTTTATATTGAGGTAAGTAATTGCAACATATCAATATGATTCATTAGCATAGTGAAAATTTAATTACAAACAGAACTATTGCTGCAACACAAATGACTAGTGAGCTAAGCTAGCTAGATATATTTCATCCAGTTAGATTTACTAAATTTTTATTCTTAATCACCTTAAATTATTCTCTTTGTATAAAATTATGCATAATTAGAAGAGAGAGCGTGCTATGAGCTACAACCCATAGCATAAACTCTTGAGGAAGCTCAAGTGTAGCTCTTGTTTAGCTTCACACTGAAGTTAAAATGTATCCCCCTTTTGACTGCACGCGCGCTGAAATTGAGGTATTTCTCAGAGTAATATTTAGGAACACACTGAAATAGCAGTATATGTATTTGTTTTTTCAAGCGTGGTGAAGAGAAAAGTTCAAGCCAGATCATTACCAAGTAAAATAGTGACAATCCTACTGGTCCAGGGAAATTGTCGTGACTTGCAGGGGCATACATTTCTGAGAAATCTCATATTTCCTGAAACCTGCAAATGAGTTTCCTTAAGTTGTGCATGACAAGTGCAGGGAGAGTGTACTATGAGTTTCCCTCTACTGACAGACACATAAGTTACACATAACAGACAAACTTTTCACTTGAAATTCAGTGTACAAGAAAGAAAACAAGGAAATTAACTCATCACAAGAAAACATTTACCTAGACTTGTGACTCCCTTTGAATATCTATGAAAAGGAGTAAGATGGAAGCAAGTGAGACACAGGCAAATAAACATAGAGACGTAGGACCTATTTTATGCATGAGTGACTAAATATGTAAATTGGTAAAGCAACTTGAAAAATATAAGATAAAAGAAGAGTAATGTACTTTTTGTTAATAACGTGCGAAGCAGGCTGGCCTTTGGGATATTTTTTTAGCTATTTACATTTTCAATCTCCTCTAACAACCCATATCAATTTATGAGAGCTACTGAGAGATATGATTACCTCTCTTCGGTGTAGTAATGGTGAGTATTGTTAGACCACTTTAACTTTTTTGCATGTTAGTCTATGAAAAATTGCGCATTTTTTGATACCAAAATTGTTTCTCTACTTTTTTTTTCCGGGTTAAACTCTATATCTACTACACTATAGGAGCCCCTGAAAAACTATGCTACGTCGAATTCAGTTTGTTGCTAAATAGCTACTGCACTTGGCCACTTTTCAGTGTATTGTAAAGAGGGAATATATTGATTTCGACTGCAGAATGCTGATACACTACACTGTTATTTCTTCAAATAATAATTAATTGCTCTAAACTTATACAATTAGTTTGCAGCACCCTAAAAAGGTGCTCCAATTATGAAATTTCAACACTTGCTGTAGCCAAACAGCGTCAAAATCATATTAGTGTAGTAGACCGCCTGCCTCTTAAACTTCACACTGAATGTTGCAAATTCAAAATACCTTTTTGTAGTGCTGTGATGATTCTCAATACTTCCTCTCCATATAACAATCTGGTTGGTAAAGGGTCACCTAATTGAGACTGCATTATGTAGCTTGCTGAGTCACACCACTATAATACAGAATTTCTACAGTCCTGTTTTCTTTTAACCGTTCGGTATGTATGTATGTGTGTATGTATGTGTGTATGTATGTGTGTATGTATGTTTTTATGTATGTGTGTATGTATGTGTGCATGTGTGTGTATATATATATGTGTGCATGGGTGTGTATGTATGTATGTGTGTATGTATGTATGTATGTATGTATGTACTTATGCATGTATGTATGTATGTACGCATGCATGCACTTACACATGTACATGTGTATGTATGTATGCATGTATGCATGCATGTGTGCACATATGGATGGGCATGTATGACATATATAATAGTATACCTAGTGATGTGCTTGAGCACAAATGGCAAGCAAGTCTATGCACAAATGAAACACTTCAAGAGAATCTGTCAGTCTATTTCTTAAAGTAAAAGTATTTAGTCTTAGTACCATTAGCTAACACTACAGAACTACTTTCATATCTCAATTTCCTGAGTACTGGTATTATCTGTAGTCTGTCATTCTGACTGTCTGAATTTCCAGTAGCTTTTGACAACAAGCACTCACAGCTACTACAAATGACCTAGTTTTAGGAATTATGTCTGGTAAAGTGTCTCAATACCATAGTAACCATTTGCCATAACATTTTGCGACTAAAAAAACAACAACAAAAAACAAAAACAAAAATCAAACAAGAAGTTCTAAAAAATTACTGCACAGTGTTGAGTCTAACAGTAAGTTTGTAAGACCCAAATGCATCTTATGGCATTTAGAAACAACCTAATACAAAGGGGTAAACAATTAAATTTCCTTAGATGATATGGGATCGCTACGCTGAAAGTTTCTGTTTAATGGAGGTATGGGAAGGGGTAGACCATGAAGCAAACACAAAAACACGAAGTCAAAGTACAAAATGGCATATGTACATCCATATAATATATATATATATAATTTTAAAAAAATCCCCGATTTTCAATTGTGTTACCCATGATAGTGTCTCATTTGCTTCGTTCACTCACCAATTAAAATAATTGGTAATGGACACTGATGTTGTGTCAGTATGTTTTTCTATCTGACTAGAATATAATGTGTATCTTTTTGTTGCAGAATAGCAATGGAACCATATTCTCCTGAATACACTGTGATTATAAACTGCATGGATAAATTGGAAATAGCACTGAAAGATAATAGAGATATTGTTCATTTTCTTGAGCGTAATTATATCATCAATAAAGATATTCATGACTATGTATTGAGTGCTACATGTCCACTAACACCATTGGAAAAGTCAGGGAAGCTGGTGGAAAAAATACGAGACAAAGTTGAATTGAATGCACAGAATTTCTATGTTATATTGACGGAATTTCAGTCCCACAGAGAAACTTACAAGGACATAATTCAAATCCTTTTATTGAATATGAAGGAACAAGGTATTGATGTACCAGCACATGATAATACAGGTGAGTATTTGTTGTAATAATTATGCTATGTATTCATGGATTTATAAGTTGACAATGTTCCCCTCTGATACAACTATTGTATCACAGTTCAAATTGTAGGCAACAAAAAAAAATTATATTTGATATTTCTGCTATTGTTAGTAAAATCAAAGAGAAGTTCAATCAACTTATTTCAACTAGAGAATCAGCTATTAACAATAATAGTAATAATAATAAGAACAATAGTATGGAGCGTAAATTGCCCATTCAAAATGTATGGGAAAAATCGCTGTTCGATTGAAATCGCATGGGAAAAGTGAAATAGCGCGTAACTAAGTGAAATAGCACGGAAACTAAGTGAAACTAAGTGAAATACCACGTTAGCCAAGTGAAATAGTACGGGTAAGTGCGCATGCCTGAAGCGTTAACCTCAATGAGGACCTTTTACCAAATCGCACTCTGAGGCCAAAAGAGATAATGCAAGAAAATTGTTTGCTCATGTGATTTCGACCTGATTGTTTGTAGTCAGAGCCTCTTGGCATGTACGCTGAGGGTTAACTTGAAGTTGTAGACTTTCAGCTCTGTCTGTTGTAGTCACTTTAACATGAGGGTCTAGAATAAATTTTTAGGGTCAAATTAATTCCCGAAACCTTCCAATTATTTTAGAATTATTCTACTGTTCTTCAAAGATACAGTTATCTATATAATAATACGCTTGTGTGTCAGTAACGACTACAACTGACGACCGACGGTGTATGTATTCATGAATAATTCATGAGCCCAACACTTCTGTAAAACGGCGTATTTACATGAATCATTCAGTAGAAAGTGATTAATTGTAGTCTAGTGGTGTCAGACCCACGTAATGCGCATAGTGCGTGGGGACATGGCCGTACCAAATTTGTTCTAGACTAGAGGAATGTGGAAGTGGTGAATGCCCCACCTCCTTTATACCTGAATTTCTACAAATTACCATGACTATTAAACGGAATGTTAATAGGGTGGCTGACTCGTACAGTAATTTCTATTTGTGGTTGAGGAGGGCTATCTCCGGGTAATGTGCTAACAGTAATTGACCGCCGGAATGTATGTGCGGCGGAACAAATCAAAAGTACTAAAGAGGAGGCAAAAGGCGACTAACTATAAAAAGCTGTTGGAATCGGCGAGAAGGCAGCGTAATAATAACTAAAATGTGGGTGGAATCGACAGTAAAGGCCGCTTCGTTTTCAAAATGGAAGGCGAATGTACGAAAAAGAAGGCAACAGTTTTGCAAAGCTCAAATCCACTATCATGATAATAGGGCAGAGAGATTCAGAAGCAAGAGAGGAGAAAGGGCTGAAGAAAGAAAAGGTTGGGGATAAGAAAAGCTGAGATTGTTCAGAAAAAAGAGAGTAGGAGAGTTCATGATAATGTGATGCTAAAATACTTTAGCTTTTTGTTATGACCATATTTATTTTGTTTAAGAATTAATGTCATATGCTACAAACAGTTGTGTAGTGTTTTCTCCTATTTTTCTAAGCACATTAATAGTAGCAATAATTATTGCATCTTCCATTTGTGACAGACAACCCGAAACCGATCAAGGATGATGTTATAGTATCTTCATTTAGTGGCACTCTTGATGAAGGTAATATCAAAAGTTTAGTGTTTAATATTATTGTCTAATACACTTGGCATTTGTTTACAGAGCTTATTGATTTACAACAACAAGTGCAGTTACTGGAAGATGAGTTTGCTGATCTAGTTACTGAATTTGTAGATTATCTAGTAAAAAACGGAACCTCAATCTACGATGTTAAAAAGTATATTAGATTTATCCCACGGTATGTTGGTGCTAGTATCACTCCATTATGGTGTAAACTCAAACCTGAAGTAGAACAAATTGCAGAGATCGATGAATTTGTGGAGATGTTAAGTTTAAATCTATGGAACTTTTTGGACTATGAAATGTTAAAATATTTGATAATGAAGTGTAAAATCCCACATTTGTCACAAGAAATAGAAAGCTATGTTAAAAAAATTAAGGATTTTAAGCGAACAACATTAATCGTTCCATTTATCAAATGTTGGAAAGGGCGGCATCAAATAGACGACATCCCAGATTCTGTGGTTGAGCTCACAATCAAGTTTGACATCAAAGAAGATATCACTAAGTTTACATTATCTCGTTTGGAAGTCTTGCGAGATTGTATTGTAAATAAATGTGTGCCACTGCTTTCCCACTTTGCATCTGCAATGTACTATTATAAATTTAGTGAAGGAAGTATATGCGTGTCTTGGTTGTTCCCAGAGAGATTTTCACTTGTATTGAAAAATAGAATACAAGATATGTCATTGATACTAGAAAAGTATCATACATTATGGGTGAAAATTAATGAAGAATTCATATACTTACAAAGCACAACCAAGTTGTGTAAGTTGTAGATACTTTATTATTCAACACTTAATTTTTATATAAATGCGGATCGGCATGAGTAAAGCATTATTAAAAATATTTCAGTTTTTAAGGTAATATAATTTCTTACTATATTATTATTATCCTAAATAAATTATACACTAAGACTAATTCAATGTGACTAACCTAATCACTCTGTTATTGCACCTTTTGCAAGATGTTATTGTATTTGTTTATAAATAAATTCTGATATCAGGACAACGATTTGAATAGTCTAAAGTTCAGCTACATAGAACAAAATATATAAACTTGATGGCATCTGCTGACCTTGGGTTGCTAAACATATTGAATGATAAATTTATTGGAAGGATTGTAATTGCCTCACATATGCAAGGTGATTGATTGCTCTTAGTGAACTTCCTTTTATTCGTGCAGATCGATCTACGTCAGAAAAATCACTTATATCTTCCTCTGCTTCATCATTCAGTGCCAATACTCTTACAAGTGGGCATCTCAGTAAAAAAATTGGTAACATATTTTCATATTTTATTCCATTTTATATCATTATAATTTCGCATTATATGTAGGCCGACATTTGTCAGAAGGCAATATTTTCACTCCTACGATACACTTTAGTCCAACTGGTAAGATATTTATAACATCCATGTTATTATTCTGATCATGTGTTAAGATTTTTGAATTTTTATCCAGAAAAACTTCCATTGAACAACCCAGTATGTCTAAATGCTTTGCAAAAATATGAAGCTTCATCATTCGGTACAGTTATATCTTATGCTCAGAGCTCAAAATATTGAATAGCCATGTTTTATGAAATCATAGATTCAGAAACTTTGAGTTCATCGAACAGAGTATTCAAGATTCTAGACTTCAATATTGTAAGTACACAATTTATATTATTTGTAAGCTTGCAAAGTTAGCTAGCATACCTGTAGCCAAGGGGGGTTCGGTCGAACCCTCTTTTAGAGTGACCAGAAGTAAATATTGTAGCCACACTTCATATATGATTTCTGGAATATCATCATCTGTTGATCGTGCTGAACCTGCGATGGAATTCTCTGCTGTTTTCCTAGATATACTTCATAGTCTGTATATGGATGGCCTAATCTGAGTTCAAGTGCCTTAATAAACATTCAGCTCCTTGGCTACACAATTTCGCTCTCACATCGGCATAAGTAAAGCATGCTACGTTACATCTATCCTTAATAAAGTGTAACGTAATGCACTTATTAATTAGTAAGAGTAATAGCAGCATGGGTAAGCTGGCCTACTATTAGCGAGTGATAGCACAGTTAACCTGTGCTATTAGGGATCAATAGCGCTCGTAAGGCTATTAAAATAAATAGCACTCTAAGTTTGCCTCGTGGTATTTTAATCTATTAATCCCAAGTGACACTGTTACCGTGCTACCACACGCTAATACTAGGTTTGCTTTATAAAAACTGCATGAGACTGCTGTAAGCTAAAACTCATTTATATTGTAGCTGCACTGTATAGTGCAGTCACTATCTCTGTACTACTTCAGGATATAATTTCTCTGGAACTATGCTTAACCGATGGCTCCTCCTAATCTGTTGAGAAAATTCCGTCTAACATCCAACTATCAAACAATGCAGTTGTAAGCACTGGTGGTAAATTAGGGTGCAATGATTTAGGCACGTATGCTGAGGAATAATTGCTAATTAGCGATAGAACAGAAGGCTTACTTTTACATTTAGAAAGACTTAAATACAGTCTATCTACTCCTTCCGTCGTCGGAGCTTTTATTTTTTTCGCCATTGGTGTTGGTAATGGTGAACGATATATATACAGCTGGTGAAGGACTAGGTGAAGGAGTAGGTGAAGGAGCCTGATCAACTGAAGGTGATGGTGTTCGAAAAGCTTTCCGCTCTTTCAATGTTGCACTCTTGCCTTTAAACTTGATGCCCACTCAGGGGGGAGTATGGTATATCTTTCACACTGCACAGTAAAAAATGGGGTGCTTAATGGGCACCCTACGGGGTGTTAGAACGGCGCCTCCTCTACAACACCTCACATAGTGCTCCCTTAATGGGAGGCAAAACCCAGTAGGTTTTCTTCTGTGTAACCGTCATTGAATCTCGTAACCTTACACCAGCTTCCACAGCCCACAAAAGGGACGTTACATGACTGCAACTTTCTCCTATTCCAGCCTTACAATTACAATGGCCCGTCAAAACTTTACCACTTGATTCACATATATTCCAGGGTATTAATGGCTTTACTCGTAACTTTTGTGAGTGATTTACCTACATGTATTGTTTCAAAAAGGAAGGTGAAAGTAAGGTGAGCGATTAATTGTAGCTAAATAGCGTTAGTTTCCAAAAGGAAGGCGAGAGTACAAAATAGAAGACAAGAGTTTCTCAAGTATGACAAAAATTCAGAAGCAGGAGAGATAGACAAAGGATAAGGGTACTTCATAACTCAAGAAGAAGAGCTGAAGAAATGAGAGATGGGGTATAAGAAAAGCTCAGGTAGTTAGGGGAAAAAAAGAGCAGGAGAGGGAAACTTATGTAACCTTAACCAGGGGTAGAGAATGATAACTGAGCAAGATAACTTGTGCTACTGCATTATTACTTTGCAATATGACAAGCGCCACAATGTGGCGGAGTACTTGCTAGCTTATAATAATAGCAAATTTTCTTGGTTCTAACAGCCAATATTATGTTAATTAAAACTTAAACTCACATAATTAAAATCATATTGACTGAGAACATTTCTTATTGTTGTAATCGTTGTTAAAAGAAAAATATCATAATTTAAAGAAGCTTTACTGGTTTGTGCCAGACAATTAGAGCAAACATGATATGATGTTTGCATCAGTTTTTGTTTCAACACAACTTATTTTATATAGGAAACATTTTTTTCACAAGAACAATCCTTACAAGAAATTTGCCATTCCATTAAAGAATTAAAAGTCTCAAGTATTAATACAGCAAGCCAACAAGCAAGCAAGGGTCTTCTGGGAACAACCAAAAAGATTAGTGTTCATGATGCAGCTCTGTGTGGCAATCTGCAGATGGTCAAGCGTTTAATAGTTGATTCGAGCGGCAAAATTTTTACTGTTAATGACAAAAAACAAACTCCATTACATTTGGCAGTGATAGGTGGTAATATGGAGGTAGTACAATTGTTGCTAATGCTTGAAGGAGCTAATGCTTTGCAGGCTGACAATAATGAACTATCACCACTCCATTACGCAGTCATTCTTGGCAACCTTGAAATATTTAAAGTGATAATTGAATTTACATCTAGTACTACTCCTCTCAGTGAAATTATGAAACTTACAACATTAAATGTGAAAGGCTTATCAGCCAGCATCTTCCATGTTGCCATAGTGACACAGCAAGCAGACTTTATAGTGTTTCTGTTAAATTATTTGCCTAATAAATTGTTAACAGATAATAATTCACTTTCCCTATCTACTCTACATGGCAGCATATTCGAATTACTGCTTGATACCAACTGCTTCAGTTCAGAAAGCCAGCAAACAGCTCTGTGTGTGGCAGCAGCACGTGGTCAACTAGGAGTAGTCCAGTCTTTACTGAACATCCATCACTGTGATGCATTCTTCAAGATTAAAGATGGTCATACTTTACTGCACTGTGCTGCTATGAACGGACAAAATAGTGTAATCAAGCACCTGTACAATTACACAGATATTCCTGACAAAATTGGTCAAAAAGAATATGAGACTGCGTTCAAACTAGTAATTACAAACTGTAATGTTGAAATTATTGAAATAGTTACAAAAAACTGTCAGCAGTGTGATGTTAATGTAGGATTAATTATTGCTTGTAAAGAGAGTCATATAAGCATAGCAAAATATCTCATAGAACACTGTCACAGTGACCCTCTCTCTACAGATGAAGACAATAACAGACCACTGCATTTAGCTGCTAAATCTGGAAATCTGGAATTGGTCAAATATCTCACAGACAACCATCACTGTGATGTTAACATGAGGGGACAATATGGAAGAATGCCACTTCATGCGGCATGTAGAGAAGGACATTTAAATGTAGCAAAATATCTCATAGAACACTGTCACAGTGACCCTTTCTCTACAGATGAAGACAATAACACACCACTGCTTTTAGCTGCTCACTCTGGCAATCTGGAATTAGTTAAATATCTCACAGACAACCATTACTGTGATGTTAACATGAGGGGACAATATGGAAGAATGCCACTTCATGCAGCATGTACAGAAGGACATTTAAATGTAGCCAAATATCTCATAAAACACTGTCACAGTGACCCTTTCTCTACAGATGAAGACAATAACACACCACTGATTTGTGCTGCTCATTCTGGCAATCTGGAATTAGTCAAATATCTCGCAGACAACCATCACTGTGATGTTAACATGAGGGGAAAAAATGGAAGAATGCCACTTCATGTGGCATGTATAGCAGGACATTTAAATGTAGCAAAATACCTCATAGAGCACTGTCACAGTGACCCTCTCTCTACAGATGAACACAATAACACACCACTGCATTTAGCTGCTCACCATGGCAATCTGGAATTAGTCAAATATCTCACAGACAACCATCACTGTGATGTTAATATGAGGGGAAAATATGGAATGATGCCACTTCATAGGGCATGTGTAAAAGGACATTTAAATGTAGCAAAATATCTCATAGAACACTGTCACAGTGACCCTCTCTCTACAGATGAAGACAATAACACACCACTGCATTTAGCTGCTCACCTTGGCAATCTAGAATTAGTCAAATATCTCACAGACAACCATCACTGTGATGTTAACAAGAGTGGACAATATGGAAGAATGCCACTTCATGAGGCATGTATAGCAGGACATTTAAATGTAGCAAAATATCTCATAGAGCACTGTCATAGTGATTCTCTCTCTACAGATGAAGACAATGACACACCACTGCATTTAACTGCTCACCTTGGCAATCTGGAATTAGTCAGATATCTCACAGACAACCATTACTGTGATGTTAATATGAGGGGAAAATATGGAATGATGCCACTTCATAGGGCATGTGTAAAAGGACATTTAAATGTAGTGAAATATCTCATAGAACACTGTCACAGTGACCCTCTCTCTACAGATGAACACAATAACACACCACTGCATTTAGCTGCTCACCTTGGCAATCTGGAATTAGTCAAATATCTCACAGACAACCATCACTGTGATGTTAACATGAGGGGAAAATATGGAATGATGCCAATTCATGTGGCATGTATAGCAGGACATTTACAAGTAGCAATATATCTCATTGAACACTGTCACGGTGACCCTCTCTCTACAGATGAAGACAATGACACACCACTGCATTTAGCTGCTCAATCTGGCAATCTTGAAATAGTCAAATATCTCGCAGACAACCATCACTGTGATGTTAATATGACGGGAAAATATGGAATGATGCCACTTCATGTGGCATGTGTAAAAGGACATTTAAATGTAGTAAAATATCTCATAGAACACGGTCACAGTGACCCTCTATCTACAGATGAACACAATAACACACCACTGCATTTAGCTGCTCACCTTGGCAATCTGGAATTAGTCAAATATCTCACAGACAACCATCACTGTGATGTTAACATGAGGGGAAAATTTGGAATGATGCCAATTCATGTGGCATGTATAGCAGGACATTTAAAAGTAGCAAAATATCTCATAGAACACTGTCACGGTGACCCTCTCTCTACAGATGAAGACAATGACACACCACTGCATTTAGCTGCTCAATCTGGCAAACTTGAAATAGTCAAATATCTCGCAGACAACCATCACTGTGATGTTAACATGAGGGGAAAAAATGGAAGAATGCCACTTCATGTGGCATGTATAGCAGGACATTTAAATGTAGCAAAATATCTCATAGAACACTGTCACAGTAACCCTCTCTCTACACATGAACACAATAACACACCACTGCATCTAGCTGCTCACCTTGGCAATCTGGATTTAGTCAAATATCTCACAGACAACCATCACTGTGATGTTAACAAGAGTGGACAATATGGAAGAATGCCACTTCATGAGGCATGTATAGCAGGACATTTAAATGTAGCAAAATATCTCATAGAGCATTGTCATAGTGACTCTCTCTCTACAGATGAAGACAATGACACACCACTGCATTTAACTGCTCACCTTGGCAATCTGGAATTAGTCAGATATCTCACAGACAACCATCACTGTGATGTTAATATGAGGGGAAAATATGGAATGATGCCACTTCATAGGGCATGTGTAAAAGGACATTTAAATGTAGTGAAATATCTCATAGAACACGGTCACAGTGACCCTCTCTCTACAGATGAACACAATAACACACCACTGCATCTAGCTGCTCACCTTGGCAATCTGGATTTAGTCAAATATCTCACAGACAACCATCACTGTGATGTTAACAAGAGTGGACAATATGGAAGAATGCCACTTCATGAGGCATGTATAGCAGGACATTTAAATGTAGCAAAATATCTCATAGAGCATTGTCATAGTGACTCTCTCTCTACAGATGAAGACAATGACACACCACTGCATTTAACTGCTCACCTTGGCAATCTGGAATTAGTCAGATATCTCACAGACAACCATCACTGTGATGTTAATATGAGGGGAAAATATGGAATGATGCCACTTCATAGGGCATGTGTAAAAGGACATTTAAATGTAGTGAAATATCTCATAGAACACGGTCACAGTGACCCTCTCTCTACAGATGAACACAATAACACACCACTGCATTTAGCTGCTCACCTTGGCAATCTGGAATTAGTCAAATATCTCACAGACAACCATCACTGTGATGTTAACATGAGGGGAAAATATGGAATGATGCCAATTCATGTGGCATGTATAGCAGGACATTTAAAAGTAGCAAAATATCTCATAGAACACTGTCACGGTGACCCTCTCTCTACAGATGAAGACAATGACACACCACTGCATTTAGCTGCTCAATCTGGCAATCTTGAAATAGTCAAATATCTCGCAGACAACCATCACTGTGATGTTAACATGAGGGGAAAATATGGAATGATGCCACTTCATGTGGCATGTATAAAAGGACATTTAAATGTAGTAAAATATCTCATAGAACACTGTCACAGTGACCCTCTCTCTACAGATGAACACAATAACACACCACTGCTTTTAGCTGCTCGTTCTGGCAATCTGGAATTAGTCATATATCTCAAAAACTTCTACATTGATCAGCTATTTATAGACGACGATTCTTCCATACCACTGAACAAAGCTGCTTGCTCTCGCACTCAGGAAATATCATTGAGTGAACATATGCCTGCAATACTTATAGAAAAACATCGTTATGAACAGTCTCATTCTACCCAATCCCATGATATTAATAAATAATATACATATTGTCCATCTCAACTGTAACTACATTATAACATTGTTATGCTTTTTTTGTATTCAAAATGTTTTATATATTTAGTGTAAATGATAGCATGAAGCTAATGAATGTAAGTTGTAGAATAAATATGTATTTTCTAGCCATTTAGTTAGCTACTTTGAGTGGACAATTTTAGTACCTACATTTTTGTACATTGAAACACAATGCATTACACATTAATGTGCAATGTGGCCTCAACATTATTAGTTTCTTTTCTATCTGTGTGAAAATCCTGTATATCAAGAAGATGCATCTACAGTGTAATTTTCTTTATCATTTCAATCTCTGCTACTCCTCAAAATACTGTAAGGCAGTTTAATACTACTCTAGCTAGCTATCAATAAGTTAAAAAAAATTGTGCTATTTTTATAAACTAATTCAGGATTATAAATGTCAAGAGTGCATTTAAATATACAAAGTGAGCAAGCTAGTGGTTCGCAGTACACCGTTGGATACCATGGGTAGCCAATATGTATTAATTTTAGGTGGAGGACATCACATTTTGTGTCACAATCATTATGTAATATTGTTACATATATTTTCTTCTAATGTGAATATTATTATGAAATTAGTCTAACTCACCAACACATGTACAACAATGCCTTTTTTTAGAATATTGTTCTTCGGGCAAAATTTAGATCATATGAAATAGAAATGGAATCATCACGCCATTTCTTCACTTTACTACATGCTCCTACTGGTGACAAGATTGTCACTATAATGGTTATAATGTAGCTAAGTGAGAAACAATTTCTTTATATGGTTAGCAATATAAGTAGCAGTATTTGATTGACAATAACTTAGATAATTAATTAGTATGATATCCACCAGTACTTGTAAGATTGAGAAACTGGTTCCGTATACCGTGATGACATTGTGAGGTATATGAAATGCAGTACATTAAATGCTGATAGCATCATATACAGTAAGTATTAATAGCTTCACAATGGTGCTAATTGATGTCACCTAACCCACATTGAGCAGGGCTGGTCTAGCCAGGTGGAATGAAGCTGTAGCAAGAAAATGTCAAGCTTTGAAATTTGTCATCATAATAAAAAATTCTTGTACCTGGTAAGGTGTAGAACTCTAGGAAGAAGGTGTGTGTGTGTGTGTGAGAGGGGGGGGGGGGGGGGGGGTGGGGGCATTGGTACTAATATTATGAACCTCATTGAGTGTTTCAATTTTTGAATTACTCAGCCATGTAAAATTGCAAAGAAATAATTTTGATTTCACTGTTGGGAACTTTAAATTCATGCATTACTGATTCATAATACATGACCTCACAATACTTGAAATAAAGTAACAGCTGCATTTACAGCAGTCATGACGTTCAATGAGGCAAAACAGCTTTCTATGAAACTGCAGCAGTAATCTCCAAACATTACTTGATAGCCAATCAAAGGAAGCTCATGTTCTAGAGAAAACTAATTTCAAGGAATAAGAACTGTGCTTTCAATGATTCTGAGTTGGGAACTTAACCTCACATTGTAGGGTCCTGAATCGCTAGGTATTGTAGTATTAGACATAGCTAATTAGTTTTAAACATTTTTAATTATCAAATATTTCAGCAGACACACCATTGCCATCTTCAATGATGAAAAAGAAACAAACAAACAAACACATTGGCTAGCTTATATTTTTATGTTGATAGCTGAAGGGAGCACATACATATATATAGTTGCTGAAAATCTGATAATTAATTTTTTGTAAACTGTGCAGTGAAGAATTCTAAATAGTCATGGCGAGGACTTACCCAAAATTATTACTTTGTAATACAAGGTATAGAGTTTCTTATATTGAAGTGTTCCCAATATTATGAATTTTGTGGATGCGTAACACCCACAAATACTTGAAAGGTGAAGAGTTAATAATCCCAGACCTAGGTGGCGAGTATCCACAAACACTGGTGGACTACACCATCCAATAATTTTCAAGGTGTAGTTTGAATTGCTGCACAGTACTGCATACAGTTGCTGTAGCTATCATTATATATATATTTTTAAGTAAAGTACAATAGCTACAGTGGTTCAGTCTGCTTACATTCATTTTAGCCATGCATAGTAATGAACTTGCATACAGGAATGGTTCAGATGTAGCAACTGGAGAAACCGTCACTACTCCTCAACTGTCATTTTTTTATAGCTAATATTAGAAAATAGTTGGTAATCCATGCTCTGTAGAAGAAAAGCTCCCAGGAAAAAAGATGATGCCACACAAGATTTAAAGTATTGTTAATAGCTTTGAGAACAAGTTGATCCTGGGAGAGGATCTAAAATAGGAATAAAAATAAGGACATTTAAAGGATAGGGAGGTGGTGGTGACTGAGATGGGGGGACATAGTTAAGAAATTGCTCCTTTGTAAGACAAACTTCGCTGCTCCTTAGGTGGTATCTTACTGCATCTGCTGTCGATGGTGTGCCGGCTTTGACAATCAGTCCAGAGACTGAGGCGGGAGCTGTCCAGGTGACTAGAGGGCAGAAGGGAAGGTCTATGTCTGTGAGGGCTTCTTTGAGATCGGCTGATTTGATGGCTGGGTGATTCCTGACTGAGAGGATGGTTGTGCATTCGGGTAACGATCTGTTTGTCGAGTTCTGAAGGAAGGAGTCTCTGTCTCCATAGGAGACCTTGTCTGCTACTGCCCTGATCACATGCTTGCTGTAGCCTCTGTTAAGAAACCAATCTGTCAGATCTGTGACTGCTGAGGCGTATATCTCTGGTGAAGAATTCCTTCTCAAGGTACGTACGAATTCATCTTTGACCAATCCCATGATGACTGATCTGTGGTGCTCAGAGGAGAAGTGGAGATAGGCATGCGGATCGATCAACTTGGCAAACGGCTTGATGTCTATAATGCCTGTGGCAGCGAATCGAGGGCCTTTGAACAGGGTGAGGTCTAGGAAGTCGATGGAGTTGTACGAGTGCTCTTCGGTAAACTTGATGGAAGATATCCTGGCATTGAGGTGGGTGAGAAGTTCTGCCAACACCAAGTGCGTGTCTTCCAAAATCAGGAGAATATCATCAATGTACCTGAGCCACACTAGAGGTTGTGTGCCCATCCAAGCTGTGAGTGCATCCTTTTCCACCTTCCCCATGAAGAGGTTGGCGAGTCTAGGAGCGACTGGAATGCCCATTGCAACACCTTTGATCTGTCTGAAGTGTCGGGCGGCAAATTCAAATGTGTTCTGCTGGAGGATGCCCTGGGAAAACTCTCTACCACCCCTGAACAACTTTTCACACTTTGGATCCTTTTCATAAATATAATTCCTGTAATGTAATATAATGTGTATATTCACTGCCTCCTCTGGCTTACTGTCATTCAAATCACTTGAACTAGAAGGCCCACAAGGCCGAGAATTTATGCTATTGATATATCTCTGATAAAGTCTATACACCTGCGGGTCTTCTGCCTTGCATAGCTTGGCAATCCTTAAACGAGAGAGCATCACAGGTAAGTACAAATGCTAAATCATGGAACCTTATTTACTTATAGAATAATATTGCAATGTTGGTTGGAGGTTTTTTAAGTTTGATAAGTGTCCAACTGTCTTCTGCATCTTGCACATGAACATGACAATCTATTTCTTTTTCACATTTAGCTACACGTGCACTCGCATCTCCATATGGATTCGTTGGAAGCAGCATTTTGTTTACCACACAACTTCCAAAATCATATATTATATTATATATAAATAAATTCAATATTTTAACTTAAAATAGTAGTAGAAGTTTTGTATTTAGTCCACAAACAAACAGACGTTTAGACTCTGACGAATCTTCATCAGTGATGTTATATTCAAAAGCTGACTTCGAGAAAGAAATTGTGAAGTGATAGATTAGGGGAGTAAAAAATTCAACGAATAATAAGAGTCTTTGAAAAAAGAGAATTTTCGTTGGTATGTTGAGAGTGAGACTGTAGCATAGCAGTACCCCTTAACCATTTTTAATTGTCTACTTCAGTAGGGCCTGCCAGATTATGCTCAAAATTTTAGAATTATTCTTTTTTGTTCTAAAAAAGTAAGTTATTATTCCAAAAGAATAGTATATTATTATAGACATTTTCGTATCATTCTCTTATTGTTCTAATTAGAAGTAAGTGAAATCGCGATGATTGCAGTATAGCTAGCTGTATAGAGTTGGTACATTGTGAAATGAATGAGTAAAACTATCAGTCTCTTACTGAATTACTCAATATGAAGGATTGTATATAGCTAGCTAATCTTTCAGTGAAAACCTTGAACATCCCGTAAAAATGTTCAATGAATGGAAAAAACACGCTCTGGTGCATCTGAAAAAAGTTCAAATTTGAGAAACCTTACCAAACATTTAGGGGAAATGTGAATTACGGCATTAAAGAATTTTAATATGCTCGGCAGTGGATCCACATTCTCTTCCCTTCACATTCATAGGTCAGCTGGTAATAGTATACATTTTTTGTCAATTCTAATGCATATGATTGTTGAGTTGCTCAAGAAGAGATTCCATTTAGCATAATTCTTGATATTATGACTTGCTGGTGAGCCTGACTGACAGCTATCCCAGTATTTCAAACTTTTTTTTTTTCATTTTGGAAATACACTGAGAAGCCTAACTCAGCTACTTCAATTAAGTTATAATGAAATCTACCTCATAACCACATTTCTACACATGTTTGGGCTGGCTGGCCTGACCAGTTCTTAGCTACATCCCTATAGTGATTTGTTGGTTGGTACAGTCTGCATAAAAATGATTGGAGTAATGCTAGAGTATTAGACTGTCAATATAATTTGATCCAGAGGTGCTTGCTTGAATCATACATAAAAAACAACCATAAACTCGATGAAGAGGGAGAATGGATCACTTCCTGTTATTTATTTGTTTATTAAATCATTTTAAGACTAGTTTTTGATTGAAGAAGAAAATGTGAGTATCACACAGAAACACTTTCGTTCAATTAAAACGTAATTTGAATTATAATTAGTTTCCACACCCTAGTTAGCTAGCCCTTGTAAAGTAAAATTGTATGCTTGTTGGGGATAAAGACTAGATTCTGGTGGCAGTGAATCTTGCTTGGCTTAGATTGGATTTCATCACGTCTGCTAGACACAGGCAATATACTGGTGACTTTAAGCTTTGTTTGTCATCTTAATCTGACTACTCCACTTCCCAAGAGGCACCACAATTGATGCACTGTAGCTATGACTTTATCAAATAACAATTCTCCACTCTTAATTTCTGTATTAATATGGATTCATTAATTTAAACATAAAAAACTCCGCAAAATGTAATCAATCACATGTAACCATGACGCAAATATAGACTGATGATAAGAAATGTAAAGTGATGATATGAATTGAATACAACAACAACAACAACAACAATATCCACAATAGAATCACAACACATTTATGACAATTTTTTTTTTTTAAAACCACAGTAATTTCCTGTAGGAGATGGATGAAGATTTCTTATGTACCAAACTACGCAGGCTGGAAGAGGTCTTCGATTACCTTTGCCTAGATTTCCGAAAAGCATTTCTGCAACCTTTCGATATTTTCTCTCTCTCTTTTCTCGTGGTGTTTCACCTTTCGTCTCCTCATCAGAAGAATGAAGTAAACATTTAAATTTTTCTGTTTTTGTTATACAATCTGGAATATTCAATTTAAAATCTGGATATTTGCAACAAATATAATCCGTTTTTTCCTTCTCTATGCAATTGCCACAAGAACACCATTCTGGAGATACCTGGCACTTGTTTTGCTCTTGATTGTTACATAAATATTGATTTTTTACATTAGTTAACTCATTATGTTTTTCCAGTAAATTTGTACATATCATTTGTAAATCATCCTTCGATAAAGTGTGGACAAACTCCTGTAATCACAAGATTATACATACTGAAAGTTATCAATGAAAATGATATTTCACATGATATGTCAGGTTTAGAGTAATTTTCATGCTTTGCTTGTAAGTTCATTATTACTTTATAGCTAGAATAAAAAAAAATTTATACTATCATTTTACTACTTCTGGGAGTCTCAAGTCTTGTAGGCTGAACAATTAACTAGACTTGTAAAGTTTAGAAATTTGTATAAAATAGCACACATTATTATTTATTTGTATTGATTCTTTCCATGTTTCAAAGTTTGACTATTTAGGCCATTATTTAACTTTTTCAATGTTTTAGCTACTTGATTATCGTAATGAATAACCATTTCAAATTATTATAACACACAATATATGTATGTATATGCATGTATGCATGCATGTAGTTACCTGACAATCTCTTCTTAAATTTGGAGTATTTCTTTTCCTGCAGTTGTCTGTAAGGAAAAACAAGTTATCTATATATAGCAAGGTATGTTCACTATTTAATGTAGTCGAAAACTCAATTTAGGGAGTGGGGAGTTAGTGATATAGTCCAAGCTACATAGCTCCTAGTTGAAGGACCAGCTAGATTGTTTAACTGAGCTATGGCTAGATAGTTAAACCAAGGCTAAACTAATCCTAAAATAGTGATCTATCTACAATGACACATGTGAGGTTTACTGAGGCACACTGCAGATATAAATATGTGTTAGGTAAAACAGAGACCTGGAATGATAGAGAAAGTTTGTAACTGCAACTGAAATTATTACTTAAGCTGAAGAATGAATGAATTACAATAATATGCTGTTTATATTGGATGAATGTGTGCGTGATGATCATTGCAAGCAAGGTGTTAATTAGAAGGTGCATTCATATGAATTTAAGTGTTCTAATGTCTTATGAGGGGGGGGGGGGGGGGGGGGGGGGGGGGGGGGGGGGGGGGGGGGGGGGGGGGGGGGGGGGGGGGGGGCATTCAACTTGTATTTGTGTGGACTTGTTGTCCAGGGAAGCCTGTACGCCCGAATAATGTTTATGCCATTAACAATTTCTATGACTTTTAATCATGTGAAATAATTTTCATCTTTATTCTTTGTAAAAGCAATTTGGATGTCAAAGGTATTCATTTCTAATATACCAGGACCAGATTTAATCTGACTTCCTCAATTGCTTTGTTATATTTAGAAGTTAAAACAGTTAAACTTACCCCAATATACAACTAAACTGAACATGACAATAAGTCTGAGAATTGCCAAAATGCAGTCAAACATTATTTCTGGATCCATTTATGTAACATGAATAAGAAGTAGCTATGTAGATTTCCTTTTGTGAAAGTAAATGTGCAGTGCAATTGTCTAAATATCAAGAAAAATTTCAAAATAATGATATGCGATTCCACCAATAAAAACATTTGTAAGTAGCTACACTAAATTGCATAAATAGGACTCCACTTTTGAAATATTATTAGAGATCATAAAAAAAAACCCCAACTATACCCTTATACCACACTTACATTGAAACCATACCCCTAGCCAAACCTATTGTCGTGCATATACAGGGGTGTAGGCAGGAATATAAAAAGGGTTACTTTGTGGCCACGCCCTGCGTACATCCAGACCACACACATTATAATATAGAAACAACAGTAATACTTTTTTTTTTGGAACAGCAAGTTAACACACTTAAGGGTGCTGCGACAACGCCCACGCACATATTCACAATAATTGGATTTTGGTTGCTAGGGATTACTAACTTTTTTCTTGGTGTTTGTAGAGCTCCAACTAAGGGTGGATCCTAAAGAGTACTGCTAATGGACTAACTAAATAAAAAGAACGGGCCTTGGGAGCCTGTTTCGTTCAAGTTACGAGCTCCTCAGCCTCAAGTATAATAATCCACAACTCCTCCGCGGGTGCCGTCGCTGACGAGCCCATTCTTCGTCTACTGCTACATTTGTTGATTGTCTTCAAAACCTTCGTTGTACTTTTTCTCAATTCTGCTTTGTTTTTTCTAGTTGACTGTGCTGATTTGATCCTCGCGGCAGCGCGCCCGAATTTTTTTCTTTCAAAAAATATTGCAACGAACATTTTGTAGCTAAGGTCATAGTCAGCCTGTGTACGAAATTTGGAGTCATTTCTACTCGTAGTTTCTGAGAAGAAACACAAAATAGACTCCAGGACTAAAAATTAGTCCACGCGATCTTTTGGCAGAGACTTGATTACTTTCAAACCACACTCACAACAGATTCAATTAATTCCCGCGGGAAAGTGAGTTCCAGGTGCTCTCTAACTTTCGGACGCCTACCCGTTAGCAAACCAGTTATCTGGCCGCCTTTCCTTCTCGATGATAAGCCCTACTGAAACGAGTGTGAGGAGATTATTGTAGTCTTGTTAATAGTGTTTTTCTCGGCATGGTCAGGTAAGGGAAGCCTTTTATCAAGCTAGCTAGATGCATATTGTATTCAGTGTGTGTATGTACCTATAATAGATTAGTGAACCATTTTTGCTGCTGGAAAACTCTACAGTTTCAGTTTGTGTACAGTTTTCTGTACTTAGCTATTCACTTCATTTGTTTATTCATCCTTACTTAGCTAGCTACATCACAAAATATTCATCTATATTTAGCTGGCTATTTCAAAATATTTTTTATATAAAATAAGTATCATTATTATTATATACATTCATAAAAATTATCACTGGTCATAATACTGTAAAATAAAAAAAATCATGAGTGATATATCAGGAAGAAGTTTTGCACAAGAATAAAAAATTAAAATAATGGAGTCATTAGTGCGGTATTATTTACCTGTCAAAGCTTGGATACAATCTGGGAGCCAGTGTCTGCTCTAGGGAGAAACAATACTGATAAAGTAAGCCAAGAAATACAATATCAAACAGCTGCGCTCTTTACAACTTATAGCGGGGGCGGGGCCTCGGTTAGTTTTATCAATTGGTAGGCGGGAAGCTTTGAATTACCCGCGCAAGCTAAGTTAGCGGTTGTTTTTACTATTGCGAGCATGGCGGATTTTTGTGGTTATTTGTGGTGCGTGCGGGTGCGCGCGCGTTGCTATGTCGCAGCACCCTTAATTTTTATATAATCTACATAACAATGTTAGTAAACACTGGCTACAAGCATCGACATTTTAGTTTATTTTGTAGTTTTTGTCAATCGAAAACAATAATCTCATCCAGTAATGTCATATACTTCACTGTTTAGTTTTACTTTTCTCTATTCACTAAATAAATTAATAATTAGAATGCTTCTTCCTTTTTATTTTAGCATAAATGTTAATTAATAATAGTATTGTGTTGTTATGACAGTGCAAACAGGATATAGATCATTGATATAACTTGCCAATTTCATTAGACCAGCATTAATTGACAATGTTATTGTTTGGGTTTGAAAATATTTCTATTTAACACATTAAAAAAAGGAGAATAAAGTACAAACACTGGACTATCTATGTTTGTGAAGGAAATAGTGTAAGAATTATGCCAGAATTATTTATTTTCTCTCAGGTACTTCTACTCTAATCCAGTATTTGTATATATAATTAAATGCGCTTCCATTGCTGGATTAGGAGATTCCAGTGCTATCATGGGATCAACTGCTTGATCTTGGTAACTATAGACAGTGAAGCGTTACTACTGTAATACCCTCAAACTGGTGCTACCCCGCCCCCAATATAAATTACTATTACCTTAGTGCGGTTAAAACCACCCGTAGTCTTCACTTTTACCGCCAACAAGATCCAGGTTTACTCTCTCTGGTTAGTGGTGTTTGATGCCAAAAATAGAACTTAGATGACATCATAGCCTATAATAGGTACCACCCTCACTGTGACCTCACGAGTCATAGTCGTGGACTGTCAAAACTTGACCAAAATAGGTAATCATCATTTTCCTTCTGGCGTTTAGAAATGTCTGTGGTGATCATGGGATGGGCGTTGTGATTATGCTTATAATGTATACCACAACCTATATAATAGTGTTGTAGCTACGTTTTAACCGTCCCGATTGGGATGGTAATGAGTTTGATGATTGATCCCGCTGTCACGGTATTACTCATCTGTGTCAGGCTTTTCTATGGTAGCCAGCCCTTCATTCAGAGTCTTTCTAGCTCTTTAAACGAGAAGGTCGCCTATAAAAAAGGGCGTAGGCAGGGACATATTTTGCGATAAGTGGAAAATGGCGGCTGACAGTTTTTGTCACCGACTTCCGGAGACTATTGTAGTGCGCACTACAGCAGCTTAGCGCACAAAAACTGGGAAACAATGTCACATATAAGTCGTGATCATCTTAACAGAAGACAAAACTATAAACAAATTAACAAGAAAAAAAATAAATGGCTAGCTCTAAATAGAGAAATAAGAAAAGTATTGTTTGCCATTGACACAGCTAAATTCAACTGCAAAAGATATACAGAGTGCTATCAGAGTTCTGCAAGAAGATACTGTCCTGAGGGTTCATCTTGAATCAAGAAATTCTTCAGTACATACGACATTGATAGATGGACTTCAGTATTACTCGCAAAAATAATTACATATCGCTTTTTATAGTTAGGGCACTTGTTGTAAACGTGGTGTGTATCGACTTGAAAGGATAGTGATTATATTATGGTAGTCTGGCTTAGCCAGATCCTTTACCAAACCGCTTGGGAATGGGTCTGGGGACATGGCAGTACCAAATTCGTTCTGCCGCACATATACTGCGGGGCAATTACCTTTACCAAAGTACAGGGAATAGCCTTCCTCAACCACAAATAGAAATGAATGACTATATCCAGCCAAAAAGCCACCCTTTCAACGCTAGGTTTAGCATTCATGGCTCATTTGTGGTAGAAATTCAGGTATAAAGGAGGTGGGGCATTCACCACTTCCACATTCCTCCAGAAAAATTTTGGAATGGCCATGTCCCCAGCCCCTCCGCCACTTTGCGCAGTACGTGGGTCTGTCTCCATAATGGAGGGTTCTCTTTGCGCCGGTACTTTGTTGAATTGAATAGAAAGCTAGAGGTCAAAGGGCGTGCAGGGGCGGACCTCCGGAAGGAGTTCGGAATGTGTTAAACTATTTCCAAGTAAGTAATGGATAGTCTTACTGGTCCAAGGACATGGTCATAAAGCTCAGCCTAACTGGTTAGGTAATAGTTTCTCTGCAGCTCGAATCTGACCAAAAAAAAAAGAGACAACATTGCCACATTTTAGTAGTTTTGTAAATTCTTTACCAGCCTCAAATTCTGCCCCAGAATAGGTACTTAATACTTAACAAGTACACTTTGTTGTTGCTTGCAAGTAGAACTGTGGTGACAAATGGTTACTGGAGGAAAAGTATAATTTCCTGTTACAGGAAAAAATGCAGACCAGCTGAATCAATTCATTATTCATCTCTTACCTGCTGTGCCAATCTTCAAAATCCAGAATGATCCTCTTCAATCAACTTTTTGAGTTTTCATGATTAACTCTCATTCCTTTTGCTGACTTCAGACACTGTCAGCTGGGTGTGAGTCTGTAATCCTTGTGATTAATATTAGTTCCATCGTCTTACTTTAGCTGACTTCACTGAGTGACTGAAGGAACGTAATCATGACTGAGGCAATCTTAATTTTTGCACATTACATGATTCTTGGCTGTTGTTGTTGTTTTTTGTTTATTTTTGTTATGCAATGAAACTCTCAGTGGCATTGTATCTTTTTAGTGACATGTAATACTTACCACACTTGGTTTTTACTTCTTTTTATTTGCCATTCAATATGATTACCTTGTTTATCATATTGATCACATGAACTAAAATTCTAAAAACAACAACAAAATAACATCGTGTTATTTAGTAACATAAATCAAACCTGGACATTTATATATATCTCTACTATGTAGTGCACATCATTTGGTTGTGGTAAAAATGTGATAGGGTCAACCATTGATGAAGAAGGTACTTCATCAGATAGACCTGAAAAATCTATCCTATCCAATACAGCAATATGAATGGAAGTAATGAAGTGAGTGACTGAAAAAGTTCAAACTGAGGTGTGTGATGAGATGATGTACACATGAGTGTGTTGGAGGAAAGAGTGACGATGGTGTAACTTGAATTATATTTAATATCCCACCCTAATCTATTTCTATAATACGTTAATTAGGTATGAATACTTGGCCACGATAATTATAAATAATTCGTTCATGTAGTCAAGGCAAGGTGAAGGGGTTACAGAAATCATTTTTATAATACACACGACTAAATATTCAGATTACTTTCTGAAAGAGTGAGCTATTAAAGAATAATTCTGGATAATACTGAGAATAATAACCATAACTCACATCTTCTAAGCTCACATCTACATTAATAATTATGTTCTTTCAATCATCACCCAAGTACACAACTTCAAATTTTGGTACTTGCATATTGCTTGTACAAGCTTGCTCTATCCAGTATGTGAGTAGCAGATAATGAAAGGTCGAAGACATCAATAAACCTACATTATTTGCAATAATATTGCTGATATTTGCTAAAGAAGTACACTAGCATTACCTTGGTTTTTAATGATAGCTAAACTGTGTAATTTGAATCACAATTAGCTACAATAAGTTGTAACTGATATCATAAATAATTTCAAATAGATTTAATTTCAGTTGGCTAAAAGGTGGAGATTCTACAAGTTCCATATCATCATTATCATCCTAGAAATAGTTTGACTTCTTTCGCTTCTGATGTTAGTGGAGCTGACCTAAACAGTGATTATTTTCTGCATCTTCAGACTGCACATCTTGCTCCAAGGTGTGTGAATGTGGTGATTTTTTTGCCCACTGCAGTTACACTTTAAGTCCATATTATGGCTATTAGTATCCACATCTCCTGTCATGGCTATGGTACTAATATTATTTACCTCATTGAGTTTTTATTAGAATTACTCAGCCATGTACATAAGTTGTAAGAAAAATAAATTGTGCTTTCAATGCTTCTGAGTATGGAAGTTCAATTAGCTACATATATCACTGATTTGTAACACACGACCTCACCATACATGCTTTTAGCTAAGCTACAGCTGCATTGACAGCAGTCCGCAGTGTTTAATATGGCAGGAAGCCTTTTAAGAACTATCAGCAAAGAAGCGAATCTCCAAACATTATTTGATAGTGAAGCTTGTGGTCCAGAGAGAGCTCTAAATTGCAAGGGAAGGCAGAATCTGAAGGAAAAAAATGCAAAAACAAGTGTTCTGTTGTGATTAAAAATTGTATATGCTAGTAAATAGCTATAAATATAAATGTGTGTATATAAAGTATGTAGGTATGTGTATAATATATAAAATATATGGTTTGCTATGACTATCGATAATTCTGAGTAGAAACTTTAAGCTTACATAATTAAGTCCTTGATTGCTATTAATATTGTAGTGAAGGTATTTTAAATCTACATAGTGAAAATTGTCCAGAACATGTGAAGAGGCACCAAAACAAAAATATATCCCAGGATTTTCTTCATAAACAATATGTATTAAGAAGAAATTAGAGCTGTAAAGCTACCTTGGTTTTCAATTAGCTAATTAGCTAAAGCTGATGCAACAAATAGCAATTATGAGCTTGCATTTGTCTGCCGGGTAGACAAATCATTGAAGTTAAAATGAATATAAAACTAACTTATGTGCGTTTATAATTTTACAGCAAAGCACCATAAATAAATAAATAAATATATAGCTGCATACATACATGCATAATACAATACACATATAGAAAGACAGGAAGGAAAGAAGAAAGAAAGAATTTAATTTAAAAAAAAAAATTATATGTATAACTATATAATATAGCTATAGTACTTATTACATAGTCCGAGTGTGATATGGTGAATATTTCACCAGCAGGCTAACTTATTTTCAGAGCCAGAGGTGAGCGATAAAATAAAGCCTGAGAGTGAAATATCTAGCCATATCACTCTGACTATGTAACAAGTGGTTTATTACATGCTAGATATCTTCACTGAAGTAGTTTGTCGGTAACTGTTGGTGTAAAGTTGTCCCCCAAACTCTGTAGGGGCTCCCCACATAGGGAAACTCGTGGGTCAGTACCTGAAGATAACATTGTGAATATGTTTAGTGTGGAATAAATGTATTCATATTTAGGGAGGCTAGGTATGTCCTCTGTGGTGCTATGGAGGTTATTATTATTATTATTTATATTTACACACATAGCTATGAACATTTAAAGACAATCTCTCAGTAGAAGATTTAGCTAGCTAACCTGTATGTCTTCGGCTGGCAGCAGAAATACCAACCCAAACCCAGTATATAGCTCTCTAGGTTTCTGCTCAGGTAATTTCAAGTAAAAGGGTGCTATAATTCTTTCTACCACACATTACAGTAGCCAAAAGTATTTGAGGCACGCTCACAAGAGATAAGAATTGCAGTCTCAACTAACCCTGCAAATTGGCACAGCGGACTCAACCATAATGTGGAGATGATTTCGCGCAAAACAAATTTTTTAATCCTGCATTGCGGTTTGGTAAAGGGTTTGGTAAAGGGTATGGCTACACCAAAGGTACAATGTTCCTGATTAATTAAAGCTAGTAGCTTTTTACCCTTTACAGGAAGTTCAATGCCCTTATGGTATAGTAAGGAATTCATATACATGTATAACAATTTAATAAATCACACTAAAATGAAGACATGAAAGTGTTTTTATGCTTGGTACTTTCATCATTTCCTCCCATAACATGAAACTTCTCGTTGTAAACACAACAGGTACAATTCCACCGCCCCTGTTCTCCCTATACTGGCAGCGTCAAAACTACTTAAGTGATCCCCTATTCTAATCAACTTGAAATTGAGGACTCACAGTGCCATTACAGTGATGTAGCATTGATATTACAATTGTGTGTTATGTACAAATAGCATGAAGTCTAGTAGTTACCTTAGCTCACCAAGTATACTTTAGTGTCCATATCCCACTATGAATATGATTACAATGATATAAAGTATATATCACATGGTTTATCAATTCATTATTGTTTTTAGGTTAGTTACAATTGTATCACCAGGCTGTTATTGAATTACTCTTATCTGCAGTAGCAATACATTAATCTATTCACAAGCAATGCTGGTCAAAGTAATCTGGTGAACACCAACCAGGTTATACAGACTCAGTCAATGCACATACACGTGGCATATTAGTAGCACATGTGATAGGCTAATAAAATTTATATATTCCTCTATGCAAAGTTAGCTTGGAGCAATACTTACTTAAATACATGTGTGAACTTTAGTTTAACCATTGAATGCAGCAATAAAAGGAACAGATTGCAAAAGACAACCTCCTCTCTTGTGCATCATCATAAGGCAAACATACTTTGACTTCCATCGATACTCCTCACTATTAATTATCAGTTGGATATTTAGCTATTTGCATTAGTTTGTATTAGAAGTCATTTAATACTTTTTTATTCACTGAGGATTGTAGCTGGACATGAGAGCAGAGGCCCAAGGGCCTCTTCATTCTATTGTTAGGTTGAATAGTTCTTTTGTCCTCCATTAACTGATTGTTTCTTCTAACTGTAAACTAATAGGTGTTTATATATACATACATATACAATATATATATAATATTATATATAGGGGGGGGGAAGAAGCTAGTGCAATTTCAATGCCCTTTATACAGGCTCCCAAGCACAAACAAAAGGGGGATTGGGAGAGGCAGCCCTAGGATCTCCCTTTATTCCCCAGCCCAAGTTTCCCCGTTCCATCCCCTGTGATTAAACAACTGATCAATGTGGTATACACAGGCAAATATAGGCATCTGCATAAAGGTAGTATACTTCACACAGTGTCTCCCACCTCCAGTAAAATATTCTGAATGAAACCCTGATATATTTATATATAATATATTTATTTATTCCACTCTAGATATCTTCAGGTACATAACTCATGGTATTCAAGGTTGTTATTTCACTTCAAACTACACTGCACAAGCTCATTACCCTTGTGGTTATAGCAACCAGCCCAAACTTGTCACATTTCCTGGTTTTTACAGCTACCTTCCACTGTGTAACTTTCTCTACTGTGTTAGAGCAGTTGCTAAAATATCAGCTGGGGGTGTGGGTAGCCCCTACAACCAACTTTACTCTGTGAGTTACCAGTCCTCTAGTAACCAACTAGGGCAGTGAAGATATAGTGTGGAATAAACCACTTATTACATTACCTCATCAGAGTGATATGGCTAGGTATTACACTCACAGGTATTACCTATTTTCACTCACTTCTGGCTCCATGAAAATAAATTAGCCTGCTCATGAAATATTTCACCATATCATACTCTGACTCATCCACCATAGATTGTATGTGAATTACCAGTCTAGTACTAACTATGGCATGAAGACATATAGTTTGGAATAAAACCACTTATCCTCATCAGAGCGATATGGCTAGATATTTCATTCTCAGGCTTTATTTTCATTCACCACTGGGTTGTGAAAATAAATTATCTTGTTCATGAAATATTTAGCTATATCTCACTCCGACTCATGTAATAAGTATAATCTATTCCATCCTTCTTCACAGTGATATTTTTAGGTACCATGACCAAAATAATTCATATTTCACAGCTCTTACCCTAGTAGTAGCAACTGGCCAAGCTCACCACTTTTCCTGTGTTTTTTTGTTTGTTTGTTTTTTCAGCTACCTTCCTCTGTAGCCTACCCAACCCTGGTTTGAGCAGCTGCTTAAAATACCTGGCTGGGGAGGAGGGAGTTTGGAGAACCTCCCTACAGCTGAAATTCATAAACAGGTATTACATACACTCATCAGAGTGATATGGCTAGATAATACACTCCCTCAGGCTAGTGACAATTGAAATTAGCCTGCTCATGAAACATTTCACCATATCACACTCTCATTCATGTAATACATAATTATATATATATTATATATATATATATATAGAGAGAGAGATAGATAGATAGATAGAAAGTTACAAATGAAAGGAATGCTCTAAGTTACTAACATTAAATGTACCTGCAATGAGCAACATGTTGTAATTAGGGTTCAACCTCACATAGAGTACTGAACACAACATGCAAGTATTTGAGGAGGAAGCTGGGAAGTTTAAGGAGAAGAAAAGAATTAGCATTTAGGCATTATGTTTCAGCTATGCAGATAATTCTATCAAATGTCACATAATTTTAGCGGAGCAAAGGGAAAAAATGACTATGTTAATCCAGTTTATGTACGTACACAATATTCCTGCAGTCTGCAAGATTCAATAACATTAGAGGTTTAAATAATGAAATAACATTATAATTTTCAGCATTACTCAATAACTACCTTTCAACGCTATGCTATTTCCATTACGTATGCTGAGCAAAGTACCGCAGCAAAACTTTAAAATGTTCATTTACGTATTTGTCATAAAAATTCTAAAACATATGAATACAAACTTGGAACACTACGGTTTTCTAATAGTCAAAACTGGTATTGCTAATATAAAGTTTGAATTGTGACACAATAGACCAGAACACAATCAACTTAGTTTTTCTTTTGCTTCATGTGCTCCCGAAGTGTCTTGTTCACTGACTTCACAAGTCGCTCTGTTAAAAATTTAGGAATCAGAGCGAAAATATATATCTAAAAAAATACACGCAGAGGTTATATCATTTGAAAACAGAAAATAACTGCACAGTAATGCACATAGTAATTATAGCACAAAGAACTGAAAGTACGTGAGTAGATAAACTCCACCCTCAATCCATATTTTCTAGATAGAATCATAAGTATTCTACAAACTCTTTATACACATCAATATGAATGTTTTGAGAGCCCATTCGAGAATGCTGAAGACACACTAAATAACTTGTGATGGTGTGAATGGGTCAATGACTCACTAAATAACTTGTGATGGTGTGAATGGGTCAATGACTCACTAAATAACTTGTGATGGTGTGAATGGGTCAATGACTCACTAAATAACTTGTCATGGTGTGAATGGGTCAATAAGAATGAACTCGGGAATAATATATACCTTTTCTTAAGCCCTCCTTAAACTAATGTACTCATGTAGAAACATCAGAGTAATTTGTGAAAGTATTAAAAAACAACCAAAAACAAAAACAACAACAACAACAATAACAACAAAGCTTGGCTATTAAATTTAGTTGTAGGTGCATTGCTAGGCTTTGACTTATAATAAGTGGCTAGTAATTAGCTTCATATGTGACACAATTACATTAATTAAAGTGTCTTATAAATATAAAATTAGTAAATAAATTAAATTGGAATAACCATGTTTGGCCAGTGAGCAGAGCAGAACATTATCACAGATGTACTAATTTGAGCTAATTCTTTATACACAGTGAAACTGTTGATGACTTATTAACAGAGAGAGCAACTAATAGTCAACTCTCTTCCTCTTCAGTACTCAAACAATGAAGCACCAAGGAAGCCAACTTTCAGCACTATTATACACTAGCTAGCTATTACAAGGACCAAAAGAATAATTTATTTGGATTAGTATCAATATGAATATTTGAATATGTATATTCATGCATCTGTGATATGTAGAGCTTGAGTAAGTCAATATGCTACTCGTTCCAAGAACTGCAGATGCTTAATGCTGTCTTCATAAGACTTAAATACAAGTGACACTCACCTCACCAGTATAGTTTCAACGTGAAACTCCAAGCACTTTGGTAAACTCGCTGAGAAAAATGTAACGCAAAACTACTGTGGGTAGTAAAAAAATAATTTGCTCACATGAGTACGGCATAACTATAGGGGGCGCCAACAATCACTTACGATTGTATGGCCTAAAAATAATTAGCTTTTTCTGAAAAAATAAGTCGAAATGAAAAATTCTGGCACATTAAAGGGACTTAAAATGTTTAGTGCAACATGCTAGTTTCAATCTTCTGGAGGCTGCATCTTTAAGATCCATGTGACGTGACAGAATGACTGACTGACAGACAAGCTGAGTACTGTAACCCTCTCGCACATGCACACTGAGGGTCAATCCCTTCCATTTTTGCTGAAGTGTATCACTAGTTTTATTCTATCTTTTAATTCTGTAAACTTTGATAGAATAAAACTGTCACACGTCATTATCCTTGCCTGTATGGCGTGTGACAGACAGCCATGAGAGTAATCTTGCACTCCAATGGTAGCATCAGCTGCTTTGGCATAAAAAGGAGCTGTCACAACAGCCGCGTTGGTTGGAGGATTACTGTTGAGATTAGTTGAGACCATTCCAGGAGCCAGATTCTGCAAAAAATACAATAATTTTATTAGCAGCAGATAAATTATTAGTGAAGTAGTGGATGAAGTAAGTTGTACTTAGCATATATGCCTAAGGCAAATGGTGCAATTATATTTATAGTGTTACCTCAATAATTACGATACAGCATAGGACACCAATTCTCACCACCGAAATTTTGGAACATATTTTATTTGGAACTTCTCTTTGTGGCTGAATAGCCATGCTAGTTTTTATTGTGTTAGTAGTCACATGACCGCACCTTTTTAAAGATGCTACTGGTATCCTAAGCACTTTTTTGCACACATCCTGCATGCAGGCTGCATGTGTGCTACACTCTAATTACAATCAATTAACAGCTCACCGAGCCTTAGGTTATTTATCCAATTTAGTGTACTAATTTGCACAAACATGCAATGAAATTAACCTTTAAGTTAATATTCTTTTAAAAACGTCCCCATACTTTCATACAGGATTTTTTGTTGGAGGGGGATAATTAGAAACGTTTACACATATAAACATCACTCTCGTACTTTCAGTAGGGACTGCAAATGTTGAGAGAATAGGCAAATATCATACTTGACCCTCAAAAACAAAATTGTTGATGGAGTGGCAGTGGGGTAGGGGAATCTAGTTTTGGTGTGTGGGAGGGAGGAGGGATACTTCCTCTGGAGGGGGAATATTTTTCTCTGGAAGGGGAAAATATTTTTCTGGAGGGGGAAAACTATGCTGGGGAAAACTTTTGCTGGGGAGGGAAAATTCCACGGCGTCCTCCCCTCTGTGAAACCATGCTCTGGATACAATTATTATGAAGGAATGCAACAAGAAGCTATATTGAACACATACGCCATTTAAATGGAAGAGTATTGAAGTATACAGTGGAATATGGATTCACAATATAGAAGTACTCTAAGAAACATTCTTCCTTAAATGACCTAAATTAGTGACTGTCTACAGGAAAATTAGGCACAACACGAGCCTTATAAAAAACAACAACTTTTCTTGCACTTTCTCGTTCATCAGCATCCAGATTGGGTTCTCTCAGTTTCATAGTGTCTGTCTGTCTGTCTGTCTGTCTGTCACGCTCTAATTTTGAAGTATACTGACTATTAGCCGTTGATTAACATAGGTATGAACTTACTCCGAATGACAATTGAAGACCTTTTTATGTATTTTGTTACTTTTTAAGTTCGGGCTTATTTTTTGAGAAAATGTGAAACTATCAGCTCCGCGAATGTATAGTTTTTGTGGGCAACACTCCCTTATGTCATGTCGTAATCATAGGAGCTATTAACTACTTGCAGTATGCACTACCTTTGCTTTAATGTGAGAAGTTAGCGGAGTTTCGCATTGAAAACAGTCGGTGAGTGTCTCTTGCATGTTTCGGTTATGAAGACAGTATTTACATTTACCATTTACATTGCACAGCTATATTTGCACCTGATTGTTCTGAGAAAGGATTTAATAGCTAGCTAGTAGTGCTGTAGGTTCACAATATTGTGGTTATAACATTTAATTGAATATTTCAGAAGGGGTGAAATAATTGTTTAATCTATAATTATCAATAATAATTGTGTATTACTGTAATTTTTTTACTTATTACTGTAATTATTTTTGGTGATATTGACATATAATTTATTTTGATATCAGTTAAGTTGCTAGGCATTACAAAACATAACTACATACTTCATCATACCAACTAAATAGTGGTTAGTTTGATGATGCTTTTGAACCTACAGACGTACCTGCACTATAATTCCATTGCATTTGTATTTTCTTTGCGAAGACCTTCTGAGAAGTAATCCACAAACACCTGATGAAGTAAGAAAATAAAACCAGAATAAAATTTAATAATAGTGATCAATGATTCAGCCATTCTCAGCTGGAATAAGTATAATAAATAGCAATTTTTAAACATAATATTTGCTGTTAGAACGAGAAAAAATTTGCTAATAATAGTGATCAATTGTAATTTTTTATTTCACACCTTGCTTGCACAGTAGACTGTGTTTTCAGCATTACTCTCCAATCCTGCAACTGAAGATACATTCACAACAATGCCTCCGCCACGACTCACCATCCCAGGCAAAGTAACATGAGTCATCTGAAAATCAACATAATACAGTAAAATGTCTCTTATCCGGACGTCTAAGATACGGGCAACTCTATTATTCGGGCAGGTAAATCATAGAAAATTGCAATTAAAACAGTGGGCGAATGCAAATAATTTGTAGTTTTCAAGTTACTCCAATTAAAAAAGTATTGCTTCTGAGATATGGGCAACTCCTAGTTACGGGCACCCCTCTGTCCCAAGCCGCCCAGATAAGGGACGTTTTACTGTATATAAATTATATTAAATATGGTATTTCTGTGTTGTAGTAAATAATGGAAGATGCTATTTGCTATTAATAATAACAAAAATAATGATATCAATTATTACCTAACTAATACAATGTTCTCAAATAGCATGTAGGAATACTACAAGTCATGATTATGTACCTCTTTTTTTTAACATTTAATGATATAAAACATTTAGACCGCTACTGCTGTCTTCTTTCTTTAGTTTAACTTGACGAAAACAGCTGTATGCCTGTCAAGTCATATACTATTAATTATGTTACATATAGCTACACAGTACACGTAAAAAAAGTGTCGTTTGTAGAACGGATGAACCGTCACTGTTGTTAGCCCATTTTTAATGAACTGTGCTAATGTAGTATGGCCATACCATTCCTACAGAACGGTTGTAGCATAGCCAATGTGTGCGTTAATATACATAATACATGCTGTTTATTAAGTCATATGTTGTTGGGTGTCCTCCATTGCTAGAGAGGTTCAGGTATGCTCAAGTAAAGGTAAGAGTCGTCAATAGGAATCAATCCAATTTTCAAAGTTAGTAAGTGCACCCAATCATGCACGGATGTGGTTTTGATAAATACTACATATCCTAATCCACAATCAACCATGCTGGGCTTCATCAGAAATTAAAGTAAGAGAAAGAATCATCACTCAATGAGGAGGTAAGCGTGTATCTGTGTAGTACTACTGCAACATGCATGACAAGATCTTAGTTACATTCCATCTGTCATCCACGATCCAAACAATTATCGCTTCATGACGACTCTGTGTGTAATGAATTAAAATCTACAACCTACTGGTACTAATTATACTGTTATCTTTTCCGCATGAATTTGCTTATTGCCGTAGTTTTCATTGCTACTTTTAATAACTTCCTGGTAGCTAATTAATATTAATTAGCTTAGTAGCATTAAATTAGATATAAAAATTCACAATACGTTTCAGATTTTCTTGTTGACAATTGAATTGTTTGTTTTATTTCTAACGGTCATACCTCACAACTATAGAAGGCTTACGAGCCGAAACGTATTGTGAATTTTCATATCTAATTTAATGCCACCAAGCCAATAAAATGGAGTTCAATGGCAAAAACGGAGAGTTGAGGACGGCCCGCCTAGCTAGACATGCAGGTAAAGGTCAAAGTATAGGCGCATGTGCACATTGCACCATGCGACCACAAGCAATGGAGATGCAGGTCGAGAGAGACGAATGTTTATATCTAATTTAATGCCACAAAGCCAACAAATACAGTATTAGTTACCAGGATTTATCTGCTTGCAATGCCCTGTATGTTACTGTTTAAATTTTTGTAGTTGAATTTAGGCAACATTTACTCAATTGGACTTATCATGTCTACTGTGCAATCACACCAAATCCCAATATTTGGATCCAATTAATGATTTCATTTCAACATTGGAATGGAATAGTGTGTATGTGTTGTGTTTGTGAGAGAGAGAGAGAGAGCTAGACTCCACATGTGTACTAAAAAGTACCATTCAAGAGCTTTCTAATGGTAAAAAATATATACCAAAAAATCAAATTATTCAAAACATTGAAAGTTTGTTGTTATAAACAGTAACAGAATTGAAATAGTTCAACACAAAAAGTGGGCTAACTACACTTATGGTTGAATCACATTAATCAGTAGTTTAGAATGAACCGGTACTGTTTGAGGCCATAGTCTTGTGGCAACAACAGTGGCTGGTTGGTCCGGCTTTACTCCCCTTTGACGCAGTACAGTAAGTTAGAGCGCAACCGCTGGCGTTAGCTTGCAGTCTTGCTGTAGCTCGCAAAAGCACGTACTCTTGATGCAATATCAAGTAAGGTTCATAAAGCAATAATTCTAAGTAATAGTTACAGCCTTTATATGATACACACTATGTAATATACTAGTGGGTTTGGGAAAATGAATAACATTATGTGGAATCAGATAAGGTATTACATTTGTGTGTGCGGTTGATTGGAGGTGAGTTAGCAGTTCTCTGTTTGTTCAGGATCCTGAACAGGTACACTATTTAATGTCCACTGTACTTATTTTCCCCTTGAATGGGGTTACTAATAATCCTTACCATGCACCATATGTAGCACTCCTAAAGCAATTGAAATAGCACTTGGCTAAGCCTTGAATAGTTTCTATCACGTTATCCAATGGTATTATCACGTTATCCAATGCTATTATCCTAATCCTATTAAATCCCGTACTACCACACTCTGAGCAAGTGCTACATGATATCAAAACAAACATACCTGCACAACTGGCTGACAATTGACTTGAACTAACTTATACAAATTCTGTAACAAACAAAAATACATAAATTTAAAAAAATGTTATTTGAATACGTATAAATAATATCATATATGCTAGATCAGCTGCCACGCCCACATAATGGCCATTATCAATAAGCTTGACTAAATGTACGTATTCAAAGCATAGATAGTAACATGTGAGCAATCTGATTGGTCCGTTTTGTCAATCTATTCCAAGTAGATGAATGCCCTGTGGTGTTTAAAAATCCAGTGAATTGGCTGCATGTACTCCTCTTTAGGGTTTACCGTCACAAACTTCTTTATTCGTAAGGTTTTGGCATTACTTTCCAAAACAGTTAGATTCAGATATCATAAAATCAATTCAAAAATTGATCTCAAACGATATTCTCGCTATGTTCGGGGGTCACAACTTGAGGCCTCAGATTCTCAAACACAGCCAGATTCCATTACCCTAATGTAACTACTGCAGACACGGGTTGGCCCTTTTTGTTAAGTGTCGTTTTCTTGTTAAGTGCCTGTTTTCTTCCAGGTTTTAGTACTGTTTGGAGTTATAAGCCAGGGCATTATAACCAGAGTCTACGGTATTATATCTATATAATAATACGCTTGTGTGTCAGTAACGATGACGACGATGAACAACGGTGTGTGTATTCATGAATAATTCATGAGCTTTGTACGGTTTGGTAAGCATCGTCAACTCTTGGTAGGTAAAGTGTCATCACTTTCAGACGAAGGAAGGCGGCACAGGTTTCAAAAAGGAAGGCGAAAGTACGAAAGAGAGGGTAAAAGGCGATTAATTGTAACTAAAAAGCGGTTGGAATCAGCGAGGTAAGGAAGGCAAAAAGACGAGCGGATAATTGTATAGCTAAAAAGCAGGTGGAATCGATGGGGGTTCATTTCCAAAAGGAAGGCAAAAGTACAAAATAGAAGACAAAAGTTTCTCAAAGTACGACAGAAATTTAGAAGCAGGAGAGATAGACAAAAGGGGACTTCATGACTCAAGAAGAAGAGTTGAAGAAAGGAGAGGTGGAGTATAAGAAAAGCTCAGATAGTTTAGAAAAAAAAAGAGAAGGAGAGGGAAACTTATGTAACCTTAACCAATGGTAAAGAATGATAACTGAGTGAGATAACTTGTACTACTGCATTCTTACTTTGCAACACAACAGTAAGTGCCAGTGGCTGGGGGGATATTTGCTAGTATGTATATAATGTATAGTGGCAGCTGTGATAATTGATTAATCAATACATGCAGCAGCTCTACTATTAGATAAGGATAGAAGTTAACAATTAATAGTCTCTCAAAGTTGATTAAATATGTATTTCCAGAGGATGATCATCTAGATGAGGTGTCAGTGGTGACATATGATCAGTTTCTATTCAATACTGCTGGCAAATACTTTCCAACAAAAGTTGGTTAAGTATATTCTGCACTTAAATAGTAGCCTCCCTCCACAGTAAACTTAAAAAAAAAAGAAACAACTGCAGCAGCTAATTAAACATACACCTTATTAACTTTTAATTTAAAATTAATTTTCAAATCATTTATAATCAACCATTCATTAATATTTTAATACATTTTGTAAGTTTTGATCCAAATATTTTGGACCCCTCCCTGTCATTAGCACTGGATCCGCCCCTGTTGGTACTAATCTAATCTATTATTATTATAGATTTTCAACTATTATTCAAGCTTTATGGCTCACTGCTTCAGGGCAAAACAAATTCTTTAACTCACTTCAGCAGGAACGTTGCACAGCAAGTCAGGATAGTCGTAGTACATTCCAACATTGTTAACTGCAAAACAAAACAAAACAAAAAAACAACAAAAAACAACAAGTACACATGATCAATGATAGCCCATAATACTGGAACAGAATATTACTTCAAGTATATAAGTTATTGAGCTGTAAAAAAATTATCATCACTTTGCTAGCTTTGTATTTCCAGCACACGATAGGTAGGCTTAGTAAACTGATCTCATTCTCCAATCTTTCCAGATAGCAGAGGTATTATTGGTGAGCGAGCGAAGCGAGCGAGACACTATCAGGGGTAACTCAATTGAAAATCGGGGATATTTGTTTATATGTTTGGACGTACGCAAGTCATTTTTGTACTTTGACCTGGCATTTTTGTGTTAGTTCGGTGGTCGACCCCGTCTCAAACTTCACTGAATGGAATCCTCCGGTTTATCGATCCTTACAGGTATAAACTTAATTTTTAAAAAAACTCAGACATTATTTTTAGTAACTTTGAGTGTTAGAAGTTAAAATCAATCAAATAACAACAGTATAGTTTTAGGCTCACTCGCCATTTGTGCTCAAGCACATCACTAGTATATATACATGTATATATACTTGTAAATAATATATTATATATATTTATTTATTCCAAGCTAGATATCTTCACAATGATATTTTTAGGTAAGTGACCGTTGAGATACCTCATGATATCACAAAGTGTTATCTCATGGCTATATTGCAAGATCATTACCAGAGTAGTTATAGCAACCTGGGCCTGGTGTACAAGTTTTCTGGGTTTTTACAGCTACCTTTACTCTAGTGGAGCCTACCCAGCCAGGTTAGAGCAGCTGCTATAATATCAGCTGGGGTTGCTGGAGCCCCATAGTGAGTTTTTGCCAACTTTACACCATGAGTTACCAAAAACTACTTCAGTGAAGATATCTAGTGTGGAATAAACCACTTATTACACTGGTCAGAGTGATATGGCTAGATATTTCATTCTCAGGCTTTATTTTCACTGCCTTTGGCTCATGAAAATAAATTAGCCTGCTCATGAAATATTTCACCAGATCACACCCTGACTCATGTAATAAGTACTATATATACTATATATAATATATTATATATATTTACAAGTGCATGTGTTCACAGGGGTATTTTTTTTAAAGGATGAAAAAAAATTTCATGGATAAGCTTCACAAGGATTAACTCCAAATTGAATATTAATGATCTGTGGGCAACATGTACATGAGTCACACAGGACTACTGCTGGGGGGACAGGAGACACTGCTGTACTTTGCCCCACCCACTTTCAAAACCCAATACCAGTTTGATGCACATGCCTATATGTATATACTTCAAATCACACGATCAGCACATGCATGATTTACAATCTGAATTCAATCCATGCTACTATGGTATTACAATACTATGGGAAGAGGGGATGGGGATATTAGGGCTCTCGTATAAAACCATAATGTGTGATTATAAAGACTTGTACCATGATATGTTCAAACTGTCCAATCAGATTGCTCAGTTCATGGTGAAATATATTTCATACCTCCTAGTATGTAGGTGAATAAGTGAACCGTCCAATCAAAATTTAGTTCTTGTGCATTTCCTGGCCAAGAGCCATGCTACGTACAAGTCGGTTGCACCACTCCACGGTTGCTCGGTATGGGATTTACACTATCCTCTGGTTTTCAGCCTTCGGTTGTGTATCCCATACCAACCTCCACGTCCCAGTGTAAGCCATACATATTCATCACAAAATGACATACAGTTTACAATGACCCTTAACTCACCTAATATTCCAATATCCAAATTTTTCAACTGATCTTTTATGCTTGCATACACGTCCATTCCTCCAGCAAAATCAGTGGTAATGACTCTAGTTTCACAGCCGTACTTCTCCTCTGGAAATTCGCGAATGCATAGGTTTGGAAAAATATATTCTCAATTAAATAACACCGCGAGAAATTAGCATTGTCTGAAAAGTTTTGATTATATTAAAACAACTCAAGAATAATATAATTTGTTTTTGTTTTTTTATATTATTTCTTGATTATATTAAGCATCACTGAATTGTCAATGCAATTTAAAACATCGTCAGCCATCGTTCTGCAGTCCAAAATTTAATAATAATCAACAGATAAATAACCCACTCATGTTTGGAGATCAGGTGTATATAAGCACAAAGAGTGTTGCACCGTTACTGCAAAAGTCAGCTCAAACTTCATACCTTTTTTAATCAGTATTTCACTGCCTGTTACCACTACTAAAGTTATACATGTATGTTACTACCAATTTCAGTCAAAACGTGATTAAAAGTAATTGGCAGCAGGCGAAGTGAGCGAGACACTCTCAGGGGTAACACAACTGAAAATCGGGGATATTTGTTTGTTTATACATGTGTGGTGTACTTCGACCCTCGCATTTTTGTGTTTGCTTCGTGGTCTACCCCTTTCCATACCTCCACTAAACAGAATATTTTGGTTTAGCGATCCCGTATCATTCAAGGAAATTAATTATCTACCCCTTCGTATTAGGTTGTTTCTAAATGCCACAAGACACACTTAGGTCTTAAAACTTACTGTTAGATTCAATACTGTACAGTAATTCTTTAGAAATTCTTGTTTTTTTTAAGTCGCAAAATGTTACGGCGAATGGTTACTATGGTATTGAAACCCTTTACCAGATGTAATAAAACAACTTGGCATTTTTAGTAGCTGTGAGTGCTTGTTGTTGGTAACTCAGATAGTCAGAATGACGTATATTAGAGACTACAGAAAATACGAGTACTCGGGAAATTGAGGTAAGAAAGTAGTTCTGTATTGTTAGCTAAAGTATATAATGGTCACAACAGCTACGTACTTAGCTATTAATATTATCTAAGCAAGATTAGAAATGGACTGATAGACTTTTTTGAAGTGTTTCATTTGTGCACTGGCTCGCTCGCCCTTTCTGCTCAAGCACATTACTAGAAATTATCTTATGTAATCCTAAACTGCTCTGAAACAACATTTAGAGATTAATTTGTTAATTTGTGTTTTCTAAACTATACATGTGTGGAGCCAGTTGAAAAGTCAAACCAGAATTACAGAATTTATTATAAATATATTTCTACAGAAGCGAAATGTTTTAACACAATGTTAAAAGCTTGTACGTATATTTTCTAATATTATTATATGTAAGCATTGTGTGTTAATCTAGAAGTTCTATTGGAAATTCTAGAGTACCAAACTATTAGCCTAAGGATAACTTCTGTTTCGGTCATGCAATATTGTGTACCCCCATGATGTGTGTAACTTCAACAAGGGTTCACGTTATTCAGAAATATTCGGTTAAAAAATGTATAAATTAGAATATAAAATAAAATATGAGATCAGGTGAACAGTTCATATCTACAACTTACTGATTTCATCAGAAATTTTGTCCAGCTTGCTCTTAGTTCGACTAATTAACACAATATTCAAACCCCTCCTAGCCAACTGCAATAAAGAACCAATATATACATGAGTTAAGGCTCAAGTGATTCACTTATTCTTAGCTGAATTAATAATAAAAATTATTATTATTAATATAATAAGCTTGTCTGTCAGTAACGATGACGGTGTGTGTATTCATGAACAACTCATTAGCTGAACTCGGCTGGTAAAGTGCCAACACCAACTGAAGGGGGAAGGAAATGGCGACTATTTTTGTATGTAAAAGTGAGTGATATTGGTGAGGAAAGGACAGAATAAATTGATAAAAGTGCTCAAACAGGACGGAAATAGTTTCACGAAGCCTCAGTCTACAGTCATAGAAGGACAGAGGAACTGAGAAGCAGGAAGATATAGACAAAGAAGGAGAAGGGAATCCATGACTCAAGAACAGAGAGGAAAATACTCAGGGAGAAATAGAACATGAAAGGGAAACTGATGTAACTCAACCAAGTGAGGGGATTGTAAGATTGGAAAAAAATGCCATACACTTCTGCATTCCTAGTTTACAAAAGCTAGTACACCAAGCGCTGCTGTATGGCAGGGTACTGGCTAGACAATAATTGCTATTCTCTGCTCTTAAAGCCAATAAATAAATCCAGGGGTTCATTTAGGGGCGGCCAGTCTTAAAATTTTAATGTAAGCAAAAATTTAAGTTCTAAAGATAATAAAGAAGGTGATTGCAAATGCTTAAATCATAATTAATTTTTTGTCTTGGTAATTGAAGCCTAGCTCCTCTTTTATCTTAATTATGCATGGAAGTTGTGACCCCTTGAGATAGTGCAGCTCAATTTCGACCCCTCTTAGATTACTTCCTAAATGAACGCCTGCTAACACGATGTTTTGACATACATATTTTAGCCCGATTTCTCTAGAGAAAGGACTTAACTAACTCCAGAAGAGGACTTCGAAATAGAAGTTGAAATATCAAAGTCACATTTTACCAAATATTTATTAGCAGTAATACGTAGAACAACTGATAATGCATGACTTGGTAAGAATTTTCTTGTAACAGCTAAACTTACTTAATAAATGACTTGTGCAAGACATCAGCTAATTGTGGAAGAGCTTCTATAGTAGCTAGAAATTAGCAGCGAAGTGACAAAAAAAAACTCGACTTTTTTTAAACATTTTGGTGTATGTGGTATAGTCTAAACTGTATAGAATGCAACAGTAATAAAATATAGTAATAAAACAACAACAACAAAACAAACAAGCAACAAAACGAAGTGTTGCAACTATCATTTTACAGCCATATTGTACCTTACAGAACCTGGAATATTTGTAAGATGTGTGGAGTATATAATGGCTACATTCAGGATAATGTGGCAGAAGTAATAGCTCACCTCAATGGCATACTCCTTCCCAATGCCATCTGAAGATCCAGTCACAACTATCACCACATACATACACACACACATACGTACATACATAAATACATACATAAATACATACACACATACATACACACATACATACACACATACATACATACACACATACATACATACATACATACATACATACATACATACAATAACAAAAGAGTATACCAAAAAAAACAAAAAACATTTGTATTAGATTGTCTGTTCTGTTATTTAACAGTATCTGCAAGTTTTCAAAAACATTTTCACCATACAAATGTTTTTTGGCCTATTGAGAGATGCTTTAACCTATTGCATGACTATATAATTCAAAACTTCTTTCAACTTGTATAGCAAAAGTAATCCTACCATAGAAATGTATAGACTTGATTGAAAAGCCACACTTTATTTAAAAACTTTCCATTTCAATTAATTTAATCAAGTAACGGGTGAACACTCACCTGCCCATTTTCCATATTTCAGAAGATTAATTCGTAACCCCCAGGGTGCTAAAAAATAAGCTCGAATTTCTGAACAGAAATTTTGAAGCATCCCAAGAATCATCCGAACCAGAACGACTGCCCCAAATATGGCAGCTGCATTTCTAAATAACAAGTCCGAATAAAAGAAAGAGAAAAAGAAACTTAAATTAAAGCATGACTGACACAAGCACAATTCAGACAAATTATTTCAATTATAACCATAATATTTTGTGGATTGAAGCACCTTTGGCTGTAATTTAGCAACTGAGTATCAGAGAAGTCCTCCATACTTGTATCAACTACTATAGTGCTTCTTTAATTACCTAAACGTCTTCTGTGGTTGGATGGTTTTAGAAAAGCAGCTGAATAATTCGAGTTATGTATATAATGATATTCATGACCACCATAATTATATTCATTGGTCGCTTGAGATATTTAGTGACACACACACGCCCTCTCATTCAATATACACGTAGCAAATTTGTTGTTGCTATAGTTCAGAGACAGATTGAGACTGTAATATGTTGATACTATATTACAAAAATATGTCCAGCTATGTAGCTTCTGTGTCACTATCACTTAGCCATTTCAGTATATTTTCACCCGAGGAAGATTGAGTAATCTCGATCAAAACGTTGTGATTTAAAATCAAAACAGATGTGAATAGTCCATTAACTTAGTCTTGAAATATGTCCAGTTTAAATAAGTTTCAGTTTATTATTAAACTTAATTAGAGTTGTAATTCACACTAACTTATGATCTATTTAAAAAGGAATTTGAAGTTTTTGTTTTTCGTGTTGTTTTTTTTCCTTCTTAAATTATCTCTTTGTATTTAGGGCTAGAGTTTTAAGTACTTTTTTGACTTCCATATTTGTATTATTAACTATCTTCAGATTAAAACTGATGTACTTTCAGATACATGTGCTTATTATTATATACTTGGATGCCTCAGGAAGAAAGAGAGCAGGAGAGGGAACCCTGGACTAAAAATACCATATGCTACTGCACTCCTAATTAGCACTAGTTGGTACATCAGGCACCTCTGTGTGGGCGGGTACTTACTAGTTTAGTTACGTTCTTTCACAATTTCAGTTTATTCTTTCGTTTTCCCAATTCCATTGAATTTTTTTCTCCAATTATTTCTCATCTGTTTTTCCTCTCCCATTCATACACTACTTGTCACTTTCCTTAGTTTCTCACCATTTTTTCCCCATTGTATAGTATGACAGTATATTGTATTTATTTTGTGCTTCTTCTATTGACACATAGGTGTCATTCTTGGTGTATTTCTTTTGTGATCATCATTCCTTAAAAATTCTTACTTTTAAAGCATTACTGCTAGAAACTACCAGGAAACGCACTGTTACAGAAGCTAGTGGTATAGGTTATCACCGCTGTGATCATTATCAGGAAAAATCACTTGACTAGACACTTTGCTCTTATTATACATGATCAGATATTCATTTTATCTTTTTGAAAATGGTTTCGCCTCATTCCCTGAAAAATATCGGTCCTAAATTTTCATCAGTTAATATTAATGACAAACACACTTAACATTGGGATGGCTCAAGAGAGAAGCTAAACAATATAAGCAAGCAATAACTCCTGGATCCCTTAAAAACCTATCTGCATGGGTTACAAAAAACTATAAATAAAAATGATTGTGGCTATTCCATTGGTAAAAAATGGCTTCTTTCAGATGGTCCATTTTGCTCATTCATCATCATACCTTCTTTGGATATACTAAATGCGGGGCAAGTATATTTTGAAAAGCCACATTGTGCCTTACCTAACTACATTGCTTGCTCACCTATAGATACAATACTTGTCAGAGAAAAGTAACTCCTTGATGCACTCCATTTCTTTCTCGTCAAGACTGAAATAGGTAAAGATCGTTCAGGTGGACCAGGAGAGGTGGACCAGGAGAGGTGGACCAGGAGAGGTGGACGGCCGGGTTTCGGTACGCGGGTGTCCGGACAGACCAAATCTGTTATAATGGTAACCTCGCTGGCCAAACTTTTACTTAGTCTGGCGTAGCCAGACCCTTTCCCAGCGAAGCGGTAGGTAAAGGGTCTGGCTACGCCAGACTACCGCTATCTGAGGATTTGATCTCAGATTTTCGTCAATCCTATGGGCTAGTTCATGCCAGAGGGAAGAATTCCATTTTTTCCAGAAGTCTAGCTAGGAGTCAGTCTGGTTGTTGGCTGTCTGGCATAGCTATAAAGCTAGTTCTCCAATTAGCTTCAGAGAAAGAAATACTTTTTTAGAAATACAATTTCTTGACTCATATAGCTAATGTAATGTAACTCTTAAATTGATAGCTATGGTAGTGCACATTGCAATTACATAGTCTTATTGTAATTTTAAGTGTATATCTAACATAATACATTTATAGCAATGTTTATTAGCTACAATAATGGTAAACATACAATGGGTTGCTAGGTGATATTGTTGTTGTTTTTTGTTTGTTTTTTCGCAGTAGCTATCTTGTAGTCTCTTAGTCCTTACACAGTTTCGTTTAACTGTTGCAATATCTTATACTCTTGCTTTAGAGCTTTTCAAATATTTTACAACCTCTAAAAAGTGTAATATTCATACCCGAAAATGTGAGTTTGCCAATTAAGATCAATTATTCCCACACTTTTATTTCCTTTATATCTTGGTAATAAGTATTTGGATAAAATGAATACGTAATGTACAAGCATTATGGCTTCCAAGGAACATTAACTGGACTTTTGACTCGAGTGTACAGCTGTACTATCACACTAGTCTCGCGTAGTCAGACCCTTTACCTACTGAAATGGTCTGGCTACTCGCTAGCAACGTTGTCAAAGACGTAGCAGAGCATTGAAGACATGCCTTCACACCAGATAACTATATACACTGTTCAGTAGAGCGTTGAATACCAGATAGCATTTATCTGCTCAGTATAGAGCATTGAAGACATGGTTTCACACTAGATAACTTTATACACTGGCCAGCAGAACACTAATGCTGACTACCCCACCTCTTGAGAATCAAGCGTAAATAGTAGCTTATGTTAGCAGAGCTAGTTAATAACGATTAAATCTCTTTCAATGAATTATAAAACTGTGAATCATACACATACACACACACACACAAAGTTCTGAGATTGGATGTATGATTATGATGATTCAATTGCAACATTGAGTCAGCAGTATGACTAAACCAACCACAACTTAACTATTGGTTACTGTCTCAAACCACAACTGTTTATTAACTATTTTAACAGCCTAATCTGATTATTAGATTAATTAATGTTATACATATTTCATGTAACTAATTGTGACAATCTTTCATTAACTTTCTACCAGTAAATACATTTAACTTTAATGCATTGACTCTTATATTTATGAGTATGAGTGCTGAGTGTTAATTGATTGTGAGTGACTTGTATTATCAATGCACAGATAATCAAGTCTTATCCATTTGCTACGACATTATTTTAATACACATTTTATTACATCATTTGATGTTATCTATTCTATTAGATTAATGCTAAAGTAAAAATGAAGTATTTGTTGCTCTTTTTTCAATAGCTGCTGAGTTTAGAAAAAATGATATTGTTATTCATCCACAACTCAGAGCACTTGTAGCTTTCCTTTTGAGTCACATAAATGTAGTTTCAGCTCGGTCCTTACTGGGAATAGTATCTGAATTCTTTCTGTAGCCCAATTTTTACAACATTTTTACCCATTTTCTGTGAATGTTATGGCTATTAGCTGGAGTTATTTCAAATTTTATAATCAAGTATTAACAACTCAGCACTGATTATGACTCATGCCAGTTTGTTTTTCTATTGTATATATATACATAAATACAAATATACAAAATACATATATATATATATATTATATAGTGCTTATTACATGAGTTAGAGTGTGATATGGCGAAATATTTCACGAGCAGGCTAATTTATTTTCATGAGCCAGAGGCGACTGAAAGTAAAACCTGAGAGTGAAATATCTAGCCATTCACTCTGACAGAGTGTAGTGAGTGGTTTATTCTACCCTAGATACTTTCACTACTGTAGTTTGTACTAGGACCTTAACTCACACCTAATAAAGTTGGCTGTAGGGGAACCCCCAGCCCATTATTTTAGCAGCTGCTCTAACCAGGGTGGGTAGGCAACACCAGAGGAAGGCAGCGTAAAACCCCGAAAAGTGTTGAACTTGACTGGTTGCTATAACTACAAGGGTAATGAGCATGCAGCAATACAGCGGTGAAATATATAACAAGCGTGAAATATTCCTGAAATATATAACAAGCATGAAATATTCCTGAAATATATAACAAGCGTGAAATATTCCTGAGTTACTTCATGGTCAGGTACCAAAAAATATTATTGTGAAGATATCTAGGGTGGAATATATACTATATATATATATATATATATATATATATATTATATATATATATATGACATACTGGCATCTTTAGAAATAGCTAGACCTGTGATATAGCTAATCCTTTCTGAGGTGTAAACACGAGGTGAGATGTTAATTGGTGTCATGCCTACCAAGACTCTCTGGTACAAGATGCAAGCTGTGAAAATCACACTGTTTACATGAGAAAACCTATTTTGAGTGTTAGTCTGAGTTCAAATCTGTGATGGTCTCCACAAGTACAGTTGTTTTGATAGCTCTGTCAGCGGCATCCGTTTCGATACTGGGTGCCTTAGTAGCCGTTACAGTAGGCCTGTCTGTGGACATAGGCTTGTTTAAGTCCAATAATGATCAGCAACAAAAGGCCATGGAGTCTTCACTGCAACTTAAGCTTCAGGAACTCCTTCAGTTCATCTCAATGGTAAATGCTTCAGTGCTTTCTGGTGGTTCAAGTGCTGTAGCAGTTTCAGGTGGTTCAACAATCACTCAACTCGACTCATCCTTAATGGAACTCAATCGTCTACTACAAGAAGAGCAATCTCGAATAGATCGACTCAATGCTTCAACTTCTGAGCAGTTCAATATTACCGAAGCTCAGCTTCAAGAGATCAGTATTGTTTTAGGATCTTTGGGTTCACGAGCATTTCCAGCTGCTTCTTGTTCGAGTTTATTGTCAGTGTTACCTTCTGGCATGTACTGGGTGAGATCCTCAAGTGGTGCAGCAATTCAAGTATACTGCGATATGACCAGAACATGTGGGAATGTCACTGGAGGGTGGGCTAGAATTATCAACTTGGACTTCAACAGCAGCGACGCATGTCCTACGAATTTTGTCAACCGCACTTCATCTAATCTGTTGACATGTGAACGTGGTTCTGGAACAGGCTGTACTGAAGTTGGCACATATTCTACAATGGGTCTGTCATATTCTGAAGTATGTGGTAGAATAATTGTTTATCAGTATGGGACCCCGGAGGCTTTCTCTCGTTCGATTGTCATATCTTCGTTAACTATAGATTCTCAGTACTTGGATGGCTTAAGTCTTACTCATGGAAGTTCTCCCAGACAGCATATTTGGAGTTTCCCTGTAGGCGTCACTATAACTCGCAATGATCGATTTGCATGCCCGTGTAATGTGGGCTACACTCGGACTTTCCCAGCTTTTATAGGGAACTCTTTTTTCTGTGACAGTTCTGCAACCTCCATCATACCTACTATGTTCTACCCAAACAACCCTCTATTTGATGGTGTGGGTTGTGATCCCATAACTACTACCTGCTGCAGTTTCAACAGTCCACCTTGGTTTTATAGATTACTTTCACAATTTACCAGCGACAATTTGGAGTTAAGATCGTGTCAAGATGAACCGGTGTCTGCTGAAGGAATTGCTATTCAAAACATTGATCTGTATGTTCGATGATCACCAGAATTGCTCTCACTGGCAAATTATTTTAACTGATAGTAGAGTTGCATTAGAATGATGCTGTATTATTATTGTCAAACACAGTATTAGTTGTTATAATGTGTTTAATAGTAAATAAAGTAAGCATAAATTTTTAATTAATTGCTGAGTTAGTATATAGCTACATCGAGATATCCATGTAACTATGAGTTGTAAAAATAGTATACCTATAGTATGGGTATATTCAACATGATACACTACGGTTACAGTTGCACAAAGATTATGTTTTAAATCACACAGATATCACAATGCAATTAAAACCATTAGCTATCTTGACACAGAATGCTGAGACAAAATGTCCACCAAGAGAACGTCAATTGCAGCAGCAATATGATTGTTGGTCACCCCAAAATTTTCCTAGCACAAAATGTCATATCATGATGCTTTAGATTCAGTAGTAAATTCAGGCTACTTTGCAATCCCAGAATTACAGATTGCAATATTATAATTCTTGTACTAGCTCAGCTCTCTCACTAAATTATGGTCTAATGGTGGTGGGGTATGTATGATGCTACTGATTCATTCAATTACCCTTAATAATAGTAATTATTTAACATTCTTTACTTTTAGGCTTGAGACATGCAATGCCTGCATCAATTAGCTTTAGCCATTCATTCTCACTAAACTATATTTTATAACTTTGTAGGCTCTCACTAAAACACTCAGCTGACAGTATAGCCTACATAATTATAATCTGTATTACCAGGGTCGGAGTGCAAGGTCAGGCTGGTTAGGTTATAGCCTGACCACTTTATTGGATTGACTTCACATGTTCAGAGAAAAAATAAACTGACAATTTATCTTTGGAGGCATGTTTAAACATAAAAATAATAAATGAAGAAAAATTAATCATACATATAATAATTATATCAGTCATCATACATTTAGCTATTAGTTGTGATTTCACCTGAATAAGCTCAAGGAACATAGATGGAAACGTGTATTACAATAAATCAAATGTGACCAGTCCACAAATTTAATTCCTAATAATAGAAGTTGTACCACGTCAAAGAAGTGGTGAAGGAGTGATGAAATTGGGAGGAAACATTTTGAGCTACCACAGGCTGTGTCAATACCAAACACATTTTCATAAACATCAGTCAGTAGCTTCCAGACACCTCCCTCTAGTTATGTGGAGCTGCATGCAGTTTACACAAAAATAATTTATGCTAATGTCAGCACTAACTATTATAATCTGATGTTGTAGCTTATGGTGGCTATACTAAGAGATGATCAATTAATGGTAAATTTGTAGATTTCTAAGATATTGTTAAGAAGCATTTTTATTCTTATTTTGACCTTTAGGTGGTCAGAGGATTTGTGTCTCTTGTTGTTCTTTACCACAATTCTTTACCACAATTTAAGCAATCATTTCTGGATCAAATTCTGTAGATAGTCTACTCTCGAAGTAAAGAAACCTCTTTACTAGCTGGTGCAACTTTGCCATAAATATGAGGAATTGACAGAAGTTTGCTGCTCTAGTTGTTGCTTGTGGAGCAAACCTGACTTCTTCAAGTAGATACTGGCTTACTTCTAGAAACATAGAATTTGTAATGCTCCTTTGTCAAATACTAGCATATATGACAATGTACAAAACTTGGCTACATTTAAATACTTTTATAGTGACGGGCCAGCCTAATGTGTATCATACTCCAACACGTTTACTTTTAATTAATTGCTATCACTTCGACACCTTATTCAGTTCTAACGATGTGTTACCTTGTGTGTTAATTGTTGTTGTTTTCACCTCTATTCATACCCAGACCTACAGCATGCTATATTCGTTTTAAAACTTTCATTCCAATTATGTAATTCATGTGAATGTGTTCTTGTTCTTGTCTCAAGTAAATTCAAACCCATTGCAAGCACAATTGGCACATTATCTGCAAGAATAGGATCATCTATAATTCTATTACATCTGGCATTATAATGCAATGCAAATGGAAGTTCATGCACTTTGCTAAGCCAGTTTCTCTAAAAGAAGAAATTAAGTAATGACTATTATTAGTGCTAGTGTTTACTCAATTAGTGTTACAAAACAACAAGCAACAGCAGTGGCCTGAATAGCTACACTGACTAATAGCATACACTTTATCCACTTTCTTAGTGTGAAGCAAAGCTAAAAAGCCAGGAGAGACTTGAGATCAGACCTCAATCGCTTGCCTTTAATAAGACTGTCTTGAATATAACAGCAATTTATTAGTAAAGAAAAAAAATGAACAAGATCAAATTCTAAACAATTCAAATACCAACATGTTATAAAAAGAAACTATGGGTTATGACAGCTGATCAGCCTGAAGTATTGCTGCACAAAATATTATAAGTTGATTGGTTGTGGTGCTGAAATAGTTCGTCTGTGGTGCCCTGTCACATAAGTGTTTGTTCATGAGTAAAATAGATAAAACTCTCTTCTTGTTACATAAGTTAGTGATGTAGTTATATGGTTCCCTCCTATATGAGTCTTGCTCGTCCGATATACTTGATGATTGCTGTGTAAACAAATTTATACTGGCCCACAATCTGTACCATGTGCATCCTCTGCTGTCTCAGCTCCTTCAGGCAGCGGGCCACATCTACCACCTAGATATAGTAATAATTGTAGTAGTAGTAATAATAACAACGACAACAATAATAATCATAATAGGAATACTAATAACAACAACTATAATAAGAATAACAACAACAGCACAAAAATAAATAATCATAATAACAATAATAACACATAATAATAATAGTAATAAATTCCACGGATAAATAGAATCTTTGAATTAACATTATAAACACAGAATTGAAGTGTTTGGTTGCTGGCTGGTTGACATAGTTCAACGGCAGAGCGCTTGTGCGTTAAGTAAGCGGTCCCAATACCACTACTACTACTACTACTACTACTACCACTGCTACCACTGCTACCACTGTTACTACTACTACTACTGATACTACTACTACTACTACTACTACCACTGCTACTATTACTACTACTACTACTACTACATACTACCACTACTACTACTACTACCACTGCTACTACTACTACCACTGCTACTACTACTACTACTGCTACTACCACTGCTACTACTACTACTACTGCTACTACTACTACCACTGCTACTACTACTACCACTGCTACTACTACTACTACTACTACTACTACCACTGCTACTACTACTACCACTGCTACTACTACTACTACTACTACTACTACTACTACTACTACTACTACTAGCTGAATATTCATAGATTTCATGGATACACTTATCCATAAAGAAACATTAAACTGCACTAGAAACTGACGCATTCTTTATGAGACTTACATCTCCACAGTCGACTTTAGCCATGAGCATGTCCACAAGTACAACAACCCCTGACCTTCCGACCCCTGCACTACAGTGGACCAAGACAGGCATGGCAGCGTCATAACGACGCCTCAGGCCACGAACTTCACTAAGGAAGTCTAAAGACAATGCACAAAACAACAACAACAAAACATAAAATACATTTTTTTTAAATTTCTCCAACATGGAAATAATAAGATAGACACTGTACTACGCAATAGGGGGACGAAATTTACGAATGCTAGTAACTGCGTGCGGAAAGGGACATCTAATTAATACTAAGACTATAAATAGCTAAGACTATAAATAGCTTTAATGTCGTATACATTCAATCAAGCTACATGTGACATTGTTGAATAATATGACCAATGGTCTCACCAAGGAATGGTTGTGGGTTGTCAGGTATCCCGTGATCGGGCCAATTGACGTACTGAAGATGAGTGATCTTGCGCTCCTAAATAGATCACACAAACACATACACAAACTGATATAGCAATACAAAATAAAAACCAGAATGACAAACATGAAATTTCATTTGGTTATATCAAGGAGCTATTTACTGCCAAAGTTACTACAGTGATTGCCCTCAGAATAAATTAATGCTCATGTGGTCCAATTTAGAACAAAATCAAGGCTTGCAGTACAAAGCTTGAAAGGGTCATAAGAAATTAAGGATGGCTATTGTATTAATAAGTACATATGCAGTCAGAGCAGTGAAGTCAATATACATATTAGGGTGGTAACCATTAGACAGTGAAAAGATAAAACATGCTAAATAGATAGATGATAGATATGTAGATAGACCAAGGAAAACATATCCATATAACTACAGACACACAGATAGGAGATCATGTGAGAACATATTTTATTTGAATAGAATAATGCCAGACAAAAGAAACCTTTGCCAATCAAGGATATAACAGAGAACCTCAATTAACAGGAAGGAAGTGACTTACTCCTCCGCTAGGAATGTGCTTGAGTTGAAACCCTCTACTGATGACAGACGATCCTTTCTCCACAAACAAACGCGACACACGATACTGGAAAGAAAATGGCAAAAATGTTTATAAGTGCATTTGCGTACTTTAATACACATATGCATGATTCATGTGTTATATACACACATACATATATACAAACAAAACAAACAAACAAACATTATATACAAACAAACATACCTATATACATACATAAAACATACATACCTATATACATACAAACATACATACATACACATATACATTGACACATACATACATAGATATATACATACATACATACATACATACATACATACACACATACATACATACACACATACATACATACATACACACATACATGAACAACTTACCTGTTCAAATTGGATGTAACTTGGTTTGCCGTTGTGTGAGTCATCAGGAGGGAAGTACCTGAAGCACTTGGGCTTGTCATCCTCCTACACAAAACCAAACCAAACAATATTTAAACATAACTTCCTCTAAAAGACTTTTACACACTGAGTATTTTTGTTAGGCTAAACGTACCAATTCGTTGGTAACCATGAGAACCAGTTGTATTTTCTGCTCCCAGATCATCTGCCAGAAGTCAGCACTTGTGCTCTCCATTGGACCTTGAGCCACCACAAAGTTACGTGTGACTTCGTTGACTGTGAACTATTAACAATTAACACAGTAAAAATACATATACATGTATATAAATACATATACATGTATATAAATACATATACATGTATATAAATACATGGACTACAGTGTACTACAGTCACATTGTAATAATAAGATTTACCGAAACTCTGCTGGCATTGACGTAGTCGTTCACTGAAATATTATTAGCTGGATTTAGGCATACTCTGTTGTCCTAGGAAATAATTAAATAATAAAAACAATAAACAACAACAACAACATTCCTGGCAAATATCAGTCTCCCTCACCTCATAAGGCACAATATCCTTGTATCTGTTCTTCAAGATGTTGTCTGCGAGTTGACTGGACTTTATATCAGCATTCTGGACGCAAAACATAATCACAAACATTGAATGCATCGTCAGCAATTATTAATACTTGCAACTTACGAATTTTTTCCGTGGAATTTGCTCATACTCGTTGAAGAATTGTCCGGAAGTTAACTTCCTCTCCAACTGACCTCCCTGAAACGAAGCAAAACACAACAAAAAAAATTGCTAGATATCCACTTTTTAAGCTCTCTGAAATAAAGATATAATCATACTGTCCTTAATGGGTTGCTACCTCTGACATATTCAGAGAGACAGAAACAGAGAAAACTAAGTGACTATTTAAACGCCCTAGTTTCATAGTTTCAAGGTCAAAGACTATGACCTCCACTAAGGCTTGGACGGTTTCGGACTTATGTGTTTGACACTCCACGATGTCATGCGATGTGAAATAAATAATTCAACTATCCACAAATCTTGAAAATAATGTATCATAAGGCAAATATAACAATTAGAATTGTCTGACTAGCTCGTTCATTACATCCAGTTATAGCTAATGCACACTAGTTACATATGTACAATACCCTACACTGACAACCCAGAGTATCATAATTAATACTAATCAGCTACTCAAGAAGTACTTCTTGACCTAACCACATACCCGTCTGTCGTGCGTGCCACTGGCCGCCTCCTGCTCCTCCTGCTCTGCAATGCTGAAGGTCCTCGTCTTGTGGGAGAATGGAGGGGTCTTGGAATCCAGATGGTCCAGGGAACCTGGCGGAAAGAGAAAGTATTCAGTTTAATTGGGAACGGTTGTTGTACACACACCAATCAACACATTCTAAGTGAACATAAATACACACATACCTGTGATTCTTTGCTTGCGCTTGTGGTGTGTAAGGTCAAAGGTATCAGAAACATCGTCATCTTCACCAAAACTTGTTCTCACTGTGAAAAACAAACATTGTACGACTTAATATAAAACTAAAAGCAAAAACAAAAAACAATAAAAAAACAAACAAACAAACAACAACAACAATGAGAAAAAGAAAAAACAAAACAAAACAGTAACAGCAATTTATTTTCTGTTACACAACCAATGAATACATATGCAAAATTAATCTGAGAACAGAGAACTTTGGTAAGAAATTGAAATGTTCCATGGTTATAATCATAAACATTGATTTATTTGCTGTGTACACTGAAAACAACAACAACAACAACAACAACAACAACAACGGTTTTACTGTTACTATAAATATTATTATTTCAGCCGAGAATAACTGAATGAGTGAAACCACAAGGTAGCCATTCGGCTGAGTAGAGAGCTATGTAGCTCACACCTCATTGCTATTTCCTCACCAGATTTTTGGAATCCGTTTAGCTTCTTCTTCAATCTTCCCGGACTTCCCTTTGGTGTGTTGCTGCCTGACGTGCCACTGGAATGAGTATCACTGAATCTACGTTCCTGGTCCTCGCGATCTTCCAACGAGCCTCTTTTCCCGTCTTTAAAATTAGGTGTGATGCGACCGATCAGTTTCCTCGATTGCTTGTGGCCAGGAGACGCAGCTTGACCTAGCACAACAGAGAGGCAAATATCAAACTGAAGAAATGATCGAATGATTGATAGTTGCCACGCCCACTTTGTTAGAATTACATACAATTCTACCAAAAAATTACAGGTATGCAGAAATGATGCTGTAACTAGAGCTATAGCTAATTAGTTGCATCAACCATGTTTCATGTTTCCATAGAAAATGTTCTGATCTGATTAAATAATTAATAATAGCTAATGCCATACATAGATTAGAAAATTCAGAAAAAAGAGAGTAGGAGAGGGAAACTTATGTAACCTTAACCAATGGTAGAGAATGATAACTGAGTAAGATAACTTGTACTACTGCATTCTTAGTTTGCAACACGTCAAGCGCCACTGTGTGGTGGGGTACTTGCTAGTAATTAATAATAGCTAAAGCCATAGATTTTCATTGATATTTTTGTACTTATATTTGAATTGGCTACTGATATAAAAAAATTTAAGACTTTATGCCATTTTTTTCCGTGTGGTAAAGCATCATCTAGCCAGCACACCTGTGATAGAATTAGTGCGATGGTTCTCATCTGTTCTGCTATTAGAAGTGGTAGTGGCTGATGTGGCGTTAATGTCGCTAGTGGTAGATGTGGCGTTAATGTCGCTAGTGGTAGATGTGGTTTGGGAAACTGGGGAGATGGGTGAGGAGGAGTGGTGATGGGTGTGGTTTGCTGATGGCTCGATCTGTCCGACTGGGTCGGGAGATTGGCTGTGTTCGTGTGGGCGTGACCCTGTCACTGACAGGACTTTAACTGGAGAGGACACGTCCAAACTGAAAACAACAACAACAACAACAACAACAACAACAAAAGGGCATGGCTTAAAGTTCGTAAATATATTAATTAGATTATTCTTCTCTCTCTCTCTCTTTCACAGCCTATTCTAGACTATACAGAATTAAAAAGAAATGAAAAAAAGGACCATTTTGCTTAATGTACAGCTTCTCTAGCTACTAAGCACAGCTACCACCACAACCTGCCTGACAGACAAATATTACTGATACGTAAGTGCCAATGAATACCAGGAGGCTCAAAAAAAAATTCATATCAGTTTAAAATATTACAATAGTAATGTGAATTCGTACGTGTTCGTATGTATCAGTATTACCACACTACAGTGTGTGTATGTGTGTGCGTGCATGAGAGTGTGAGTACAGTATGTATGTGTGAATGTTAGTGATAATAAAAAGGAGAAAAATGGAGGCATAAGCATACAGCAACACGAAGAGGATCATGCAACGTGTACTGTAATGTCTCACCCGTCAATATGGCGGCTGGGCTCAATTCCCCCGTCTCTATACGCCTGCATTAGTGGTCCTACGTAAACACAACATCATAAATCATTTTAGTTAAACTAACAAGAGATCAAAAATATTGTATGAAAGAAATGAATGAGATACTCTGTACAGTCACACTGAAAAGAAATATATTTAGCTGAAATATTTTCATCACCCCACAAATTAAAAACGAGCTGAATCAAGCAATGAAATGAAATGAAGGAGTTAATTCATTGGAGCAGAAAGATTAAGTCGTACAATGTAACACGAGATAATTACGTGCTAACAGTTGATCGAGTAATCTATAGATAATTTAATAGCTCATTTGAGTCTCATCCACTCACTCTGTATTCTGTGATTCTCCTTCAAGGAGCGTGTCTCTTTGCCTATCAGAGTTGATGTCCGACCTTTGAACCTGATGCAAAAACAACAAGAACAACACACCATCACTGTATGCACACCAGGGGAATATTGATATTACAAATAGACACAATATTTCACATGAGAAGACAAGGCAGAGATTTCACTTACTCTGTTCTCTCACTTCGAAGGTCATGGATGGATCTAGATTTCTTTTTCGACCTGTAAAGAAATGATTAATAAACAACTGCTGAATCATATCCCCTTAATACATTTGCGTAGTGCTTCTATGAATCAATATACTATCATGTATGTATATATTATGAAGTATATGATGTATTGGAGGATATGACAGATAAACAACGATTCAACACAGAATACAGAATATGGTACACTGTTAATAAATGTGAATCAATATCAACAGACAGTCATACCGTATAGGGCATCTGGTGACGACACTTTACCAGGTTTCATGGGATTGAATTTATTGTCAGACCATTAGTAACCTTGGGTGAATGATGAGCTTGACTTTCGCTCTGCTACAACTCTCCCCACCCTCATTCCACTAACGTACGCTCTAGTATCGTTAACGAGCCAGCTAATGGCAGGGTTTCCCTCCATCTCCATTCTGTAGAACTTGTGCTGGAGGACCATCTGCTGCAGGACATACTGGGCGGTCTGGTTGTCAGGCTAAACAACAACAACAACAACAACAACAACAACAACAAACAACAAAGTCAACAAATCTCTGTAGTGACAGCCAGAGTGACTTCAGTCATGGCCTACCATCTTGAAGTATATCGTTTCTCCTGGAGTTTCTATGCCAAAGTTCTTGTCTTTAACTTTCATTCTGAATATATCCGGCCATCTAGAAGGAAATGTAATCATCTTCATTTAAATCTTCTTTAGTGCTAAGTCAAATGTAATTTTGCTATTTCGTTGAAGAGCTGATTAAAACAACAACAATAACTACAACAACATGAGGAGCATTTTGCAGGAAGCTGAAACATCTGGCTTAATTTTTAATACAAATGTAATGGCTGTAAATAACAGAGAAAATAACTATTTTAGAGTGAAGCACTTTTGAAGTCACAAAGACCATCAGGTCTTAGAGTGAACTGATAGGTGAGCTTGTAACATTTTCAGAGCTGCAGGAGTTCATCTAGGAATTAATCTAAGAGGGGGCGGAGACTGAGCTCTCGCTACCTCAAAGGGGTCACAACTTTCATACATAACTAAGATAGGGCTTCAGCTACAAAGACAATAACTAGAGCAGTAATAAACTTCTGATTTTATCATTTGCAATCACCTTCATCGTTCACGTTATAATTTTTGCTATTTGCTTATGAAAGTTTAAAAATAATACAAGGGGGGTGGGGGGGGGGATTACTTCAAGGGAGGGCAAGAACCCCGCCCCTCCCCTAAATGAACCCCTGAGCTGTGTATCTCTAACTTACTTGAAGTAGATGTTCGGCTGCCCATTAGAGTGCTTCACAAATATCCCAATGAAGCACGCCCCTATCCAGATGGTGCTGCCGTGGATGTCTAGCACCTGGAACGCCTCATGGCCGTACTCTGGGAGTTGCTGCGCCAGTTTGATGTACATCATCTCTGCAGAGGCTGGAGACATGCCCCTGGCAAGGGAGAAGAAATACATTAAACAATCGTCATAGGAACAACTCTTGCACATGCTCAGTGAGAAACAATATGGTATTAGTATTACATTGTGGAAATGAATTTCATGATTATTGAATCAATATTAATATTTGCTACTAGCTGTTCAGTATATTATTCTTGAAATATTTGTAACATATGCAGTCATTCATTTGGCCAATAGAAATGATAATGGATGTATGTATATGTCCTATGAAGTACTAGGTATCTACATACCTTCTGTTGATTAACAACCAACAACCACAAAATATATGATGTAATAATAGCAAATTTTCTCGTTCAAACAGCCAATATTATATTAATTATAACTTAACTTATGGTTAAGCTTTAATTAATATAATATTGGCTGTTAGAATGAGAAAATTTATAATTATTTCAGCCGAGAATGAATGATTCATCATTAAAATATGACGTATTAAAAATACCAGGCCTTATAAACCAAATCTACATTAGTCAATGCAGCTAAATTATACGCAAGTTTTCCCAATCCTCATCTATCACAAGTCACACATGCTACATTTTGTAACTTACGCATGCCTCATGTGAAACTTGGAAGCCTGCAACATACATGGAAAAGGATCATCAACAACAGAAACACTAATAAATTGACTGCTGTTGTCTAAAATAATGTAAACCCCAACTGTACCTTGTCTGTAAGAGACTTCACGACAGATGGAGATCCAATGTGCTGTAGAAACAAATAAATGATTTTTTATTAAACTGTCAGCTTGTAATGGGATGTATATAGAACAAGCACAAACTAAAAGGATAAGAACCTCAGCTATAGCATAGCTACAATGAAGATCACTGGTTTACATATACAGTATCTGTAATGCAAATAAAGTCTGTTAATTTAGTTTTTCACACATTGTGCATTAATTAGAAATGTAAAGCAGCTGCTGTATCATCACATGCACTAAATGACCACATACCGGTGGCAGGAAAATGTAGTCATTTAAAAACTCATCTCCATGCTTGTCTGGGTCAAAGTCACCAAATTCAGCTACAAAAGTAACAACAACATTATATATAATCAATAAATAAATAAATAATAAAAGTAATTAATATTTAAATAAAAATAAGTAAACATAAATAAACATAATGTAAATAATAATAATAAATAAATAAGCATAAATAAACAAAACATAAAATAAATAACATAATAAACACAAGTAAACTCCAATAGATCCATTGTTTATAATAATTATATTACTCTAACTTTGCTCAAAGTAAACTAATTTGTATGAGGTCCAGTGGAATAGAAGTATAGTAGGATTTCATCTGCACACAATGGGACCGAGAGCTGTTCAAACAACTGAACATTATTGAAAATGTATTATATTACACTAACGAAGGGGTCTGCTCAAGCAATTCTTGGTGTTTGGGTGTTGGTTAATTGAAGTGTTCAGATAACTGAGGTTTTTCTATCATTCATTCAATAACATTCTGCTATCCGGTGAATAGACAGACAGTGTTCACACCCTAACAACATCAACTATTTACTAAACGCCCACACAACCGCTGGAGTTCTAGCGAGCCAATGAGCTGTTTGTACATGAGAAGGAAGTGTTGACACAATCTTTCAGAAGGTGTGACAATGGCGGTCTCGTAAACGGGAGGAGAGACAAACATGAAACTAGGAGCCAACGGGTCTTGCCAAATGAGTAGGCTGTCACTAGCTACTGAGCGTGCTCTTATATGAAGTAGAGATGAATGGAAACTAATTTATTTGCTATATAAAATATTGGACTCCTTTCTATGGACTATGTTTGTGTGAAAAAAAAGAATAGAGTCCCTCGTTAACAACAACAAATGAAAGTAAAAAAAAAATTCCACCCTAAATTCAGTATTTAATAAGTTTTATACGGAAATTTAGTGCCTACTAATAATTTTCACGAAAAGAAAATTGTTTTTTAATAATTTTCATGAAAAAAAATTCTAATAATTTTCCTGAAAAGAAAATTGTTTCCAATAATTTTCATGAAAAGAACATTGTTTTCAAAATAAAAACAATTTATTTTATATTCTGTAATAAATATGTACAATAGACTATTAATCACATGCGTACCTTGAAGGGCATACGATGCTAACTTCACTGCAATATCATGGGAGCATTTCAAGTCGCCGTTGAGCACAAGACTCTTCAGCTGAAGGAAGTACAAGTAGCGTGATATCTCGTAGTCCAGGCGTGTCACGTTGGTGACGTAGAACTGAACTCTGAACTTGAGCTCTGCGTCTCGGGCGCCGTTGATGCAGTTCTTCTCCAGCTGCTTGCGGAGTGGCTTGTCTCTATCCACCCAGCGAAGGATCTCGCTTTTAGATTGGTATTGGAGGCCGAAATATGATATCTGAACACAAACAATAGCAATTAGATTGATACAGACATGTGTAATAATACATAATATTTATAATGCTAACAAAGTTACATATTTGTAACTAATTGCTAATTAATTAACAGCTTTTTATTTTTTATTTTGCTAACCAAGTTTTGGTTGTCAGAATCCAAAAAAAACAACAACAAAAAACAACAACACGAAACAACAACAACAAACAAAAACAGTAAAACAACAACAAACAAACCTAACAATATATCAGCCGTCCTGTGCCAAACAATCAACTATGCATCTCTTTTTCCTCTATCCCTCAAAAAGTCTTATCTTTAAATAAAGTGCATCTTTAATTATGTCTGGTCATCTTTATTGACTCCGTTGGCCCACCCTTGTTGACCCGGTATATAAAGGCACGGGCAACATAGGTCGCGAGCCAGACAGTAATTCAACAAACCACACCTTCATGTACCAAACCATTTATGCCCTCGGGCGTGATGCATCCGTGGGTTGTTGCCATATATAAATAGACTCGCACGCCCACTCACGAAGACGCCCACACAAAGGGGGTGTGCACAGGACTACTTCAGTGTAAATACTACACAATGAGTCATTGGAGCCAACTCAGCTAGCCAAATAAAAAATAAAATTGAGCTGCGGTATTTAGACTATTGGAAAGTTTTGTAGTTTTCTTAGTTTGGTTAATGCTGACTTTAGACTTTCATGTTCTTTATCATATTATCTCACAGATAAAAATTTGACAAAAAACTTCACACCATTCTTACATTGAATGAGTTACCAAAAACAATCTTTCCTTTTTCTCCGTTTCATTATACTCTATATTTGATGCCAGCACTAGTCCTGAAAACAATAAGAAGTCATTACTACAGAGAACCTAATGCTATCCCATTTACAGATTAGTGCCCAAACACGTGTTAAACCCTGCCCTTTCTCAAGGGAATTCTCACAGCCCAGCTGCAAACTGGAATCAGACACAGACACAAAAACAGGAATGTAAACAGTGCCGCACATCCTTCGCCAAAAGAATGCATTTTATTGAGCCAATTAAGCTGAAGATATGCACAACTACAGTCAAAATATTAGGAATGAGCTGCACATCCTAAGGGAAGAAGAAGAAAAGAAAAGGAAAAAAAAAAAAAAAAAAAAAAAAAAAAGTACCCTGGAGGTGTGTATCAGAGACTAGTACTTCTACTTTCAGAATCAGTTAATTGCTTGAGCAACCTGCTATATCACCCCGCCCTCTGACACGCCCACATGCTTCAACCACAATAAAGTACAACAAAGCTCCACCCTCAGTCCACACCGCACATTACTAATTATAAATATAATTTTCCTATTTGCTGTATTGCGCTAAGGTCATGGGGTGCAAAGATGATTTTTTTTTATGGTTGCTGGGTCATAACAACTACCACTATGGCTTCCTGGGTTCCAATTCATCACACACACATACACACACACACACACACACACACACACACTTACAATGTTGGACATAAGTACATGTATGTATACATGTAATAATAATGGTAGAGATTATCAGCTATAGACTTATCATATCAAAACTTCATACTGATGTATACTTAAAACCTAAATAATCATTAGAGTCACAGAAACTGAGCCAATACCAAATACCAACTGCTAATTTTATTTTATTAATTTGTTAGTAAACATCCAACTTCACAACTTCAGTATTTTATTGATGCCGACAGAAGATGACAAAGAACAAGGCGTAAGCCTGACAGCTATGTTGCAAGGATGGGCACGTGCCACAATACTGAACCTCAGGAAGTGTGGCAAATAAAAGAAGTCTGAAACCTTACAAATTTCAACAGATTCTCTCAGACATTAGATTTGGCATAGAACTAGCATGGATTTTTACACACGTGCTTAGTTTCCTCATCATCCACATGCAGTAGGAATACGTATAATTCGGTAAAGCAATAATATCGGTGCTAATTGTGCGCGACCAAAACTCAATGAGTCCAAGTTAAGCTACCAGTTTAAAAGGTCTCACAGCTAATACCGGTACAGTACTGGTTGAAATTTCATTTTCTTGGCCAAAGATCGTACAATGCACATTGCTAGTGTTCAGTATAGAGCTTATAGAAACCTTTTAAGAATATACATTATATAACAACAATAGAGTGTGCATGTGTCCAAAACTACTCCCCTACATTGCAGTCCTCCAACACCCCCCCCCCCCCCCCCCCCCCCACACACACACACACACACTCAGCATTCCAAACTGTTCCTCCATACATATAATCCCAAGAATCCAAACTCTCAGAGAAATGGACACCGGCTATCAGATTACAGTTGCAATGGGCAGACTGTAAATATCGGCATCCTGTATCCACGGCAGCTATAAATAGCTCAGCCAATCACTTCCAGGGAATGTCCGCTCCGCTGGGCGGGACAGACTACACTAGAAGGAATGAAGTCTCAGAATATCATGAAGTAATTTCCGAAAAACTCGATGTTAGCTCAGTATTGGCCCGTTATTCATATAGGTAGGTGTGGCTAATTAACACGTATAGGTAGGCGTGGCTAATTAGCACGTATTTGTAATGACTAAATCGAATTCCAACTTCAGAGTAAACCACAGCAGACATCCCATTCCATTGCATTGACTCGTTAAAAAGACTCAATACCGTAGCCATGGAAACCACAAAACCACACTCCATTTGGCTTCCTGTTAGGAATGATTCCATACTTTAATCAGATATTAGAGTCTTATGGTAATCAAACATTAGATCCTACAGAGTTCAGTGTAAGTATGCAAGTATGTATGCAAGTGAAAGGATCCATCAAAGTTTTTGCGTTTTAACTGCACCCGCAAAACAATTCAAAGCGGTAAACAATTCAATTTCTAAGGTGATACGGGTAATGGTCGCTAAACCAGAGGATTCTGTTTAGTGAAGTTTGGGACGGGGTCGAACGCCGAGCGAACACAAAAATACGGAGGGTCAAAGTACAAAATGACATACGTACGTCCATACATATAAATAAACAAACATCCCCGATTTTCAATTGTGTTACCCTGTAAGTGTCTCGCTCGCTACGCTTGCTCGCCAATAAACACTGAAACTACATACACTAGACAGCACAATGGCTTCCCAGGTGATTTGTTAAAAAGCCACACCCTTCTATAATTTCATAGTAGTCCAATGCACATAATTGGAATTATTGTACTGTATTTCTGTATGAGATACATACAGTGATCACAACTAACTTGCAGGATGCCAACCTGGCTGTTGATTAATGTGAATGATTAAAAGGCCCAGAAAAAGGGAGGGGCGAGTGGGTGGAGGGGCGAATGGGTGGAGGGGGGATGTTGAGGATAGTTTGTGTAGCTGAATAAACAATTGTACGCTGAATAGCCCTCTAGCTGCTGTCACATGTGTTCCCTCTGTTAGCTGTAAGAAGTACCGAGGAAGAAGTGAAAGAGAGCACCAGGTGAGCTCCAACTATTGTGCTGTGCCCACTGCTGATAGTCAATGTAGTACTGGAACTACATACATTGTTGTCCTTTACCGAATGCAAACAGATGGTTGAAATCTAGTTGCTTGAAAGGATGACTCTTCTGAGGATTAAGTGAGTCACGCTTGCCCTTTCAAACAAAGCTAAATGCTTCGAGCAGATGTGAAGTTATGAGCCCCTAGGTTGAACCAAGCCCATTGGTGATGTCTTATAATTGCGCAAAGAAAAAAGAAGAAGTGGATATATGCATAGAATTTACAGTATGCCATTTGAACATATGCGAAACTAGAATCGTCAATTAAATTGTGTGAATTTTCTTCCTTGAATTGATTGGAATTAGGAATATGTCTTGTATATCTATAAGGACCACCATGTTTTTTTGTTTTTTTTTGCAACATACATAGCCAACGCTGTATTTGGCCAGTCTATCTGACTCGTGAATCTGTTCTACCACTTGATTACATTCACACTATCCCGGGGACCTCCAGGAGCTGCTAATGACCTCATTATCGCCACCGCTAATGGAAATGATAACCTGAGGGTAGCACAGGCGCCGGTCATAAATATCACCATGACAATCTTACTTACACCATGGTGCTGAACAAGCAACATTGATCTCCGGCAGTTGACCACATCAGTACAGGAAACTTAAACAACAACAACAACAACACCTGTTGTTATTAAAATTAAAATTTAATATTTATAATAGCAAATTTTCTCGTTCTAACAGAGCTAATATTGTTAGATATATATACTTTCAATCTGATTTGCATGGAAAATTCGATTATGGTTCAGGATATAAACTTGTGGTTACATCCAGCCACATGCACATCAGCTCAACATTATTATTATGCCAAGAACATTCCCTTTGCCTGTCAGAGACAATTATTCACTACACACAGATGAGGCAACCAGTGATTGTAACTAAATGAAGTTAGGAAGTAGAAAGAAGACTAAATGGCTCAGAAAGTTCCACCACACGAGTCGGTGCCCAAGTTCTCTGGACCAGCTGCACATTTGACACGCTCATCACAAAGTTAATGGAATGGAACACATACAAATAGTATGCAGTAGTAGCACTTCCCATAGAAGGTCCTATGGGGGGCAAGCCATGGTGTATATATGTATATTAATATTATATTATGTGGTTGTAATAAATGACAACAATGCCTAGCTGGCAGGATGGAGGGAAGGGGGGGGGAGGAAGGAGAGAGAGAGAGTGTGTATCTTTCGTTTTATTAATTGTCAAGTGTTATAAGTAAATAATGCCACATAAGGCTATTTAGTAATTGTATGTATGTACACATATACATATAAGACACAAACTATTGTAGAGAAAAGGGATCTAAGTAATTGTTAAATTTATGGTTATAAAAGTGTAGATTTTAAGAACAGTATATATGAATCTTATTGAGTAATTATCGAGACATTTACTTTTAAATGTTAGTTTCAAATGTTATGACTAAACCTTTATTTATTTTCTCTTCAAGCTTGTTTATATTTTGTTGCTATAGAGACACTTAGTAGCCAAGTTGGCAGCCTCAGGTCAAGGTGATAATTGGTGACAACCCAGCACACAAGCTATCGGAGCTTCTGCAAATAAACTCTGTGACAGCTGTCCCAAAAGGTCACCACAACTAGTTATCACTATGACAACACCCCTCCCATCCTCTCAATTCGAAGTCGGATTCACCAGAAAACAAAACAGTACCAAATAGAGCAGAGGGGGAGGGGCACCAAGGTATGACAGTCCAGGTCACAATGATTAGTGGGTCATTAAAGGAAAGGGGAGGGGGGGGGAGGGAGGGAGGAGAGAGAGAGCGGAGACACCTTATTTGTAGCTATGTTATTCCCAGCTAATCCTCCTACACACTTACTTCAGGAGTATTTTACAATTTCACTTCCTTTATCCAATGTATCAGTAGCCAACAAGTCAATACCATTCTTAACTTGATAATGGTTCTGGCCATGTACCAACAGGTACAAGGCTAATTAATAATACTATTAAACTAAGCTTACTATTAGAATCATTCGTGTCAAAGCTAACCACAATACAGTAGAGAGATTAACTCTAGCCCAGCTAGACTTAATTATAATTATATTGATAGACCACTAGACAAACACTAGCTACCTCCATGGGTGCAAACTACACACAGAAACCAATATTTGTGTTCTGTGTAGTGTTAGAAATCCTATATATATTTACAATATGAGATAAATATATTGTCCAGTTGTACTTATAAAGACTGAACAGTGCCTTTATAACAAATAATATCCAATAGCTAAGGTGACACTGTTTGCTACCAATCAGGTTTTACGTATCAACACATCACCAGCGCCAAGACACTGCACAGCTTATCAGCGAGAGAGAGGCATCTTGTTCAGTAACAAGATAAGAATTAGCAAACGAAGACGGAAAGGACACGCCAAGGATGCTGGCAACCACATCACACCTTACCAAATCAGGGAGGCTAGACAAACTTTAAAAAAATTAAATATTAGAGAGAGGGATTAAAATGCCACTTGAAGGTAGTTGCTAAAAGCTAAGTGTTAATGGGTGTTTCTGCAGAGTAACTTGAGACTTGTTGCAGATGAGAGATCTGAAAGAGAAGACTTAGCCATACAGCGTACTATTAGCACTTCCTGATGCACTAAGTCAGCAACACAACTGTATGGGTCAGAGTTCCTTGTACACAGATACTGAGCATTGAGCCACCAAGTTCCCATTGAGACCAGTTTCACAATACTTGGCATTACAATGTATTGTATACGCAATCTGTAGTGAATTTGAAAATTCTATTCTGTATTTCACACACACACACACACATACTCTCATGCAAATGCAAATTCTCTTGCTATCGCCAGGCGGTCATGCGCACCTGACAGAGCCAGGATGCCTGTGCACTAAGCAGGCACTGTGAGCCGTGCAAGCAAAGCTCCTGGAGCCGGGCTAGGAGCTCGCAGGAGAACAGGCCTTTTCTCACAGCAAGTGGTGTGGGCACCCGAAGTCCCACCTGGACCATTGCTAATCCATGAGAAAAACACACACATACACACACACACACACACACACACATCACACCATAGTTGCTGAGGTAACAGCCATGGATTAAAAAATTATTCTTCAGCAAATTTCCCACTGGCGTTGTATATTTCTCCTTTTGCATGGAAATTAGATATGGTAACTGGCATAAAATTGTTAAACCATGAAAACTCTCAAAAAAATACTGTTATCTTCCTTGGGATTGGGGCAGATATCAGCAGTAATTCCTCAAATGCATGGTTTAACTATTACATATACCACCTCTACACAACAAATTAATAAAGCTTAGAAGCACCGTAACTTTAAGGATTAAACAAGATTGACTTCACAATCAAGTAAAACAAGTTGCCGGCCAAAAAATTCAAAACGGATAACTGGTTAGATACGCCTCAATGCTGAGAGAACTGCCTTTAATGAAGCACTATAAGGCACGGTCTCATTCCGCCCACAATAGAGCGAGTTGGCTGTCCACCAGATATCTCAAACTCAATAAGCACCAGGCGTGTTTGCACACATTAAGTCACTTGACCCAAAGCCAACGTGAAAACTGACCATTTGCAGACAGACATCCACTGTGGTGCTGACAACATTGGCCAAACCATTACCTGTGAGATATTAAATGAATACCTACACATCAATGGACATGAGTCAGGAATCTGTAATTTATAAACTACAATTCTGTGGAATTTCCCCATCCATTAAAGTTTTTATATCTACTATAAATGGGGTAATTACAAAGTTTGCTAAAACAGTTTCTCTTCTGGGATGGAAAATGATATAAAGGGTTTGCTAATTGTCTTCTTATTATATAGTTTTAAACTTGTCAACTCAATTAGCTCAACTGTGACTATTTTCTTTGAACAGGAGGCAAGCTGGATAGATTTCTCGTACTTCAAAATATAAAGCCAGTCACAGCAAAATGCAGTCTTCAAACTACATCATACGCTACAAGAATCCAACCTCTAACTATAACAGACTCAACAATGGAGGCAGCTAGAACAACAGGACAACACCAGGGATTTCACAATTTCGAAGCTACTATCAGTTAAAATGACTAAAAAAATGCTGACGCAACAAAGAAGACCTGAAGTCACCTCAACAAAGTTTTTTATCATAAATTTCAGCATTTTATTTTAGCCGAATGCTCAAATGGATTTTCAGCAAACAGTGCAAGGGCATGAAGAAAGGAATGTTTAAAGTTGTAAGGTGCCCAGGTGTATATCTTCAAAGATTACATTTCATGTTAATCAGCACCTGGAGTTTCCCAGTGACTGAACAACAATTACCACCAATGGCAAAACATATACTATGAACTGCAGTCAAAAAACAAATCATTAAGTAAACTATATAGCCATGGATCATAACGTCTTCACCATTCTTACTCTCAGAAGAGCCTGTCACAGTAAGCACACTTAACCCACATACACTTCTCTTCAAAAGATGTGACATACCTTAATGTCAGGATCGATCACACGCCCAAAGCATTTCAACCACTTATGGAGCAAATTGCTACAAACTAACTCATTTCCCTGCAATGCACCTTTATAGGATATTCTCGCCCTTTCACTCGCATCCTCGGGATCAGAAGAACTCATTTGCCCAGCAGCACAATATATTTCCTTATATGTAACTTGAAAGATACATATTATGTAAAAAAAAAAAAAATTATTAGAGGTACAGGGAATTTTAATAAAAAACGATTTTTCGATGAATTAAAATGCCTGTATGCATACCCATTAAGCTATCTCAAACTGAATATTTTTTTTTTTTGACACTTTATTTATGTGTACAAGCTACCAGAGTTCACCCGCCTATGCAGACAGTCCTAGTTTAAATCAATACTTACCTCTTGTATGTCCATGACTTGAGACACTTTCTCCAGACAGTCTGTCCCTGTCACCTCGGGCAACAAATTGAACTCGATCGAGGTGGTATCCAGAAGTATGATTTTGGCTAAGAAGCAGTTGCGAGCCACATTGTAACGCTGACTCTTCTTGAAGAACCGTGGCATCGTCCCTGCAGCAAGGATATCCAGTAGGTATCCATAATGCATTAACAATATAAATAGGTTTGGCCAGTCAAACCAAATAGTCACGTTAAAATTACCACCCAGACAAACCTCAAACCACACTATCGGCTTTCAAAACAATGAATTGGAAGTTAGACACTTCATGGTTCATTCAGCCAACCACCAAACAAAACACAAATGGCTACCTTTGTAATCCAGGGATTTTTTTTCCTATTGGAATTAGGCTGCTTCGATATTTGAAGGTCTTCCTACACTAAGTAGTTAGGTTAGCTAGCTGCAAACTGTGCCACACGACCACACGTCATCTCAGAGCAAACTCGTATATCCTCACACCTCCTTTTGTAAACAAACAAACAAACTATCCACTAGCACCGGCTGGCTACCTCTACACACAAATACTCACCTCGACAAACAATACGACTGGAGCCGCGGGCAACACTAGATTGGTAAAAAATACGAAGGTTTCCAGTTCTAGGACTCACAGCTAGCTAGTCAGCAAGCTGGGGGTATTTTCAGGCGGAGTCTCCCAGAGATAAGAAGAACGCGTAAGGGTATACACAGTTTTCAATGCATTCCTTGTCCCCGCCCCTTCTTGCGGTGGGAGTTCAATTTACAACTTGCGTTTATTGTTTTCATCCGCCACGTCCTGTGTGGGATTGATGTGCCTTTCTTCACGCATGCGCTTTATTTGAAATAGAAAAACATTTGACCGCCATTTTTGGCTAGTAGCTCTAGAGCTCTAAAGAGTTCTTATAGCTAACTCTGCTCATCTTTCTAAGTCTCTTCTTAGCTTTACCGCTGCGTGTGAGGATGGATATTCCAGATGATCTGGAGAAGCTGAAAAGGCCAGCCCTTCAAAAGATTTGCAAGAAATTCGGGATCAAGGCAAATGGCAAGGTAATTTGTCGATATGCCTTGTAGCTGAAGGCAGACCTTATGAATAACGTGCTACTAACTTCGCTTACAGAATTCTGATATGATAGCTGCGCTAGAAGCCATCAAGACCAACGAGTAAGTTCGGATGCTTGGACTGTTATGAGTATTTTGTACTGTCTTTGGCAACAAATCTTTCTGTGCCTTTACTTCAACAAAAGTATATAGCTGTTATCATTAGTGTTATTTTAAGCATTTAATAGTTCTTAATTGATGTGTGTATTGAGTACATGTATTATCAGAGATTTAATATGTGATGGGTGCATTTGACAGTGAATCATACCTGACTAGCTACTGTTATAAGAGTAGGTACAGGGTCTGTTCTCACTTTGTCCATCTGCAAATGAAGGGATAAGGTTATTTTTGACAGGTAGAGAGAGTATTGGTTTCTGTTGAGAGTGATTCTCCATATCAGGGGCCATATGGTGGAGTAGTCTCTTATGTAATGCGCAAGGTACATCTTGTCTATCGTACTGTAATCAAGCACCCGGAGTGTTGCTGGACCTAACCATGTCCACGTTTAACCTTATTCGTCTACATACGCCCAATATCATTGCATTCTTTATTTGTTTCCCAATGTTATGATGACTCCTCAAAGTCCAGTATGTTCAACTCATTTATGCCACCATGTATGATATTGAATTATCATCTTGAACTTTAGTGTACACATATTCACACGGAGTAGTTAAGCGCATTTGTGAGTTGTGTAAGAGATATGCAGTCCTTTGTTCAGAGGGTTTTTTTTTTAGCTTTGGTGGAACCTCTTGGCCATCCTGTGTGCTTATAAGTGTGAACACTTAGCACCAAACTACTTCATATTAGGTTATGTGCAATATTTTCTCTCTCTCTCTGCTTTTGTGTTATAAAATCAGCTCACAGCCTGTTCCTTCGCCAGTTGATAAAGATCCATCGCTCGAACCTGATGACAGAGGAACAGAAGACAGCACCCATAGGACCTCAGATGTAGATATGCCCACATCTACTGATGTGGCCACGCCCACTTCTGCTGAAGAGGAAGTGGCAGAAATGGAGGAAATGGAGGAAACGCCGTCGTTGGTTCCAGATCCTATATCAGGTATGGAAGTACACTCTTCTTGACACAATCAGTTAGACAAATTGCTCATAAGTCAGAGGTTGATGAGGTGGGAGTGAGATTTGTGAGGAAATGTTCCATGCTGTACTAGTCACTGTGACGTGTGTCTATTCCAGTGTTACTGGACTATGTGATTGGTAATGAGGATACGTATATGACTTTCACACTAAAGAGGTGTGCATTCTCTTGCATTGTAAAATAGGATATTTTTAAGAGTATATTTTCTTAGAACCTAATATAAGAGGGGTCTAATAATGTCACAATGACTGGGGGAGGAGGGGGGGGGAGTTGCTCTTAAAAAGCCTTTAAGAAATCCCTGCATACTATTTTAATTACTTATACTGTCGGAGAGTTTGACAGGAATATTGAAAGTAACTTGAGTCCCTAGTACGGAGTACGGTTCTTTTAAGTTTGATTATTTTCTTTAGCAATCTTCCAAATAAGCTAAAACCCTGTCAAAACCCATGTATACGGACATACAATATATGTATATATATATAAATTCCTATTAGTGTATCTATTCTAAGTAAATTTGTGAGTTTGAGAAGCCTCAAGCTATATAGTATTAAACATGTTCACAATTTCTTTCTCGGCCTTTTACTCATTAGAATATTAATTAATTCTGTATGGTTTTAAAGCCTGTGAAAGAGAGAGAATAATCTAATGACTAAACATGTTGTATGAATGTATGGTCTGCAGAGCCCTCTGGTGACGGCCGAGTGGGCGGAGCAGAGCAAGACACTCCCCCGGAGTCCAGTATGACACGGAAGAGGCAGGGGAACAGCAGCTTAGCTACTGGTACTGTTCACATGTCTGATTTCAAGAAGGCAAAACTACACACACCAACACCATCTGCCGGAGGATGTCCTGAAGAAGAAGAATATAAACTCAATTTGCCAGATGAACGTAATCATGCCCCTATGGATTCTCCCAACCACACCTTACCAGATGATGTTCATGGTACACTACCCAATGAAAATATGTTCAATGAAGTTGACGACACCTTACCCACTGAAAGTTGTTCATCTGCAAGAGAAGATGTCACTGAAGCTGCTGTAGTGGACTGTTCAAGTAACAGAACGGATGTTTCTGATACTGACGAACACAATAGGGTGGAGTCTACGTCTCCTCCCTTCACACCTCCGTCTGGTATCAAGATGTCCGGCCAGCGTAAGAGGAAGAGGAATGCGACATACACAAAAGACAGTTCCGAAGATCAGGACGAATCGGCGTCAGTTAAGAGACACAGACGTGCCACTTACGAGCTGTCTCCGTCCAGTAGCTTCATACGAGCCTCGGACAAAGACTCTGTCGAGGGTCCGTGTGACACGACGGTAGCGATGGAGAGGGGCATGTCCTCTGCTGGGTTTAGTGAAGATGTAGCCATGAACGATGATGTGGAGGCAGGCGGTGCAGCGATGGGTAATGGTGACGGGGAAGATGAGGAAGGCTCTCAAGTCAAAGATGATCTTATGAGTTTGCTGGAGCAGAGAGTTATGGACAGAAGTGAGTACAGCTAGTTGGACGGGATGGTTTTATGGAGGGATCTGTGAGGGAAAAGTTGGATAAAGGAGAGAGAGAGATGGTTAATATAATAGTATCATGGTTTACTTGTCGAACCGTCCAATCAGATTGCACAATTTGCGGCTAATACATTTCATTCTAACCTCCTACTAAATAAGTATGGTTGTTATGTGTTTCCTATAGCCTGGAGCCGCCATGGTACAAGTCATTTGCATCACTCTGTTCGGTCGGTACAAAATTTACACGACCGTAGGGCAAATTCCACCTCATGATGTGACTATAGCATATCTATTCTGTAGTAGTGTGATAATAATAATAATAGCTATAGATGAAAATGTTATTCCCTGGTAGGTTCCCATTAGGACTGTATCCTTCCCACTGTTGCACACACTTGTGTACTGGGTCGGTTATCAGTGATAATACAGACATTTCACACACAATGTATCTATATGGTATGAAGTAGTTAAACTATAAAAAAACTCGGAAGTATTGCTGCCGCCCTCTCACTTGGGGCTTTCCCCTTTGGATTGGTTATTAGCGATAGCTCCTCAAGGCATGGTTATCTATGTATTACATTTGTAAATTTGTCGTGTTTGTGTTACAGAGGCAGATCCTAACTATGTCCCAGTTCATGATGAGGAGATTTCTCATACTCCAGTGAAGAGTCAAGTGCACAGCAAGTTTGACAAGGCACACAACTCCATGTTTGGCAAGTACGTCAGCACAGCAGACCAATGTAGAAGTATGAAAATGATTTCAATTTGTTAGATTGGGTAATGTTGCTAAAAGATAGACTAAACTCTACCATACTTATATATTTGACTAATCTTTACCAGATATTACTAATCGTTAAAAAAATACTAGTTCTTATGCACTAAAGAATTTGTGTACTTAGTTTTGTTTTGTGGTAGTTGACGTATCAAATTTTGTTGTCAAAACAACAACAACCCAAACCCCTCACCTCAATCACTGGCTGTGTCACTTCAGTTGGCTGGCCATTTTTATGTTGGTTTTCTCAGGTCATTAATGCATTGAGATACGTTCACTATCCTGAGTGTGTGTTGTACATATGTAGGATGAAGTCCATCTCAGATGAGCACCAGGAAGGCGTGGCCAGACAGAAGAGTCTAGGCGACAGGAGAATTGCAACTCCCAGAGTTCATAGTGTACACAAGAAGGAAAGGAGAGACTCATTAACCTCCAAAGCCAGAGTAAGTGTGAACTATGTCATAGCGTTGTTCTATTAGGGTACCTTTATATTAGTGGGTGTGTCCCTGGGAATTTGTATACGTATTTAGAGTCGGAGTTAGTACTCCAAAAGTATTTAATTATAATTTGCAAACAGCATTCTCTTTTCAAATGCATTTGTAAATATTTGAGCTTAGAAGTGTATTTAATTGCAAATACTTTGAGAATATGTGACTGGCTATGAGAAAATCGACCGTTGTGACAATAAATTGAAATCGAGTAAACACGGGGTAAAGTCAATCTATCTCAATTTTTTCAAATTTTTTTTTTTGGTTTTCTGAAACCTTTTGTCAAACTACCCTAGGTTAAAATTTTGGCTGATTTGGGAGAAGGTTTCTTTGGAGAAAAAAGAAGGGTTTTAGTTATGGCG
>WLWD01006065.1_pt1 | contig 86855 bp, 51 predicted proteins | sample 6712731 | NCBI WGS metagenome assembly WLWD01 (sample SAMN12718690, study PRJNA576275) | sponge metagenome | isolation source: marine sponge | host: Mycale hentscheli | place: New Zealand: South Island, Marlborough, Capsize Point | collected 2014-11-01
ATGGACTATCAAAACTTTAATGTAAATATGAATGACACCATACATGTGTTTAAATGTTTATTAATATGACTTGACAAACTCACTCACCAATTGTGCTGAAATGGTTCAGTATCTATTGTATTACATTATGTATTGTTTTTGTTGTTCTTTTCATTGTCATAAACTTGCTCTTTCTAATTTTTATTGATGTGTTTAGGTAAATCATATCATCTAAGATGTCTGATCATACGTATAAGAATCTGCAAAGCAGAACCAAACAGGGAGGTATGGTTTTATGTTGAACAATGATTAAGTTGTTTCCAGTATAAACTTATTATATTGGTGGCGCACCTATTGTGTATCTACCATATATCCTCAAATAGTCCGCATGCAGCCATTTCTGTTTCTTTGTAAGTATAACTAGTCAGAGTTAAGTAATTCATGATATTGAATAAAACAAGGACATGAGAAGGTTAAGGTATGCACCATGCTGTAAATGTCCAGCACATTCCAACAGAGCTGGTGCCTCAGCCTTGGCACCACGGCTGTCCTTGATTACTTCAATATACTTGCTCAATTTAGCAATAAAATGGCAGGCTTTGATATCATTGGTAGCTATTAATAAAATATTTGGCGAGTGGGCGAAACAATGAGACTGAATGTAAACTTTCAGCAAGATGTAAGCTCTAGAGCACATCCAATAATTTCAAAGCTAAATCCTTTTCTTTAGCTTCTAGTTTAAAACTCCGCCCATTCCCTGTTTTTCAAGACTTGTGACTTGAAAAAACAAGAAGTTCTAGAGAATTATTGCACAGTCTTTAGTCTAGCAGTAAGTTATAAGATTATGTGTGTCTTGTGACATTTAGAAACAACATAATATGAAGAGGTAAACACTTCAATTTTTTTGAATGGTACAGGTTCGCTAAACCGAAAGATTCAGTTTAGTGGAGGTATGGAAAGGGGTAGATCAAGAAGCAAACACAAAAATACGAGGGTCAAAGTACAAAATGACATACATACGTCCACAAATATAAACAAGCGAATATCCCTGATTTTCAATTGTGTCCTGATAGTGTCTGATTTTCAATTGTGTCCTGATAGTGTCTGATTTTCAATTGTGTCCTTATAGTGTCATGTACATGGCATATTATAATTACTTGTGAGTGTGTTTGTGTGTGGAGTGTTTAATGTTGTCTATCCCCTTTCTGTGCTAATGACATAGCTTTAGTTAAAACCAACAACAATAATTGTCATTGAATATAAAGTAGCACGCCCTAAAGAATTAGGTACCACTATATATAAGAAAATTAGGATAACCAGTATTTTGCCCTAAAGAATTAAATAGCACTATTTATAAGAGAATTAGGATAACCAGTATTTTCAAGTGAAACCCAAGGGGTTGTTAAAATTTATATACCTCAATGATGCTAGCTGAAGCAAAGATTAGTAAAATCAAACTACTCGAATATTTTATTTTCCCATCTATATGTGGTAGCCATTAGAAGGTTATGTTAGGAATAATGTAGAGACACAATAGAAGAGCTAGCTATAATGTGATTACTACAGATATGTAAACCTTTAGCTTAAACACCATCTTGTTGCCAACAATTCACTTTCTTTTGGGTAGTTCAAATAGGTCCCATAATTCATTCTCAGAAAAAAAGACTCAAAATTGTGTCCTTTCATTTGCTTCTGCAAAACTAGGCATAGCTTCTTCAAGTGTCTGTAGGTCCTCAAAATTCTCACGTGTATTATTCACTTATGTTCTACAACGTACATACATTTAGAATCAAAGTCTTACTAAGTTTTCAAAGAATATTACATCAGCATGAAGCATGGACAGGAGCAAAATTAAAATGGGTCATTTCAAAGTGTTTGGATGTGCCACTGTGATTCATATAAGTGACAGAAGTTACACTCAAAGTCTAATTTATGATATATAAAGGAACTTTTTTTTATTTAATAGGTCAAGAGTGTTGTTGTTGTTTTTCAGTATGAGTTGGGAATTTTTGTGAGTTTTCACATGGAATAGTCACAGCCAAAAAAAAAAAAGTAGAGAAGTTTTTTTGTGGATTAAAAAATGATGATAATGATTAATTCTGTTTTTAACTCAAAGTGTGCGGCCATTGTTCAAGAGCCTTGCAAAATATTTGACTTTTCCACCAGTGATAATTTGAATCCTGAAATAAAAACAGTATCTGATATAGTACCTGAATAGCTAATTTTAAGAAGAGCTACAATTGTACCTGACCTTTGGGAGCTTGAATCAAACATTTAACCTCTTTGGTTTATCCTTTTGAACACTTTATTCTGTTTGAAATTCTCGGAAACAGTAAATTTGTGCCTTATACTTTCCCTTTTCAAGTGCTCCTCAAATTATTTGGACACATATTCACCACCACTGTTATTACAAATTGTCTTCACAACATTATTATGATGCATTTTTATTTTCGACCAATGTTTCCCACTCCTTGAAACTACTGAACACTTCATGTATATGATCACAGACATTACACATAGTGAGTAAAGTTATAAAATATACTCTGCGCCACTGGACTCATTTTTTGTGCAAATATCATGTGTTCACTTGCTATTGAAATTTGAAATTGTGCTTCTTTTAGTCACACACTAATTTGCAGTGAGAAACATCCAATTTACACACAAGGTGCTTAGCCGGATTTTGTATACCAGATGAGCTAATTTGCCTATACCACTGGTGCCAGAAATCACCTTTACAAATATCATTACAGAATTCCAGAAATCATTACAAATATATTATTATTGTAGGTGGCAATAACTTGAGAATATTTCTGAGTGTGTATCCTGACTTGGTCCACTCAGTGATGCCTTGTGTTATGACAGTAGCTGATCACTGCTACAGTATAGGACTCCTATCTCCTAACATGTATGACCAGCTCCTTCACCGTCACAACTTGACTGATAAAGACAAGGCAAGGATCGTTCTGAATAGCATTCGTACAGTCTTATCAACTAGACCTACTGCCCTCAAGGAGTTTGTTTCTGTATTGTTTCAAGTGGGCGAATGTACACAAATGGCAGATAAAATACAGCACCAGCTCCTGCAAATAGGTGAACTCATAATATATCTATATATATTTCTTTATAATGTTTGATAAAATAATATCATTTTGATTTATATCCATAAAAGTCATCATAATTGTAACCATACCTACAATCTCTACCTGTATTACTCTCCTCCAATCACCAGTGAAAGTATTTTGTACCACAAATAGTGGTTAAGCTACACTCATACGATTTTTTTTGTTGATAAAATAGTGCGATGCACAAATATATGGTATAGCTAAAAATAATAATATCACAGTTCTTTTTGCTTCCAAGGGAATTCCGTTTTTTTTTTACTTTCATATAATTAGAAACTTTCTTTGTGAATGATGTAAGACCTGACATGGAGATTTAAAGTCTTGTCTTGTGAACCCCACTGGATAGCATTGCTCAATCATCACTTCTTTTTTTTTAAGACAGCGGAACTATTTTGCCATCTTTCCTTGCAGATTCCACCAATTTTTTTAGCTACACCAGTAGTCACTGTAATTACTACTAACCAATATGACGACCCTTTACCAAGCCAAGCAATGACTATGTTTTACCGAACCATTTAGCTCTTGAATTATTCATGAATACACACCATCATCGTTGTTACTACCTGTTATAATAAATAGTAATTTTGAACAGCTAGATATCAACCACTATACTACAAATAATTCAGCTGAATTAAATTGTTAGTTACCCAATGGTATTAACTTTTGATTTAGGTTGTACCAAAATTGAGATAAGACAAATACCTAGAACCACAAACTATTAGCAAAGGGGATCTTTATATCAAATTGTCCAATGCTGTCCAAGGTTTAGTAAAAATATTCTTTACAGTCTATAGAGATAGAGAGATAGAGAGAGATAAAGGCCACACAGCAACCTATTATGGATAACAAAGCAAGATATATTTGTCTGCTGGACTAATTATTCGCTAGATCCAATTTTATACATATTTACGGAGCAATAAAGGGTTTGTACTTGTGGCAAATTTAATGCAACTTTGCATGGCTAACACTTTTATCGTATGAATAGCTGTGTCTAGTCAATGATATTGCAATATCAATTAAAAGCATAATATTAGAAACAAACAGTCTCTATTATGCTCTCAGCTGAAAAAAATGAGGATAGCAGTATGTACACATAGAGAGTAGTAATTTCCCTGTAGTTCATCTTCCAGCTGTTTACCCACTGAAAGTTCAGGCATGGTTATGGCTTCAGATAGGTCTGGTGACAATTTTTTTTCACATTAGTTGAAATTTTATTCAGGTTAGCTATTACAACAATAGCAAGACTAACTTTTGGAAATTAGTAATGCAGTAGCATAAGGTACTTCTATTCATGTTTCCCTTTCTTGGTCTGCTTTTTCCTGAGTCACATCAATTTTTCCTATTCCTCTTTTCATCAGCTCATGAATTCCCTTTTCCTTCTTAGTTTATCTCTCCTACTCCTCAGTATCTCTGTCCTTTCTGTGTATTTCTTTTACTACTTCATTGAAGCAGTTACATCATCAGCTTTTTTTCACCTGCTTCTATTTTCTTGACCTGTGCATTCTGCTTCTCTGCCTTTCTTCCCATGATTTATAATTAGCTACTGGAGGTGAATTCTCTTTCCCAACTCAGTCCAGCAAATGATTCATGAATACTGACATCCAATGTTCTGTTTTTAGAGCAGGGGGTAGACAGTGAAAACCCTAGGAATAAAAAAAGGGATGAGCCTCAGCTCATAATGGGCTCAGGGTTCACCTCTCCTGGGAAAATTGTGCTAGCTGACAACAGATCATTCATGAGGCCATTTGTCACTATTTCAATATCACTGAGGAAGGTCCACAGACTGAACATTTTGATTATTTTCAATTATATTTTAGCTGTATTGCATATTCAAGTTCAAATAATTATTCTATTTCATTATATTGTTAAAGGCATAATAATGAGTATATACAAATCCACGATAATACTTTCTACAACTTTGTGCATGTTTTAATTTATTGTTTTGAAATTTAGATCACACAACCAGAAATTATAAGCAAGCTTATGAAGATATAATGAAGAGGGAGAAGCAAATTATGAAAGTATTATTTGCTAAGCTTATTTTTTTGGGACCTCCTGAGCGAGGTAAAACTTTAACACGACTACGTTTAGAAAATCCAATATTAAACATGGAATCTAACCCAAAATATAGCAACAATCCTAGCACACCATTGGCAAAGATTGCCACATATGTCATCTCTGATCTCACTCAAACAGCAGCTTTACTGTCAAAAAAAGGCTGGAAACCTCTGACGGGAAAAAATGAAGAAATAAATTTATTATTACAGCTACTTTTAAAAATACAGGAAGAGCTGCAGGCAGAGGAACTTCAAGCTCCTGATGACATGGAAAACAATGTGAGAGGTAATCAACCACAAGGAGCAGCTGCTCGTCTTGGTCCCAAAATTTCAGAAATGTTTAATATTTTTGACGAATCAATTGCATCTAGTACATGGGATGAGTTAGCTGGTCAGCTTGAAAATTTGTGTTTGCTATACATGAAGGATACTGGAGGTCAACCAGAATTGATGGATATGCTTCCAGCACTTATAATTGGCCCAGCTCTTTACCTTCTTTTTGTGCGATATGGAGACGATCTTGATGCGACTTACAAGGTATCTTTGCGTGGAATAACTGATTGCAAAATACCAGACAGGATATCAAGCTGTACAGTAAGACAAAATCTTGTATCAGCTTTGTCCAGTATTTTCTCAATGCAATCTTACTCCAATTTACAAAAAGTGGAGTGTAAGAGTTCCTTATATCGTGATTTGTTGAAAGCCTCCCCTGAGACTGTAGTTTATATCATTGGAACACACAAAGATCAAGTTTCACCTGAACAAAGGGTCGAATTTGATGTAGAAGTACAAAAAATCATTAAAGACAACGCTTTGAGAAAAATGATATAAAAGTACAAAAAATCATGAAAGACACCCCTTTTGAGAAAATTGTTCACTTCGCGTCGAAAGATGGCTTTGAGTCAGATGATCCAAAAGAAAACATGCCAAAATACAAAGAGAGGTTAATTTATCCAATTGATAACAATCGTGGTACATCTAGCGAGATTAAAGGACTCCAGGAATTTATTTAGAGAGCTTTGAATAAGTTTCCACGTCCAGAAATTCCAGCTCGGTGGCTACCGTTTGCCATGTTTTTACGATTCACAAAAGATAAGTATGTCAGCATACAAGCTTGTTATCAGTTAGGAAAGGAGTGTCGAATGGATGAGGATGAGACTAAAGTAGCTCTTTGGTTTTTTCACCATTACACAGGAATAATTTTTTATTTTCCGAATGTTCCACAATTGGCAGACATTGTTATATCGGACACCCAAGTTGTGTTTGACAGCATTTCGCGTCTTATTTTTGAAAATGGTGTGGATCTACGGCATGCTGGAGATAAGTTAAGAAAAGTTGGTCAGATATCTTTTGCAGATATTAAAAGTGCATCTGGTGATGTACTGCCACCAGAACAAATGGAAGCACTATTTAGGCACTTTCGAATTATAGCTCCCCTTGGCAAAGCACTTGTAAAAGAAAAATTTGTTGATGAAAATCCAGCTCAATTGTATTTTATGCCGTGTGTTTTACCGAAATGTTCCGATAAAGAACTTGATCAATTGATTCATGAAGTATTGACTAAAGTTTCTCAAAGGTACCACTCGGTATCGCACTTTCCAATTTTTCAAAAATTACTCCTTAAATTTGAAAATGTTTATCGTATGAAGTTACTCTTTTCATCTGAATTTGTTCCCATTGGATTATTTCCATCAATGATAGCAAGTTTAATTGGTCAGGGATCAGAGGTGAGCAAGACTGTATTACATATATACATTGTAAGAAATATATTAATACTCATATTTTATTGTTGAAAATTATAAAATTCATTGATGAAATGGTGGCCTTGCTATGCACTATTGTTTTCATTGGGTGTGGTTAGGGTGTGGTCAAAATACCACTACTTGCCTTTTATGGGGGAAACACTGATGTGAGAAAATTTATTCTGTTCATTTGTTGATCTGTGGGGGGGAGGAGGAGGCAAGCATGTAGAACTGGTGTGAATGATTAAATAGAAAATGTTGTATTCCAAATTTGTGTATTCCCAAGGAGGCAATGAATAGTTTAATATAATTAATAAATTCAGCAACAAAAAGGTGACTGACAAGCTTAACTGACAGTGTGATTCACTGTCATGCAATATCATAAGAAATACCACATTATACATTTAAGGTTTATATGTTTCCTTATAAGGCAACACTTGTTCAAAATCATAAATAGTTAGGTGGATGTAGGGTGATTCAAGTTTCTATGTGACTATATCAGAGTTAGCAGAGCTTCCATAAAGGCTATAGTAGAGGTTCATCTAGGGAATTGCATGGTGGCAAACTAGCATAGAAGCCTTCATTTGACAGATCCCTAGATGTGTTGAGTGAAGCTCTCCTGTAGCACTGCCATGTAGTTCAGGGGCAGAACAACGACTCACCGACCCCACAGGAAACAATTATTTTCAATACATAGTTCTGTAGGTCAATTTTTGAATTATAATAATTCAGCACACACATTTTTAACAACGGATCTGAAGATGTAGCTTGACAAATCTTTGAAACAAGAGCCAGGAGAGTATCGATTTGAGTTAAATTGGACAAGTAAACCTCATTCCTCTTCTGTTCCGCAAACTCCGGAAGTGGCAGTCTTGGTTCACCCAGTGGCCTGCGGTTGGCTTGAATTGAATTGTAGAGTTATAGGCTGACAATAGTAAGGCCCAATGTTGCAGTCTAGCAGCAGTAAGTGGATGAATATGGTTTTTAGACCAAGGATAGCACAGTGGCTTATGGTTAGTGATCAAAACAAATTGCTTACCGTAAATATACTGATGTAGCTTCTGGATACCAAATATAAAAAAATCAGCTTCAAGTTCTAACTAGGCATAATTCTTCTCTTCACCTAACAATGAATGGGAAATGGAAGCAATCAGTTTCTCACTACCATTAGTAAGTATGTAAGAAATGTCTGCCAATACCATAAGCTGAAGCATCTCCAACCAGTGTTATAGTTAAGTTTGGATCATGACTTGAACATAGTTGAGAGTGTCCTTCAATTCTTGGGAGGCTTGATCACACTCCTGGTCTTACTTCCATTTTTCAGGATTATACGACGGCGACGGGTGAGTAAGTCCTTGAAGCTTCCTCTAATTTTAATTGCTGAACTCCCAATTTTGGTGTTTACCCTTCACTATAGGCGCGAGAAAATCTATATTGGTTTGTTTACAGTGACGCATTTACTGTAATTTTGTAATCCTGCAATTTATGTGTGTACCATTTTTCTTAGGTACTGTTACAATTGTTACAGTTAAGGACGTCCACTCATGTTAGTAATGTTCTCCAATATTCTGGCTTTAATAAGCCTATCTAGTTCGTTACTTACTAGTTCCTTTATTGCAAAAAGAATAGGCCTTGGTTTACAGAATTTGGGTTTTGATGACTGTTATAAGTGCTATTTCGCGCGATATGAGTTTACAGTTTCTAGCTCACCAGCCAAAACAGCCTTGTGTTTCTCCAAGGTGGAAGGGATCGTGATACTTGATTTATCTGAGAGCAGTCCAGATGTATTCTTTTTAATAAGTCACACCCAATCAGTGAAGATCTTTGCGTGTTTGCCGCTACGAATCTGGCTGCCAGTTTGTTTTGTGATTGATACTCAATATTGACTACAATTTCTCCCAGTATACCAGAATTGAATTTCCCAAAGGTTTTCTGATGAATCTAAGAATTCATTAGTGGTATACCCACAAATATTAACTGGAATACTACAATGGCTATAGCCAAAACTTCAGCACCGGTGTCCAGCTATAGTCACAATGGCTTACTATCTAGATTTAGTTGACAGCGGATTGGGGATTGTTTCCTGGATGACCCAATTGTGAATAGGTAATACTCCTCCTCTTCCTCCTCTGAAGCATTGCCAGCAGACGAAGGATTGGCTTGAGGTGGCATCATGGTCGCTTCTGCCATGTAATCAGATGAACTTGGGTCCTCCTAGTTGGCAGTTGTAGTTGCTCAGTGAGCTTCTTGCGGCGTTCAGGAGCGATGTGTCCAATTTTCTTGCAGAAGTTCCAGGTAGCTGCGATGATCCTGCAGTCTTTCGGAAAGTGATAGGTCCTTTCACAGCAGTATCAATGTAACCACTCTATGTCTGTGCTGGGTTTCTGTTCTGTATGTTGCTTTGTTATGAAGTGGACTGTGGAGCTCTTCCATGGAGTATGTCTCACTAATCACTTTTGAATTGGAAAACAATTGTTTATCGGTATATATTCTCACCCCGACAACTAGCTCTCGAAGCATCTCTTCAAGGATATCCTTAGAACCAAAATTATAGAAATTAGCTAATGTACTTAGTGCCACTAAATATTCCGCAATAGTCTCTATCAGTAATGGCTCCTAATAGCTTTAATACTGGCGATGAGGATTTGTGGATAAAGGCATTATCCACAAATCCTCATTGCCAGTATTGTATTCCCATAATTATATTTCCAAAGAGACAATACGTTGTTTAAAACAATCTATCAATTGATCAAGGTAACTGGCAAATTTAACTGACAGTGTGATACAAGGTAATTTATTTTAACCACATACATTTAAGGTTTATCTGTTTCCTTATTACAGAAACAACTCTTGATAATATTCAAAGTAACATGAGACATATTATTTTGTTAGTTAGATGATGTTGTTGAAAGAGAATGAAGAAAGGCTCAAGTAAACATACCTCTATATCTAATGGAGGCCATATAACATTCCCCTTTTGAAGACTACCCCAAGCTATATCATGTGTTGTTAAAATCATTAGTATAAACTAAATGTGGACTAAAACCAATGTTGTGCATTGAGCTTGACTCTCACAAATTTGTAGTTTGCCAAAGAGAACAGCATGTATTGACACAGCAGGGCCAAAATTCAGATATTTTTACCTATAATTCTCACAAAACCTCTACAGCTCTCTTTTTGTAGTAATTGTGAGCATATATTTTTGCCAGTGCTCATTGGCTATGGAATGTAATTCCATTAGAAAATAGATAGATTTTGCAGATAAAAAGAAAAAAATTATAGTGTTCAATGAACACTGGCACTACATGTTTTTGTGCTTTCAATTCCAAGATTACCACGTGAATAGTTTTTTAGTTGATGATAATTTATGTACAGTTGTTGTTTAATGATTTTTTTTAGAATAATGTACATCCTTTTGAACTCATGGACACACAGAACATACGAAAAAATTTCATTCCTTTGTGTTTTGAAAAATATAGTGATGTAGTAATCTTTATTGAACGCACAAAGTGTTATGAGGTTATCATTTGTCAACGATATTTCAGCAAAATTCCTGCTTCTTCAATATGCAAAGAAGTCAAAGATATAGTTGAAACAACATTGGATAATATTATTACTGATAACAATGAAACCATTATGAGTAATTATCGAATGAAATCGCTATGTAGTCGATACGAAACAGCATTTGATTGTCCACTTCATCCCAATGAAGGTCACTTATGTGTAGTACCAAATGAAGACAAGGATCATAGTATCATGAAATGTGAGGTTTCCAATGAGCCTGTAGAATTAAAGGGAAAGGAACTAGTTTGGTATGGTGAGGTGAGTCATTCTATCATCAGTTTTGCCACAATTGTATATGTTAGTATACTAGTATAGGAATTTGAGTGTAATCCAAATTATTGCCCTGTCCTGATTTAAAGAAAAATTGTAGTCCACTGTTTAATGTAATACTAATAGATACTACAATAAATACAATACAATTAAATAAGGAGTATATATGATTGAGCACTAAATAACTTTTAGAAATAGAAGTTAAGTAAAGAGTCACTGGATTACTTGAATATAGTACTGAAACTGAATCTTAATAAAGGTGTTGTTAAAGCTGAACAGCTGCCCAAGGAGCTGTAATCCTTGGGCTTGTACAAATTTGAGTGCAGGTGTAGCTATCTGTAAAGTGCATTATTAATTACTTCTGTTGCTTTGACAATATATAATATACTTTCATAATCATAACAAGGTCCAGACATTTTCACTAGCTATTGCATACTATTTTGGTCAAATTATCTAAACATCATATCTTAACTGTTATGCTAATAATAAACTACAGAACAAATGTGAGCAGGTCACGGAAAAGGGACTTTATGGTGCACGAATTGAAATTGAGATATAGGCTCCTAAAGTAAGTCATCAGATAAATGCTTTCTTTCTCCAAATTTTGCAGAATTGGTGTTGTGGCCATTATTCTACTTCCATGCCAAATTTTAAATGCCGAAACAACTTCAGAGTGCCATGAAAAGAGACTAGCTACTTTTTATTCTCCCTCGTTTTCAAAATACAATAAATGGGAAATGTGCAGGGTTTCAAACTAGCAGCTAAAAAAGGTCATAGCTTGGAGACCGCATGCATCTACACCTTACCTCTTGCCAAAAGTTAACCACTGTGTTCCATAGAGTAGCCAAGGATTCCGACAAGACTAGCTTTGAGACACTAAAAACACCACCGTTAAATAGCTGCTGCAAAATTTAATTGCGTATGTGGAGTACGTCGTTAAGTATGCGGAAAAAATGTCAATTGTGCCGGAAGTGACAATTCAATTTATGTTTTTTATCAATTACTTGTTCAATTACTTTTCTGAATTCTCTGAATGTCAAAAGTTGTACCCTTCAGTATTTTAATTGAGTGGAGGTAAATTATAACTTACTAACAGCATAAAAACCTTAATTTTTTTTGCGTTTGCACCATAAAGTCCCTTTTCTAGACCCATCACAAATATATGATTAATATATCTAATTTTGAGGGCTTATTAATTTTATATATCTGTAGAGTAGAACTCATAAATTGTGGTATTGTATGTATTCACTGCAAATCATTTACAGAAATACCCTCATATATTTTAACATGTTATTTATAATATTTTGCAGTAAAGTTATGTTGCAAATATCCCATTTTTAATGACATTTCAATTTGCTATTGTTTTTCTACATTTTAGGAGAGTGGTATCCAGTTTTCTGGATTATGCAGTAAGTGCAACATGTTAATTTGAACAAATGCACTTTACCAAATACCATAATAAAAGTGTTTACTTATATGGGTACTAGTAATTAAAAAATATTGAAACTGACAGTAATTCAGAATCATCACATTGGGCAAGTGACCTTTCTTGTTTTCTATCACTCTCTGGAGCTTTGCTAGTTCCCATACTTTATGAGCAACTGTAAATCCTCAATGTTACATTTATCTGCACAAATATTCAGAAGTAGTCATTTTAGTGTAGTTTTATCTGATGCTTAAACTACGAAATAACTAAACCAATTTCTAGTAAACACCATCATGGTATATATATATATATATATATATATATAAACTTGTTAAGCCTCAGCGCACATACATGAGAGGGTTACAGTATTCCATTTGCCAATCAGTCAGTCAGTCATTCTGTCACACTGATCTCGAAGATGGCAGCCTCCCAAAGACGGAACAAACACTGTAAATTTTAAGTCCCTTTAATGTGCCAGAATTTTTTGTTTCAAATTTTTCGGCCATATAATCGTAAGCGATTGTTGGTAATGCCCCCTATAGTCATGCTGTACTCACGTGAGCAAATAACTTCTTTGTTGCTCGTGGTAGTTTTACATTACATTGTTCTCAGCGGTTTACCGGAGTGCTTAAAAGTTTCCCATTGAAACTACTGGTGAGGTGAGAGTTACTTGTATGTTAAGCTTCTCTTTTGAAGACAGCATTAACATCTATGAGTTTCATTGCACTAGTTGCATGTTGACTTGCTCAAGGTTTATATATCAACGTGCTCGAACATACATATTGGCATGATGCTCCAAGTAAATTATTCTTTTGGTCTCTGTAATAGCTAGCTAGTGTATAGTATCGCTCAGGGTTAACACCCTTGGTCCTTCATTTAAATAATGTAGCGGAATAAGTTGTGTTTTTGTTTTGTTTTGTTTTGTTTTTTGACGAGTGAGAATCATGTCACCTAATGTTTCAATTGGTGCACTAAAACCTAAAACATGGCAGAGTTGGAAACACTAGAGAGACGATTTGGTTAGACTGTTCATTAGTGTTCAAGTGCAGTAAAAAAAGACCGAACGGTCATAGACCTAATATAGATAAACTCAACAGGATTATCATATTTTTAGCCTGGTAACAATTTTGCTCTAGCTTGGCTCATGGAGAATATAAAGATAATGAACATTATAAAAAATAAAGTTGTGAAAATATTTTTTTGAAGTATTTGTTACTTCCGTAATATGAAAGTTCTGGCTTAGAAATTTGATATGGAGCTTCATTGGGGTCTCAAGAACAAAGTCAAGCCTTTTAGAAAGATAGCTGTTCCCTGAACGCTAAAATCTTTATGTTTTTTGTTTGTATGTTCGTTCTTTGTTTGTTTTGCTTGTAGTTTTTTTTTGTTTTTTGTTGTTTTTTTTGTTGTTGTTGTTGTTTTTTCTGGAAGTCAAAGGAAGGGAAATCAATCCAGGTCAAGATAACAACTCAGCCCGAAATCACCTGTATTGTCTACCTAGCATAGACAATGAAAATTACTTGTACATGTAGAACAAAGAACATCAATGGAGAAATGAAAGGAGTTGTATACAGCATACCATGCCTGGACAGCAATTCACTATAATGTGGGTTAAACTGGCAGGAATTTAGACAATAGATTGAAGGAACATTAGTATGCAGTTAAAATATTATATGGATGATAAAAATGGCGTCACCATACGTTCATGGAAAAAGTCACATAATGTAAACTGGAGTGAATCGAGAGTTGTGAATATAGTCCCGAATTTTTTCCACAGGAGGCTAACAGGTCTCGAGCTCAACTCCACCTGCACTGCGTTCCTATCAGAACTTTAGCGTCAATGTTGACCCACCGGCTATGTGCATTTTCTTGTTGACAATTTGCTTATGTTATTTTAAACTGTCATACCTCAGAACTGAAGAAGGCTTAAGAGCCGAAACGTATTATGAATTTTTTTATATCTAATTTAATGCTACTAAGCTAATAATTATTAATTACCAGGAATGTTCATTAATAATTGAATGGATGAAAAAGTGAGCAACGGATTTTACGAGTTAGGGAATGCTAAGTCGATTACATACAACTAAAAGTTGAAAATGATTTTGTACAAGTAAGGACTGAATCTTACATACACAAACACGTAGGTGTAAAAGAAGATTAACAAGTGCATTTATGTGCAATGCATACATTGTAGTGTGTGTTCTCCCATGTTGGTGGAGGAATCACCACACTTGTTTATCAGTAGGCCCTGGCACTCTCTGCATGTCTTCTCCCACCTATATACTCATAATTATCATCCCCCACTGGCAGTCATTTCCCACAGCTGTGGGCATTTCACCGATAAGTGGGGAAGGTTGTTGTGAGCACTATTGCGTCAACTTCTTCTACAGTGCTACCAAAAGACTGATAAGGTGCCTCCTCAACAGAAAGTTTGAAAGTCTTCTCCAAGAGGTTTTTGAAACCGATTGGTGATCCTAGTGATCGTTCCAGCAAGTCAAAAATGTTTTTTTGCGAAATACTATTATAGGATAAGTATGTAATGTAAAATTTCATAGTTGTGGTTTAAATAAAAGAGTAACAATATTATTCAAAAGGCACAAATAACTAAACTACCATTATGATTGACAAAAACAAAACAAACTATTGGTGCATATTTATAAAGTTTACATTTGCTCTTCAATTCTGTTAGCAAGATCATTATGTCTAATTTGACACAAACCATCTATGAATGTTTTCCATGTAGCAGGCATCTTTCCACCTCCTCTTAGCTAGTACGATATTATGTCCCTGCACTTGCTGCGAACCTTGAAGTAACTATTCCATATGCTTGAATTTTCCTCATCGGGTACTTCTAATTGTATACCAAGACCTTCACATTCAATGTTTAATTCTTGAATGATGTCTATAGTCTTCAAATCCTTCTTAAATTGAAAATTTGACATCTGCTTTAGACTTGGTTTACATTCAATTCTTGAGGAACATTTAAGATAATGTAAAATGCAGCAAAGAGTATTCTAAGTTTAAACATGATATAGGCTAGTTCTTTGTAGGATATCCGTTATTTTCACACTCATCCAACCAATAGCTAAATAAATCTTAATATTTAGTTGAAGTTTCGACCACTCTGGACAGCTAATCAGTCATGACAACAAATAGCAGATACTGGAAGCTTGGACTATGACAATCTAGAAGATGACATCATCACCATGCACAGATAGTTACAAAGATCCATTACCAGATAGAACTGTGAACTCCTTCTGCATGCAATTTAAGAATCATTGCTTTACAGTGCTCATTAACCCTGACAAAGACCAACATGATTTCTAACCATCTAGTTCACAAAGGAGTTAGAGACACAAAGATGCCCATCTTTCTTGACCCATATTTGCGGAAACACCAAGATAATTGCTGATGACCTCAGTCAATGTATAGAAAGCCAACACATACTGACAGATATTTGTAGTATGACTCTCATCATCATGGACATGTAGAGAAAGTGGTGAGATGAAGAGAGCCCAGAGCATTTTAAGGACTGAAATCCCAGAGAGAAGATTAACACCTGAAAGAATTCCTGTATCCACCCGGATTTACCAGGTAATGTAACCTACAAAGAGTAAAAGAGCATCACCCAAAGCTACCATTTCCACCTTTTGCAGAGCCAAGCAAAGATATTAGAAGGATCACCAGAGATACATCAGAATGATATTCCGTAGAGATGGGACTCTCCGACAACAACTGACCTAGTTGGAAGAATAGCTTGCTGACATGGTGGTGCACAGAATTTCCTGCAGCAGCTGTGAGAAAGTGCATCATGAAGAGACACAGAGAGCTTTAGTGCATGAATTAAAGAGCATCAAGATGTGTGCCGCCTTGTTTACAGAGTAGAAACTACTATAGTTGAACACACTTGGAATGCTGGACACAGACCTGACTGCGGAGGGAGTAAAATTGTTTCAAACAAGAATGAATTACTGCAACATACATACACCTATAACCCCCTTTGGGCAGCTACTTAATAATGACAATGAATGGCAGATGCCAAAAGCTTACATTCTGGAAGATGATGTCAATACTATGCAGAGCTTGTTACCAAGACCAACTACCAGAACTGTATTCTCTCTGGTTGTTATTTAAGCATTCTGTGTTCATTGTCCTTACTGAAGAACAACACAGTGTGGTCAAAACGCTGGTAATATATATATAATTATTTATTGCAGCTTTGATATTTTTAATTGAATATTTCCGCATCACGCGAGCGTTCTGTATTCTCCCATATTGTACGGTTTATATTGTACGGTACACTACGCATGCGCGTAGCGAGTAAAATCGATGAAAATTGAATTGTAACCGGTTGAGAAAAAATATCAAAGAAGCAATAAATCACTTATCACACTCGTCGTACAATATGGGAATGATATTTTACTCTCACGCCACATTTTCACTCGCCTTTGGCTCGTGAAAATAGTTTGCGTGCTCGTAAAATATTTTCCCATATTGTACTCTGACTCGTGCTATAAGTATTATATATGTATATATATATATATATATATATATATATATATATATATATTATTATGCTAATGGTTAAATGAGTGTGAAAAACATTATAAAATACCTATTCCACATTTCATACCCACACTCCATACCCATGCTTATACTTCACCCAATTTACTCATGACTACTTCTTAATCTTCATCAAACGCCATCACTTGTGTACTCTTATTGTTTTATCTCATTCCCTTTGTGTATGATTTTATCCAGTTCATTATCTCTGTATTCACCTTATAGTTTGATTATCTGTACAATCTAACATTGAAACTATACCGACTGGATTCACTAGCTACATTTGAAACCATTGAATTTTGTTTACGACATCAACATTTATTCCTTTGAGCAGGATATTTGTCAACATTTTCATGAGGTTAACACATTTTGGCTAGTAAATTAAACCTACGTTTTAGCTCTTTAGTAGTTTGTGTTTGTGATGGATCTATGTACTGATGATTTCAGCTAGCTCATACGAAACTTTCTAAAAAAAATGGGATAGATCAAGCGTTAGCGACAGGGAGGCTGTAAATTAGTCTGGCGTAGCAAGACCCTTTACCTAACCACTCCCCGTAGCGGTTTGGTAACAGGTCTGTCTGCGCCAGACTTAGGTGACGTTTGGTGGGCGAAGTCAGCAAAATGGCGTCAGATATTCGCTACAGAGCACTCTGCTCCTGTACTCAGCATTTAATCGATGGAATAGCTGCGCATACCCCCGCAGAAATCGGCGGTAGTTTACTTGGGCTGTCCTTGAATGAGCCTGACGACTATTCTAAGTTGCTACTGACAAATACGCCTCAAAAACAGCTGTTATCGTGGAAGCAGTTTCAAATAAAGTGAAATCTGAACCAGACCAATATTACGATGAATTTATGAAGTATCTTAATACAAACCATAATCTAAGGTACTTACAAAAGGCCATAGAGGAGAAACTCAGTAAGTTGATGAGTTTTTACTAATTATGATTCTGGATACTACAACATTGTGGTTCATTGGATAGTTAACATCATTATGAAACATTTTGGCTTACCTTTTGTCGTGGACTAAGAAATAGAATATCACATTGTTAGTATTTGTCGGCAATTATTTTATATTGGCCCTATTCATTGTAACAGCTTACCCAAACTGCCAAATTATAATCACAAAACTTTCCTATGCTGTTAGAGCTATGCTTGTAATAGATGGCAGGCAGGATCAACTCAAGCTATGCTCGTATGATGTTATTTTGATGAGGTTTAAAAGGGTAAACAGTTTTAATCCAACGAAAGAATAGATCTTGATGAAACCATACGCTACATAGTGCTGGCCCAACCACATAGTGCTGGCCTTCCGGGCAGTGAGAGGGTAACCAGTCTTATTTCGATGTTGCCATTTATGGGCAACTTACTCTATAAGGCTTCTAGCTTTGGTTGGTCATCAATTAAATTGTCTAACTTCAGGGCACTTTTAGGGTTTCACTCTTCAGAATTAATATACACATCTGATAGCAATGTTTTTGCTGTAGTTGGCAAGGCATATATTCATTCATAATATACTGGTTGTTGTCCAAAGTATAAAAAAGTAATTCATGAGAATGATGATGTAATTGTTTCGTCTAATAAAATCAGTATAGTAATTCAAGCAAATAACTCGCCATGTTTCTGAAATAGCTCTGGAGTGTGATTTAGTCAAATGATCTTGGCATATTGATATTGACAAATTTACTGTCATTATAGGAACAAGATATAAACAGAATATGAAAAAGAAGTTAATTTGGGTACATATTATATATATATATAATATATATTACATGAGTCAGAGTGTGATATGGTGAAATATTTCATGAGCAGGCTAATTTATTTTCTCGGAGCCAAAGGCGAGTGAAAATAAAGCCTGAGAATGAAATATCTAGCCATATAACTCTGACTAGTGTAATAAGTGGTTTGTTCCACACTAGATATCTTCAATGAAATAGGGTTTTTTTTGGTTTTTTTTTTAACTCATGGCCATAAAGTTAGCAAAAACTCACTTGAGCTCCCCACAACCCCAACTGATATTATAGAAGCTGCTCTAACCTGGCTTGGTAGGCTCCATTAGAGTAAATGTAGCTGTAAAAACCCAGAAAACTTGTAGCCAGGCCCGTTAATACAGCCATGAGATATCACTTTCTGTCTCACTTACCCAAAAATATCATTGTGAAGATATCTAGCGTGGAACATATATATATATTGATTCCCAGTGGTGACAGAATATTTTTAATTCTGTATTGTTTAAAAAAAGCCTGTGAAAGAGAGAGAATACATCTAAGGAGGAGTAAAAGAAGGCTGAGAAAGAAATTGTGAAGCGATAAAATTATGAATTTGTTGAATTTACATTTGTGAGCATTGAAATAGAAAGATTGATAGAATTGGTGAGCATACTGAATGTGACTGCTATTCCAGCAAATCTCAAGACCAAAGAAGGGATAGAGAAGAATAAATTGGAACTTGAAACAGAAAGTAAATCAGAAGGTGTACCAAAGAAAAAGCAATTCCTGCTATCACAAGGTATAAATCAGACATTTTGTTATATATTTATTATTTCTATAGATAAAGATGTACTACATTTTTCTGCAAAGGAGTTAGCAGAATGGATAAAGCAGGAGCATGCGTTGTCTGACGATGTTTGTGAAAAGTTAATAAGTAAGACCAATTAGTATAAATATACAGTCAAAAAATTGTGAATTTTTTTAAAATGATTGAAAACAATAAACGCTTGCACAAGTAGAGTATTAGCAATACCATACAAAAATATTATTTGCTAACTGTGACATAATATTATCAACTCCTTTCATGTCTTCTAATATAATTATGTTTAGCTACTGTACTCTTCCCAACTCAGTTCAGTGAAGTTTTCATAGGTTAATAGGCACATCAAGCTAGACTAAGCTGTTAGGTCCCGACAGTTTAATGGTTAGTGTGCACACTCTGCAATCAGTGGTTGCAAGTACTAATATTGAAAATGCCTTATTTTCTCCCATTACTTTTGCCTTGTCAAACATTTTCCCCCATTATGGTAATGATGATGCTTTACCAACTCTGATCAGCCCATGAAGTATTCATGAATACTTATGCTGTTGTCATCGCCGTTACTGACACACAAACATACTATTTGTATAGATTGCAACATTGCATTCTTTAAAGGGTAACTGCACATAACAATGCACACCGCCTGTAGATCCGGACTTATTTCCCGCCAATATCCATCCCAACATTCAATAATACACAGGCATGAACATTTGCCTAGTTGCAGCAGAATTATACTTCGTGAAGTTGTGGTGTCTTAGCTTTTGTTATCACATAGACATTTATAGCAACACTCCATATAGTAGTCCTCATCTGAGCTCATGCTGCAAGGTGCACCAGGCTGCCTCTCTTCTTGTAGGTGTTCTCCAGGCTGTGCCCATCTGATCTCGAGTGGATGGATCCGGCAGGCTCGACTACTGAGGAGTGAAAACTTCCTAAGCTGTACAGTTCAAAGACCTTCACCGCAGGCTATCTCCAAGAAACTGCCCTCTCTTCTGACTTTCTTGTATTGCTGAATTGATGTTTGTTTACTCTTGATATAGGCGGGCTCTTTTTAGAACCAATACATACAAACTGAAAAAAAATGCTCGCATACTAGTAGTACGAGAAATGGGATGGGATTATTTGATAAGAATTGCGAGTGGAATAGAAGTTCCAAATTTGAGAATGACAATTTTTACACACTGGTAGACCTCTAAAAAGTGAATTGCACCACAACTTGAAGTTTTCAATATCTTATAAAAAGAAAAAAATCATAAAGTAATGTTGAAATGGAAAAGAACTCGTTGTCTTGCAGTGGAGTATCAGCTTGGCTAGTAGTGCGATTGTAGAGCACCTACTTAACACACTGCTCCAAATAAAGTGCTACAAAGTTTTATAACCGGCCCGATATTTCCTCCAGATTTGCTCCAAACTTAGTGAGTAGTGCCTTCGGCAGGTTCTTTGTCCTTGTGTTGTAGTGGAGAAGCCCCTATGAGTATATAATAGTAGTAATCGTGCATAGGAACAATTCAACAAAAATTGCATGGGCGGTGTGCAGCAACCCTTAACTTAAAATATATTTTACAAATTAAAATTTTATGCATTTTGTGTTTTAAGCTTATCAAACAACATTGGTTAAAACATATCATATTCATTTTTGAAAAAGAATATCACTTCACAAAACTTTGAGGAAGAATTTTGTTATAGATAAGAGACCAAATAATTACTGTCAATTTGTAAATATTACATGAGGTTTATTTTTTCTAGGAGAAAGTATCACTGGTAGTGTGCTACTCGAACTTACAGAAGAAGATATGAAAAGTTTGGAATTCAACTTGGGAACTCGTAAAACACTACACAAAATACAAAACAATGTACGGCTTTCATATTAATGTTTAGGTAGTAAATCAAAATAGTATTTGTAACTTATTATTGACATGTTTTTTGTGTTGTTACTCAAATAATCTAGCAATGATGTATAATTTTTTTATTATAGGTTAGCAGTATGAAACTGAAACCAGCACAAGGTAAGTAAATATGATCCAATAATAGCATGTTCAAAGTGTTAGGTGATTTCTTTACTATGTGAAATGTATGCGATTTAAGGTTCAGTTGGAGAGGAAAAAGCAGGCAATGGTAAGCTATTGTTCTATTTATAGATTACCTCACAATTTGGAGCCTAAGGTTGAAACAAGACTTTCTTAATGCTGTAATATCAGAAGAAACTGAGGTCAAGCCTAAAAAGTCATCTTATGGAAGATAATAAAAAGGGAACCCGCGTGTCTGTTTGTCACGTTCTGATTATGTAGATTGCTAACAATTAACTGTTGATTTAAGTATGAACTTACTTAGTACGGAATTTAATACCTTCTGTTTTGCTACATTTAAAAAATAAGAACAGGTTATTGAGAAAAAGTGATGCTTTCAGCTCCTTGTAGGTACTAGACTTCATACATAACGCCCCCTAAAGTCACATCGTCATTATATGAGCAATTAATAACTTGCTTCTCAGATCATGAGCTTCATCTTGGCCTTCAAACTCTAGAGAAAGAAGAAGAGCAAGTTGTAATCACTATCAGAAACAACTTGGAGCCAATTTCTCGGTATCTGAGGGATGAAAAAATTATTGATCGTAACTTGTACTGGGAAGTTACTGATCCAGATGCAGTACAAGCAGATCATAAGAGAGCTTTTGAGTATAGAAAGGTTAATATAGAAAAGACTGGTATATTTTTCAGTTGTTCAAAAGACATTTAAATATTTCAGCTGAGTGGAAATTCATGTTGACCTTATTAGAATTTTCTTCAATTTTCATTTACTGAATAAATGAGTGTATATTGTATGACAGGCATGTAGTATGTTCAGACAAGCTAATTAGTAATTTTTATGACCTTCACAAAAAAGGTTAAGAAAATTGAGATAAAATTTTCAGTAGCTATCTAATACTCAAAAATAGTCTCTACAGATATTATTGGTGAACATTTACATCCCTAATTTAATGCCTATATCACGAGAATAATTTTACTATTGTTTATACCCTAGAAATTAAAGTGTGATCTCATCAAAATACATCACATGTCAGTAACTTTCAGCGCACATGTGCAAGATACCTGATAAGAAAAGCCAATAATTATGATTTTGCAATAGCTAGATGGTAGCGCTTAGGGTTCACACTTTTGGTGTTTCATTTAGTATTTTGTTTAATACTTATTGCTGTAGCGATTGAAGAATTGAGAAGCATATCTGATTCTACTCAGATTGAACCTCCACAGAATATACAACGTTTAACATCTAAAGGTGTGAAATATTTATTATACTAATAACTATTTAATGTTGATATGCTTTCCCTTTTAAAGATATACCCATTTTTTCTAAGTTGTTCACTGTACAAGAATTTGCTGAATGGATGAGCCAGCATAATGGGTTGTCAGAAGACGACTGTGACAAGTTAAAGAGTAAGGAATGTTATGTGCACAGGGCAAATAAGTGGAATTTTCTATTGTCAAGAGGATATTTTATATTTTCTCCACTTTTCTGGTATAGGATAGGGTTAAATGTCCTATGTGCAGATCGTTTAGCCTCATACTCTATTGGGAAAGTGTAGAAAACATGAAATTTCACTATTACACAATAATAGAAGATTCCATATATAGTCCTGTGTTAATACAATGTAAAGCAGAAACTAATGACATTTGATATGTCATTAACACTCTTGTTATAATGGATAAACTCAAATGTTTCTTGCCTATGTCATGATTCAAGAAGAACTCGTTCTTTTTTCATTTTTTTTTGTGCCAACACAACTTGAACAGACTACAGGAATATTAAGCCATAGTTAAAAATATGTATATTTATTACAAACAATTATTGGCTGATTATCAAGGGGGAAAATTAAGAAATTCTGGCTGTCTATGCTTTATGCAAACAATCAAAATAAACTCACTCTGCAGACTTAACTGAAACAGGAACTGTTCATTTATTCATTCATTCAACTGTTCATTTATTTGCATACTATAACGTGTCTAACTAGTGACACATGGAGGACTTAATTAAGAGTTTAAATAATATAAAAAGTACTAGATGTGGTACACTGAATACATTTTGTGATTTAACACTTGCTTTAAGCAAACCAACCAGTGTTTTATGAATATATAAATATTATATATATTATATAATATAATGTCTTCTTTTTTTTTATCAGAAAATAAAATCTCTGGGAAGGCATTTTCTATGCTGACAGAAACTAATATAGATGACTTGGTAACAGAGTTTGGTTCCAGAATAACTTTAAAATCAGTGCTTAAGGAGGTAAACCAGCTATGCCAATTTTAATTTTCTGTGTAATGTAACTAGTTCTTGAAATAACTAGTCATTTTTGTGCATTATTGTTACACTTCTGAAACTAATTTAAATAGAAATATGTATAACTAATTAAAAGTGTTTTAAAAGTTCATTTTGTTATGCATCATCGGCAACTTCATTATCTAATTGTTTTAGAGTTTACAAAAATGTACATGTATAATTATATGTAACATAATATAAGTACAATATTACACTCTTGTACTGATATTTTTGATGTTATTTTTTCAGATTAAAGTCAGTTCACAGACAGGTGAGCTTGATTAGTTATTAAAACATATATAATGATCTTAACTAGCTTTGGCCTTGTTATGAATACACACTAAAAATTATGAAACATTTCTACTTATTTAGTATTTTGACTGTACACTCTTGACATCTATTACTTTGTGTGTTTTGTTGTATGATTTATTACAGAATTTTAAAAGTATTAATCTTATATAATAACTTCAGAATGGGAACAACACACAGCTGATTTTAGAGATTTACTTTCTATACTTAGCAAATTGTTTTAATTTTAGCAGGCATTGGAATAATACTATTATCTTCTTAAACATACTTTATTTGCTAAAGTGATGATTTTAGAGACTGATTTCTTATGAACGTATTATAAATTTTGTGTCAGTTGATTGTTTTGCTGTTTCAGCCATAATTTAAGTCACAGCATTGTTTTGGTAATTTTCTTTTTGTAAAATATCACTGAAGATTGCTATTTCGAAGTAGCCAGCTACTTTGCTCTTTGGATTGTTGTATTTCAGGTTGTTCATGGTAATTAAATTTGTTAAAAATTTGCAGATAAAGCTAGTGGTAACAATGAAGAGTCTGCTTCATGTGTTTAAGTATATGTTTTAGGTAATGAAAATTTGACTGATTACTGTGTTGAAAGTTTAGCAGGTAGCTAACTGACACTATAGTTAAGTTAAAACTGCAATTTGTGAGGAGTTGGTACATTTTTGTGCCCACATGGTGACTGCACCATTTTTGTGTTAGATTTAATGTATAATCATGCATATAATACAATTTTTATTTACAAATCAGTATTTAGAATAGATATTAACCTATTTGTCATGCTCACCAGAGAATATTTGGTTAGACCTGAAAGGCCTCTTGCTCACTAATTTAGTAAGCCACATTTAATTGTGAAGATTGTTGTAATTAGGATTGGTTTTATGAAAGGAAATTCATTAATGTATGAAACTTTTAAATTGTAAAATATTCTTTGAATTTTATTAAACTTAACTATGTATTGTGACAGTCTATGGGAAAAGGGGGCACTTCACTTAAACCAAAAAAATTGAGTTTTTTATGCTAATAAAAAGCTACAATTTATCTCAACTTAGTGCTAAAATACTGGAGGGTAAAACCTTCGACGCGCAGAGAAACTGGCAGTTGAACTGGGCTGTATTCAGCAAAGCAATTGAACTAGAAATCGAGAAAACATAAATTGAATTTCCACTTCCGGTATAATTAATGTTTCCGTATACTTAACGGCGTACTCCGCATACGCAATTAAATCGTACAGCCGCTTTTTAACGGCGACTAACCAAGTTTGCGTACAGTTCTTTTTAGCTTTCAGAGCGTCTCACAGCCTGTTTTGTCGGAATCCTTGGCTACTCTACTCCATGTAGTGGTAAACTTTCAACCAGAGGTAAGATGTAGATTGCATGCACTATTCTCAAAGCTATGCCGTTTGTTTTAGCTGCTTGTTCGAAACTCCGCCCATTCCCCGTTTATTGTACTTCGAGAACGAGAGAGAATAAAAAGTAGCTTGTCTTTCCACGGCACGCTTGGGGTCTTTTAAGTTGTTTCAGCATTTGAAATTTGGCGTAGACTTAGAGTAAAGGTCACTAAGACTAATTCTGCAAAAAACAAAAATAGGAGAAAGAAAGAATTTTTCGTATGACTTACTTCTGGAGCCTATATCTCAATTTCAATTTTTGCGTGAAGTGCCCCCTTTTCCCATAGACTGTCACAAAGATTCTTTGAATGAAAATGTCCTTGGAGATCAATGTCAGAGTAAGTAAAATTTAATGTATTTACACTTTGAGGAAAGAATTGTGTATTTTTTGGGAAAAGTGATTTGTATTTACGTAACATTTAAAGCTACTGTAACGTCTACTGCTTCTTTTTAAGCGTGGTAAAATTGGAAACACTAGCCCTTTCACCTCCACAAGTTCCATAAGACGCTCAGTGTTTGGTCGGTGATTCTTCGTATTAAAAAAATTGATTATCCCTTTTTTTGTTTATATGTTGGTACTTCCTGTAATAAAAAAAAATCAAAATGATAGCACAGGTATTTAGATTTTACAATTAAAAAATATGGCTGCTTGAAATCTATCTGTTGAGTTGTCTGTCAACCAAAAAAATTTTCATAGTACGATGTTCAAAACCTCAGAATCCATCAAGTATACAAGGTGAATAAGCAGTGTACTTTGTCTGAAACTTGAAGCAGCTCCTGAAATAGAGTTTCAGTTAGTACCGTTGGTAATGGTAAGTCTAAATTTGAGCTATTATTTGTGGAGATAATAAACTATTTTTTTTGCATCATTGTAAATAGTTTGATTTCAACATTCTTTTAAAATATATCTCTTGCTTCTGTGCAAAAATAAAAAAGGAAAACTCAAATATATTCTTACTTTTTCATGTTACCGAACTGGTCATCATAAACTGGTCATCATAAACTTGGCGGTGAAACAGCTAAGTGCGGTAAGAGAGTCGATTACTGTCATTGTGTCAATAAATTCAATCTTGTTGTATGCAAAAATGAATAAAGTATTATTATAAAATCGTTTGGATAATTTCATTTAATAAAAAATTGAGTAAGTCATTGTATCTATTAAAAAAAATTGGCAAAAATTATATGAATTCAATTTTAAGGATACTTAAAGATCATATAAGCTATAAACTTAGGGTAAGTATTGGACCCATCAGCTAGAGTTCTTGGCTAAGAAAGTAGAGTTAACCCAGAGTTTACCAAAATATCTCTTAACCAAGAATGCTATGGCATTTAAGTTGGAGAACACCCCACCCCATTCATCCTTTACAATAAACTGGTCTGAGATGATACATCAATATAAGTGGAATATATGTTGGCAAAAACTAGCTACATTGCAACCCACGACTTGTCCCATATTTAGTGGGACAATCCCGAATTTTTACTGCTCCCTGCTGTCTCACATTTAACTAGTTACTAATTTTTTCTCATTTCCTCGAAATTTTACATGTTAATTTATCTTCTATATTCATGTCTTAGTTGAATTTCTGTACAAATGCCTTAGCAGTTTATAAAGTAGTTGTACAGGTTTCTAGCTTTGGCTACAGTAGACCCTCTCATATGTGAATATATTATATGGGAACGACCCTGTTGGATAATTATGTGAAACCACTCTAAAATTATATATTTAGCTGTTTCATTGTGAAAGTGGAATGACAGTGATAAATATATATTATTGTTGAGAATACTTTGCTTCAAGCTTGCATATCTCTTAGTAGAATCTAGATCTTTAATTTGCTCTAATAGTAGTATATGCTCTTTTGTAGTTGCTTATAGCTCTTAGCCTGAAGCAACACACACAGACAAATTGACATAGGCTAGGATAGCCAATCTACTCAGTTCAACTCATCATACCTGTTGAGAGCTAGCTTAGACGAATGCAACATCAAATTGGCTGTAAAGGAAGTTTAGTATAGCTAGGTAGCCAGTGTTTGTCCTCAATAGAGCTGATCAGCCTGAAAAGTAAGAGATAAGTATGGCACTGCAAATACATAAACTGGAGGTGAGCTTTAATTAAATTTGCTGTTGTCAGGCCGGATTAAAGCATGAAGCCTGATATGTGAGGACCGGATATGCGAGGGTGTATGTGAGGACCGGATATGCGAGGGTGTATTGTAGTTTGTATGATCTACAGATTCAGAACGATGAGCCTCATTTCCTTAGAATACATGGCTCCTTTAATAACTATATACTATGAAAAAAAACTTTCATATATTTAGCTAAATAAAATTATAATATAGTTATATTTATTATGTTTTATCAATTAGCATAGTTTTCCTTGAAAAAAAAACTTCAGCAAGTAGGAACTTATTCTAATAATATGATTTTTAATACTCTATAGTGAAACATAATACCCTAAGTTAACACAATATTTTATAATATAAATATTATAATTTGATTCTTCTGTAGCTAGTTAGAACAAAAAATACTCTCATTGAGTTACTAGGCACTCTAGACTGTACCAAAACTGTTCAGAAATTACAAGTAAATGTACAAACATAGTTATCGTCTTCTAAAACAGGCATTTAAATAAAGTCTAACAAAGTATATTAAATTAAAGTTCACTAACAAGTACCCTGCCATGCAGTGTCACGTGACATACTAACTTTGCAAATTAGGAGTGAATTAGCGTAACATATTTTTGTCTATGGTTTTTCCTCACCTGCTCTCTGTTTTCCTGAGCCATCCCTGTTTTTCTTATTCCTCTTTTCAACTCATATGGATTCCCCTCCTTCTACCGAGTATCTCTGTCCTTACTGTGCATTTTTTCACTTCTTCATTTTCAGTTTTTTCTCACCTGACCCTTGCATTCTTCTGCTTTTCTTTCTCTCTTATACCCAATATGGTTGCTACTGTAGATGAACACTCTTTCCCAACTCAGTTAATCCAGTGTTCAGTTTCATAGGATACAATCGGTTAATAAGGCACTTTAAGATACTGTGTAGACATATACAAGTAAGTCACAGACACTGATTTACCACAAGCAGATCTTAAAATAGCTATAAAAATGTATGAGTAGTTAGGTTGAAGAGTATAAAGTGCAATACATTTACAAAATTGCCTTTGTATAAGTTTTTTTTACATTCTGTGATCCCAAGATTTTTTCTGAAAAATAAATTTAGACAAAGTTAAGAAGGAAAGTCAGAAAATTCAAAGAGATAATGTTTCAATGCAACAACACCAAGTTAAGATTGTATTTCATAAGGATCAATTTTAAATGTATTAATTTTGACATTGCAGCTCCTAAGGAGGGAGAAGCTCAGATAGAATCTTCAGCTGATGATAGATGTGACTCAAATAGTGCATCTTCACATAAGCTAGAGACTGAACAGCTTGCCACAGCACTACCTCTTGGTAAGTGTTAATGCAGTGTAGTAGTAGTAGTAGTAGTAGTGGTAGTAGTAGAAGAAGTAGTATACAATTTCTTATTACAAACTACATAAAAAACCACTAATTAACTCACTTTAGACTCTGGAGTAAAAAAAAAGATAAATCTTATATCGATCAACTGCGCATTTGTGAATATCAAAATTTTGGGGTGGGGAGAAATTTCAAATCCATTGTCAGTTTGTAATTCAATATTCTGTGGTTACAGGACGATTTATCGGTATGGGTGGGCTCCAAGGGAATTTGTTTTGTGGTTTCCTGGTATTAATGTTAGAAATCATAATTTTTAATGTTGTGCCAAAACAATTATGGGGAGCTGCAGCCCCCGGAGCCTCCCTCTCTACTTCTATGCCACTATTATTTCATGGAACTGGATTACTGGACTATACCCAAATATTGCACACAAGCTGCACATACCTCTTAGAATAAAGTTACAAAAAGATTTATTTGAATATTTTATAGTATTCTACCCTTGTAACTGTTTTTGATTTTCTGGTACTTATGCAGATCTTCCATTGCATGCTTATAATGAGTTATGAGTTTTTCTGGTACTTATGCAGATCTTCCATTGCATGCTTATAAAGAGCTATGAGTTTTTTACAAGACACGGTTAAAATTGAAGAAACTGGCATTCTGACCATTCATTGTTAGACCATGTACTTAATTTTAAAAAAAGTGCATTTTCGTAAGGAGAAATTATTTTTTAATAGACAGAATTTGATATATATAATATATTTATTATGTACTGAACAGAGCCTGATAACTGTTGCCGCATAGAAAATGCATTAAAGTAAACAGGATGTGGCTTAGGACAATATTTTTCCATATCACCTGTGTTCATAGTTATTACGTTGGGTTATTACGTCCCCCTAGGTAAATTTCTTGCTATCAAGGTATTCGCGCATGAGCAGTACCTAATAAATTTATTATCCATTGGATACCCGAGAATATCACTCGTCTGATTGGCGGTATTTACGCTCGTGCCTGCGGCACTCGCGTAAATACTAAACCAACAGACTCATGATAATTCTCCTGTATCAAATGAATAATATATATATATTTAGGTCTAGGAATTGTTTTTGTTCTTGCGTGGGCGTACGTGTGCACATTTTCTCCTATGCGCTTGCGCGGGTCGGGTAACCTTCTTAGCAACATTTTGTTTTGTTTACCTGCCGTACGAAGTAGCGATGCCCAGTGAAACAAATTCTGCGAAAGAGGGACAAAACATTAGAAACGCTCAGTCAAGAGCTTTGAGGGCGTTAGAAACTCCAGAAGAAAAATTAGTAAGGAGAGAGATAAGAAATGAAAAAGACACGGCAAGGAGGAAAAGTAAAGAATCTTTCTTTTTGAAAAGCCATTAAATGTTCCTAATTTACTTATTAGACTATTCCTGACCAGGAGCCTTCATCATAGAAAAAAGCTACCACTATTGTTTTTTCACTTTGACAGTATTTTGTAGCCACACCAAACATGCATGGAATAGCTGCAATTACAGGGAACATGCATCGCTCGCTTCGCTATTTTGTGCTATTAGAGCGCATCACTAGTTATACTTTTTGTGCATGTAGCCCTTATCACTAGTAGCGATCCCCATTAGATAATCGACAGTCAATTCTGGAGTCAGGTGATGCAGACTCTGATTCTTCTGGTGGCTGTTTGACACAAGCCACAACTGCAAGATGTGGTCAAAGAGGAATATATAGAGGAAGAGGAAGAAGAGGATGAAGAGGAAGAGGAAAGAAGAGAGGAAGTGGAAATAGGTGTAGTAATCGTGGAGGGTTAGTTTGAGCAAGTAATGTGGCTACTTCCAGGTCAGGTTGTAGTTGTAGACCCACAAGTACTCCTTTTATTGGCCCTAGTATTTATGCGGATTTTATTTTATCTCATGGATGGAAGAAGCAAATCAATACAAATATTGTTTCCCCAATTAGTGATCCCACTTCTGGTCCTAGTAGTCCAGTAGCTGATGGTGATAAAGCTAGTGATTTTTTTTTCTGATGCAATTGCTTTGATTGTCATGGAAACCAATAGTTATGCTGCCCAGTGCAGAGCTCAGTGCACTTCTCCTACTCCCCATGCCTGTCATGATATTACTGAGAATGAGTTGAAAGCATTCATTGGCATGGTGATATGTATGGGAATTGTAAGATTACCTCAACTTGAGCTATATTGGTCAAGTAAACATGACTTGATTAGGCAGAATATATTATGTGAAATAATAACATTAGTTAGAATTCAACAAATACTTGGATTTTTTCATTTGAGTAATAGCAGCGAGCAAGTTAGTGTTGGCCAACCAGGTTATGACCCTTTATTCAAAGTGCGTAAGTTTTGAGCAAGAATATAATTTGGGTGAATCTATTACTGTGGATGAGGCAATGATTCCATTTAAGGGCACGCTGTCTTTCAAGCAGTATATGATAGATAAGCCTGTCAAACATGGAATAAAGGTTTTTGTGTTAGCTGATGGAAAGTATGCATATATAAAGCGAATTCAGATATACACTGGAAAAAATTCTTGTCTTAGCCAAAATGAGCTTGGTTTATCATCACAGGTAGTTTTGGATCTTATCAATGGATTAGAAAATAGATTTCATAAATTGTACCTAGATAGTTATTATACTTCCCCTATATTATTTGTCAAATTATATCAAAAGCATATTATATGCTTGTGGTACTGCCCGAACACACAGGAAGAATTATCCAGTGGAGCTAGCACTCAAGGGGTCTGAGGCTACTAAGCTGGATTAAGGTTTTTGCGATTACAGAACATGTTGTCCACTGACATCCTTTGTGTGGAAGGACAAAAAGTAATAATTTTTTTGTCCACAATTCATGCTGATACTAGTAGTCTATCAGTAAGCCGAATAGCTAGGGATGAAAGTAGGCTACTAGTCAATTGCCCACCATGTTTGCCTGATTATCAGGAGTTTATGGGAGGTGTTGATTTGAGTGATCCACGAATGTCCTATTATTATGTAGGACGAAGGTCAAAAAAATGGTGGAAGAGATTTTTTCCTGTGTTCTTGAAGCTAGTTGTCAGAACGCATATGTTTTGAAAATATATGGTCAGGAAAATAAGAAAAGAAAAGACCCATCCTATTTAGAATTTAGATTAGAATTGGTGTAAAAACTAATTGTTTTTTTTTGTAGTAAGGCAAAGAGAGGTCGTCCATGCAGTGCATCTCCTGTGGACATTAGATTAGATGCATCAAAGCAGCACTTGCCTGTTGTAGCTGAGCGTCACATAGAGTGTCTTGTGTGTAACAAAGTGCGTAAGACAAGTGGTGCTACGAGGTCCACTCTTCGTCATGAGAGTCAGTTCCACTGCTCAACTTGCAGTGTGACCTTGTGCCTAAACAAAAATAGAAATTGTTTTTTCAAATATCATATGGAACCGGTTTATTGGTTGTAACTGAAATGTGGTAATTTCTTTCAATTTTATTGTCAAAAAATACTTTGTCACTTTTTAGTTTTTGTTTGTCATGCTATCAATATAAGCCCTACACAAAGTATTACTTGAAAATGCATTGTCCACAAGACTAACCACAAAGTAAGTCTTGTGTAGGTACGTCAAGTTGTGTGAAATTATTGTGCATTGCTACTACTTAACTAAGACTTAACCACACACTGAAATATCATCACACACCTACATAATGTAATATCCTTACTCAAGTGCAATATGTACTGAACAATATGATTGTAAGTATTCGTAGGTAACCCCCCCCCCTCCCCCCGCCTTAACTTGAGCTAGAGTACGGAAGTCATATTGGTGAGCTTTTAGATCATCTGCAGACAGTTGAGAGTGGAACGCAGTTGCCTATTGGGAGGCTTTAGCACTCAGCATATAGTTCAATTAGAAAACTGGTAACTCTGTTAATACCTTGTAGGCATTGTAGTTTCAGTGATGCAGTATTCACAACAATGACAATGATGCTACCCTTAGAGCCTCAAGTATAATATAATTCACAACTACTCCGAGGGTGCCGTCGCTGACGAGCTCATTCTCTGTCTACTGCTACAATATTGTTGATAGTCTTCAAAACCTTCGTTGTTGTTTTTCTCAGTCATTTACAATTCTTCACTTAGATTCTATTGACATATTTGCAGAAAATCTTTACAGACATAGTTTTCAGGCACAAGAATTGGTCTTGCAGTTTTCCTGGATCTGGGAAGACTGACTCGTGACTTATATCAATTATTGTCATACTATTGTATTCACATGATTAATATAATTCACAAAATATTCTCAGAAGTAGCTATTTATAAGAAAACTCTTCACAAAGACACTTCACAAGTGTTTGTTATTGTGTTGTAGTGGCTAGTACGGGTCATCTTTAATGGTGTAATACAACATGCAGTTTTATTGAGAACAACTCATAATTTGGTATATTTAACAATAAAATACTGTTGCTTCTGTTGGCTTCATTAAACGGAGCTAGCATGCTGGGAACTGAGTCTTGACCGTTAAATGTGTTGGCGAGTATTTTGCTCTGCGTTGAACATCAACAAAAATGTTTACAAGCAAGCCACAGTAGCCCAGTAAAAGCGCATATACCGGCACAGAATGATTTGCTAAAGAGTTATATATGTATAAAGCTTGGAAAAAATGACCAAAAGTGAGCTCAGCCCAACTGTAAAACCGCACGCCAATTCTTTACTTCCGGTCAAAAATTGAAAAGTGCCGGTGGCGATTGGACTGTAATATTGCCTTCAACAACCATTTCCAGTCGAGAATTCTTACTTTTATGGAAAAACTTTTTTCATATTTTTGCTAAGCGATACTTACCTATTCTAAACTGGAAATGGGTTTTTGGTTTGTAAATAAAATGCACACAAAATATAGTATGGCTTAATAGTAGATCACAGCCTAGTATTTATGTGGGTAGACAACTTGTATTTAAGTTTTAAACTACCCTGATACTAGATTGTTCCCAGCACTAATCCTGGATAACTGTACTGGCAAAATGAATTATCACGAGGGTAGGGAAGGTGTAGTGTCATAGTATAGTGCAGATGCTGGGCAACATTGTATGTTCTATAGTACCTGCCAGATGCACGTTATATGAAGTGTACTTGGCCAGGATTAGCGATAATGTAAAATGAAGTATCAGGATATCAAGGACAGGTACATGGAAAGTGGAGTGCTGTGGTACAGTACAGGTCTAGTTAGAGTTATGAAGTTTACTGTAGTAAAGGACAAGTGCAGTTTATGGACAGGTGTAGAGTTAGGAAGGGTACATTTGAGAGTAGTTGAGCAGATGAGGTTTTAAGCCATTTCTTGAGCACAGTCTTCATAGACTTTACAGCTGCCTTCCAGAGACCGCCAATATGTGGAGTCCTGGGAGGAATAAATGACCACTCAATCTCCTTTTCAGTGATAGTCCTGCTATTGTATCGGGATGGAATAATTGGTGTTTGAGCTCATGGATCTCTGTGCTCTGGCTCGATTTAGAATGTCTATTTAGCTACCTTCACAGTACAGCAACCAAAATCATGAATTCAATCTGGCAGGTGGAACAGTAGTTTGACAAATTAAAATCTTTGTTTGTTTTTTTATATATATATAATATATATTATGAGGAAAACTACTGCCCACACTTCCATGTTCATCTCTCTCTTACCTCATATTCAACCTGCAAACTATAATTTCTGCTAATTTGAAGCATCTTCTAAAATGCATTGCATATTTGCACAAGTGGCCTCATACTTCTATGATTATTCTTTTGTGAGCACTTTTGTGTGCATATAGTACCACACCCCTCAAAAGGAAGGTAAACTACAAAGTAAGGAAAATCATTACTACTCCACACTTCAATGAATACCCTCTAGTGAGCACTGTGTACTGACAGAATAGGTACCCACCCCTTAAGTAGAGAAAGGGACACTATAAGTTACTACTCCACACTTCAATGAATACCCTCTAGTGAGCACTGTGTACTGACAGAATAGGTACCCACCCCTTAAGTAGAGAAAGGGACACTATAAGTTACTACTCCATACTAAAATGAATACCCTCTAGTGAGCACTGTGTACTGACAGAATAGGTACCCACCCCTTAAGTAAAGAAAGGGACACTATAAGTTACTACTCCACACTTCAATGAATACCCTCTAGTGAGCACTGTGTACTGACAGAATAGGTACCCACCCCTTAAGTAGAGAAAGGGACACTATAAGTTACTACTCCACACTTCAATGAATACCCTCTAGTGAGCACTGTGTACTGACAGAATAGGTACCCACCCCTTAAGTAGAGAAAGGGACACTATAAGTTACTACTCCATACTAAAATGAATACCCTCTAGTGAGCACTGTGTACTGACAGAATAGGTACCCACCCCTTAAGTAAAGAAAGGGACACTATAAGTTACTACTCCACACTTCAATGAATACCCTCTAGTGAGCACTGTGTACTGACAGAATAGGTACCCACCCCTTAAGTAGAGAAAGGGACACTATAAGTTACTACTCCACACTTCAATGAATACCCTCTAGTGAGCACTGTGTACTGACAGAATAGGTACCCACCCCTTAAGTAGAGAAAAGTGGAGTAATTGTCTCTCATCAAAATTGAGCTGTAATGAAAGTGTTGTTTGAGAAATTACTTAATGCAGACTCATGAATTGATTATAGTTACTCTGATACCATGTACGATACACATGCACATTTTACTATGCAGAAGCTTTACATGTTTAGCAGCAAATCAGCGTACACAGTGTACATGAAATGTATTATTTTTGCATTATTTGCCTCAACATCACATGTAATGTCTATTCATTATTGCATTTGTTTCTCAGAGCCAGTTCCTCCGCCCATAGATTCCTGGTCGTGTGGCATGGTTCCTGTGGCGTCTATGGAATCTCTGGATAAACCAATGGAATGTCTTTCTCCTGTGTGTATGGTCCAGTTAGATATTCCCAGGTCTAACGAATTCAGACGCACCAACGCTGAGACAGAAGTGAATAGGTATGTAAAGTACTGCCTGAATGTATGTTGAGGTTCTATCTAGAAAATTTTATTTTGGGAGAAAGTTGGGGAGGGGGAGAGAGAGAGAGAGAGAGAGGTTTAAGTAAGTTCACCACTCCCTGTGTAAATAGCTATATACCAAATCACAATGGATTGAGGAATTTTTTTGAGTAATTGACATGAATTAAGCTAATTACGTGGTAATTAAAGGTTTATCCTCAATGGCGGTGCACACAGCATACAACTATTGGGTGGGAGTGGGGGGGGGGCGATAAGCTGAGAAGTTTGGTGGTACAATCCCCCCACCCTCCCACTAGATTGAACCTGATGTGTAGTTGTAATGTCATTCAATCCATTTGGCCCATCCCATTCTGTCTGGCATACTGGGCAATCCTTACACGCATGCGCACACACGTATATACTTCTCTTTCCTCCTCTTCCTCTAAGAAATTCCATTTAATGTTTATATAAAGGAAGTACACCAAAAGTTAACCAATTTTTAACCGACAGCATATTACTAGAGCTTGATGATATTAATGAGAGACAATTACTCCACTTTTGTCCTGTGTACGTCAGATGACAGCTTGCACAATCTGTAAGGTACATAATTATACATGTATGCATGTCTTAACTAAACCCCATGTCTTGTAAATACCAGTTAGTGTAGATGATCACTCTGCAGTCTGTTATACATATACATATACCCATCCCCCTCGTCCCCCCTTACACACGCACATACACACACATACACACACAATGTACACAACACAGCGTACCCACAGTTCTAATCGTTAATGTAATCTCATTTGAAAGATAAAGATAACATGTGAAATAGCTGTAATTGAAACTGTATATTTAGCAGCATCCATTCCAAGTAGGATCAAGTATCAGTTCCTTAAGTTACACCTCTTCTTACAAATGCGAGAAAATTATTCCTGGAGTACAAATCCCATGCATGGAATCATTAGTCTATAAGATGTGAGAATCATCAAACTGAATTACACTCAAAACTATTAATTGGTCAATGTTGGTTTAATGTGCATGTGTGTGTGCATGTGTGTGTGCATGTGTGTGTGCATGTGTGTGTGCATGTGTGTGTAGGTATATAGTAGGTCAGCATATACGGTAGTTAAGCTTTTTTATACAGATAATTTAATTGGTAGCAATTAATTACAGGATAGAATTGATAAATATTTATGAATGTGATTATCTCTTACAGAGACCCTGCTCCGAGATCTACCTCTAAATCCACGCCCAGTGTGTCGTATAAAAATACTTCTATAAGACGCAAGGTGAGCAAGTACAGGAGAAGTTGAAAAAGTGGGGCTGCTCGCCTCCCCAGATGCCCCATCTCCTACTGCCGTGCATTAGATGTAATTTGATTCTTATTTAATGGTATTCCTGGTTAATGAGGCAAGATGGGTATATGATACTCTGCAATTGTGTAATTGCTTTCCTGGAAGCCTTATTAAACTGGTTCAATATCCAAACTGGCCCTACCTAAACTTTAGCCCTGCCAGTAGAGGTAGGTGCAAAGTGAACAGAAGCTTCTTAAATGTTAGAGTGCTAAATTAATATCTAACAAACACTGTTAGTTGGAATTCAACAGCTCCCGCTCACAGTCTAGCTTCAGCCCCACCCACCATACCGCAACTAAACGCTGCGAGGATTCTTCATGTTCAACAGCTCCCACCTAAGGCTGAGCTTCAGCACTAACACTACAACACCTATATATATAGCAGTGGTTATAAAAAACAACAACAGCAAATTTCCCCAGCCTATGACCAAACTACCCGGATTTACCCAAGCATTTAGCAGCTCTTTAATTCTATCGTGGGTGTGCATGCTCTAGCATGTGACGTCACGCATATGTAGCCACTTGGAGAAATTAAACTGATAAATTTTTATGAACATGTGTATGAAATTTTAAAGCCTAGATTTCACGCAACTGCACCTATAGATCAAATAAATAAAAATTGCAAAAAAAACCTAATTTTCTACTATTTAAGCTGGACACACTGTATGTAATAAGCAAGTACACGCCACAAGGATGCCATATTATAATATTAAAATGGGAACAGCAACACCAACTGTCACTTTACATACCCCGTGTGTATAGAATGTGGTCCTTACGCCGTCAGCACCATGATAGTTAGACTAGTAGGAATTGCTCAGATTGATTTTGAACTAGGCTCAAAATTGCTTACTTACAGTAGCTACTACATGTAGTATGAACAGCTTGTTCACATTGTGAAATCCATTATTGACAAATCTTAATCACTTTTGACCCTAATGATCAATTATCGGATGCCACATTTGTGTGTGCTGAGAACAACAATAATTAAATAACCATTACAAAAATTTAATTTAAGTGCATTTATATCTGTTTCCTGCAGGTCAGTGAAACTTCGTTAGGGTCAGACATTGAAGCAGGCGGCAACACCCATTTTGGATTGAAGCTAGCTCAACTGAAGTGGATGAAAGTAGTGGAATATGATAGCAAAGGGAAAATTATAAAAATGATCAAGTTATAACCCAGAAAATTTCGTTCTCATCGGTAGGTATATGTTGATTCCTATACATAAATATATAATTTTGGGTTTTTAATGGATGTCAATGGAGACTTTTAATGTCACTCATTCAGTCAGTTTATTTGTTTGTTTTTGCAGCATTTTGTTAAATTTTCTAGTCATATCCTTAGTTTCTTAAAAATACAGATAAGGCATATGTAAAAAATATTTATCACGTTTGCATGCATTTAATCTAATACTAGTCCTCCATATGTGACCGTCTATAGGAAAACCAGGCACAACGCGGCACCCTTCGAAAAAAAATTTGTTGCACTTACGGAGTTGTTGGCGTCCAGATATTGAGCTCTCCAAGTTGTATCGTCATAGCTTAAGTCGTTCCCGCTATAATAGACCTAACCGTTCCCTTCCGTCGGCTTGAAACAATACATTTTTAAGAAATCGAACGATCTTTTCTCGATATTTACGCACGCCGCGTTGTGCCCGATTTTCCCGTAGACGGTCACATATATTGACATAAATGGGCAAATAGCACAAAGGGGGGTAATTTTTATCAAACTATGCGGTTATCTCTAGCCAATGGATATGCTTACATGTATTACCAAATCAGCACACACAGCTTGTCGTTCTTATTAAATTTTGCTTAAATTGTGGGTTTAGTCATTTTGATTAAGCAGAGCTACACATTTTTTTATTCTCACATTGTTTGATTTAAAATGTACTTATTTCTTATTCCAATTTGTAGCACTAGACCCATTGTGTCCATTGCCAAACCCCAAGTTCCGGCATGCAGAAGGAGGCATAATAAACTCAAACTTTTGTCTCCTCAAAAAGCCGCCACTGTACCAAAGCCACACCCACCAGAAACTGCAGTTTCTCACTCAAATAGTATTGATGGCAATGCATCCTGTGCAAACACCTTCTACATTAAAGACCACACCCCAAAGTTAAAGCTGGAACCCATTATGAAGGTCAAGAATACTGAATCTCAAGTTAGAGATCGTAGAGATATTAAGCCAATGGTTGGAGCCAGCCGTGAAGCCAGAAGAGTTACGGTAATGCCATCTAGTAAAGGATTGTCATCGGAGGTGGTTGCAAAACGCTTTCCAGAAGTACCAACTGTACCTTCACTGGTGAGTAGGATTGACCTGTAGGAATAAAAATAATTCTTGAAGCTTCACATATTTCCCATTACTATTATAATAATAATAATATTATTATTATTATTATATTATTATTATTATTATTATTATTATTATTGTTATTATTATTATTATTATTGGCGAGCGAGCGTAGCGAGCGAAACACTTACAGGAGTAACGGGGATGTTTATTTATTTATTTGTATGTATGGATGTACGTAAGGCATTTTTGTACTTTGACCCTCGCGTTTTTGTGTTAGTTCGGTTGTCGACCCCGTCCCAAACTTCACTAAACAGAATCCTCTGTTTATCGATCAGTACCCGTATCACCCTAAAAATTGAATTGTTTACCGTTTTGAATTCTTTTGCGGGTGCAGTTCAAACTTGAAAACTTAATAAGGGACTTCCATTTCTATTGGAGTTAGTGGCGGTGGTAAGTCAATGCTCTCTTTGTCATGGTTATAAGCCGTGCGCAACAGTACTTACTTGAAAATACATTGTCCACTAGACTACCGCGAAGGTAAGTCTGTGTAGGTGCATGTCCAGTTGTGTCAAAGCATTGTGTGTTACAACCACTACTTAGCTAAACAATATCACAAAGAAAACTTTTAAATAACGTGTATTGTTTTGTTGTTGTTTTATTCCTTCGATTATAGATCCCATTGATTGAGAAAGGTTAATTGTAATCAAATATTCTTGTGCTTTAATGCAAAAATGCTACGTTCACATGATAGCTATACAAACTTGCTCTAAAAATTCTTCCATCATGTAGCAAATATTTAAGCATACTTGCTGGACTAGGTTTACAGAATAAAAAAGTTTGCATAAATGCCAGTGCATATATTGGATATGTAAGATAAGTGAGTAAATTACAATAATCAAAGGACAAGATCAAGGCACTCATTATAGGGTTTGAATGAACTGCTAGTATTTTTCAGTATTACACATGCCTGGCAATCTACCCGTGAACACCTTTTCGGTGTCAACCGGAAACACCTCCACCTCCCCCTCCAGAGAGGAGCTTGTGGATTGAACATCTTAATTATTAATTATAGAGCACTGGTGGCTAAAGCCAGGAGTCCTGGATTCAATTCCCAGGCGACAACTGAGATTCTTTCTGAGATGTTTTCATACCTTTCCTTGTATTTAGGCCATTTGATTAAGAAAGGTTCATCTAATTATTAAGAAGGGTCAGAGCATGATAATTGAGAATATTATATCAGTAATAAGTACATTTTATGTTCATTAAATTCATATCAATTTTAAATGTTTTGGTAGTAAATTGAAATTATTGAATATTTGTAGGTTGAATACTCAATCTCCATTAAAGTTGGCTATCCAGAATATTATCATTTTGAATGCAATGGGCATGTATATTCTCTTACAAAAGAAAGTTACAGCGCTCAACATGGATTTCTTGTGACTTATTTGAATGTAGAAGAAAAAAAAAGACAACCGTTAAAATGTTTTCACTTCCCCAATAATTTTGTTAACTACATTCACGAAATCCCATATAATTCAATTGTATTGATGAGTACTAGAGGAACTGTAACTCGAGACATTTTAAATGAGAAAGCGAAGACAGCTATTATGACCCTTGGTTCTTGCCAAATACAAACATTTGAGTATGGTCACGGTCTTGTTCTTGTTGGAGTAAAAGGAAGTGCTCCTGGAAAAGCCTATGAGAAAATGTTTATAGATCGCCATAAAATTGATTTTACTTGCAAAATCCCTATAAACATACAAAAATCTGCTACGACAGTTTGTGCTGCATCGTATTGTACTTTTGCGAAGATACTTGTTGATGGTGTTTCATACAAAACTGATGTAAAGAAAAATGAATGCATAATAGCGATTGAAATAGATCAAAATTCACTTGAAATATCTGAAACTAAATATTATAAAGAAAATGAAGTACAAGAATTTGTATCTTTTATAAGTGATTTAAAATGTGGAAGAATTGTAGCTATATCACTAGTTGGCAATCAAAATACTTCCCAGGCCATAAGAGCAGGTGAATACATCGGTAGCAATAAGTATGATGGTAACATTGAAAACAAGTCCTGGACCATCATAGGGCATAAAGGAGCTGGAAAAGGAAGTGTTGTTGAAACACTGAGTGAAATTAATGAGGAAGCACAGAGCCTAGCTTTATTACCAATAGACCCATTATATTGCGATGGAGTTAATATTGTTTGTAGTTCAGATAAAATGCCAAATTCGACATTTGTATCTATCGATGGCATTATTGTTTCTAAGTCGGCTTTATCTAAAAGCACACGTGGTATTGCTCTTGTTGTAATTGAGCCTTCCACTGGATCTTATGAACAGTCTGAAGTTTTCAATGTCCATGACGATAAAGGTATATCCACTGCACTTGTACGATTTATCCAAGAAATACCTGTCGGTAAAATCGTAGCTGGGTTTTTACTGGGAAATGGAGACTTCAAATATTTTGATAACAATGCCAAGAAAGCATTGCAACAGATTGGAAGTATTGAAATTTCGTATTTTTCCGAAAATTCCCGCTGGGCAATTGTAGGCAGGAAAGGTTGTCCTCCAGGATCTTTACCAGAAATTCGCCAGGATAAGTATGTAGCTGCAGTTCAATTGACCTGTCAGTTCACAACCAGTTTGTTTTCAAGACCTTTTTACCATCTTTATGCTAAATCTAAAGTTACAGAAAGTTGCTGCCATGCATCAATATATATGGAAAACATGCCCATACTAAACACCAGTGATACTTGTGGGTTACACGTAGCAGTACTTGATGGTCAGAGCTATAATTTAGAAAAAAAATTTGATTTCCATGTAAATGCTGGTGAAATTAAGTCAAAAGAATTAGTCACATTGATAAATGAACAGCCTAAGGGTAGCATCATTGTCGTTGTTGCGAATACTGCTGCATCACTGAACCTCACTGATTCAGCCAAGGATGCCATTGAATCTCTTGGTAGCACTGAAGTAAAAAAACTGGGAATGGGTGACTCATATTGTTTCATGTCAGTCAAGGGCAACAAGACAATACTTGCTGAAGCACGGTCTAGTTCTTCAATTGCACAATGCCACATGTGTCTCCCTATCTGGGGAATAAATGTTGACAAAGAATATACTGTATTAAAGGCATTATCACTCAAAGACTCTGGAAAAATTTTTGTTAATGAAAAAATGATTCCTGTATCAAAAGACTCTATGAAAATTGTTATTATTGATCCATTCAGCTGGGAAATTGATGATACGATCAAGTACCATGACATAACGCTGACAGAATTAAAATCAAAATTGTATAACATTCCTACTGGAAAAGTTGTCATTGTTTTTTTATATGCGAAATTCAAGAAAAAATTAAGCGAACATTTGATGTGTGCTGTTGAATCATTTGGCAGCGGTCTAGTACGATCTATTGATGAAAGCAGTTCCTTATTGCTATTTGGGATAAAAGGAGCTGCTCCTGGATCTGTTTGTGAAAGCATAGCAAATGATTCCATTTTATCAATGTGTGTGTGCTGTCCTATGTCTAATGATGAATCCATGATTAGACAAGGTGATAAATTAAAAAAACCTAGCATTATTGATCCTCCTAATAGCATCAATACTGCAGGAAAAGTATTTTCCAACAATTTTGAACAAAGTAACAGTGTGAATACTACAAAACCTCGAACGTCCACATTAAGCGAGCTGTCATCAACAAGTTCACGATATGCTTTATTAGTCTGTATAACATACAGGAAAACACAACTAAAAACAATTATCTGTCCCTTTGTCTTTTCAAGAATAAAAACAAAGCTAATGAATGAACATAATTTTCAAGATCTTAATATAACTCGGTTGTGGGACACGGAAGATGCAACTGAGAAGAATTTTCCAACCAAAACAAGAATTACTGCCACCCTACGAAATTTTGCAACTATTGCCAGAAACAATACAAGATCACTATTTTTATTTTATTACTATGGTCATGGTACTACTAATGCTAAATATCCAGTGTTATTGAATGAGAAAACTCGTAAAGAAAACCTAGTTTTTTATAACAAAGTAGGAGATGACACTGAGCTATTTTCAGATAAAGAGTTACAAGTTATTTTTAATGATTTTCCAGCTAAATGCAATATCACATGTATATTTCATGCCTGTCATAGCGCAGGTATGTTTGATGTTAGCCAAAATGATAAACCTTCTTTTATTAAGGGTGTTGCAATTACATCTTGTAGTGCTTGTTGGCCTATCCAAGTATTTAAAAAAGAAGAGTATGATAATTTCACCACAAGATTTCAAAATTTTTTGGATGGTCATGGTACTTATAATGAGCTGTATAATGAGGTTTCAAAGGCTAGAGATGATGCTGCTGTAGAACAAAAGTCTATGATTCCAGCAGGTAATTTTAAATTCTTACAAGACAGTGTGATTCAACTAGATGATGCCACATGGGACTCTACTTTCCGACTTCAAACTAGAATACAGAAATGGATGGATGCAATAAGAAAAGATTTTGGAGATAATATTCGAGTTGAAGTAAAACTTCCAATAGAGAGAATGCAAAATGGCTCAAAAAGTGATAATTTCAACAGAATTCGAAAAGTGATGTGCGAATGTATGTACTTAATTAAGCGTTTGCATGGAAATGGTAATGTACAATGTGATTGTAAAAATATGAAGGGTAAAAAAAAAAATTGTAAAATTGATGAAGCAAAAACGAGTGAAAATGGTAATACAAAAATATTCAAATATACAGAAAAAAGTGAATGGGAACATCACGTTGAGGAGCCAAGCATAAGGGTAATTGGTAATATAGAAAAATATATATTGAATTGTGAAGTTAAAGAGGCAGAGAAGACGGTTATAGTTACTGCAATGTTCAGACACCCTGAAGCTCTAGATATTACAGAATCCATGAAATACTTTCTAATGAAATTGAAACATCTGAGAAATTATCAAGGTGTGTATGTTAACAGAATGATGCTGGAGCGTGTTGAAATGCACTACAGAACAAATCCAACAATTTTCCCACCTGAAGATAATAGTCCCATCCGCCACAACATATTTTTGCCTTTAATCTCAATAACAAATCCCATAACAAGAAACATTTAACTAGTGTAGTATAGTTCAATCAATTAGTCAATGTTATTCATTTTAGTTATAGAAATGCCAACTTGCACACAATATGATTCATTCTGTTTTTTTCTTATGAATTACAATTTTGTAATAGTTGAAGTGTCTGTTATTTTTTATATCAATTATTGTGTTTATTGTAGTCAACTTTGTTTATTATTACAATAACATATCAACAGGTTTGAAATATTAATAACATGCTGCCAGTGGTATGTATGCAGGCCCGTATGCAGGATTTTGAAAAAGGGGGTTCAGAATAAGGTATGTCCTCAAGTCTTGCACAATGCATAAAAAATATCTAATTTATATGGATATTATTAGGAAAGAACTTCAAAGAATTCTTGGATGCTAAACATTTTACATACATTATCTATAACAATTTCAGTCTCATAATGAATATGTATAAGGGCCAAAGCATTCAGCCTTTGTTCAGTCTTGAGAGCAGATCCTGACCATTCACATGAGCATGAACTTGTGGGGAAGAGTGGAAAAGAGTTGAAGGAGGGTGAATATTGGGAAAAGTTTTTGAACAACAATTTTTCGTTGACTCGGTTTAAGTCTTCGGGCGATCTTCTCTGGTAACCATGGCAACCATTTAGATTTCCAGTGACAAAGCTCTTTATCTACTATGTCAGCATTTGGAAGATCATCACTATAAAATGATATTACATCATTCATCTTACTAAGCAAAGAACTGCTGTAGCTCTAGTAGTGTGCTACTACTTGCTCAGTATGAGTTGAAAACCTTGAAGTGATATCAGCTATAAGGTAATCAAGAAAAGGAATGCAGACAGTTTTCTTGAAATAATCTTCCACTGAAGTATGTTCGGGTTAGAACGATACCTCTGATACTGAGTTATTAGTGGCACTGATACTGAGAGACTAACTTCTCAACAATGGATGTTCCAGAAAAAATATCTTGATTCTTCACTTAGAGTTTCACAACAGCCTCCTTGAGGTAGAACAATGAACGATAAAGAGTGATCAAGGAGTAAAGAAATTCAAATGATTCCTTTTAAGTGAGCCAGTGCATTCCTTTTATCTTCTGGTATCCAGGATCCATCATTGTACAATGGAAAATCATCATCTCCATAGAGGATAACCTCACACATCTTGATTAAAAATGGATGTGCCAATGAAGAACTTTCCCAACCAACAATGTTCTCTACCCAGCAAGTAATACAACATTGAGGAGAGGGGCTCTATTTGATGACTGCATACCTTTTTCTATGTGTCCAGGTCTTGGACAACCGATAATGAACATTCATTAACACTTACTTATAAACACATAATTGTATCATTAACGCCCAAAGCATACTTAATGATATTCATGGTATGGCTAAACCCACAGTTCTGTGTCATTAGGTTTTTCTTCTTATGCCTGTGAAAATTTCTATGTTAAATGTGTCTCAAGGGGGAAAAGGAAATAATGGAGGGAAATGTAAGAAGTACAAAAGTAAGAACAACAAAAGGTAGGAAGAAAAAAAAGAGAGAGAGAGAGAATAAACTTAAAACTATGTTAAAATGTTTTTCCAACAACCTTGGTATGGATTAGTTCCAGGTGGATTCGTTGTGAGTGTCCTGGCTGTAGATCGAGGGTATCAAGTTCAAACTGTGGTACCTAAAAAAAAAAAATTTCCGGGTTTTATTCTCAACAATGTTGGGCTTGCCTATCCAGGCATAAAATATGATTTTCTGGGTTTTATCTATATGAAATAAAGTAAAAGCGCACATTTAATAGCACTGTTTAAAAATGTCAATACTATCAATTGTAAAATGCCACAGTAGTACATCATAACATAGGGGTGTGGTGGGGTATGGCACAAGAGTGTGATTTTTTATAACCTAGTCAAAAATCCTGTCTTAATCCTTCGTCAGGTTGCACCTAATCAAAAATCCAGTTTCAATCGGTTGCACCTAGTGAATAATCCTGTCTTAACCCTTTGTCAAGAATCCTGTCTAATCCTTCGTCAGGTTGCACCTAGTCAAAAATCCTGTCTTAAAACTTGGTCAGGTAAACCTAGCCAAAAATCCTGTCTTTATTCTATATAGACAGAAATCATGACTTATCATCCTTTTTAACCATTCTTCAGGTAGCACCTAGCCAAAAGTCTCGTCTTAATCAGTGTTTAGACTCCGACAAGGGTAGAGACATTATTTTTGTCTTGGTACACCTGTCAAAACAAAAAGACGGGATTTTTTTTTCTTAGATGTATCCTGATAAGGTCTGAGAGAGACATCCAAAACACCTGACTTAACTAAAAATTTTGTCAGGCGTTCCTAATCCGGATGAATTACCTAAAAGAATGATTTATTTAGAAAATGCAATAATACTATTGATCATAACACTGAATGCATTTTACTTGAAAGCACGTAATATTTAATTTAACTCGGATTAAAAAAAAAAAATCCTGGCAATTTATTGTGTACTTGAACATACTTAAGTGCATATCTATATTAGCAATTTAACCCAACATTCTTACAACTACAATGGGGATTGTCAAAGTATTAATCCTATGAAATTAACTGCACCAACATACCATCAGTTTCCCCAAATTGTTTCTGAAAAGCATGCCATGTAGACAGCTTCCTTTTCTTAAGAGGTAAACCCGCTACTGGTGGTGACAAATCGGCATGATTTCGCCTGTAATTTCTTTTCTTGATCCACCGCTAAACAACAACAAAAAAAATTTAGTTTCTATGCAAGGTTTCATCCAGGGGGGTTTCGACCCCTACCCCCCCCCCCCCACTTATTTTATCCATTTGGAATTAAATTGTTTACAAAATCATCATATTATAAAGGGAAACAATCATAGTTTAGTATTCCTTTTAATCATAACAAAATTCTTCTAGGCTTCATTGATTTCCATAGTGATAGCACAGCATCAAAATTAACCTTGTCAAGTGGTGCCCATTCTATAGCTATCGTCATTGACTTTGATAGTGAAGAAAGTTGAAGTGTATTACGAAGATGATTCTTGATCTGCTTCATCTCACTAAATGATTGTTCTACTGTTGCTATGACTTGGATAGCAAAAACTATTACTTGAAAGTTATTACCTAGTCCACTTTAATTTCGACCCCCCCCCCCCCCCCCCAGACAATAATTTCTGGCCTGCTATGCATTCTGGAATCTCACTTTAATTTAATTTGATCCATAGTAAGGTGTGTGTCTCCTGCAGCCTTCTCTATTAGTGAGACGTCATCCTTGGAACAACCACGCATTCCCATCTCATAATAATAGTTCAAGCAGTTTATTTGGGCCTTGCTGTGTCTAACCACCTTCCTCTTTACATCTACGTTTTCCTCATTGGAATTGCTCCGATCGCTTAAGTAGTCCTCCATTTTTTGGATCACAACCCGACGAACTCAACCTAACAACCAACTCCTCACACGTCCGCGACAGCGTGCATTAGCTGAGGCTATCCTTACCATGAGCTGTCCCTCGTTCGCTATACATGTTCGCCAAAATATACCTACCCCTATTGAGCCCGTTGTGGGATGGAACTATTACTATTTCATACGTTACCAAAGTCCCTAGATTTTGTGATGATTTCATTACGTAAAGTCCCCGAAGCGGGTGATGACTACTGTAACCCTCTGGGCGCATGCGCGCTGAGGGTTAAATCCGGTTTAACAGAAAGTTAGACCTAGTTAATTAGGAGGACCGCATTATTAAGGGGTGGGGCAGGCAGGTCAGAGACCCACCACAGAAGTTAGATTGGCGGTAACGTAGTAAGACAATGCTCACGTGAGGGGAGGGGAGTCAGACGCGTGGATTCAGACACGGAGACCAAAGTTGGGACAACGATAACCCCGACGTGGATCAGACTCAGTGGAAAGTCGTCGCAGCAAGCAGAACGTCTACTGAACTATGTCTAGAACTAGCGAGGCGACGCCGTCAGCTGGCAGAGATGGAGACAGCCATGCCGCGGGTTCCTCTTCAGAGGCGCCCGGGATTCGGGAGTAGCCGCTACGCCGCTGGACCCAGCGTTGGTGGATTTGATAGCGGCGAAGGTGGCAGCCCAACTGAGAGGTTCGGCGGCGGAGAACGTACCCGGGGCTATGGCCGGAGAGCAGCCCGTGAGGGGGCCAGCGCCCAGTGCAGTGTCCGCAAGGGGAGACTCCCCCGAGCGTCCCTACCATCGAGAGGCAGGAGGTAAGGAGGGATGTAGTGGGAGTGGTGTAGTAGGTGAGCCCAGTGAGACAAGGGTGCCTGTTGTGGGGCATGGGCACATAGATACAGTGTCTAAGTGGGTGGAGGCCCCTGATGGTGTAGAGTGGGCGGAGACCCCCCCGGGAAGGATAATGAGTGGGCAGAGGCCCCGGTGTAATGAGCGGGTGGAAGCCCCGGTGTAATGAGCAGGCAGAGGTCCCCTGGTGGGAAGGAGTGGGCAGTGGCCCCGGGTGGGAATGAGTGGGCGGAGGCCCCTGGTGGTAATGAGTGGTCGGAAATCCTCGTGGGAATGGGTTGGCAGAGATCCTTGTGGTTATGAGTGAGCAGAGGCCCCAAGTGGTAATGAGGGGGCGGTGGCCCCCAGCGACAATGAGGGGGAGGAGGCCCCTGGCGGTAATGACAAGGGGACAGAGGCATTTGGTGAGAACGAGAGGGCAGAGGCCCCGTGGTAGTATTGGCCCCGCATGCAGACTAATAGGCGTGGGCAAGTGGTACTCCTGAGGGTAGCTATTGGGCAACAGGTATATGCCCAGTGGAATACCAGTCGGGAGAGGGTGGTACATGGGCATGCACACACACACGCATGGACACATGGGCATGCGGGCATGCGCACATACACACATACACTCGCGCACACGCATAGGCTGCAGCTACACACAGACACCCAGGTGCTAATGGGAAGTATGAATCAGTGGGTATGGAGGTCAGAGCAAGGAGGGGTAGCGATATGACCGGTTCTGTTGTGTTGGCTAGGTGTGGAACTGGGGAGTGGTCTTCCCCCAGAGGCGGTCACCGGTCTGCGGCTTCCAGCGTTTGCAGGAGAGAAAGATCTGGGTGAGAGAGAACCCCAGTGGGAGGAGCACGGATTACCGGCGATTCACCGGCCAGGGAAGCACGATCGGGAGAGAGTTCGCCCGAGTGAGGAGGCACCCCCCTTCGTGCTGAGTGAAGCCTTGCCCGTTGTTCCAGGGAAGTTAGTTAAGAAGATACAGAGTGGGGACTACGTCGAGATGGCAGAACTCCTGAAGGACAATGTGGAGGCGGAGAGGAGAAGAGTGGCGGCAGGAGATAGCGGGCAAACTGGAAGAACCTGCCGCAGGGAAGTGCCAGACTTCGACAGCTGGCTACAGTGCTTCAGCTTGTATGCCGCGGTGGTATGCGCCAAGTACCCTCAGAAAGCCAGGGAGCTATGGGCTTATCAGGCCCTGATGTTGGCGGAGTACAGAAAGTGCGGTGGTAGAGGCTGGCACTTGTATGACTCGGCATTTCGCCAGCAGATCACCAACTTGGAGACAGTAGACTTCTCCAAGGTGAACCAGGGCCTCTACGCGACAACCTTTCTGGCATATGGGGGTAAAGGGCAGTTCTGCGGCCGATGCATGGCGTCAGACCACTCCCAGGAGGACTGTGCTCTGAACCCTAGAAGGGAGGTACCAGTGGTGCAGTTGCAGGAACAGAGGTCGGCTGGGAGCAGAAAAGAAGAACTGCAGGGAGATACCCGGAGGAGAAGGGGCCGGAGAGGCGCGTGCTATGCCTTCAATGATGGGAGGTGCTCCCTCCCGTACTGCCGGTTTGAGCACGTGTGCTCAGTATGTGGAGGCGAGCATCGGAAGTCGGTGTGCAGGGCCCGCGGGATGGAGCGGCAGAGGGCAGGAGTACACAGAACCAGGCCAATAGAGAAGTGCTGGGGGCAATTCATAGAGGACAGTGACAGTTGGTCATGATGTCAGTGTGTCAATACAGTTTCTGGATAAATGATGTGATATAAAATATTATATGTGCAGTTAGACACGTAGACTAGCTCTTAACTGGTCCGAGTAGGGATAACGCTTAAATTAATAAATTAACAATGATAATATTAAGACTTAAGACATGATAATTAATACTATACAAAACATAAAAATGTATATGCGTGGGTATCGTCTAAGTAACACGGGGTGCATTGTGGTGGATAAGTTATCACATGGTGGTAGGTACGTAGAAATAGTATATGAATAGTAAGTATAGGCGTGGGTTTATCATGGGTCCATATATGGCTTGCCTGGGTACGATCAGGGCATACAAAAAGGGGGGGCCATGACTACCCGTACCAGCGTGTTATCGGAGTGGGTGTATGCTCGCAGGAGTCGTCCCAGTGAGGAGGTATGCCTACATAGAGCACTTGAAAAGGCTAGCAGGGAGGAGACCGCTTCGCCTGGTGGCTATACCAGAGGAGTGTCGGACGGTGGTGACGCCTCTGGAATGGCGGACATGGGATGGACGACTACAAGATCATCCTGACCAGGAGTTTAGACGATATATCGTCATGGGGCTAAAAGAAGGCTTTCGTGTTGGCTTCCAGTACGGTGCGGTTGAGTATGTGTCAGCCCAGACCAACATGCTCTCAGCCACCAGGAACGGGCAAGTGGTGGATGAGTACTTGGCCAAGGAAGTGAGGCTAGGCAGAGTGGCGGGTCCTGTAGACCCCACAACCCATCCAGGAAGCCAGATCAATAGGTTTGGGGTGATCGAGAAGCCTCACCAACCTGGAAAGTTCAGGCTCATAGTTGACTTATCTCACCCAGAAGGCCACAGCGTGAATGATGGGTTGGAACCGGAACTGTGCACGATGAGGTACACCTCGGTAGATGTAGCAGTGGCCAGAGTGATGGCACATGGAGTGGGCACTAGCCTGGCGAAGTTTGACATTGAGTCAGCATATCGGATCGTGCCAGTTCACCCAGATGACAGGCCCTTGCTAGGGATGAGCTGGCGAGGGAGAGTGTATGTGGACAAAGTCTTGCCGTTTGGCCTTAGATCAGCCCCAAAAATCTTTAGTGCGGTGGCTGATGCAATGCAGTGGATTATCGAGCAACAAGGGGTCGAGATGTTGCACTACCTAGATGACTTTCTAGTCATCAGCCCCTCAGAGAGAGGATGTGAGAGCCCTGGCGAAGGCCCTGCTGGGCTGTCAGGCGTTGGGAGTCCCCACGGCGAGGCACAAGACGGAGGGTCCATCGACGACGATGACATTTCTGGGGATTGAACTAGACACAGTGGCAATGACGCTTAGGCTGCCCAGGGAAAAAGTGTGTCGCTTGCGAAGAGAGATCGATTGCTGGTCAAGGAGGCGCTGCTGTACCAAGAGAGAGTTGCAATCGCTGATTGGTATGCTGCAGCATGCTAGTTGTGTGGTGCGGCCGGGAAGGACGTTCCTGAGGAGATTGATAGCGCTGCTGTCAGTGGCCAAAAAGCCCCACCATCGGATCAGGCTAAACAGGGGTTTTAGGTCGGACCTGGCGTGGTGGGCAACCTTCCTTCCGGCATGGAATGGCACGAGCATGATGAAGCGGGTGTTAAAAGGGGGGTGTGATGCAACAGTCACATCGGATGCCTCAGGTAACTGGGGTTGTGGGGCATTCACCTCAAGGGGGGAGTGGTTCCAGCTCGAGTGGCCAGAGGTGTGGAGGGAGGTCCATATCACAGTCAAAGAGCTGCTGCCAGTGGTAGTGGCGTTGGCAATCTGGGGACACCGGTGGAATGGAAAGTCAGTGAGGTTTCTGTGTGATAATGCCGCGGTGGTGGCGATCATCAATAAGGGGACCAGCAAGGATGAGAGGGCGATGCACCTTATGCGAAGTGCCTTCTTCTTCTTAGCCCGTCACGATGTCAGAGTGTGGGTCGAACATCTACCAGGGGTGGAGAATGGGAGTGCTGATGCTCTTTCCAGAAATGACAGTACTACTTTTCTGTTACAGAACCCAGGAGCGCAGCCCAGGCCGGTGACGATCCCACAGGAGCTGATCAGAGCACTCATACTGGAGCGCCCAGATTGGACATCACTGAGCTGGACAGAATTGCTAAAGGCCTGTTCCTGAAAGGCTTAGCGGAGTCTACACAGCGGGTGTATGGGTCGGGGCAGCGGAGATTCATTTCCTTTTGTTCAGCGGGGGGTCGAGTGGCGGTGCCAGCATCGGAAAGTACGCTGGTGTACTTCGTGGCACAGTTGGCGAAGGATGGTTTGAAGCACAGATCGATGAAGGTGTATTTGTCAGCAGTGAGGTACCTGCACATCATGGAAGGCGCAGCAGACCCATTCCAAAAGCCACTATGCAGATTGCAGTACACGCTTCAAGGTGTGAAGAGAACTGAGGCTTGTAGAGGCGAGACAGCCAGGACAAGGCTGCCAATAGGGCCGGAGATTCTCAGGAGGATGAGAGCAGTCTGGCAGAACGATAGGCGCAACCCAGATAAGATAATGCTCTGGGCGGCAGTCTGCCTAGGTTACTTTGGCTTTCTTAGGGCTGGTGAGATGACAGTACCGAGTGATGCTGGTTTCGACCCGAAGACGCATCTCACACGAAGTGATATTGCCGTAGATGACCCCCTGAAGCCGGAAGTAGTGCGCGTCCATATTAAGCAGTCCAAAACAGATCCATTCAGGAAGGGGATCCACCTGTACATTGGGAAAACAAACAGCGATCTGTGCCCGGTGACAGCGCTGTTGGGCTACCTGGTGGTTAGAGGGCAGCGGCCAGGGCCACTTTTTGTTTTCAAGGATGGGCGGTACCTGTCGAGACAAAGGCTGGTGTCGGCTGTCAGAGAGGCCCTGTCAGCTGCCGGGCTGGACCAATCACAGTATTGCGGCCACAGCTTTCGGATCGGGGCAGCAACCACTGCTGCGAGCAGGGGCCTCGAAGATTCAGTAATAAAAACGTTGGGCAGATGGCGAAGTTTAGCATACCTGGACTATGTGAGAATACCAAGGGAGCAGCTGGCTAATTATTCTAGAATCTTGGCATCATGAGGAGACCATTGATAGAGTGTACACAATCATATACTCATGCCTGTCATGGTGGCAATATGTGCTCAGCATCACCTGTTATGTTCAGGATCGTAATATATTTGTTAAAAAAAAACAAAACAAAAAAAAACTGGAGGCTAGACAGGGCGGGTCTCAGGGTGTGGGGTGGTGTTGTGAAGGCTTGGGAGGGGGTTGTGTCCGACCATGGGCCTGGGGGGCTCCAATTGGGGGGAAACCCGAATTAGACCTAATTATCCCCTGTTAGCACCACTTAGCACTAATTAGCAAGTGGTGAGGGGAACCCCCCAAGCCTACACCTCCGCCACCCTACACGACGATGGAGTCGTGGCACAGCAAGTCCTACCCTGCTACAAAGGAAGCCTTAATCAATAGGTAAGTGGGAGCTACAAAGGAACCCCTAATCAATAGGTTAGTGGGAGGAGGGTGGGGACAAAGAGGACCGAAGTAATTAAATCCGGTTTAACTGAAAGTTAGACCTAGTTAATTAGGAGGACCGCATTATTAAGGGGTGGGGCAGGGAGGTCAGAGACCCACCCCAGAAGTTAGATTGGCGGTAAAGTAGTAAGACAATGCTCACGTGAGGGGAGGGGAGTCAGACACATGGATTCAGACACGGAGACCAAAGTTGGGACAACGATAGCCCAGACGTGGATCAGACTCAGTGGAAAGTCGTCGCAGCAAGCAGAACGTCTACTCCCACCCACCCACACCTGTAACTCTCCACTGGGGAGCCTAGCTTCCCAGTGTGATCGGTGTTTAGGCCTGGGGGGGCTCTAATTGGGGGAAACCCCCAAATTAGACCTAATTATCCCCTGTTAGCACAACTTAGCACTAATTAGCAAGTGGTGAGGGGAACCCCCCAAGCCTACACCTCCGCCACCCTACACGATGATGGAGTTGTGGCACAGCAAGTCCTACCCTGCTACAAAGGAAGCCTTAATCAATAGGTAAGTGGGAGCTACAAAGGAACCCCTAATCAATAGGTTAGTCGGAGGAGGGTGGGGACAAAGAGGACCGAAGTAATTAATGAATGAATGAATGAACTAGAGCACTGAAGTGCAAACCCTCAGCGCTAGTTAGCTTTGATGTCGCTTTCAAAGCCTGGGTAGCCGTACTCTTTGAGATCCGCTGTTGACTGAATGAATGACTGACTGAATGAATGAATGAATGAATGAATGAATGAATGAATGAATGAATGACTGACAGGTTGACTACTATAACCCTCTGGGCGCATGCGCGCTGAGGGTTAATGACGGGTTGACTACTATATACCCTCAGGCGCATGCGCACTGAGGGTTAATGAATGAATGTATGAATGAATGACGGGTTGACTACTATATACCCTCAGGCGCATGCGCACTGAGGGTTAATGACTGACAGGTTGACTACTATAACCCTCTGGGCGCATGCGCGCTGAGGGTTAATGACAGGATGACTACTATAACCCTCTGGGCGCATGCACCCTGAGGGTTAATGATAGGTTGACTACTATAAACCCTCAGGCGCATCTGCTGAGGGTTAATGAACTAGAGCACTGAAGTGCAAACCCTCAGCGCTAGTTAGCTAGTGATAAAGAAAATAATAACAAAGGAAAAGTGTAGAAACAAAAAAAAGAAAGAGAAGTGGCATGAAGAGAGTAGGAAGAAAAGAAAAAGGAAGAAGAAAGAAAGAAAAACAGTACATGAAAGAAAGAGGAAAAAAAAGGAAAAGGTAGGAAAGAAATAAAAACAGTAGGAAGAAAGAGGAAAATAAAGAAAAATAAGGCAAGAAGACAAAAGGAAAAAAAAAAACAGGATGAAAAAAAAAGATGAAAAAAAAAGCGTCGACGAGGGTTCGAACCAGAGACTTTTAGGTTAGGTATTTGCTCACTCAACAACTATGCAACGCAACACCTCACGCTGAATGCATGTAATTGTTAACCTTTTTGCTCTATGCTGTCCCTGCCCGCCTCCCTTATTGCCTACGGTTTGCTGGAAATACAGGGTGTCCTCAAAAAGGGGGATTATTTGCCTCTTTGAGTGTTGAGGTTGCAGTTACATTGGCCCCGCCTCTTTGGCCAATTAATCATGTAAGCACCCCTCTCTGCTTGCTGGGTGCTTATTCCTCCTCACTTCATTCCACTCCTCGCCCCTCCCCTGTATTATTTCACATTGTAGAGGGTTTTCTGCTCCTCCACAATGGAGACACATGTTCCTTTCCCTAAGTAAGTGGATGGGTGGGTGGGTGCTTTCTTTCCGTTACCTGCTGCTGTCAGCCGTCTCTTTGCTGCCACGTGCACTCAGCTCATGTGACTGTTGCTTACCCTTTACCTACTGCCCCCCATATGCCCTGCTGGCTCACCTGACAAGCAAGTTTTTGAAGGGGCGGTTCCCATTACCGTAACGTACGATTGTTGTAGGACTGAAATTCTACTCGCTTTTTCTTGAAAACTAAGTCAAAGTAACAATTTTGGCACATTAAAGGGACTTACTCTGTGAAGTGCTATAGTTTGATGTCGCTTTCAAAGCCTGGGTAGCCGTACTCTTCGAGATCCCCTGTTAACTGAATGACTGTATGACTGACTGACAGGATGACTGTGCGCGCTGAGGGTTAATGACAGGATGACTACAATAACCCTCTGGGCGCATGCGTGCTGAGGGTTAATGAATGACACACAGACAGGATGACTACTGTAACCCTCTCGCGCATGCGCGCTGAGGGTTAATAAAATCGTGATAGATAGTTCACCATTTGTGCTGTGCACTACAATTAGGAGTTAATAGTTAGCAATGTTTACTACCTGACAACATCATCAACCATGTGGTTATTAATAATGAATGTAGTAAATATTTTAATGGGTGTGGTTTAGCTCAATTCCCGTGGGCCCTCCTATTCCAAATCATCTTCCTGTTCCCATGGATCTCGTGACTTTTATCTCAGTAAGTGAATTTATGTACAAATTTGCTATTACTTACATATCATTAGAATGAGCTTGAAATACTGTAATGGTCTAGCTATTTAATGGTATTCTTATTCTAATCATAGTAATACTATTTCTCAGATTTAATTGAATTTTCATTTTCACTTAAGGTACATAGGGTATATTTCAAAGACGTTGCTTTATCATAAGTTCTAAAATTCACTTTGTATCATTCACAATTTCACACAAAATTATATATTTCCAATTTTATATTTGGACCAAATACATCATTGTATACTAAACAATATAATATATACCCACTAATAATTAGCATATTGTAAGTTTAAGTATGAAGGTGTCATAAAAATCCATAAATAACATGTATTTCATTATATTTTTACACCCATTAGTAAACTACTCTCAATTAATAGAAGCAGGTGTATTGTTAAATTTCATTTGAATAACTGTATCAAATATTAGCTAAATATGCTTATGGTGTCCTACTTCTGTTTACATAAATTTTGGGAGAAGTTTAACGACACTTTCGCTCTTAAAAATGATTTTTAATAATAAAATAATGACATATAATTTAGTTTAATCCATTATTTGATCCCCATGGCATTTAATAGTATTTTATGTAAAAATGCTTATCAACCACACAATACAGCACAATGTGTATTATTTAGATAGTTTTTTAAGGATGTTTGACAAAATAATGACACATAATAAGACTTACCTGAAAAGTAAAATGTACTGAGGTTGTGATATATGTGATGTAATTGCTGTCACAGCGGTAGAGAGACACACTATTCACATGGTAAACTGCCACCCGAGTACTCAGCAGGCTAACCTTACCAATTCTGCAGCTAAGTCTAGGCTTGTTAAATTACCAATCCTGAAACTAGCTGTTTCAGTAACATCAAGGTGCCTGTTGACAATTGGAGCTTGAGGTGGAATTTTACAAAGCCTACTTCCAAGAAATTGCTGAAACTAAACAATAATGAGAAGCATATGTATAGTGAGTCATGGCATGCTTGCATAAATGATAAGTTCCTTGTCTGGTAAGGTTGAGAGTGTGTATGTGTGTTTGTATGTTAAGTGAAAATGTGTGCACGAATATGTTGAATGTTTAAAGTGTGCTATATATTTCTGCAAACTCACTGAAGGTAATAGGTTCTTATTATATATTTTAAATTAAAATAAAGTATAACACAAAACTCAAAACGGAAGAATTGCTATAGAACTCAATTATTAGCTAGAAAAAGTATTGTAAGTATGACACTAAAATATTTTTTGTGAATTAGGACTAAAAACAAACTCTAAAATGCTAATACTAAGGTAGTCAATTTAAGCGATAAGCACTGCACAGATCTTTTTCGATATCTGCCTTGTCAATATTTTTCCAGGCATTTGGATATTTCATACTACTTGCCTTGTAATATTCAAAAAGTTTAGTTTCATACTTGCAAATAAACCATTTCCAATATAGTGTACTTTTGATTAGTTTATTTGGAGGAATATACCAGTCTGGGTGGGCATCTTCATAATCTTGATATTTAAAACGTTTTTTATCAGATTGTCTGAGGAAGTGACGATCACTAGCAACTAATATGTTGCAAACATTTGGATTCATGACTTGGGTTTGTTTATTTCTCCATCCATCAATGCAATCTATCTGATGTACTTCAGCATAATGCTTTGTTTCCTCTGGAGTATGATTCATTCAGTCACATTGCTCACCACAAAATGGACACTGTGCTGTGCAGCCTATTAAATCTTTAAACATTTCATCTGGTTTGATAGCCCAATATTTCATTTCTGATGTTGCTTTACATTCTTTAAAAGAACGTGATAGTGTATCTTTTAGTTTTTGTAAGTCATTTCTCACAATCTTTTGAAAATTATTGGAATCCAACGTAAATGAAGGGTCATGATCACATGTTATGTCTTTTGTAGCATGTTTTACTCGAATCTCTGAGAAATTAGGATCAAGACAAATTGTAGACAACCATTTTCCTAATGTAATCTTATCAGGCATTGGTTTCATAATAATAGTACTTACTTTCCCCATAACTTGGGAGACTTTTTCAAACGCTGCTTCTTGTAATTCACTTCCGTGATTATTAGGAGCTCTTTTATCACAGAATTCAACAATATATTTTTGTATATGGTCAACTATGCATGTTTTAATATATTTGATAAACACCATGTAACAATCAAAATTGTCTTTCTTTAGTAAATCAAGCAATACGTGTACTTTTAATTCTCTTTTGTTGCTGAAATATTTTAGTGTAGACATTTTACTTACTATTACACCACCCAGTGTTCTTTTTACTTCATTTTTTATCTGCTCTTCAAGAAAAGCACAGAGAGTACTAGCCACAGCTTCTTCAGTTTCAATTTGCTGATACTGATTCTGGTATTTGATAAGCAGAGGTTTTCTTTCAAAATCTTCTAAACATTGCCGTGGGTCACATCTATCAGCAAATGATTTGGCCATCTTGTGAAAATGAGGAATCATGAAACCACAAATTCTGATATATATTTCATGCTTGTAATGATTGGTTAATTGAATCTCCCGATCTAGTTTAGCTTCCTCATTACTAATTGTTTGCTCAACATAATGCAATAGTTCACTCACTAAACCTGATGAAAAATTGATTTTTCTTCGGGTTATTTCACAACCATACTGCTTAGTTTCATAAAAAATATTATCTGTTATTTTCTTTAATACTGTCTTAAAATATTTATCTTCATAAAAGAAATCTTTTAACTTTGAATCCATCTTCTGAAACTTTCCATCAGGTGGTTTGTAACCAGTATATGAAATGTGGGAATCAGTGAATTGAAAAGTGAAGTCTTCTTCTTTATAATCGCGAAGAGGCTTTTGTAACAACATGTCATTTAGTTTAGAATTCCCTCCTTGAGGACCCACATATTTCAATAGAGCAGTTTCCACATCAGCCTCTAGTTTATGTATTCCTATACACTCAAATTTTAATACATTTTCAATAAATCCATTCCAAATAATATCAAAGTCTTTCTCTAATTCTTTCTTTGATTTTGATTATGTGGAATACTTCAATATTTTATCAACTTCCTCTAAGGAAAGAGAACACAAAATTTGATGTAGTTCACTGTCGGGAATGTCACCTTGATATTCTTTCTTTTTAGCTTCAATGTTTACTAGAGCACTTTGAGATATTCCGATGTTCACATATACTTTCATTTTATCACTTGTGAAAATTTTTCGCTTTCTTAGTGCTTGAATTTGAGAATGACTCAATTTGTTTTGTTCTATAGCTCTCCTTAACTCCTTTTGCTCGTTTTTTAATTCATCAATAGTGTTTTGTACTTTTAACTTTATTTCATCAATAATTCGATTCTTTTCTCTTTTCATAGCTGATTATAGCTTTTTTGGCTTCAATTAAATCATTCAAACGTTTCAATGAGCTCTGATATAATTTATCCTTTTGGTGATGCAATTTTAATTTAAAATCATCTTTCCATTTCATTAATGTTCCTTCAAGTTGGTCTTCAAAGTATTTGTTCATTTCAGCTTCAGCAATTTTATAATAATCATTAACCTTTGCAACAAGATCTGTGATTATTGTATTCCGAAGTTGAGAAACTTCACTGAGATCTGCTGAATGAATTTGATTGCATGCAGTCGATTCCCATTCAATGACATCCTTCATAAATGATCTATTCCATTTTGTGTATTCTACTTCTAATGAAGAGTATAATAACATTTCTTGCGTGTTCCGGAAACTGAAAACAAAATTTTCCTTAAGAAGAGCTTCCCATAACTCTGACACTCTAACACAAAAAGATGTAATTGACAAACCAGTAGGCGACAAGTGATGTGTTGATTTATCAAGAGCATTGATAAAATGCATTTTTAAATTTTGAGCAGAGTTACTATATCCAGGGTTAACTGGAGCCATAGGTGGATCTCCTTTCCATAACCCAGGAAAGTAGTGGGCATCAGTTGAGTCATCATATTTGATAATGTCATTGAAGCATTTGTATTTACCTTCACATTTCTCTTCTATAGCAGCATCATTGGTAAATTTATTCAATTGTCGAGTAAATTTAGCTCGTCCAACTTCACTTTTCGTATTTAGACTAGTATTTTGATAAATGAAATAACAACTAGAGTCAATATCTATCTCATTCATTCTCAAAAATGCATGAACTGATGTCTGCAGAATGTCATCTAAATCTCCTGGTGACTCTCCCATTATGTTAACTAATGTCAAGTTAGCTAGACCAATAACAAATGTAGCAAGTTCATTGTCATGTTCTCGTCTTTCAGGTTCTTCCGTGCCTTGATCAATAGCTTTTAAACCTTCAGTGTCAACTATAAGACATAACTACATCCAGTAAGAGACTGAAATTCTGTGTCAAAAGGAAGAAGTTGCATAAATGCTCCACGTGTGCATCTTCCTTCACTCACTTTAAATTGAACACCAAAAGTAGTTTAAGCATAGTAGACTTCCCACTACTTTGAAGGCCAAGTACACTTACAACATAAACTTTGTCGTCATTCTCTAATATTTTTACTGCCTGTTGCAGCACTGCTGTAACCCAATGCATTGGCACATGAGCAGCATCTCCATCCATCAATTCTATAGGATAGCCATCAATAAGAAGCTGAGCAACTGCCATAGATAGTTGAGAACAATAATCATGTTTGCCATCACAACCAGAATATGCTTCATAAATTTGACCTACTTCTCTTATAAGATGCTCTAAACCAAAAGAATGCTCCAAAATCTCATGTTCTATTTGTTGTTTATGTTTTGATTCAGAATTTGCAATATCTTTTTTTGCAACTTGGTATTCAACTGCTTTTTGCTCTAATTTTAACATAGAAAATTTATCTAATTCCAAAATTAGATCTTGTAAAAAGTATGTTCTTAGCAAATAATTCTCTTCACCCATTGTTAAGAAAAGTGACTGTATGAAACTTTTCATAACTGGAGACATTTTTTCAATTAGACTTCTTTGTTTACTTCTGATAATCTTTAAATTGTGATCCATTTTATGGGCATATTCATCAACAGTGTAGATACCCTTATGTTTCTGGCGATAAGATTCTTTCTTTAATTTAGCCCATGACTTCCAAAGATCACTTTGTAATGGCAGTATATCTTCTTTTGTAGCAGTTTTATGAACATTAATGCAAGCTATAATATCTGCGGCATGTTTCGAACTGCCTTTGTGAATTGATTCCTTCTCATCAATGGAAAAAATACTATCCCTTATTGTTCATTCAATTAAATCCACAATACTGTTAGTATTTTCTAGGTTAAAACCACGTACTTTGGCCTTTATAATAATATGTTCCCACATTTTAGAACGAATTTCATTAGCTGTTTTGGATGCAACTTTTATACTTTTTAAATTTGAAAATATATTTTTCATACTTTTTTTAGTGGCATTCAAAATTGTGGGTTTAGTTGAAAAAATTGGCAAAATATTTACTTCGACTATTGATTTGCAAATGTTTTGATCACAAATCATAACAAAAATCACAGAAGAGATTTGACTAAAAAATTCTACTTGTTTTGGGAATTCATAGGCATCACCATGAAGGTTAAGAAAAGTAACAACTTTCTCATAAGAATTCTGATCAGAAGGGAGGTACCAACTCATGTCTACTAGACCTTGTCCTAAAATTTGCTTGTGTTCGCCACCACCGCAATCTCGATGAAAAAAATTACTATGACTGTCTTCTCCTGAAATTAGGAGGTTTAAAATTTGAGATTTGGACAAACCTTTAATTTGACATTGTCCAAATTGTACAATAGAGACAATAGACATGGGGTAAGACACTATGTGGTGACATTGTTGTGTCTTTGCGTCAACCATCCTCCATTCTTTATAAATAGAGCGCATAGCCCAAAGAGGAATAATTAGTTGTCTTGTAAATGGATCTGGCAATACTAATGGGATAGCTATTTGACACTTGGCTAGCCTAGTGAATATGTCACGACGAAGAAGATCATCACAACAAAGGAGTAATGCTATAAGGCAATCAACAGGATGCAACTGGTCTGGATTAAAGGAAACTTCATCATCAGATTCCTCTGATGAATATTCTTCTGATAAATCACTCTCCGATTCATCCAACCCCATCTCTTGAGTCACTGGCCTCATAAGATTGGATTGACAGCGAATATCATAAGACATTATTTTGTGTAGAATAAGATAAGGAAGCTTTTTAGGGTCAGTACAATACCCTTTTAAAGACATTTTACTATCGCTCTGGTCTAATACATTGAGCATCTTTTAAATGAAACTTTTTAGTATTTTTATTGATGAGATCAAGAACTCCAAAGATGGTGAATGCTTTCTCATTTCTACTCTGATCAGCGGTCAATGGAATGCTAGCCATAGTTCTGCACAAATGAAATATGTTTGTGATTATCATCCAGTGTGCAACATAAAACTAATGAACTAATGGTGTTTAAAATATCAAATGATGTGCTTGAGCACAAATGGTGAGCGAGCCTTTGCAGAAATAAAATGCTTCAAAAAAGAATTTATTAGTCCATTTCTGAAAGTAAAGTATGTAGAAGCTGTGACCATACTTAGCTAACAAATATGGAAGTACTTTCTTACCTCAATTTCACGAGTACTACTATAAATGGCCGGGTTTTTGAAATTATATCTGGTAAAAGATCTAAATACCATAGTAACCTTTTGCCATAACATTTTGCGACTTGAAAAACTAGAAGTTCTAAAGAATTACTGCACAATGTTGAGACTAACAGTAAGTTTAAGACTTGATTGCATTTAAACTTGATACAAGGGGGTAAACAAATTTCTCTGAATGATAAGGAATCGCTAAACCAAAAGATTATATTTTGTGGTGGTATGGGAAGGAGTAGACCACGAAGTAAACACAAGAACGTGAGGGTCACAGTACAAAATGACATACGTACATCCACACATTATAATTAAACTAGTGGTGAGCTTGAGCACAAATATCGAGTGAGCCACTCTAGTTAGGTAACATAAAACTAAGCAATGTCACTACATAATACATATTTTAGCTTACTTCATGCAAAACAGTATAGTAGGAGCTGATCATTAATTTTAGCAAACAATTACAACTGCCACAGAAATTTTAGCAAAAAACAAAACAAAACAACAAAACAGCAACAAAGAGATGATGGCTACAGAAACAAACTGAAGCTGACAGTGTGTACAGTTTATAAGAAGGTCAACGCATGCGCAAACACAATATTGCAGGGCACAACTCGTATCACAAAAATAATACACTCCTTTACTACAATGGTAGAGAGTTATAACTGAGCAAGATACCTTATGCTACTGCATTCTTTCTTTGTAATACGTCAAGCGCCACTGCATGTGTGGCGTGGTACTTGCTAGTTCCATTCTTAACTAAGCCAGAAACAAACACACAAAACTTTTTAATAATTATCGCTACATTTAACAGATTTTTACAGAAATAAAGTACTCAAAACATATTCATCAGTTATACTACACAGTGAAAACATATATACGTGCAAGAATTGTTAAATGTTTGTGTTGGAAGTCTTCTTTCTCCTACTTTATTCTTCACTGGTTCCACATCTCCCCTTCCCCCATATAAGATGGCCTTCTCAGGGGCATTTGAACAACTATGCTCAAGTACCAGCTTAATTAACATAGGCCAGAGTTAGCTATTTTTGTAATTTTAGCAAACAAATATGAAATTACTTGCTCACCTCAGCTTCCCCCACACACCCTCCTCCCCCTCAGTAGTGGTAGCTTAAGCCATTCTGACTACCAGTGGCTCTTGACAACCAACAAGCGGCACTTAGCAGCCCCCAAAAATGACGAGGCTTTGAAATTACGTCTGGTAAAGGGTTTCAATGCCATAGTAACCAGTCGCAGTTACTTTTTGTGACTTGAAAAAAGCAAGTGCTGCGCTGGATTTACCTCACAATTTGGAGCTTAAGTTTGAAGTAATGCTGCAGTACCAGAAAAAACAGGGTTAAAGCCTAAAAAGCTGTGTTTTTTAGGAGAAAAAGAGCCCACATGTGCGCTAAAGGTACGTATAATTCATACATATATAAATACGACATAACCAATTTTCAATTGTCATCAGCTAACAGTATATATTTTGATATTATGTCTGGTTAAGGGTTTTCAATGCCATAGTAAACAGTACAGGTTCCATTGGCTCCAAACTTGGTACAGACGTGAGGACATCTCTACTCATCACATATGTGGTCTTAGAATTTTCCCACTACATCGTGTACTTAATTTATACAGTGTGAAGTAACATGGGTTTTTCACTTGAGTGTCACATTGCTTTAATCTGGCATTTTTAGATCAAATGGAGTTAAGGTCTGTCATGAACTTCTTTAGTTCAAGTTTTGGAATGGAGGGTTCTGCATATAGATTGCCTTCGACCAAATTTGGTGAGTTTCATAGTTTGGAGACTGCAATTCATACATACGAAGTATTAATGTTGAAACTTATTCAATATCACTAATCTATGTCTCCACTAACTTGGTGCAAATATTGGGAGCGGTTGCTTCATTTGTTCAGTTGCCATGGTAGCTATCTTCTTTCTGGCATGCATGCTTCAGGGGCAGCTGAGTGCCTAAAGCTGGGTTGTGAGGGTGTGCTAGCATAGGCAATGAACAACTGATGTGACTTCCTTCATGAAATGGCAAGTTGCCCCAACTGATGTGTTAGCAGAATCTAGCATTGGTGTCTAGCGGGATCTAGCTAGGGTGAAAGACCCGTTATCCAGTATTGGCTGGAAGGGAGGCTCCTGTGCATTACTAATCCACCTCCTTGCAGTAATGATTATGAAGAGCGAAGGGAGGGGGGAAGGTGTGCATGAGCAATCATGGATGGCAAGGTTAAAGTATATATAGCACTTAACAGTTCATTTTAGCTCACCGCTTCAATACTCTCTTACCTCTATTTCCAGGAGTAGTTGTAGCATTTGCAGTATACAACTTTAGATGTTATTCTTGAATGAAGTTCCTGTAGCTTTAGAAAGCAACTTGTTTTATGCAACAATCTAGAAGTATGAATAGTATACAGCCATTGACTAAAATACTTTCTTACCTCAATACTTTAGTATTAAAAATTAAAACAATTCTTACTGTCCAAAGGACAAGTAGCTCCCAACAGAAATGCATGATATTACAAAGCTGTATTTTTAGTCTGGTAAATAGTTGTTGCAGTTTTTCTTCGTGATCTAAAAAATTATTTTTAAGAAACTTGACAGGTTTGAGCCTAACTCTAAAATAAGACTTGCATACTGCTGTTGTACAAGGAGAAACTGGGGGCAAGTAAAAAAGCTGTATTTCATGAAAAAGGAATCACGCATACTTTTAAGGGGCATATGTACCATCTATAATTTATTATTATGTTATATTATAGAACATAATATCCAATTTCCAATTATCCACCCCTCATACTGTCCTGCTGTCTATCCTCATTCACCAATAATATATACCTTTTCTCATTGTGTAGCCCCTGATAATGTCTGGCTCACTTCATTTGTTTGCCAGCTGATTCTACAACTTCATTTGTTTGTTTTTGTTTTTATCACAATAGGACTATGTTTAAATAATCCAGATGAATTTGCAACTTAGTAACAATACTTACCCTTGACAAGGAGTAGTGCTACTGGCTATCATGGTAGTTCCTACAAAGCATATAATTCAGAAGTGATTTTCATTCACAAGAAGGAAAAACAACAGCTTAAAATACATTTGGACAATTGGTAATTTGGAAATTTGGACAAAGAAAACCTAACCATGATATTGCTGTACCTGTATGTATGTAAGGAATGGCAAGGACCTGAATTGTACACACTATTACTAGACCTACTAGAATCAAAATCATAAGCATAGCAGACAGTTAATTAAAGCGGTGATGTGCTTCAACACAAACTTCTGATAAAAGCTACAGGATCTACATGCAAAAACAACAAAAATAGCTACATTTATCTAATAATGACTATAGTTAAGGTGCAAGCTTTTCTTCACTTAGTTTAGGGAGGTATCCTTCAGTCCATTAATTCGCAGCAATGGTTTAATATTATACAAATCCAGCAATTGACTTAATTTTAGATAACACAATATGAAATTATTTTATCTTTATTTAAACAAGCCATTCTATCCAAATAACCAGTAGATTGTGTAATTTAATGTTCCCCAGCCAGAGAATCACTTTATTCTACATACAGATGTAGGTGGTGGGTTTGGAGTGGGAGATGCTCAACAAGTGGAGTGCCCACAGCATTCTATTCATGATAGCCTCATGGGGCAGAGAAAATTCCTCAGTCACAGAAATACACTGGTAATAGTATTGGCAATCGACTATTTTTGTATTATTTGTGGGGGGAAGCTTTAATGATGTATACATATCATCTTCCAATGCATCTCAACAACACAGATCCCATCTGAACACAAGACCAAGGAGATTGCTATGAAATTGCAGCCTTGGTTCCACCTTTAAGTACAGACCAGGAGATTAGGCTTACAATGCTGGTGATCTTTCTCATCAGTCTTGGCAAGTCCACAATTGTTCAAATGCCCCTGACAAGACCATCTTATATGGGGGAAGGGGAGATGTGGAACCAGTGAAAAATAAAGTAGGAGAAAGACGACTTCCAACACAAACATTTAACAATTCTTGCACGTAAAAATGTGTTCACTGTGTAGTATAACTGATGAATAAGTTTTGAGTACTTTATTTCTGTAAAAATCTGTTAAATGTAGTGATAATTATTAAATAGTTTTGTGTGTTTGTTTCTGGCTTAGTTAAGAATGGAACTAGCAAGTACCACGCCACACATGCAGTGGCGCTTGACGTATTACAAAGAAAGAATGCAGTAGCATAAGGTATCTTGCTCAGTTATAACTCTCTACCATTGTAGTAAGGAGTGTATTATTTTTGTGGTTTTCGAGTTGTGCCCTGCAATATTGTGTTTGCGCATGCGTTGACCTTCTTATAAACTGTGCACACTGTCAGCCTCAGTTTGTTTCTGTAGCCATCATCTCTTGTTTCTGTTTTGTTTTTGTTTTTTTGTTTTTTGCTAGAATTTCTGTAAGTTCAATTCTCTGTATTTCATTTGTGAAAGATTGTCTTCAACTGTTTCTTTTTGTCTTTGCAGTCCCCTTGATGTGTGTTTCCTTTATGTAATTATAGTATTTGTGTATTAGTTATGAACTTTATTTGGTAGTCAATTTCCAAGGGTATGACTAACAGTCACAGGTATGCCTGATTGATACAAGGAACATATCACTCGCCCACATAGAGTAGATGGAAAGGAGATTCTTTGACAGTAATCTGTCACCCTCAACACTACAAAATTTAATAATGTATAGGTGAGCGTCAAAGAGGGCTCGGATCGGTTTCAAGATTTGATTTTGGCATATCCTGCAACAAGATCATTGTGATCATTGTGAACATGATCATATTCTTTTCTTATTTAGATTTTTAATTGGTTTTCTATGAACATCTCTGCCTGAAATGTAAATGCACACCTGATAGCTCAGGTGCTTGTAGTTTAAATGGCTAAGTTTTAGCATAGCACCTGAAGGAATATTGTGAAAGTATTTCATTGCACCATCCATTTGGAGGAAGCACCAGTGTAAAGATTTCCAGCTTGCATGAAGATACTGCTAATACTTCGGTTAACCATTACACAAGAAGGTTGTCCGATTGTTAAGTCCCAATAGTAGCCATAACTAGCTATGAGACTAAAGCTGGAGTGTGCAGCTGTAGTCAAGACAATGAAATACACCAGAATAATTAAAATGAATATAGTTCGTGTATTGCAAAAATCAACACTAGTTTTATAGCTATACGATTAAAATTGAAGTAATTTCCTATATAAAATAAACAGAACCAATATTAGCTAAACTAAATCAACATCATTAGCCAGTATCCTGGCCACTAATGTTTACTGAGATTAAAAGTGTGAAGTATAACACAGTATGATAGATTTTGAAGTACAATAATAATAACTACACAGATAATGGGAAGCTATACCTATTAGCTAATGAGTCTGGGTGAAATATAAAAAGCATTGATGAATGAACAGGAGCTATGATTGTTGTTAAAACGTACTGTGTCTCTCAGAGCAACACAAAATTTAAAGAAGTGAATGGAAAGGCAGATAGAGGTATGAAAAAGCAAGATGAAGTAAAAATGTCAGATGTAACTTATGCGCGTTTACGTTCGTCCAGATCAACGCAATGCAATGAACAGTTACAAAGTACCCTTGTAAGTTTAGAAAAGGCTCCTGTATAAAATCCGTTATACCAGGCCTCAATACGAAAGGACCAGTGTAAACATGGTAAGAAATCCTTACACGGGGCCTGTAATGGCTTAAATTAGAAAGGACCCTGTAAGTTGCCTAAATAGGTTACATAGGGCCAAAATAAGTTACATCGGGCCGAAATAACTTACATAGGGCCTATATAGCTAAGGTAAGGATTTTTGTTACAAACGGCGTGTCATACATTAGTTCTTCCAGGCTCTAGCTATACACTGCCAACAAGATACTGTCAGACAAAGAGGTGATGGATCATTGGACACTGCCAACAAGATACTGTCAGACAAGAGAGGTGATGGATCATTGGACACTGCCAACAAGATACTGTCAGACATGAGAGGTGATGGATCACTGTACACTGCCAACAAGATACTGTCAGACAAGAGAGGTGATGGATCATTGGACACTGCCAACAAGATACTGTCAGACAAGAGAGGTGATGGATCATTGGACACTGCCAACAAGATACTGTCAGACAAGAGAGGTGATGGATCAGTGGACACTGCCAACAAGATACTGTCAGACAAGAGAGGTGATGGACCCATTGTACCCTGCCACAGATACTGTCAGACAAGAGAGGTGATTGGATCAAAGCAAGATCCTGCAACAAGATATGTTCATTGGACACTGCCCAAGATACTTGGTCAGACACGAGAGGTGATTGGATCATGGACACTGCCACAAGATACGTCAGACAATATTAGTGATGGATCAAACCAAGAATACTGTCACCAAGATAGGGTTGATGGATCCTTGTACGCTGGCCAACAAGTCATCAGCTGGATCATTTTTGCTGGAGTTGTATTGGCGACATTACTATTATTTTATGGAATTATGAACAGTAATTTGTTAAAATAAAGTTTAAATAATTTTATGTTCAAAATAACAATAGAAAGCTAACTGGTTTTAGATATGGAATATTGGGAGATGATATATAAAAGGTATGTGATACAAGGATGTTTTTTCAAATCTGTCATGTCCTCGTAGTGTTGTTAAATTCCAATCACCGTTCTCTATTACACAAACATACATTAATTCAAATGCTACAATATAATACCACTACTGGATCTGGAGCTGTATTTTTGTGCCACTTGTCTACATAGTGCACTGTAGGACAATACAGTAACAAACTCATTGCGGGCATTAAGGTCTAGTTTGATCAGACGTGTACGAATGCTACTCAGAAGGTTCCCTTGTCTTCTCTATATTAATCAGTTCTCACGTTGAAGGAGCTGTCATTACATGTCAGAAGATATGAAGTCCAATACGGTAGCATTATCATCCCTGTCCATAACACAAGAGGCGTCGACTGAGGAAACCCAGTTTTTGGGGATGCACATCATAAATATACCATTTTTTGCCACCTATACTAATAATATTAATCTTTGTAATTATATTTAAATATAGTACGTAAATCATTTTTTTTTTACACAACCACAGAATTAAATCACTGCAAAGTAACTGTACTGAAATATGAGGAATAATGCACACTTAGTTTAGACTACACACCACGACAGTAATATTTAGAATTTCCTTGTTTTTTTCAAGTTGCGAAATGTTATGGGAAATGTTACTATGGTATTGAAAACCTTTACCATATGAATAAAAAAAAAACGTGGCCCTCTTTTAGAAGCTCGATTGTTTGTTGTCACAAGCATAGGTCATTCAACATTCATAGAGACTACAGAAATACCAGTACACAACACAACGGGAATTGAGGTAAGACAATAGTTCCGTAGTATTTGTTAGCTAAAGTTATAATGGTCACAATGTTTTTAAACTTATACTTTTAGAAATAGACCGATAGTATGCTTTTGAATTGTTTTATTTGCGTCCATATTGGCTTGCCCGTTGTGCTCGTCAAGACTTGTGATTTACTTGACTCTTGTACTTTGGCTTGTTAGCTCTAATGCTTGTGTCACATTCGAGTAACTTGGCTACTAATCTAGTAATTATATATGGCATGTCCTATTAAATATATTTCTCCATAGTTATCAAAATTTTTTTTTTTTAATTTCTTCTTGAGAATGTGTTTTATTGCAACCAATTATTCACCACTTTTATAATATACTTGTTGGTGAGCAAGCCAAGTGAGCAGAACATTATCAGGCTAACACAATTGAAATCAGGAATATTTGCTTGTTTTATATTTGTGGACGTATGTATGTCGTTTGTACTTTTGACACTTATATTTGTGTTGCTTCATGGTCTATACCCCTTCCATACCTCCACTAAACTGAATCTTTTCGTTTAGGATCCTGTACCATTCAAAGAAATAGAAGTGTTTACGCTCTCATATTAGGTTGTTTCTTCAAATGCCCCAAGACACCAAATCTTAAAACTTACTGCTATACTAAAGACTGGGCAGTAATTCGTCTGAAACTTCTTGGTTTTTCAAGTCACAAAAACTGTTATGTGAAATGTTACTATGTATTGAGACTACAAAATTGCCGGCTTTTTTTTACATCATGTTGCTGTTGCAAAAGAATACTGAAACTGAGATAGTCAAAACTGAATAATTAAAGACACCGAAATACCAATACTCGGAAATTGAGATACGAGAGTATAGGGTCACAACATAACTTAGACATTTAAAAATGCGACCTGATGTTTTCTTTTGAAGGTTTTGCTTTTGTGCTCACTTTCCCCTCACCATTTGGTTCTCCAGCACAATCACTAGCGAGCTGTAATTAAAGTTTTTTTAAGTTAATCAGGTGGAAAGTTGTGATTAATTTTTAATGTATCAGATAAAAGTTGTGTATTATAGGAGAAAAATTAAGGCTTAAAAATGACTTAATTTTGCTGAACAGTATTGAGTCAGAACACAATCACTACTTTATTACGATAAATTTTACAGTAAACAATATTGGAGTAATTCAAGTCTCATTTGTCTGATATTCTTCAATTAACCAAACCTTAGCAAATACCACATTTTATCCTATCATTATATAAACGAATGTGTAATGAAGACAAAGTAAAACAAGTGATACTATTACCTAAGTATTTTCAAATTAGTCACGCGAATAATGACCTTGTTTGGTCAAGTCAATTAACTTCATAATTCACAAGCAACGACAAACTAAAACTATTTAGAACCTTAGTACAAAGTATGGCATTTTCCGTCAGACTATAATGTATCATTGCAAAGCAATGCAGATTGCACACAGTTGAAAGGCATTATTTTATATAATTGTTAAGCTTACACATTCTGACGTGATACTCACATTCTTCTTGTGGCGGAGTTTGTAACCCTGTGACTGAGACTGTGGACCCTTGTGTGAAGACTGAGATTCTGAAGGTTGAGACTGCGAAGATGGAGACTGTGGATCTGCTGTAAGCCAGAGAGTTCTGAGTTTGAGACTGTGAAGCCTGAACGTGAGTGTCTGAGACTGTGAAATTCGACCGTTGGAGATAAATCGGAGTTCTTCCACAATACATAATAACTAGTTTTGAGAGGAATTACCAAAGTGTAAGTTGATATTGAGCTTCTGCTAGTAGACATTTGAATAAATATTACACTAGAGCAATAGTGGTGGAAACTTTAACACTATATGTTACATTGAAGGGATTACACAAAAACCTACAGAGTCTGAAACCAAAGGAAGGGATGGACTGAACAGAAGAGATTCAACAGGAAAAAGATTGAAAATGGGACAAGGGATGTAGCTATAACACAACATGTGACACTATCATAAAATGTTAACCAAGTGTGAAGAGAATGAAGAAAAGTAACTAGATAACGGGAAAATGATGGGGAGAAATGGAATAGTATAACAAATGCACAATATCTTTGCTGACTTAGTTGGTAAATAAGTATTCCACTCCCATTCTAGCATAAATCATGGGAAAAAGGCAAGAGAGCATAATACAAGTTCACAAAATGAAGCAGGGAAAAGGCTGATTGATGTAACTGCTTCAAAATTGAGTGAAAGAAATACACAGAAAGAACAGAGATCTGAGAGCAAAGAAGTAAACAAGAGAAGACCATGGAAAGGTAAACTTTACAAGTACCTTATGCTACTGCATTACTAATTCCAAAGTTAGTTCCTTGCGATTGTTGTAATAGCTAACCTGCATAAAATTCACAAAGTGAAAAAACAATGTCACAAGCCTATCTGAGCCATACCACCCCGGCCTGAACTTTCAGTGTGTAAACAATGGAAATGCACACTGGGAAAGTACTACTGTGTATGTGTTCATACTCTATCCTCTTTTTATTTTTCAGCTGAGAGCTAATAGAGAGTTTTTGGAACCGGCGGACGAAATTCTTTATATATTGCAATATCATTGACTCTACCACAGCTATTCATATACGGTAAAAGGTTAGCCGCTGCAAAGTTGCACTATACTTGCCACAGTAGCTATCCTTCTATGGTTTTTGAAAATATGTACAAAAAACACACTAGCTACTATAGCCAGAAGACACATATCCTTTTGCAAAAATCTGCTTTGTATAATCCATATAGGTTGCTGTGGTGCCTTACTCTCCTCTCTATCTCGCTTATCTCTAACGACAGCAGTCTGTTTATTAAAAATCTTATTATTCTGGACCTCAGACAGCATTGGACAATTTGATAATCCTTATGAAATACGGTGTTGTTGCATTGAAACATTATCCCTTTGAATTTTCTGACTTTCCTTTTTAACTTTGTCTAAATTTATTTTCAGAAAAAATCTTGGGATCACAGAATGTAAAAAAGACTTAGCTATACAAAGGCAATTTTGTAAATGTATTGCACTTTATACTCTTCAACCGAACTACTCATACATTTTTATAGCTATTTTAAGATTTGCTTGTGGTAAATCAGGGTCTGTGACTTACTTGTATATGTCTACACAGTATCTTAAAGTGCATTATCCGATTGTATCCGATAAAACTGAACACTGGATTAACTGAGTTGGGAAAGAGTGTTCATCTACAGTAGCAACCATATTGGGTATAAGAGAGAAAGAAAAGCAGAAGAATGCAAGGGTCAGGTGAGAAAAAACTGAAAATGAAGAAGTGAAAAAATGCACAGTAAGGACAGAGATACTGGGTAGAAGGAGGAGAATCCATATGAGTTGAAAAGAGGAATAAGAAAAACAGGGATGGTTCTACACCCTCGCATATCCGGGCCTCAGTTATTAGGTTTCCTGCTATAATCCCGCCTGACAACAGCAAATTCAATTCAAGCTCACCTCTAGTTTATGTATTTGCAGTGCCATACTTATCTCTTTCTTTTCAGGCTGATCAGCTCTTTTGAGGACAAACATACTGGCTACCTAGTTATGATAAACTTCCTTTACAGTCAATTTAATGTTACATTCCTCTAAGCTAGCTCTCAACAGGTATGATGAGTTCAACTGAGTAGATTGGCTATCCTAGCCTATGTCAATTTGTCTGTGTGTGTAGCTTCAGGCTAAGAGCTATAAGCTACTACAAAAGAGTATGTACTACTATTAGAGAAAATTAAAGATCTAGATGCTACTAAGAGATATGCAAGCTTGAAGTAAAGTATTCATTATTCAACAATAATAGATATTTATCACTGTCATTCCACTTTCACAATGAAATAGCTAAATATATAATTTTTAGAGTGGTTTCACATAATAGGGTCATTTCCATATATATTCACATAGGAGAGGGTCTACTGTAACCATACCTAGAAACTTGTACAACTACTTTATAAACTGCTAAGGCATTTGTATGATGACCAGTTTATGATGAACGTGAAAAAGTAAAAATAATATATTTGAGTTTTCCTTTTTTATTTTTGCACAGATATTCAGCAAGAGATTTATTTTAATAGAATGTTGAAACAAACTATTTGCATTGATGCAAAAAATAGTTTATTATTTACACAAATAATAGCTAAAATTTAGACTTACCATTACCAACGGTAGCTACTAACTGTAACTTGATTTCAGGAGCTGCTTCAAGTTTCAGGTAAAGTACAACAATTTTCACAATTAAATGTGGCTTACTAAATTCCTAGTGAGCAAGAGGCCTTTCAGGTCTAACCTAATATTCTCTGGTGAGCATGACAAGTAGGTTAATATCTATTCTAAATACTGATATGTAGATAAAAATTGTATTATATGCATGATTATACATTAAATCTAACACAAAAATGGTGCAGTCACCATTGTGTGGGCACAAAAATGTACCAACTCCTCACAAATTGCAGTTTATATTAACTATAGTGTCAGTTACCTGCTAAACTTTCAACACAGTAATCAGTCAAATTTTTATTACCTAAAACATATACTTAATCACACCTCTAAATGAAGCAGACTCTTCATTCTTACCACTAGCTTTATCTGCAAATTTTAAACAAGTTTAATTACCATAAACAAACTGAAATAAAACAATCCAAAGAGCAAAGTAGCTGGCTACTTAGAAATAGCAATCTTCAGTGATATTTTACAAAAAGAAAATTACCAAAACAATGCTGTGACTTAAATTATGGCAGAAATAGCAAAACAATCAACTGACACAAAATTTATAATACGTTCATAAGAAATCAGTCTCTAAAATCATCACTTTAGCAAATAAAGTATGTTTAAGAAGATAATAGTATTATTCCAATGCCTGCTAAAATTAAAACAATTTGCTAAGTATAGAAAGGAAATCTCTAAAATCAGCTATGTGTTGTTCCCATTCTGAAGTTATTTAATAAGATTAATACTTTTAAAATTCAATAATAAATCATACAAAACAATGTAAAATATTAGATCAATAAAATGGTTAGATACTCTTCTATTCCAGGTTTAATAAGGATCACGAAACTATTGGATAGATAATAGAACTCAGGATATTGATAATACAGTTATCATATTGAACTTCCAAATATTAGGTTTATACATTATACTCGACTTTCTACTTAAAACACACAAAGTAATAGATGTCAAGAGTGTACAGTCATAATACTAAATAAGTAGAAATGTTTCATCATTTTTAGTGTGCTTTCATAACAAGGTCAAAGCTAGCTATATCATTATATGTTTTAATAACTAATCAAGCTTACCTGTCTGTGAACTGACTTTAATCTGAAAAAAATAACATCAAAAATATCAGTACAAGAGTGTAATATTGTACTTTATATGTTACATATAATTGTATATGTACATTTTTTGTAAACTCTAAAACAATTAGATAATGAAGTAGCCGATGATGCATAACACAATGAACTTTTAAAATACTTTTAATTAGTTATATACACATTTCTATTTAAATTAGTTTCAGAAGTATAACACAATAATGCACAAAAATGACTAGTTATTTCAAGAACTAGTTACATTACACAGAACATTAAAATTGGCATTGCTGGTTTACCTCCTTAAGCACTGATTTTAAAGTTATTCTGGAACCAAGCTCTGGTACCAAGTCATCTATATTAGTTTCTGTCAGCATAGAAAATGCCTTCCCAGAGATTTTATTTTCTGATTAAAAAAAAGAAGACAATATAATATTTATATATTCATAAAACACTGGTTGGTTTGCTTAAAGCAAGTGTTAAATCACAAAATGTATTCAGTGTACCACATCCAGTGCTTTTTATATTATTTAAATTCTTAATTAAGTCCTCCAGGTGTCACTATTTAGACATCTTATAGTATGCAAATAAATGAACAGTTGAATGAATGAATAAATGAACAGTTCCTGTTTCAGTTAAGTCTGGAGAGTGAGTTTATTTTGATTGTTAGCATAAAGCATAGACAGCCAGAATTTCTTAATTGTCCCCTTGATAATCAGCCAAAAAAATTTTGTAAAATAAATATACATATTTTTAACTAGGCTTAATATTCCTGTAGTCTGTCCAAGTTGTGTTGGTACGAAACAAATGAAATATGAATGAGTTCTTCTTTAATCATGACATAGGCAAGAAACATTTGAGTTCATCCATTATAACAAGAGTGTTAATTACATATCAAATGTCATTAGTTTCTGCTTTATTATTGTATTAACACAGGACTATATAAGGAATCTTCTATTATTGTGTAATAGTGAAATTTCATGTTTTCTACACTTTCCCAATAGAGTATGAGGCTGAACGATCACATAGGACATTTAACCCTATCCTATACCAGAAAAGTGGAGAAAATAAAAAATATCCTCTTGATAATAGAAAATTCCACTTATTTTCCCTGTGCACATAATATTCCTTACTCTTTAACTTGTCACAGTCGTCTTCTGACAACCCATGATACTGGCTCATCCATTCAGCAAATTCTTGTACAGATAATAGCTTAGAAAAAATGGGTATATCTTTAAAAGGGAAAACATATCAACATAAAATAATTATTAGTATAAGAAATATTTCACACCTTCAGATGTTAAACGTTGTATATTGGGTGGAGGTTCAATCTGAGTAGAATCAGATGTGCTTCTCAATTCTTCAATCGCTACAGTAATAAGTATTATACTAAATGAAACACCAAAAGTGTGAACCTTAAGCACTATCTAGCTATTGCAAAATTATAATTAATGGCTATTCTTATCAGGTACCAGTATAGCTCGAGCAATGAAAATGGCAGATGTAAATAATAATAGACAACAGACTAGAGACACCAATATATATTTTCAACAAGCAACCCCACTTCCAGCACTCCATTAACTTTCCTTACATAAACAAAATACCGCAGGTAGCAAGAAATTAATTTCTCATGTGATTATGACGTGACTTTAGGGGTGTTACCTACAAACTCTAGAACCTACACAGCTTCACATTTTCTCAAAAAAAATCCGAAATTAAAAAAAGTAGCATAATAGATCGTCATTCTAAGTAAGTTCATACTTAAAATCAACATTAATTGTTAGTAATCTACAAAATCATAATGTGACAGACAGACAAGCAGACAGACAGACAGACAGACAAAACGACTACTATAAACCTCTCGCACATGTGCGCTGAAAGTTAAGGACAATACATGTGATGTATTTTGATGAGATCACAGCTCAAATGACTTTAATTTCAAAGGTATAAACAATAGTAAAATTATTCTCATGGTATAGGCATTAAATTAGGGATGTATTGAGAATGTTCACCAATTATATCTGTAGAGACTATTTTTGAGAATTAGATAGCTACTGAAAATTTTATCTTAATTGTCTTAACATTTTTTGTGAAGGTCATAAAAATTACTAATTAGCTTGTCTGAACATACTACATGCCTGTCATCATACAACATACACTCATTTATTCAGTGAATGCAAATTGAAGAAAAATTCTAATAAGGTCAACATGAATTTCCACTCAGCTGAAATATTTAAATGTCTTTGAACAACTGAAAAATATACCAGTCTTTTCTATATTAACCTTTCTATACTCAAAAATTCTCTTGTGAGCTATTTTAAAGTTTAAATTAAAACGGTAACAATCAACACAAACTCTACTAAAGATATGCAGCTTTATGCTAAGCTCATAGTAAATGAAATTTCTTTTTTAGTTGTTACTCAGATACCGAGAAATTGGCTCCAAGTTGTTTCTGATGGTGATTACAACTTGCTCTTCTTCTTTCTCTAGAGTTTGAAGGCCAAGATGAAGCTCATGATCTGAGAAGCGAGTAATTAATTGCTCATATAATGACGATGTGACTTTAGGGGGGGTTATGTATGAAGTCTAGTACCTACAAGGAGCTGATAGCATCGCTTTTTCCCTGTTCAAAATTTTTTAATGTAGCAAAATAGAAGGTCTCATATTGTCGTACTAAGTAAGTTCATACTTAAATCAACAGTTAATTGTTAGCAATCTACATAATCAGAACGTGACAAACAGACAAACAGACCGACAGACAGAAAGACAGACAAAATGACTATTATATCCCATTCGTGCATGCGCACTGAAGGTTAATGACAATGCATGTGATGTATTTTGCCACAAGTACAAACCTTTTATTGCTCCTTAAATATATATTAAAAAACCTAGCTACTAATTAGTCCAGCAGACAAAATATCCTTTTTGCAAACATCTTGCTTTGTTATATCCATAATAGGTTGCTGTGTTGCCTTTATCTCTCTCTATCTCTTATCTCTAACAACAGTCTGTTTATTAAAAATTTATTTACTGGACCTCGGACAGCATTGGACAATTTGATATAAATATCACCTTTGCTAATAGTTTGTGGTCTTAGATATTTGTCATATCTCAATTTTGGTACCCCTAAATTAACAGTTTATTTACCATTGGGTGACTAACAATTTAATTCAGCTGAATTATTTGTGTTAGAATCAATTGTTACAGCATGAATCATTGCAAAAAGAACCAACTCAGTACAAAGTACAAAACCGACGTGTTTACATAACTAGTCAGATTAGTTTATGATGGTCAGTGATGATTACACGATAAGAGTAACTATACAAACTGAGGTGAGTGTATGATGATTGTACAATAATGATTAGTCTGTTCTTGCATGAATGAGAGTGCTATACCAACAATTTGTAGTATAGTAGTTGGTGTCAAGCTGTTCAAAATTAAAATAATGTAATATTGTCTATTAATATGCTTATCTGTGAGTAACATCGATGATGATGTGTATTCATGAATAATTCAAGAGCTAAGTGGTTTGGTAAAGCATCATCATTGCTTGATTGGGTAAACGGCCGTCATAATTTTAGTAGGTGATTACAATGACTATTGGTGTAGAAAAGCTCGCGGAATTGGAGAGGAAAGATGGTGAAATAGTTCCAAAAGGATGTCCAGTCTCTAATTGTATTCTTTACATATAATGTGCTTTATCTGTATTTAATCCATGACGGCCTATATAAATGAATTTAAATTTGTAAATGCAGCCATGTCCGCATCAATGTCCAGGGCATTTAGCCATATCCTGTACAGGAACGGTGGTGAATGCATGGAATGTCCTAAATACGTTACTACAGGAAATTCAAGTTTTTGCCCTGTGAAAACAAAAAGTCTAAACTGAAAGCAAGTGACAAGTTCATCCCAGCATAGCTATATCATAAGCTCAAATACAAATACAATATTATATCTGACCCTGCTACATTTTATTAGGTTGCTATTAGTAGTCGTTTTGTATTTTGTTGTTGTCGTTGCAGATGACTAATGTTGATAATTTTGTCAGTTCAATTCATTGAAATATAATATGGTCACAGTGAACCACCCATACTCTAGCTTCCAGTAGATAAAAGTGTTTGTACAAAATTATTATTTTTAGTAAAGTTCAGACATGTTCTACTAGATAGAATCATATTGCTAATGTAACAGTACTTATCTTAAGCTTACTTTCATTCATGATTTTTTTAAGTTGCTTATCATATGTACGGTCAAGCTCGGTAACAGTTTTTTCAGAGGCTATTTCATTGCGAAGATACTCTACAAATTTCTTGTATATCTCATCATCTTCCTCCACTTTGTTTCTTAGCTCTCGAAACACTATTTGTGCTAAGATATCTACAGTGCTTCTTGATTCAGGATCAGTGACTTGGCTATAGATACTCCGCTTGATTATTTTTTCACCCATCAGAAACTTGGCAACTTCATTAAAGTTGTTCCTGATTGTAAGAGTAACCTGTACTTCATTTAGTCCCAATGCTTCATAACCTGGCTGGGACTGGGAACTAGCCATGGTTGATCTAAACCAAATAAATACATCTAATTTATAATATCATACAGCGCTGTTAGTCTGGTAGCCAGGCCCTCTACCACAGCGGGTGAAGGGTGGTAGGTAAAGGGTCAGGCTATGTGAGACTACAGTGTTGTTACATAAACCTTATATGCAATTAATTACTATAATTATGTTCGTAGCACTTGCTGTACCAATGCTTTGAAAGGTACACTTGAACTGAACTCCTATGTGAGACTCCAATCACACACTAGAAAATTGTTCTACCTCCTCCCACATTTTGTACTCACAAATTTGTGCTGAATGCAAGAGAGATGAGTGAAAAAGCAGCCAATAGCTACGCAATCCTTGTTTACACTCACCGTAGGGCCCCACCCCCTAAATTCTCTGCAAGTAGTTCCAACGCGCATGCGTAAATACAAGTTGGTTTTGAAAACAAAACACCAGACTTGCCCGCGTAGCTGAGTTTGGTAAAGGTCTCAAGCCAGAATAGATCCCTCCATGTGCCAAAAACAATTCTTCCCACATTCATTTAGTTTTATTGCTATATCCATATACTTTATGTAATGCAGTATCATCGATAAAGATGAATAGATTGTGTGATGAGAAGATTCACTCACCTGTTGCAATTGTTACTGGTATGGTAAGATTGAACAATTTAATGTTATTTAAAAAATGGCTTACAGAGTTGGTTTCAATTCTTGTAACAAGACCTTCTTCACTTTTTTCTATACTAATCTAAATTAATGTTAAGACTGGCTAAAGGTGTAATAGAAAGGGACTGGAAACACAATTAAAGAACTAAATACTTTTTCTATGATGACAACATCATTGTCATGATTCTTTTTCATTTATTATATTTCTCTTTTTTCATTAAAAAATTGTTAACCTAGCTAAATTCTATTATTCAGAGAGTTATTTTTAAGTAATTTGTAACCCAGACCAATAAACAATATGAGAATAATTAGTTGAAATTAGATGTAGCTCTTGAGTTCTACATTACAAAAAATAATATTGTTATTGTTTAGATTCAGTACTCTTGCCAGACTAAGGTGTCTTGGACCGTGGTTAAAATGTGGTTACAGTCTCTATCTCGTAGCCGCCAGATCCTTGACCACCTTTGACCAACCTTTACCCACTTTCCTTCCCAGTATAAATCTATGGTAAAGGACGATAATGGATTAAGGTACCTGAAAAGCTAAGCAAAGCAAAGCAAAATACAGCAAGCAAAAAACTACAGCAAAACATAGCAAAAAAGAGTTAGATAATGCCGTCTATGGAGGAGGAAAGGGTCAGAAGCATGTGCAGCCACATGCTGGCGTTACCTCCCCGTAGGGCAATGTGGATACGCGAGACTAACCCAAACTACTCCACCAATTGGCTAGAAAAGTTGTTAAAAACATTGACTTTTATCTTCACCTGTTAATATAGACACTTTGTTACAGTGAATGTAGTAGAAGGTAAAGTCTTCAATCATCTTCCAAACTGATTCCTAATAGAACTCACACTAGAGTCATGGATATCAAATTTGACTATTCCATCTTTCAAGTTAAAAAAACCCTTTAGAAGGAAAACAGAACTAACATTACTCATTGAAGCTTCCATTTCTTATGTTGTGCTCTGTTACTTGACAAAATGTTGAGGATTCCAATTTATGTTCATATAATAATAAGTATGGACAAGCCCACTCACCTTTTGTACACTGGCGCACTACCTTGCAGAATAGTTGTAGTTAGTGTGACCTGTATGAAAGTATAATATAATGTTATATTACAGCCAGCCAGGTAGCTAAGAATAAAGGGGGAAAGAATTTACAACCCTTTGTGATAAGTATTGACAATTAGTACAAAACAAAAATCACCTAAAAAGCCTTAGGAGGGTTAGGCGATTGCAAGTACGAACTGGCAATAAATTAACTCTCACTAACTCCCAACAAAAGCTTCATTACCAACTCCTGACACTTACCCTAGATAAGGCTGTTCTGAGGCACTTCAGTTTTGTGTAAATTACTCGCACTTGTTCGTGATTGTCCCGTCGTCTCGACAAAATGTCGCTTCACTCCTCACCACAATCACGCAGAAAGACACACCCAAACACACACACACAAATACACTCATAGACTCACCCACTCATAGACACACCCACTGACGCACTCGCAGATAGGTATACCCGCCGTGTGCAGACACATTTCGTGGGCACGCTCAGTTCCTTAAGATTCTGTCAAACTTATAAATTCTTGCTTGACAAGGTATGGTTAGCTAATCGGCATGATTGATTTGTACCATTTAAACCCCACCCAATATTGTAGGTGTGGCAAATGTGACAGCTTGATTGGCCTCTACACTTTAAAATTGGTACCTACGCCCATGCATAAAGCCCGATTGCAACTAATTTAATAACACTGGTAAAGTATGTTGCATGTTTTTACGAGGCCTCGGAAATCGATCACTTTAAAAAATCATATACATAGCTAAGGTACAATAATAAAGCTATGCAAAAATACATGGTAATCAAAAGATACCTAAAAGACTGCTCTATCGGATTAGTCAGTTAAAAATAGCAACAAACTTCATTTGCAGTGGACCCTTTACTGATTTTTCGGACCGTTCGATCAGAAACTTATTGCTTCTTGTTTTACAACTTTCGAAGATACTGAGCTTCTGGGGAACAGCGATTTTAGCTGTTTTAGGGATGAACAAAGTAAGGACGGATCGACATTCAGCCATTTTCCATAGGGTTTGAGCTATAGAAAGTGATGATGAAGCCTCAGGGAAGCCTGCATAATCAAGCAGTACTAAACTAAGTCGAGTAGAAAGTCTACTTCGCTCAGGTATTAGTCTGAAGTAGTAGGAGACGTGCAGGAGTATGACGGCAGCAAGCAAGGAAGGCTTTGATCCAGTTTATTGGAATATTAGAAGTGACTGTCATACTGTTCTTTGTTGAAACCACTGTATTTACCTGTATACAGATGGATTTTAATATTCCACATGGCAAAAAGCTGAATTTCCTGCCATAGTATTTGTGGTTGAAATGTGGTGGTAATGTCATATGCAGTGCTCATTTCAAGATTGAAGGAAATATTATATGCATGATAGAATTACAGCTACAGGATAGAGCTAAATCCTAGGTACATGATAATTGAGAATCATGTAGCATTCTGTGTAGAATTATAGGTACATGATATTTTAGAATCATGTGACATTCTGTGTAGAATTATAGGTACATGATATTTTAGAATCATATGGAATTTTGTGTAGAATTATAGGTACATCATATTTTAGAATCATATGGCATTTTGTGTAGAGTTTCAGGAGCACAATTATAGGATAATGTGGAATTTTAGATACTAGATTTCCGTTGCATTTTACTAAGCATTTCAGGTAGTTGTCAGATAAAATAAATTTAATAAAATGAATGAATATATAATAGTTTATGAGGAAAAGTAAAAAATTAATTCGTAGCCCAACTGGGCAAGTCTGATGGAGCAGGCCTCTTCGAAGGGATCTCACTCAAAATTCTAGTTTTGGTTTGCCTCTTGGCTTGGGAGGACTTTGTTCGCTGGAATTGATCATCGAGGTCCACAAAGAACTTCTCCACCAGTGAAGACCTCCACAGAAGTGGCTTTACATAGAGTCCATCGTCTTCTCCACTTTCTTCGCTAGAAACACAATCTGCATTCAGCACTGAAGTCCACTTCTTCCAGTCCTCTTCACCATAGCTTCTTTTCATGAACACGCTTTTTCTCTCTTGCAGTTTCTACAATTAACAAAACCGTATTCCCTTATCATCAATTAAAAAAAACAACAGAATATGATTACATAGAATATACATGTAATGGAAATTTACCATTCTTCTTATCCTTTCAGCTCTCCTTCTATTTACTTTGCGTGTCTCTGCCACGCCACGTTCACCAAGAGACCGCTCCTGGTTCAGGTGCTTATAGTAAGTGTAAGCTGCTTCTGAAAAAAAATTTTTTTGAATAATCGCAACATAAAAAAAGAATTGAATAAAGGAAATGTATGTAACTTACCTCTGATTTCATGACTCTTAAAATCAGGATTAAGGCTTTTTACTTCTGCCAGTAACCTTTCAGTGATTCTTCGATTCGAATCATTGCGCCAGCCTTGCCTAAATAATTAATTTTAAATTATGTTGAACATAAAAAAAAAATTCGCTTACTTTTTTCCAAAGTAAAATCCAGAGAAATCATCACCATCATCCATTAACATCTTATATGTTTTTCGAGTTTCAGACTAAAAAAAAAAAATGACGACAACAACAAACAACATTAATAACCATAAATAAACAGGCTCATTCAAACGACATTACTGGTAATCTATACATATCTTTTTATCCTATACATACTATAATAGGAAAAGGGACCAATTAAATATATCAAAATTGTTGAGAGGCCATTATGTCCTGCTTTCTTGTATTGACTTCTATTTGGATGCTCAGATTGCACTCTATTTAGTGACCTATGCAGTGCCTAGTCAAGTCATTGGTATCAAAATACTGCAGAGATTGAACTCATGGTATAAATATCTCATTTTTCATTTTATATTAGTCTCCTTTCCCAAGTACTACCACATATAGCTATATGGCCCATTTCTACCATAAAAGAACTGAAGTGATTAATTATTAATATTTAATATGCATCATAGAAAATTGAAATAATATATGTTTAACCTTAAGAACAATGATTACCCTATTATCATTTACAGTTCTACCTCACCCTATGGTCAGGATTAGAGTGACCACTACATCATGAGCATTAGACTAACATCTTGTGCTAAGATGAGCATAAAATTGAGCGACCCCTTACTCCATGAGCATTAGTGATTCTTAACCCAATCAGTATTAATGACCCCTTACCCAATATGCACTAGAGATTTCTACGCTCTTTGTTTTAAAGTGATCCTTGAGTCTTCACATAATAAGCATTACTGATTACTTATCCAATTTCATTAGTGTGCTCCCTTATTCTCTATAACAGCATTAGTCTTATTCCTTGTTCAACAAGGAAACTGTGAACGCTTCAGGAACTATTACCTAGGACACTTAGCAACCACTTACCTACAATATTTAGAGAATTGTTTATTTATTAGCTTAAAGACACTTGATCTATGAAGCTTAGAGAAACCTTACCTACTAGGCTTAGACAAACCTTACCTATGAGCCTTAGGGACCCCTCAAGCATGCATTAATATCAGAAACCTAGAGTAATCCTTTAATTATATTTGAAAAGGAGTGGGGCATAAATCTACACCATTGGGTAATAGTCTCGAGCCAATAACAGTTCGAAGGACCATGCTAACTAACTAACAATCAACAGAGTAGCTAAGCTAAAGCAATGCTAACCTCTGGCATAAGCTCTCGCGGCAACTCAATTTGACTTATAGGAAGCAAGCAATATCAAAGTGGGTGATTACAGATACGTATGTAAGGGTGAGACAAAACTTAGAGTGGGTTGAAAGTGGGAAGAGTAAAAGGAAGTTTGGTGATCTTTACCAGAGGCGCAAGGCCTCTGATAAGTCTAATGTGGGAATGGGTGATTGACGACTATGAAGGTGATGAAACAAACAAGTAATAGGTTAAATAAAATAAGGTTAAATAAAACTCACAGGTAAGCGTCCAGCTCCACACTGGGCGTTGCACTGACAATAATGAACACTATTTCATTCACCCATTGAGTATTTGATTTCATACTATATGCGCATTTGTTAATTAACCCTAAAGTGTTAAAATGACATACCAAAATGGCTTTGGGAATGCAAGCCTCATTGCAACCATACCACCTTTGATAATAATAATGTGAACTATACACACATGTGGCAGTTCGATTTTGACAATTATGAAGGTAGCCTTGTTTGCGTTTTTGTTTTTCATAGTATAAATATGATACCTCAGTAAACATTGATTTAAAGCAGTGTTATAAGGAATTGAATGTAATGAATGTAATTGTCATCTGAACAAAGTTTATTGGCTTAAACAGGTATCACGTTAGCAGCTAGCTTCACTTTTGAGGACAAATCAGTACACTTGGGGGAGGAGTAACCAGATTGGGTGATACTTATGATTCTATGAGCAATAAAACTCCAAGTAACTTCATGAGCAATTCAGTGACCCTAAACTCAGTAGCAGTAAAGTGACCACTAATGCTAAGAACAAGAGTTACCTCATACTCTACTAGCAAGAGTGACCCCTTACCGTATGAGCAATAGGTCAACTCCTTACCCCATGAGCAACAGAGTAACCCCATACCCTATGAACAATTAATCCTGCGGCTCCCATCCTACACTACAACCATTACACCCCCATGCATGGCACCCACGCCTAGGTGGGTGGCACCATTATCTCTAACTACCCATTTACTTACCCCATTACCTACTCATCTTCTTCACCATCTATGTGTACTCCATGAGTCCGCAGCACTATTTGCTGAGTTGTTTGGCATGGGTGGCCAACAGGAACCCCGCCCCCGATCAACATGTGCTAATTGGGGCTAATTAACGGGGCAGGGCAAGCCCCTTTAATCCCGCCGGCACATTTTATCACGGCAAAGCAGCAGAGCTGCCTACCGGAAGTT
>WLWD01002187.1_pt1 | contig 86826 bp, 65 predicted proteins | sample 6712731 | NCBI WGS metagenome assembly WLWD01 (sample SAMN12718690, study PRJNA576275) | sponge metagenome | isolation source: marine sponge | host: Mycale hentscheli | place: New Zealand: South Island, Marlborough, Capsize Point | collected 2014-11-01
GTTGTGATTAACTGGATGCAGCACTTGTTAGCAGAGTTGCATAAAACCTGGACCAGCATCATCATCGAGGACAAACAATAGGAAAGTGATAGGTCATCAAGGACTCAAGGACAAAGCTCTTAAATCGAGGACTGTCCTCGACATTCGAGGACAGTTGGCACCTATGTGACAGGGAAAGTACGTGGGAGAATACATCGGAGAGGGCAGGGGTGATATCAAGTACGATGACAAGGACATATATGCTGACCTAGAAGATGAGCATCAGCAGAATTTAGGAGGGGGCAGTGATGAAGCAGGTGATTCACCTGTAAATTGGTGATTCTCGTCCCCCCCTGGTTCTGTTTGATTGCGAGACAACTGGGTTGTGCATCTATGTTGATCACATCACGGACATCGCTGCCACAAAGTGATGAATCCTCCTATCACCCTCAATGATCCTACGTTCTAAGCCTTGTGAGAACTGGCCGAAACCTTTCATCTGCTGGTAATAATGTACAGATATTTAACTAGTAAATTACAACTACATTTACAATGATAATTTGAAATCAATTCTATTAGATCAATGATCTCGATATAACATTTCTAATTCGATAGGTTTCCCCCAGGTTACTGGCATAACAAATAACATGCTAAGGCGTGAGAATCCTCTCTCAGTGGTGCTACCGCTATTCATAGAGACCTCATCATCCTGGTAAAAATAATTATATAAATTTTTAAAAAATGGAAAAAATATTTCTGTCTCTGTCTATTAGTGCTAGTAGCTCACAATGGGTTTGCATTTGACTTCCCTATCCTTTTGGCTGAGGTGGAACAGAAAGCAGAACTGCAGCTGACCCTCTTTCAATCAGCCAATATGCATTTCTGATACCCTTCCTTTGCTTACTACTACTGTAGCTAAAATTAGATAGTTACGTACATGCACTTATATATTAATTTGCTTTATAGCAGGATGGGGAAGTCATTTTACAAGGCTCACCTTTATAGGTTTGGAGAAACTCCACAAAAAAGTCACCGGAGATGAAGTTGCAGTCAAGGCACCTCTAAAATTAAATATAAAGCCTAATAATTATAGTTATTTGTATAAATTGTAGGAGCACAGGGCTCTACCTGATGTATTGGCTATAGAGAGAGTCTTCTAGCACCAAGACATCAGACCACATTTGGCAGCTCTCTCCATTAGGTTTCCCCATGAGCAGACTAAGCTGTGGATACAGCAGAAGAGGATTTTCATGAGAGCAGCATCTCTGATCAAAGCCATTGGAAAGCCTACACTTACCTCTACACAGGCTAAGAAGCTAGACTCTCTGGGCTTCACATTCGACTCTCTGTCACTCCTTCGCCAGCAGTGTGGAGGAACAGAAGCGTTTCAAGCGGCTTTGAAGGAGCGAGGAGTGAGGAACAAGCCGCTTAGAGAGAAGCGGACTAAGGCCATTCACAAGTCCCGCTAAAGTAGTCCCCCCTGCTGCTCTGCTGCGTCCGGGCTGGCTCCAGCAGTGTCGATATCTGCTTCAGCTTTTTTTTTCACGCCCGGCTCTCTCAGATCAGAGGAGAATAAACAAAAGATTTCACCTCCTCCGTATACTAGGGCGGGGCTAAAATTGGGGCGGGGTGCATGGAATTAATGTTAGCGTAGTTTTAATTTCTGTTCTGTAAACTACTTTGGACTTTATCTTAGGAATAGGGAATGGAAATGACTTCAAATTTGGAACAAAGCTCAACCAGAGTCTAGTCAGCAAAATGTTCGATACAATTTAAAAAAAAAAAAATTTTTTCACAAAAAAAAAAGATCTAATAGAGCGTGCAAAAGTCAATAAGTTAAAAGCAATATTGAATAAAGAAAAAATGGATCGAAGCTATTGTAGGCATCGGGTCGGAGAAGTAGTAGGCGAAGTATGGCCGCTCTAGGTACAGTACTGGCGAAGGAGTTTCAGCTTTTGTATGAGAAGGTAGAAGGGTCATATCTCTTGAAGCGGCCACGTGCTACTTCTGAATTCAGGTATGTAGACTTCTACGGTAGTAGTAAATAAGGTCCACCTGCAGAAAACGGTCTAAATACAACAGAAAAATAAAAATTCTTCCCTTGCAACCAGACTCAATTAACCGCGTGGGAGGTGCGTGGGAAGTGTGTGAGCACCCTTAAGGCTATTCAGCGAAATTCAGGGGCGACCGTCGCAGTTACGAAGTCGATTTTTTCCCCGCGGTAGTCTAGGGGCTTCCCCACAACATTACAACGCCGTATTTTTTATATTAGTATTTGTTTTCCATTTTTTAAAATATTTTTATATTATTATTTTTTGTATCCTATTTAAAAGAAAAAACTCGTTGTAATGTTTTTTTAGATGTGGCGTGTACCCCGTGTACAAAATATGAGTTAATTCTGGCCATCAAGTACTTCTGAATTTCGATTTTTAGGTACGAAACCATAGATAGAAAACGCGAAGGCGGGATTGGAAACGAAAGATTCGTGGCCTTAGCTGTGACCCCATCCGCGTTACCCTGATAATAGTGTACGCATAAATTTAACCCCTAATGGCCCGCGCGTTCCTTCTGGTGGAAAGAAGCCTTACCGATGGGTGAGTTTTGGTTAGACTGAACTGTATTGTAGCCAACCACTTGTGTTTTAAATGTTTTAGCTACAGCTGAATGTGGTAAAGAGCCTGACTGTGGTGAAGATTCTCAATGTCTTCTAGTTAATTACCTGCAGAAGTTGCTGGATGATGATGGATTTCAAGTAAAATCTGATAGAGCCTCAACATCTCTAGAATCTGCAACCAAGTTTCTCCTGTGGTGCAAGCTGAGTAGTAATCACAGTGAGGTTGTGAGAGTTTCTGACTGGCTTGTATCCTCACTCAAAGGGTGCATGTTGCCCGTCGGTGCTTCTTTGCACTACAGGCTGAACAAATGTGGGAGAAATTTCATGCCTTGCGCATAAGCACTGAATTTAGGGGAAAGTGGGATGAAATATTTTGCAAAGCAACAGACAAGAGAGCTCCAGCAACTGTATTTCAATACATCACAACAAGGTGGTTTAGAGAGTTGATCAAAGAAAACTTTGAAGTGAAAGAAGAGAATAAGACGTTTTGCCCCACCAAATTGACGTCACATGAAGAAAATGCTCTGAGGTATGTAGCTGGATATGTATGTCGGAAGGTGCACAGTAAACTAGAGAAATCATCACATGATAGCAAGGAGGATATGACCCTTTTGATGATTGAATTCTATGGCAATGACTTACAAGAAGAAGATAGTGAAGAATGGACAAACCAAATTGATCGCGGAGGCTTGTGGCATATCAACAACAATGTTTACTTGGTGTTCACTATCATAGAACAAATAATTAGAAATTACCTACAAGTTGAGAGCATTGGAGAATTGGGTGGAAATACAAGGAGTACTATATTGGATTCCATTCTGACAAATGATGACCTGTTAACTCTATGGTTGACTGCACACTATGGAGAAGAAGTGCCTACAGAAGTGTTGAAAAAAATTAGTGAACTATACTTGATCGTAGGAGGTTTTTCATTTGCCAGCTCTTGCCTTGAGCTTTATAAACAAAGATACAAGTCACAGCTACAGAAATCGAAAGGATTAACCCTTTCGTTCCTAAATTGTTTGGACGCGCGCAGAAAAATATAATCTTCTACCGCGGAATAGAGCATTACCGTTTTATTTTTTTAACTCGATGCTGGCTGGGAAAACACCATAGCAACCATATATCACTAAATAGACCAAGAGTTTGAGATTCCCCTCATTTTTTGATTGAGAAAATTGAATAATATTTAGGCCCTCTACTAATACTTTAAAAAAAAAATTTTTCCCAAAAAATTCCACTTTTCCCATCAATAATAAAAAAATTAAAAAAATAGCAATAATATAGTTTGATGTATTTTATACCAATATTATGTTAGTTCAACATTAAAATATGTTGTTTGTTGTGTTTGGTGCTGATTGTGATCATGTAGGAGACATCTATGAGTGTCCACAGGGAATGTATGCCATCGGACGTCGAGTTCCACTACAAAACAATTTCATACACAAAAACACAAACAACAAAGATATTTGTAATACAAACAACAAATTATTCATGATCCTATATAATTGCAACTTTATGATGTATTATATGCGGTTTCATATAGGATTTTTGTTTGGGGGGGTGGGGCTCCGAGTGTACTTTGCCACACCCATTTTTTGGAAGCTACACTACTTTGATGCACATCTTTGCATAAGAGTCTATACTTCACACTGATGATCAGTGTTCGGTCCTATGCACATAATGGCTCAGTTATTATAGGAACATAATGGGATACAATATCAGACTAAAAATAAATGCTTCCAAAATGTTCATTTCTATTCAACTCCCAAAATTCTAGGGGGGAACCCAGGGCTAGCCTCCCACTGTATGAACCCTGGTATGTATACTCCACACTGTACATGAGAGAAACAATCGTTGTATTGAGAAAGTGTAATTTGAAAATGAAAAGCAGTACAAGCACACACGTGGAATTCAACTTACCCGGCATGGATGGTGTCACAGACTGAACGATCCCTCCCATAGGATCCGGAACCTCCATACAATACCAAAAAAACACAAGACAACAATGATATTTGTAACATAACAGCTGGCCTCGCTGAATTGCCCCCCCTCCCCCGTCATTACTTTTCACTGACATTCTTGTACCATAACCCCACCCCCCTAGCTGGACACCCAAATATCAGTAATTTGAAATGAAGTTCAACTTACCCGGCATGGATGATGTCACAGACCGAAAAAGACCACCGAGTTCATTCTCTCTCAGGTTGGATCCGGAAGCGCCACATACTGTTTGTTCATGGTTGCTCTCTCTCTCTTTCCACAAATGCACGCACACACATACACACACACACACACACACAAGAAAAAAGAAGCTACAGGTGAATACAGATCATAAAAATAAATGTATAATTTATTATACATAAATTGACTGGTGTACACACACACATGAAATTCAACTTACATGGGCATAGTAGCCCCGATCCTTAAGGTTTTCTTTTTGTTTTGTCTTTTTTGACAGTTTTTACTACAGATAATGAGTGCTAGAAAATTTATTAAAACTGCTATGGCTCAGACAAGTAAGTTCCATTACAAGGCAAATTAAATAAATTAATAAAACAATAAATAGCTTTACAAATGATTAGTTTGGTAGTATAATTTTATTAAAAATCTTCTACTGTGCAGAATATTGTCTAGTGTACTGGTCAGAGGAAGACTCATTCACAGTATAGCCTAGAAGTCAACTAATTACTGGAGACAAGAAGGGTGATAAATGCAGCATAAAAATCAGACGCCACATACATGAGGGAGAGATTTTAGGAGTTGGTAAATATTTCATAATTTATAGATGAATAAATTAATTTTTGATAACAATTTTTTTTAAATAATGGACACAACCCCTCCAGTGCAATTCCGCATCCACTGTAATATGAGGCCATGATAATAAAATTGTTTCTCAGGTTTTTATAAACCTGTAGTTTCTAAGGCTGGTCTACATTGTACACATCCAATTCCAACATCTTTGTCGTGCGGACAGCTCCAGGCCAATACAATTTATAATTCACAATTTATAATTCTTGGCTGTTAGATACATGCATTGAATTATGAACCATAGCACCTTTAAAATTTCTAAGTGGCCTCCTAGTTACCACACATATACAGTGTACTATAAGTGTGTCAGGTCATATATATAATTTTTAAATACCACGTTTATTCAGGCACAGAATCGGAGATGAATAGCTTAGCTGATGACGCTGAGCTAAATTCACCAGGCGAGATTCTCCACACAGACACTAGTCCAAATGTTGTTTCGGTAAATTTAATTTTAAAAACAACAGGAGTTACTGAATTATTAATATTAACATTCTTAGGTTGCGAAAAAAAGGCCGAGAGGGAGTGATACACCATTAACTATTGGTACAGACATCTTTGTTGGCAAAATACTGGATTATAATTTTAATGACAATATTATACAGGTTCGGAAAGTACTGCTGTTGCAGCCTTATCGACTGAAATACAGGTAATTCACTATGCGAAATTGTAGAAATACCTGGTGTCATCAAATGTAACAACTATGGTTGATCTTACAATATCCTAGTTGCACATGACCAGTAGTATAGCAGGCATGAGAAGTTACTCACTGCAATAACTAGGCAATTAGTGCTGTAGTGTATATGTGTTGAGTGCCTGTGCCCATATTAGGAAATGTAACTAAGTGGATGTGGTTTTAGTGGCAGAGTAAAGTGAGTTCAGTCAACATGTAACTACATACTAACACAGATATGTACATCACATGTGTGGATGATGTGCTGAGTTGAAGTGTGGTTCAATAGCCATCTGCCTATTATCATTATCTGTTATCTGCTCCATCACAAGTCACATATTCTGCTCTCTTCTCTAAACTGTAAATCAGGGGTTATGTGCTGTACAGATATCTCAGTTGTTAGCATACCAGTATTAATACTGTTATAAGTGAACACAACACAAAGGTTAAAAATATATATCTCATGTGCTGCTGGGCTGAACCCACATATTATCTTCCAAGTTTCTGTCTCCTGAGCTTTCATCCAGCTCAATAATTTGCACTCTATGTGGTATTCCTCTATCCCTAAAATCCAGCCCAACCGGGGGAAGTCTAATTATTCTCGGCTGCTTGATGCCTGAAAGTGATCCAAACTCTTAGAAAAATTAACGAATAATGTAAACCTTACAAGCATATATGCACCATATGTTCTTGTTAGCTTATGACAACTGTTAAAACTTCTTTGACTAAAACAAAGACCATGGAAAGTCTGGCAACAGTTGCGAGAGTGGTGATTCAGCCCCACCTTCTGGTCTAATCTATCCCCACCACAAGTTTAACCTATCCACCACTATTACTGCATGCAGCACACCTGAGCATTCTTGCATCATGTTCCTCATGAGTTCTTTTGTTTAGGATACTCCTAAGAGAGCAAAAAAGAAAGGAGCCAACCAGACCTGCAAGAGAGTGAAGGAAATAAAAAAGACTAAACCATGTGGTATGTCGATATAATAATTACTAGTATGGCTGTTTAAAATTCAGGTGTCATTGAAGCTGTGACACAACATCAAATTAAAGTGCCCCCCATGCGGAGTTTGCCTTGCTCATCAAACACTGGTAAATTAAGCTACAATTAAACAAAGAAAAACACGTACTTCATTATTCTTATTTTCACAGAAGTACAAGAGTTTGCAGCCTTTGACACCGTGACTGTGCTCTCAGAAATTGGTAAAATATTGAATTTAATAATTATCTGCTAATGAGATAATTCATTGCAGATGATAGAAGTATTCGAGACACCATCTCTCCATTAAGTGCAGATAGTGAGTCTTATATAGATGTAATAGCAAAAAACGAACTGCATGATTTTTAACTACATTAGACATCAGACTAGATGCAGGCAGTGAAGTCAGTGAAACCGGTATGTAACTATACATTTATAAACCCTTGCTAAACTAGATTATTTTTTAATAGATCCGCTCACACTTGAACTGGAAGTCTGTGAGCTAAGAAGCATAGCTGACAAAATTAGAAGTCTTCAATCTACACTAAGTACTATTCAAGCTGAGGTTAATTACACAAAAAATGCTGTTTCTTTTTTACAAACTCAATTATCTCATGTGCCCCACAATTCCAATCTCAATGCTTCATCCACCTATGCATCTTCCATTCTTTATCAATCTTCTGCAAGCACTACCACACTTTCGTTGTCTCATGCAGCATCCACATCTGACACCTCAGTCATTATCACCCCCTCATCCCCAGTTGCTCATGTAGCAGATCATTTAAATTTTCCTTCTCCATCATCTCCATCCCCTGCACCCTTGAGCCCTCCTACTACTTCATCAATTGTTACATCACCATTATCCACACCTGCTACTTCATCACCATCATCCACACCTGCTTCCTCCTTACCAGCCACAGTTCAAACTTCTCCTTCACCTCTCTCTACTCCTACTGATTCCTGGATGCCCTCTACTGCCACACCTTGGAGACCTCCAACAATAGACCAACGCCAGCTGCTGTCAGTCGAGTCGGTACTAAAGAAAAACCCTTACTTAATTAAAATAAGTAAAATAGGTCGACTGGCATTCAAGTTAGCTCAGAACTCAATATTCGGGGAGGACATATTGAGGCGTTGCACTCCACTGGGAAAGGGAGACTTTCCTGCACTACCCAGAGATGGAATGGCCTTCTTTTCCCAAAACTTTAGAAATTGTTGGAGGTCTCTGGTGTTGATATAAATGTAAAAAAATTCTTTGTTTTGTATAGCGGCTGTAAACCATCTGGAATAATAAAGCATAAATGATATCAATATCTTAATATTAGAATTTTTGTAGTTTTTTTTTCTGTTCTATTACTTTTTTCTTTTAAAATGCTGTAATTTCCTTCTTACTTAGTTGTTGTTTTGTCATTGCAACTACAGTGAATTTTTAACATTGCTAGCTAAATTATATATCCTAGGATTGGAATGGAGCTATACAAATATTAAGGTACTTACTTCACCAACCAGTAGTCAACTCCAAGGGAGCTAAACCCAGGTCTCTCTCTCTGGAGATATCCAAGTAAGGGGGGAAAAAGATGAAGCAAGTTACAAAATACAAAGGGGGTAACAGGAGTGTTCTGCACCTTCTTATTCTCTGAGCATCCAAAAATGTACCGCGTCTTGTAGTAGCATATTAAAATGATGAACGATCGGTGCAGAGAAAAAAGCAGAGGCTAGCTCGCGATAAATCCGCGGGCGGGAGAAGTAAACGAAAATTAGAAAATTTGAAATTGTTAAAAAAACCACAAACCAAATAAAATATATATTATAGCTAAACAGCTTTCTCTATCTCAATATAGCTAAATAAGTCCTTTCCACAACAGAAGCTTGCTAGTTTTCAAGAGAAAAACAAGAGAAAGACAAGCTTACCTAGATTATCTTCTTGACTCCCATTGTCAGTATCAGAGTTGACGGGGTATGGTCCACCAAACAGGGCCTCCTATAGCAGTAGATGTCGTCTCCCTCCTCTCTGCTTGATCCTGAATCGCTAGAGTCAGCATCAAGCAAGTCTAAAACTTGCACCGCATTGTAACTTGTAGACGCCATCTTTCCAAAATGCTTTGAAAAAAAATTCAAATTTGCATAGTTGAACTGGCTATTTTATAAAAATAGGAGAAGACTGTAAGTCAAACCGCAAAGTCTTGGTCGGTAAAGAAGCGGTTGTTTCAATGTGTTATGGAAGGCTACCGGGCTCAAGCAATTTTTCGCTGCTTCTACAAAGCTCTGGAGATGACTGGATCCATAAATGAAGCTGCTGTGAAGAAGGTAACCTTTTTAAAATTCGACGGAGAACTGATGTTGTTGTTTTTTGCCGAGGAAGAAATAAACGCAACTGCTGTGAGGTACTGTCGAAGCAGTCCTGGCTGAAAGCTATTTTAGATGCTTCTCCAATGCATTGGGCACCTGTGTATGCAATCTGAAGGTTCTAGCTATAAAGTAACTATTTAAAAAAATTCGGAGAAGCCAACCGGTCTTCACCCGCTTTAAAGCGGGATCCGGAACGAAAGGGTTAATACTGTATCATTTCATGTTCAGTATTGTCATGTTCATCCCACAAAGGAATTTGTTAGTCGGCAATCCTTATACTTTCCCTTCAGATCAGCAGTTTTGCACAATACAAAACAACAACTACGAATCAATCTTGATGGTGATAATGAGCAAAAAAGTTCAGAATTGGCCACAAAAGCAAGGAATATCAAAGCTGTAGCAAATACCAATGCTATGAAGGAATTCATAGCCACTAGTGCTCTATTACCACTAGACAACACTGCTGATGTAACCTTGAATAATCCATTTACTCACAAACTAGCATCACCTGCTGAACAACATGATCTCTTGAATTTCACTCATATAGGAGAGTGTGATTTCAAAACCTATGTATACAACACACGTACATTGGAAATTATAGTACCAAACCAACTGCGACAACACCGACTGAAAACGTTTGCTACAATTAAACCAATCAAACAATTGGTAAGCAATTTACAGAAAGAAAAAATTAATCTCCAAATGCTTAAAAAGTAGACTTTTATGGTCCAGAACAACAATATCTGGAGTTACCTCGGGCCATAGCAACTGAAAATGGAATTCCAAACAAAGGAGAAAAAAGTAACACTACTTCATTTTACACCAAACGGTACAGTGATAAAGCAGTTCTCACAAAGTTTCCTCCAGGATGGTTTCCTGATATTGTAATACAGTGGAACCTCTCTACAAAGGGACTCTGAAGAACAACTTGACTCTTAACAACAGCCAGCGTAAATGGAACACAGTGATCTACTACAATAAAAAATAAACTCTGAAAGCAGCCAAACTCTCTACAAGGGTCAAAGACTTGACCCCAAGCATGGCCTTTGTAGAGAGGTCCACTGTAATTGAAGGCATGTTTATGATAAACACAACACCTTTAAGAATTCACACAAAGATGATAGAGTACACCAAACACCTTTTAGTGAGATATTGTGGATGTTATATGTGACCGGTTTTGGGAAAATCGGCCTAAACGCGGCATCTAAGGTTTTCTAATTTATTCTACCAGTAGGCTGCACGAGGCCTTGGAATGCCGTCCTCCTAATTTGGAAGCTGTAGCACAAGCCGTCTGCGCCCTACAACACTTCAGTATTTTTGCTAAACTTATTATTGCTGATTTCGAAAAAAACGCCGGGTAAAGGCATTGCTAAGGTCAGGGGGCGTGCCTTGTGTCCGTACACTATTACTGCGTGTCTCCGGGACACTATGGAATAAACCGGCTACAGGCGGATTGAAAGAAGTCTAAAAGGCTTAATGCAGTGCTCCTTAAGAAACTATGATGGCGAGAACAGCGTGAGTACGTGAATTATGTAGAATAGTAAGTGAATTAGTTAGTTACAGTTTTTTCCCCGCTGTTAGTGAAAAGCCCGCCAATAATTTCTTAGCAACTCTCCGTACACGAGTCCAACCGGCTAGTATATCTAGCCTCCCAGTGTGAGTTCTAGAGCACGCCAGAGCTTACAACTGCGTCATAAGCTAGAGCTAACTGGTGTCTATCCATTTCTGCCATAAATTTTTTTTCGAAAAAAAAATCGACCCATAAGGCTTTACCCGGGGATACTGAAAAAAATTGTTTGCCGCGTTTAGGCCGATTTTCCCAAAACCAGTCACATATTAATATGGGCATTTCTGAAATCCACATTATCTTTGATGATGCCGGAAGATTTGGTCTAAACCCTAAGTTAATAGAACAAGCGAGAAGAGATACAAGAGTGTCCTCTGTGAATCATGAACATGTAACATTTAGTGCAATCTCATGGAATCAAAGTTTCCACTCTTTAAGCTGGAAGCACTGTAGTGTCAACATTTGTGAGACCAATGTGGTACACATCAGTATCTGGTGAATAAATGAGTTTTTTTGTGCCTGGAGACCGGTCTGCATGTAGCCATACACGTGTGTCACCCTCTTCAGCAGCACATTTATAACCTGGTGCTGGATATTCTATTCCATTAGTGGTTGTGAACCATACTGTATCCTGATCCTCATCTTCTCCAGTACCAGCTGTAAGTAGCTTTTGATCACCTCACAACATCTCTCTTGCCACCTGAAGTAAACTCTGACCCATGTATACAATTAATTTTCTCTTACACTGTCTGCACTCCAGTATTTCCCTTAGGCATACCATTTTCCATCTGATTTAAAAGATTCCTGATATCTTTAAACAGTTATTTAACCGTGGGAAGGTGAGAAAACGCGCCTCTCTCGTAGACTACAATACATTTTTCGCCATTTTCTTTGACGTCGGAAATTATGCGGTAATTCGTCACACGGCGTAAGACTGGGTCCAACTTCGCGCTTGCGCGACCTGAAGGGAATTACCCTAGCATAATCGGACTTTCCATTTTCACTTGGCGGGCTAACTCGATTATAGTATGGCTTCCAAAGCAGCGTTACCTACGGTTAGTCGCGCAAGCAAGCGACGACGAAATCAGGTGGAAGTTCTGGAGATATCCTCTAACATTCCTGTAGAGTCTAAGAGAGCCTCCTCTTCTACAGCAGCTAAAAAAATGAAAGACTGCATGAAACCAAAGGCTCCCAGAGGAAGACATGTATCTCTTTCGCCTCCACTTTCTAGCTCTTTAAGTGCATCCTCACATTCTCCATCTATTTCACCAACTATATCCACCTCACACTCTCTATCTTCCTCTCATTCTATATCCTCCTCCATGTCTTCTCATTCTTCTTTATCCTCCCCCCCCCGTCTTCCTCTCATTCTTTATCCTCCTCCCCATCTTCCTCTTATTCTTTATCCTCCTCACACTCACTATCCTCCTCCCCCTCCTCCTCATATAATTTTAGACCCAAACAGCCTTGCCCGTCCCCCTCACCCAGAAATAACTATTTGAAGCTATTAGTGAAAGAGAGTCCACACGTGATTTCACAAGGATTGCACAGTTTACAATCTTTTGTGGAAAGAAACACAACTTTGGCTATACAGAAAGCTATAGCTCTTCAAATAGTTGGTGCTGGTATGACCGCAGAGATGGGCATCACAGAGTCGTGCAAGTTGGCCTCAAAAGCCACTGGATTCTGTTGGAAAGTGATCCATAGGTGGGCAGCGGATATCTATGTTGACTTCTTTTCCCTGATATCTTCTATTGATGAAGCAACAGATGAGCGGATACAGCATGAGTTGGAGTCAGGAAGAGGAAAACATCCAAAGTGGGCATCTTTGACCTTTGATGAAAATTTCATGGCTGAAGTTCGGAAGTTTGTGTGTGACACAGCAAACATGAGGGGACGTCCTAATCTCACTTTGAATGATATTGTAGGCTGGCTCAAAGATCACCACCAAGTAGATGTGTGCAAGTCAACTGTCTCTATTTGGCTGCATGAACTTGGGTTCTCATATCAGCACCATTCCAAGGGCATATACTTTGATGGGCACGAACGGTCGGATGTTGTTGCTGACAGGAAGCTCTATCTTAACAGGCTGAAATCTCTGGAAAGTAGGATGTGGACATATAACTCTCCGACTCCTGACCCAGCCATTAGACCAGTAATCAGAGTCTTCCATGATGAATCCACTTTTTATGCCAATGCGGATCAGTCATCTCACTGGACAGATGGAACCAAGCAAGTGCTCAAACAGAAGTCCCTTGGGCAGGCTATCATGGTCTCTGATTTCGTGGAAGAAGTTGGTGGCATGCTGGAGAGTAACAATGAGAGGTGTACCATTTTTCTGGAACACAAGACAGATGGCTACTTCACTAATGATCACTTGATTTCACAGGTCTGAAAAAAATGCTGAAATTAAGATAATAGTATTAATAGTTATAATGATAATAATAATAATAATAATAATAGTAATAGTAATAGTAATAATAATAATAATGGTAATAATAATAGAAATAATAAGAGTAATAGTAATAATAATAATAATAATAGTATTAATCATAATGAATAGTATTTATATTTAAGGTACTTACAGATAAGTATGGAATGGTATCTATTCTGCAGACTCACAAGGCAATTTCCTTGTTTGAGAGTAAGTATCCCTCCTGCCAAGGTCTTTTTGTGTTTGACAACGCACCATCTCATACAAAGAGACCTGAAAATGCTCTCAACGCTGACCGAATGAATGTGCGGGATGGAGGGAAGCAGCCATTCATGCAGGACACAATGTGGAGTGGACAGGTGCAGAAGATGGTGACTGAAGATGGACTGCAGAAGGGGATGAAGACCGTGTTGGATGAGAGAGGGATTGACATCAAGGGCATGAATGCTTCCAAAATGAAGGAAGAACTTCTGAAGTTTAAGGCAAGTAAAACACACATGAATACAAAAATTGCAATTCATAATTTTACTTGAAAGCATGTGATTTCAATAGCTCAATTAGAAAATGTAATTAATAATTTTAAAATGTGCATTATTGTTTTTAAAATGCTCTTACCTTTGTTTTTATTTTGGCAGGATTTCCAAGATCGCACCACCATCCTTGAAAAGGAAGTTCACAGTCGAGGGCATTTATGTGTCTTTCTCCCCAAGTTCCATTGTGAGCTGAACCCTATCGAGCATGTGTGGTGTCAGTGCAAGAAGCATACCAGAAGTTATGCCAACAGGACCATCACCAGGCTAAGGAAGATTGTACCCGAGTCATTCTCCCTTGTAACCTGTGAGAGTATTGGACGTTTCTTTGCGAAGTGTAGAGATTACGAACAAGCCTATGACGAAGGTCATACCTGTGACAGCGTGGATGAAGTGATTAAAAATTACAAATCACACAGGAGAGTGAAAGGAGTAACGTAGGGCATGCAGCACAATAGTATTCTTTTATTTAAATTTCTTTCAACCGGCTCTTTTCAGAGCCACCACCAACCAAAAGATTTCACTTTTCGAGTTGTTAGCTAGGGTACTAACCTCTGTTGCATATGATCATCAGCATGTGATTAGTGGGAGACTGGTAATCTTCTACAACTTGAGGTTGTGATGGTAAATGTACTTGGTAGCTCACGTATGGAGAGGACTGGCTCTATGTTGCACTCGTTATGTCAGGTAGTCTAGCTGTATTAGTTATGTTGCCGTACACACTTTTTTCTTTCGTCGTAGTACTCGCATGTGCCTTTTGTTTCGTTTACGTATCAGCATGTGACGTTTTTGTCGATGTATTGTTTGAGTTTTGTGTCTGGTGTCTGGTGATTGTTGCTGTTGTAATGGTGTAGTTATTTTTAAATCAGCTAAGTTACAGTCTGTAAATCTTGATGGTTGTGTCTCAGTACCGTCAACTGTATATTGTAAGTCACGTGGGATTTCATTTTGCTCACAGTCGTCTATGTATTTATCTAATGGTGGTGTCATATTAAAATCTTCTGTTTGGGAATTGTCTGGCGTTGAAGTTATAGGCATTGTTCTGTCAGAGTCATGTTCAGCTTCGTCAAATGTACTATGATGAGAGTCACTGTCGAAGTCTGAAATTGTGTAGGGGCAAGCTTGTTGAAAGGGGCTAGAGTATTGGGAGTTATTATTGTCACTGTTAGTATGTTCACTGTTAATGTCTGTGTGACTGTGGTCTTCGTTACAGTACGTATCAACAAGTTCTCTGTTTTCTTCTATGTCTTTGGTGCTTGAGTTGACGTCAGCGTGATTGTCTGGTAATGTTGCACAACTGTATGTCAAGTTAGTACAACACAGAGCACTCATTACCTCTCCTACCCTACTCTGGTAGCCACAGATAGTCACCCTGATTGAGCACACTCTATTTCCATAGGATCCAGAGTAGCCCAATCGGGTGAAGGGTGCGGAGATAACTTGCCTGTCAAAAAAAAAATGTTTGGACATGATTGAATTTGTACGCTATAGTGTTGTTGTACAATAGGTATAAAAACCTTGAGTGGAAGGCATTTTGTAGCTGTGTCACAACAGAATGCAGCACATTTACTTACCCGTTTGCCTGGAATCCAGCCCTGAGGAGAGGAGCCAACATTTGTGCCGCTTCCCGAGCTAGATGACCAAGCATTCGCGTTGCAGTCACCATCAGAGCAACGCAGTTGGGGTCGTAGAGATTCCCCGCCTCTAAAATGCATGTGAAGGCCAACCCCACGAGACTAGCACAATCATAGAAAAGAATCCCTCTCGCCTGAGAAAAAAAAGTTGCCAACTCGATAGAAGCCATATTTAGCCTGGCGGTAAAGTGGCGCCAAACAGGACCGCGAGTTACCCCACGGGCTGACCGTTTTGTGCATGCGCATTGTTTGACGTCACGTTTACGTATACAGCACTCCTAAAATATTGGTAAACGTCACAAATTGACGACCCGTAACATACAAAAGTAAATTTTTGACAAAAAAGCTGCTAATTGGCTCAAAATTTGAGATCAAATTATGAAAATTTTATATAATAATATTGACATATATGACTATGTCATGCCAAAATTTTAGACCTTCATATCAATATTTACTCTTTTTCTGGCTTAAACACATTTTTTTATAAATTGGCAAATTTTCACTAAATAGATGCTTATTAATACAATAAAATTGGTGCACTGAAACTTTAGCCAATATATCACCAGTTTGCAAACTTAGAAAGATTCATATTAATATTTGCTTATGTACTGGCTTAAAGTACCTCTCACCACAATAATAACCACTTAACCACAAAATTATTTTGTGGGAAGGTTGATGTGATATTCATGTATAAGTCTTCCAAGTTTAAAGTATTTATTTTATATACTTTATAAATTATAGTGGACTAAGTAGCACTGACCAAATCTCCCAAGTTTACACTCTTTAAGCTGGAAGCACTGTACCTCTAATGATATCATAGTTCAGCTAAGTACCAACTTTTACAAATTTTGTACATAAGCACTGGCTGTGACTTCACATCATTTTTTGTGGGAATTGGTAAGACACCTATGCATTCTTGAAATCATTTTTTCGAAATACTGAATTTATTACTGGTCTATCACCTACTTGTGGATCCCTCTGTGATACTACTCCTGACAGTAATGGCTTTTTAGCTTTTATTCGCTTAATAGGTGTAGCTTATTTTGAGAAGAACAGAAGGGCATTTGAGAATGATAATCCCAGAGGTTTTTTCAATTCATTTTCTAGCCCATGTGTTAAAGAACAACACAGTACCTGGTACAACAAGATTAGAGCCAAGATCTGGCCAAGGATAGCATTTAAAGACAAATTACCCCCTTCACTCGATGCATTACATCTACATTGGCTCCGTACTCTGTGGGTGGCTGACTATTGGGGTCAGGCAAGTAGAACCAACATTAACCTGTTGCCTCTTGACAGTTTGGGTGGATAGTAAACGGAAATGAAATAAGTGTTGAATGGGACTCACCTGAAAACATCACACAAGTGAAGAACAGAGTCTCATTCCTCACACATGGTTGCAGCTGTAAGACAGGATGTACTACTTTGAGATGCAAGTGTGTCAAATCTGGTCATCAGTGCGGTCCAGGCTGTGGATGCTGCAAGTGCCAGAATCAGTCTAGAGGAGAAGGTACGATTCACTACATGTCAATTTAATTACATGGTTTACATGCACATGACATTTTCAGGGTTGAATGTAGACACTTCTGACAGTGAGTCAGAAAATGAACATAGTAAGTTGGATATACATACATAATATACTTTGCATTTATGCTTATGTGCTTTATTCCAGACTCAATCCCAGAAGATACAGTCGTGGAATGAGACCCCTGTTTTTTTGTTGAGGACTTTTATTTGTGATTTAATTACTTTTTTATTTTTATTCATTGTCTTTATATTAACACCCTTTGAGTTATAAATGTGCAGGTGTTTATCTGTTCATCATAATGTGATGTACTTTTCAACAGCTTGTAACCAATAGGCATATTAGCAGTAGTTCCAATAGAATCAGGAAGTCCAACAGGAAACACAAACAACTCGGACATTGCAATCTGCAAGCAACTACTCCCTTTTAAACCATATCATCACTAAACATACTATAATTGGCGAGCGAGCGTAGCGAGCGAGACACTTACAGGGGTAACACAATCGAAAATCGGGGATGTTTGTTTATTTATTTATTTATTTATTTATATATATGGACGTACGTATGTCATCGCGTTTTTGTGTTAGTTATGTGGTCGACCCCGTTCCAAATTGCACTAAACAGAATCCTCTGGTTTATCGATCAGTACCCGTATCACCCTAGAAATTGAATTGTTTACCGTTTGAATTCTTTTGCGGGTGCAGTTTTTCTATTAGAGTTAGTGGCGGTGGTAAGTCAATGCGCTCTTTGTCATGGTTATAAGCCGTGCGCAACAGTATTTACTTGAAAATACATTGTCCACTAGACTACTGCGAAGGTAAGTCTGTGTAGGTGCATGTCAAGTTGTGTCAAAGCATTGTGTGTTACAACCACTACTAAGAATATCACAAAGAAAACTTTTAAATAACGTGTATTGTTTTGTTGTTGTTTTTTTCCTTCAATTCAAGCAGTTGCAGAGTGTTGTTACTATGGCACTGAAATCCCTTTACCCTGTATGCTAAATTTAAAAACTGGACCTTATTTTCAGTAGCTTCAGTGTTAGAAGTCAAAATCATAAATAGTATAGTCTTTAGGCTCGCTCGCCATTTGTGCTCAAGCACATCACTAGTATAGGTATGTATGCGTACGTCAAAAAACTTCGCCCGCGCTTCTAATTACGTAAGTTAGGTAAAGCGTTCACAGTTCCAGTATTTTTCAATTAACGAGCACGGAGAATCCTGCTGCACTGCCTTACGCAACTTTGTTTCAACCAAAAAGTTTATAGCTACTCTCTTCTTGAAACAATTGTGAAGTCTTTGTCAAGCTGCGGTTCTTTGCCACTGCTTTCGAAGTTTATTCTGGTAATTCTGTTATTGTTAACTCTTCATGCCTAATCTTTGCTATTATATAGCGATTTCCTTCACAAATCACTTTACCTATACTCATATATTTACTCGCTCGCCATGCATTTGCGCTATTCGAGCGCACCACTAGTAGCTATCTCTGAAATTAACATTGTAACTGCAAACGTACGTACCGTTAGTTATGATTAGTTATAATAAAATACCAGTAAAAGTTTCTATCTTTCTGGCGTACAACAAAAAAATAGCGATATATACTTTTTAAAGTGTCTTATAAATTCTCTACACACAAGAAAACACAACTTACTAGTGACAGAGCAGAGCTGCGTCCCAGTCAAACTCCATTTCCTTTGTCTTTGCACTATTACGACCCGAACCATGAATTACGTCATCGGTTTTTCGCAAAAGGAAACCGGGAATTACCCGAGTTGGCTACAAGAGGAAGACTGTGTACTGTGTGAAAACATTCCATTTTCTAACGGGTGTGCGTACGAAGATTGAAATAATTCGATAAGTCTAAACTAGGTTCAGTAGTTGCAGCTACAGGTGGACCCAGGTATAATGACATATGAATTCTTTTAGCTGTCTTGTTTAGTTAGCAGGGCTAAATTGGTTGTGATCCTAGCTGAAGCACACCGCCATTAACTTCTACACTAATGTTTGCCTGGTGATGAAAACCAGCATCATGTTTGCATAATATTTAAATATACTATTTTCTTTTGGCAAGGTCATACTTCATTGAACAGAGGCGAAGCAACAAACCATACTTCTTGTTACATGATTGATTCAAGTAAGTGTTATGATTAGCTTAGTCTCGTGTAGCCAGACCCTTTACCAATCGCTACGCGGGAAAAGGGTCTGGTAAACTGACATAGAGCAGTTTGTTCTTGCTTAGTCAGCAAGTGGTTAACTGTGGTTCAATTAGTGTGGGTGTAAATCGTTAAATATTTTCAGGCGCGTGAATTGTTCAGATCAGTAGGCAGAGTTCGTTCTGTATTGCCATGAAGAAATGATACTTGTGCAAAGCTATGCTGGGAAATGCTGCCGGTTAAACATTAATGGCACTTTGATACTGATTCTTGGCTAGCAAAAACCTAAGGTACCATGGCATATACAATGGCCTGTGCACAAAACAACAACTAAGCGAAACTTCCAACTCCAGATATCTTAAAAAAGCTAGGCCAAGTCACTGCTTAAACTAATGGCATCACCTAAAGGAAGAGTTTTGACACGGCTGTTGGAGAGTTGTGCACAGAAATACTACACGCGCAACAGTTTGAGCAGTCATACTTCACAGGATATTACGTCACCTATTGTTTGCGGTCTCCCCAATTAGCGAGGGGAACTGAACAAACTGCTCAATGTCAGTTTACCAGACCCTTTTCCCGCGCAGCGATTGGTAAAGGGTCTGGCTACGCGAGACTATGATTAGCTGGGGTGATGGAAGTGGAGGGCCCAGGGTGCACTGTCCCCTCCCAGAATTATTGCTTGGGAGTACAGGGACCACACACTCACAGATAGGGCCTGCTGGATTATGCTCAACATTTTTAGAATTATTCTTTTTTTTATTCCAAAAAATTAGTTATTACTCCAAAAGAATAGTTTATTATTCCATAAATTTTCTAATTATTCTCTAATTATTCCCATAAGGTAATAAGTGGACTCCAGTATAGTTATATAAAGTTGGTACATTATGAAGCGAATTAGTAAAATAATCAGTCTCTATTACTGTTATACTGAATTACTCAATATAGAGAATTTGCTATTGCTAGCTAATCTTTCAGTGATAACCTTGAATATCACTGTAAAAATGTTCAGAGAATGGAGAAAACATGCTCTGCTACAGCTGAAATATAGTTTGAGAAACCGTTTAGCATAATTCTCCAGATGACTTGCTGACTCTGAGCCTGAGCTGACTGCGCTCCAAATATTTTAAACTTATTTTTACATTTTTCAAGGTGCAATAACCAAGTGGCCAACACAAACCCAGCTGCTAATCAAGTAATGAAGATCTACCTTATAACCACATTTCTACGTGTTTATGTCCTTTTTGTGTAAGAAAAAGAGAGAAAAAAAAACACTATTGATTTTCTTTATAATAATTATGGTTTATATTATTATGAACTGATTATTCTCATTTTCCCTTTATCATTATTCTCCTAAATACCCTTATTATTCTAGAATTATTCCACTATGCTATTTCATGTCTTTTATTCCATAAAAATGCTAGAATAATCTGGCAGGGCCTACTTATAGATTAGCATTGAAATGCATTGGGTAACTTTTTTTGTAGCTTAGTTAGTGTTGATGCGAGTAGCAAGATTCGATAGCTTCGAATCTAGCTAATACCAAATCCAGTTATTACCTCGAGAAAAATATAGGATTATACAGATAATCAACTTTACAAGGTAAATACAGATACAGATGTAATAATATTGATAGAATTGAAACTGGATGAATTAGCTAGCAAACGGATAAAGAATGAGATAAAACTAAAAGAGTAACTAAGTGATAGAGTTCGACGAAGATTGATAAGTTGCTGCGAGTGAAGTATGAAATGTAGGCATGAAGTGCGAGCATAGAGTGCGCAGTGATTAATTTCAGATGCCATGAAGCTTGAACAGTTAGTATGAAGATATTTTTTTAAGAAATATAAGTGTTTTCATGGGAGTAAATTGGCTTGTGATACATGGTGCCCAGAGGCGGTTCCAGCGCTAATGACGGGTAGGGCCCCAAATATATTTAAGTGAAATTTAATGTAATAATTTGGACATTCATTTATAAATAGAGAACATAAATTAGAATGCATAAACAAAATTGCCTGAATTGATATCCTTGAGCATTCTAATTTTTTTATAAACTTGGTTTGGAGTGCGATGGGGGGGAGGGGGGGGGTGGGGCCTGGCCTCCTCAGCACCTCTCCCCTGGATCCACCCCTGGTGCCCCCCACCTTCCCCTCCCTCTTTGAAGCACCTTCCGTCACTCCTAATTAGTGAATTATTTATGTACTTTATTAGTACTTAACATGTCACCTAATACATTTGTTTCTTAGGATGCAGGACATTGTGAGTCACAACTTCCTGCCTTTGTTACCCCTGGATATTATATTTGCAGGAATTGTTTACACTTCTTTATTAAGTTGACTCAGCAAGAGCTGATTCAGGCTATTTTAGTCAGTTTTCCACCAAGGAAAATGGCTGCACGGGTAGCTGACTATCTGTCCTTACCCTCTTCTTCCTTATTACAGCTAAAATCGCCATTTTCCAGGAGCTCTGTAGCCTCAAAGGTTGTACAACAAGAAGCCATAAGCTCCTGATCAAACGGCCTGAAATATTGGTAAAAGCTTCCATGGAAATGAAGTTTGTTACTATTTTTAACTGACTGATCGAAAAGACCAGGCATCTTTTGATTACTGTATATCGTGCATAGCTTTAATATTGTATTGTTATGATTTGTTGATGTTCAGGCCACACCCTGAATGATGACTGTCTGGTTATGATTGTCTGCCCTCCCTCTGTTTTTGTCACCCCTTTATTATAACGCTTCACACTCATTAACTATCAGACTAAACACTTATTCACACCTGGGCCCTAGCCTGGCCTATAAAAGGGTCAGGTTAGGGCCCTCAGTTCAGTTGCTGTTCCTATTGCTGTTCTACTTGCTACTACTAATGTTGTTCTACTTGCTACTACTTACATATCTTTAATTATAGTGCTTAAACATAATTCCTTTTTGTTTAGTGGGTGACTGTAGTTGAGCACTTAGCTAGGTTGGGTTGACTTCACAGTGCGTTTTCCTGTGCCTAACCTCTCAATTATTGTTCACTCCGAGCACGTCTAATCAGTTGAAGTGATCAATTTTTTGCATTAATTCGGCCACAACTATTATAGGGTTCAAAAGTAAGTTTAGTCACAATCCAGCAACTCTTTAAAATATGTTCTAAAATAGATTCCTGAGGCAAATGCATTTTAATTCTTGTTATCACTTTGTGCACTAAAATAGTTAATTTTCTTGGCTGTAAAAAAGACGTTCCACTCACTTTTGCATATGGCAGCAGTTGGTATGCATTACCCAGATAAAAATTGGTTAGCAGATTGATTTATACAATCTGGACTTATCTTAGTGAGCTAATCCCTTTACCCAACCGCTGCAATGGTAGTATTGATGATTCATACTGCAAAGTTGTTTTTCCTCTTGATTACTAGCCTCATACTACCCCCTATTATTTTTCATTATTATTTTTATTTACTTTTAGCAGAGCAAAAAATTCCACGGATAAATGAATGTTTGAAAAAAAAAATTCTGTTGGTCTGTTGAGAGCGAGATTGTAGCATAGCAGTAACCCCCCTTAACGATATAGATACAGAATTGAAGTGTTTGTTTGCCGACTAGTTATTGCAGCTCACTGGCAGAGCGCTTGTACTCTAAGCAAACTGTCCTGGGTTTGATTCCCAGTGGCGACCAAATATTGTTAATTCTGTATTTTGTAAAAGAAGCCTGTGAAAGAGAGAGAATACATTTAACTAGTCTTTAGCTGATACAGGTTATGAAACTACTAGTTGTATGGTAATTTTTAACAATGATTATTCAACTAGTTATAAAGATTATATAGCTAGAGCACTATCTAGGGAAGCTCCAATAAGTTTGGAAATTAAGCTTTACACCTTCAGTTTGTAGCGATGCCAGCTCAGATAATGAATTATTTATGAATAAGCATATTGTCATCATCGCCGTTAGACATACAAGCATATGATTAATTAGACTAGCAAGTACCCACTAAATAATAGTAGATATTTTTAAAATACCAAGAACATTAAATTACTGTTAGTATCTGAATAGTATGCTTGTCTGAACTCTAAGTGGACGTACTCTAACATTTCTCAAGAATTAGATAAACTTTTGCTGGAGTTTTTATAGAAAGCAATCTCATGGGATGTATATATGCTATAATGACACCTATATTCTTAAACATTAGCGTGATTATATAGCTAACTAATAAATGATATATGCATGATGTGCCAAACAGAAAATGCTAAGGCAAATGCAGCATGATGAATCGGTTTCAAAATAACATGCATAAATTGCTGTACAAAAATAAATTAATTATTTTGGGGTTCACTGGAACATTAAAACTGTTAGAGAATTATCACTACATTACTGCATGCATTTGTGAGACAATGTTTATTTATTTTGCAGCATGTCAAATAATCCTGGATTGAAGACTTTAGAAAATTGTGAAAGACAAGTAACCATCACCATCAGGAATAACTTGGAAAGTATAGCTGGATTTTTGAGAGATAAAAAAATAATAACTCGCATACTGCACAATGAAGTTACTGATATGAAGAGTCATGATAGTAAAGACGATAGAGCTAAAATACTTTATCAGGAATTGTGTAAAAAAGTTGAAGAGAATGATGATATATATTTAACGTTTGTTGGATACATTCGTGATAATCAGGATAGTGGTTAAAAAAAAACCATAGAAATATTGGACCATCAATTTAACGCTCAAGGTATGATCAGGCTTTGCATGCTGGAATAATTTCTCATGTATTTTAAGCACTGTGTTTTCATGACAATCAGTGGCACTGCAGTAAGAACTATAGTCACAAGGCAACAACACTGCAAATCATCTTATGTACAAATTGTTTCGACGCCGACTTTCTTCAACACTTCGGGCATCTTTTAAAATTCAACTTCTATTTTTGAATTTCTACCACAAAACAAATGCAAAATCTACAAAAAAAAACAAAAAACAGCCAGGCATATAAGTAGCTATAGCCTTATAGCAAGCAAAATAAGCTTCTAAAAGCCTGAAAATGAACCGGAAACAGTCTATCTTACAACAGGTTTTGAGGAGACTCTGATGAACTAGCCCAATCGATTGCTCTCGATGTCTGGTAGGAAAAACTTTATCCATATTCTTCCAAAATGTGGGACTCTCTATAGGCTTCACAATTTCTATTCTGAGTGTTTGAAGTCCAAACATTTGGGTGTTCCATGTCCTGAAAGTTCTCGGTCAAAAAAATTCTCGATCTCCGTTTTCAGACAATTAAAAAAATACGTTACCTGCCCGTATGGGTTCAATATTTTTTAAAAGGAATGACAATGACAACTTTACGTATAAAACAAAATGATGGTTTCTAGAATAGATTTTTTTAATACTAATGTCTACCACTAAATCAAAGTCTGATTTCAAGTTGCTTTCATTTATTGCATTTATTCTGGGCTCACAACTTTTGTGCTTCATATATTTATGTATTTGCTTGACATAAAGCCCATAAAGAGAGAGTGCATGCAATGAATTAATGAAGGCTGAGAATTCTTGAAAAAAAACATTTAGCAATAATGGATGAACAATACTAACAAATTAAAGCTCAAAGTTTAATGAGGTATTGCACGCAGGATAATTTGTCATTCTTTTTAATTACTATGTTATAATCAGTTATATTTCAGTAAAAACTATTGCCACAAAGCAAAACCACTGCAAATATTCTTATGTACAAATTATTTATTAACTGTAGTGCTGGGAAATATTTTTAATTTATGTGACAAAATAAACTAAACTGCATACCTTCCACAAATATGGCGCTATTTTCCCTTTCCCCTTCACCATTAACTTCTAAAGCATACCTTCAACTTGAATTTCTTTGTTTACTACTGGGTTTTATAATTCCCTCTGTTTTAATATTAGTAAATTTTCTCATTTTAGCAGCCAATATTGTTATTTAAAACTTAGCTCGACGTTTCAACTTTTTGCTGAAGTCTTCTTCAGGGGTCAACTGAGGTGGAACTCTCAGTGGTGATATAATAACACGATGAAAGCTCTACACATACAGATGACACCCCACAATATAAAATTTAACAGAGACATAGGTTTAGAGCTTCCAGGATGCTGGCTGTCTATGCTGCATGCAAATAACCCTCCAGGATATAATAAACAGTAGACGTACCCTCCAGAAATCGTGCTGTTTACATTGTGTTATTACATCACCACGGAGAGTTTGATCTTACGTGACTCCTAAAGAGGACTTCAGCAAGAATTCGAAACATCGGGTTAATTAACAATATTGGTTGTTGGAACGAGAAAAATTGCTATTACAGTATTATAATTTTTTCAGCCAAGAACGACTGTATATGTTGTGTTATTTTTGTAATTAGCTAATTATAGGCAATAATTGAATATGGAAAAGTATTTTTTCCTTTTCAAATGAATATATAATAATAGTTGCTTTTATTTATAGTAAATAGATTATAAATTTTTCAGTATATCCTGTACCAAGTTACAGAATATGAATGAATGAAACAAGACGTGTTGACAAAATCAATAGCAGACATTCTTTCTGCCCAAAGTGGTTCGAATAATGTTTGTCGTGATTATCCTGGCTAAGTTTAGTATAGGAAAACAGTTTTCTCTGTCACTGCAATAATGTTAAATAATATGTATATATATTATTGTTCAGATGGCCCACTTCAGACTACACAAGAATCCCTAGTTCTATGTGCCTCACATATATCTAGTGAGAGTAAGTTTAAACATTTAGTTGATATTTTTTAACAATCATCTTTGGTAAAGTAAAATTGATAAGCAAAAATATATCTCATTTTCAATTTTTGCGTGAAATGCCCCCTTTTGTCAGAGCCTGTCACATATTCTCTCTTTTCACTGGCTTTATCTTAAGGTTCGATGAAGAGACAAGGGAGGTCAGTGCTTTGTGGTCAGTCTTGATTTTGAAGTGTTTGCCATAGAGGTATTAGGCAAAGTGTTTGGTGGCATTGAGAACTGCTAATGATCGAGTTTAATAGCACCGTTATATTTCTCCCTCAGGAGGAGTTGCTTTGCACAGTATGCTACCAGAAGCTTCTTCATTATTTACAACAAAGAATAATTATTACACTTTATGACCCAGAAAGCTAGTAGCATACCTTTTCCTAACTGCACAAAGCCATTGCCTTTGATGGCCATGGATTTATAGGTAAACCAGAATTATCCATTTAAAAAAATTCAGGATGTGATTTTAAATCTTTTTCTTTCAGAATTGTGTCAAGCAAATAAAAGTAACGTTTCAACTAACCTCTCGTACAGAACTCAGTAATTGAATCCAAAGGAAATGCATATTTTTAAACACTTGATTTTGAATCAATAGTTAAATAACTCGACTTACAAAGCATTGTATTTTGAAGAACAAATAGTTTCGAACAGTAAGCAGAGTATCAGAGCATGTAGGTAATTTACTCTACTATGGCTTAATCTGCCATTTGTAACCTAGAAGTTCTGTCAATCTACGTACCTCAAAAGTTGCATGTATCCAGCATTCCAATTATTATATGTCACAATGGACTAAAATATTTACCTTAGTCTATCTAACTTTGACTGCTAGCTATAAATTTACGGTGATATCTATCAAGTAGTCTCCATTTTTATTGATCAACAATCAATACCGTTATAATTATAACTTATTGAAGTTGCATTGTCCCTGAATTGTCAACAATCACTACGTTTGTAACATAAGTCAGTGATAAATATTCCCAAAATGGATCACATTATTATTTTCAGTAAAATTTGTAGCCAAGTTCGTGAAATATCACAATTAATTAGGGAACTGAAATTCACTTAATACAAATTAATAAAACTATCACATGCACACTTGAGCCATTTTATCATTGCAGTAAGGTTCTTTGCAGTATGCCCATTCACTATCTTCATCAAGGTCAAGGTCAATCTTCCTGTAGTCTTTTAACTCAGTATTGTAAAGAAGTCAGGACACCTAAGAAACTGTTATGGATAAATCAGGTGAAAACAATTCATTTGGAGTGTTTGAAGAACTATGTGTGTTGTGTTTCTTTGTTGCCACTACTTTCTTACCAACGACTTTATTTCTTTTTGTGAGTGTGGAAATTATGATCCATTTACTCCCCTTTTATATATTTTGCCACCAGAATCTGTCAATCAAATTCACTAACTACATTCTAGCTTGAAGTTGTTGAAATATTGGTTATTAAGACAGAACTAAACTTGAGAATAATGCTATGTTTTTAGTGAATGTGTAGATAATGATATAGTTATTTAACTTCCCAATTCAATAATTACACGACTTATCAGAGCAAACTCGATGACCATTGAACCCTGCAGCAGATTTTTGGATGCTTGACTCTAACGAGTGTAAAAGCTAAAATACAGTGATATAAAAGCAGATATTATATTAGTATTCACTCTACACACTCCCATCCTCCAGACTAATTGTTGTCCTCGTCATGAGTGTATTTTCATCCCACTTTTGAAGACTAAACATCGGCATTTCCATTCTTAGTCCTGACCTAACCAAAAAGAAAAGTTTGAAGGAAGGTGGCACAAGGGATATGTTGCTTTTTCAGTGATTTTTTTTTTTTTTTTGGTTTGGAGAAATTTAATAGCTAAATGATTTTTTGCAGCACAAATTTTTGTCCCACTATAAGTCACCAAACTATTCGGAATCAATCCGTAATATTCAGAATCACTCCGTAATATTCAGAATCACTCCAAACTATTTAACTTGTCCAATGGTACTTTCTGTAGCCAAAGAGCACTCTATTCCAGATATTGAATAATTATTCTAGTTTGATGGAGCAATAATAGTGGAATGCTCTGCAGACACATAGTACTCCATTGTCAACTTAGTTATGCTTGTTGAACTTAATTGGTGACAGCATAGTAGTAGCTGCCACCAGAGTTACAACATATTACTCTTAGGCCAAGGAATTTACTTAACCCAAAAAACACTTCAATGAATTAAAGCAAGGTTACAACTGAAAACTGGACTTGCGCTCAGCCACAGTATATCAAACTTAGTACATGCCCAGTGTCTAAAAAATGCATGACATAAAAATAGAACACCCATTCTTGACGTCTCACTCTTCTGTAAATACACAAAACACATTCCTGTCTAACTGACACAACAATAATAAACGCTGTTCTGTTCTTGTGGGAGTGCCCTCTCACAGTCATCACCTATGAGTAGCTTCCTGCAGATGTTTCGAAACTGTTGTACATATTTATGTTTTATACTATAGACAGTGTCAGTTAACCTTTAAAATGATTGTGGACCAATTTTAATACATACTGGCCATTGAGTATTAAAGGCAGACTTTTCCTGGGCTGTATCAGTAAGATTGATGGAGCAGAATTTATTTCCGAGATTATCCGACTCTTTTAACCAGCACAGATGAGAGGGACCAATTTCACAGCAATCTTCTGTTTGGTTTGCTTTTTCCAAATATCAGTATAACTGATATGGTAATGAATGTATTAATGAGTTTGACCTGTGTTAACAAGCACACTAGTGTGGTGAGTTAGAAAGCACATTTTTTCAGGCATCCCCAGGTAGGTGTACTATTGGCTGATATAATCGTGGAACATCAGTTTCCGCTACCACCAACCTAATAACGTTATTTACCAACTGAACATACGGGTTGCTCATCTTTCATTCATTATTGTGTTATCTTTATAGACCTAATGTACATTCCTCCTCCAACTTACAAACACCTGGTAAAACTTCAAATTCCAACTCTACTGCATCACTAGTTCATACAGCTTTATCAACTTTTACCACCATACTTATCTGCTATTCTCTTAGATTTTTATCCAAAATACTTGGTTGGTCTTGTTCAACAGCATTGCATAGTTGGGAAATTCTTCAAACTCAGCCAATATAATTGGTGGTTTTTAGACCTCATACATCTTTCTTCCAGCTCCTAATCGTATTCCCTAACAGTCTGCTGTTGTGTCCTTGTAAGGAGTGTTGGAGTAGTATACTGGCTGAGGTTTGTCTAGATGGTGTTGAAGACCATACAGGCTGATGAGAGCTAATAACTTAACATTCTTTATATATAGTTATATCTGCAGTATCTCATCAGTGACAACCTCAACACCTACTTCACATTTAAATCATCAATGGCCAGATTGACTGCAGCCTAAAATAGCTAACCAGGAAGGCAACTGTAACATCTAACCGGGAAGGCAGCTGCTAAATGTGTTGAGCAAAGTATCTTCCTGAAATGCAGTTGCTCTAAGTGCATGAATTTGGTACACAGAGGAGCCCTGAACTCTACACAATCGGATGAAAATATTCTGGTTCTACAGCAGTATTTATTACTATTTAACTCTAGTCGCTATCATTTGTCATAGAGATCATTATGAATAAACCCTACCTATACATTGCCCGAGCCTGGGCTAGCCGCTACCATGGTCACGTGACTTCACCTACCTCTGAGCATGTGAGTGTTAGGCACGTGACCAGGGTATTCTCCATCTTTGGGGGGGGGGGGGGGGGGGGAAGGCCCCTGTTTCACGGGCATCCCGCGGTGCCTTACTGCAGGGGCTTGGTGGCTAACCCAGCTTCACACCGCAGTCAGTGGTGGATATTATTTATTCATAGGAGGAGATGGGGATGGTTTGGCGAGATCACTGCAATGGCTGCTTTTTCCCTTTCTCAGCGCTCAAGCTGACTCGTGGTTACTATCTATGACGTGGCTATCCAGGCTGGGTGCGCATGCGCCGCACCTGCCTCACGGCAGGCAGGAGTTCTGTGCTCCCTTCGTTAACCTTGTTTAATTGCATTAAACTACATTTAACTCTAGTCTCTATCATTTGTCATAGAGATCATTATGAATAAACCCTACCTATACATTGCCCGAGCCTGGGCTAGCCACTACCATGGTCACGTGACTTCACCTACCTCTGAGCATGTGAGTATTAGGCACGTCACCAGGGTATTCCCCACCTTTGTGGGGGAAGGCCCCTGTTTCGCGGGCATCCCGCGGTGCCTTACTGCGGGGGCCTGGTGGCCCAAGGATGTGGCTATCCAGGCTGGGTGCGCATGCGCCGCACCAGCCTCACGGCAGGCAGGAGTTCTGTGCTGTGCTCCCTTCGTTAACCTTGTTTAATTGCATTAAACTACATTTAACTCTAGTCGCTATCATTTGTCATAGCCTCACGGCACATACCTTGGGGAGGGTATGTGGGCCTATAGGCCCACATACCCCCCCCCCCCCCCCCCCAAGGTGATATGACTAAGTTAACTAAGATTAAGTATGGTAACTTACTTGAGTGTCGTGCAATCATGTGTGCCTGATAGTGTACGATTAGGTAAATAGCATCCCGTCTGACTCATGTTCGTACTTCCTTATCGAATTGCTATTAATATAAATTGTGCTACATACACATCCATGACAACCTGTACACTCACATAGCATGTTATAACCCCATGATCAGTCCCATCCCCTAAATAAGTCAATGTCAACAGGTACCCTGCTATGTCCCTGGTTGCTGCACAAGCGATGGCGAGGCGTGACTTCGGAGTTCTTATGTAACTCAAGAATGCTGTACTGTGCCATCTTCCTAGAGTCTGAATCAGTGAGCCCTCCAGGCCGGCGAGTGCTGCTGTGGTTGTTGCCCCAATCCGGAAGCTGTGCCCGGCATACTGGTGTGGTGGGAGACCCATTGCTTGGAGGAAAGTTCTCACCTCCTCAATAAATGCTGGCTTTGTCAATTCTGAGCCGTTCTTCAGCACAAAGAATGGACCCGCAGTGGCTCCTCTGACCAGCAGAAACTGGCACATTGCTTTCACTGGGCAGATCGCCGTGTTAGTCACACCCATCACCACATCTGCTCCTTGGCCATAGGGGTCTGTATTCGACTTCTTTAGGTGAACTTGGACCATGCTTGGAGATGTTAGACTGTCCACGGCCACATCACCCCATGCAAGATCTGTCTCTGCCATCCAAGTTGATGTCGAACTGGGCAGTAGCTCTCCCAGCCGAAAGAACCCCAAAAATGCAGTGCATACCACTGACCACAGCAGGTCTTTGTCCTCGCATGTTGATCCTTGCCAAGCATTCCGTAAACCAGCCATGATGTGTGTAGTAATTGGGAGTCGAACCCTAGCTCCCGTCTGGCCCGACTGTAGTCGGATTCTACTGATCCCTGCCTGCACTCTTTTAAGAAGTGGCAAGGATGACTGATCGCGAGGGTCAGGGAGGCCCATGGAGATCTAGGCATTTCTCAGAGCCGCAAGGTAGGATTTAATGGTCTGGGGAGCCAATTCCTTCTTGGCCAGTTAAGACGAGTAATAGCACAGCGTGAGTTCCGACACTGGGAATGGGTCGCAAACATTATAGGCTGAACAGAAATTGGCGAAGTGTTTCATGCCAGCTCCATATGTCTTTTGAGTTGATGGGGCTAAACCCGCGTGAAGATACTCATGAAGTGCCGGCGCCAGGTCTGGGATGTCCAGTCGGCTTCCTGGTTGAGGAGTAAGTCCAGCAGCTGCTAGGACACTGGGCTGGGATGAGGAGCTGCTGAGGGTACCCTAGAAAGGAAGGAACAGACATCGTTATGTGATAGACTATCGGCCAGATAGTTAGCCTTAGTGTCAATGTAAATAGAGTACAGGGAGAAGTTCACCTGAGCCTCCAAAAATGCCAAGCACCGCAGCAGGTGCATCATGCCCTTATGCTTAGAGGACCGTGAACGGAGATCAGCCACCACTGACTGATTATCCGAGTGGCATACTATCTGTAGTCCATGTTAGAATCAATTGTTACAGCACGAATCATTGCAAAAAGAACCAACTGAGTACAAAGTACAAAACCGACGTGTTTACATAACTAGTCAGATTAGTCTATGATGGTCAGTGATGATTACACGATAAGAGTAACTATACAAACTGAGGTGAGTGTATGATGCATGATTGTACAATAATGATTAGTCTGTTCTTGCATGAATGAGAGTGCTATACCAACACTCCTTCTCGCACTCATTAGCAAGGATGTTCACACAATCCCATCAACATGCGTAATTTCTCAAACTGAGATATAGGCAGTCCCTTGGTCAACACATCTGCAACCAGGTCCTCTGATGGGCAATATGCCAACTTGATTCGTCCAGATTCTACCAGATCACGAACATAGTGATATTTTATCTCGATGTGTTTGGTCCTTCTTTTACTCTGCTGGTTCTTTGCCATGCATATGGCAGACTGATTATCCTCATAGATAACTGTCTTTTGAATAGTTTCATTCAGCAGATCACTGGTGAGTTGTTGCAACCATATGGCTTCTTGATCTGCTGCAGATAAAGCCACATATTCTGCCTCCGCAGTTGATAATGCCACACAAGACTGTTTGTTGCTTCTCCAGGAAACAGCAGCTCCTCCTTGTAGATATGTAGCCTGATGTGGATTTCTTATCTCCCACATCCCCTGTCCAGTCTGCAGTCAGATGAAGCTTGTTGTGTGTAAAGCAAACCAAAGTTTACGGTACCTCTCAAATATCTTAGAATTCTTTGGACACCTGTCCAGTGCTCCTTTGTGGGTTTAGCACAGAAACGAGCAACATTGCTCACAGCATAAGCAATATCAGGACGACTTTTAGTTGACAAATATAGCAAACTTCCCACAACAGCTTGATAAGTCTTCTGATCACACACATCCTCTTCGCATTCACACTGAGTGAATTTGACATCTGTACTTGCAGGAGTCTTGACCGGCTTGCAAGTCACCCATTCCAACTTTTGCAGTACTTTCTTAGTGTAAGAAGGTTGTCCAAGCCATATGCTTCCAGTTGTTTCATCCTGAATCACAGTTACTCCAAGAAAATGATGTAATAAACCAAGAACTTTCATTTCAAATCTGTCACTCAATTCCTTCTTCACATCTTTCATCTTTTCTTTATTCTTTCCTCCAAGAACAATGTCATCAACATACACTGCAATGATAAATACAGCTTCATTTTGATCAGAAGAAACATACAAGCAAGGATCACTGGAGGTCTTCTTGAATCCAATTTCCCCAAGACGCTTGTTCAATGCATAATTCGAGCACCGAGGTGCTTGTTTCAGACCATATATGCTTCGTTTGAGACGACATACCAGGTGCTCATTTCCAGGTACAACATAGCCCTCTGGTTGTTCCATGTAAACTTCTTCTGAGAGCTCTCCATGAAGGAATGCTGTTGCAACATCCATTTGATGAAGTTCCAAACTGTGATGGGCTCCAAGTGCAATGATTGATCGTACGGATTCAAAACTAACAACTGGGCTAAAAGTCTCATCATAATCAAGGCCAAATTTTTGGCAACATCCTTGAGCAACAAGCCGAGCCTTATACCGGTTCACTTTCCCATTTGCATCCATCTTCTTTCTGAAAACCCATTTGCTTCCAATAATTTTTCTGTCTGCTGGTGGCTCTACTAACTCCCACACTTTATAAGCATGAAGAGATTCTATTTCTTTTCTCATAGCTTCTTCCCACCTTGACTTGTCATGTGAAGAGAGAGCTTCTGCTACCGAGGATGGATCAGGCATTTCATCAGCAACCACAAATCCATAATAATCAGGTTTTTGTCTGACTCGAGTGGATCTTTGCACTGGCACAGAATTGGAAATTATGAAATCTTCTCCTGAAGACTCATCCGCCATCTGATCAATTTCTTGAACAGATTCTTCTCTAGTCTCAGAATTGGAAATAGGTTCAAAATCTATCACTTCAACTTCAGAGTTCGCACATTCCTCCACAGATTCTTGAATTTGAAATTCCGCACTCCTCTTATCATTCTCCTTCTGCTCCTTCTAAATTCCAGGCATCGATGCTTCATCAAAAATAACATCTCTATTAAAGAAGACTTTTCTCCGACACAAATCATAGAGTCGATAGCCTTTCTGCTCCTCACCATATCCCAGCATGACACATTTCCTTGCCTTTGAGTCTAGTTTACCTCTCTCACTCTTAGGTACATGAGCATATGCACTACATCCAACAGATTACCTCCATCAGGTTTAGTGCCATGCCACGCTTCAAAAGGAGTAACACCCTGCAAGGCTCTGGTGGGACTTCTATTTCGAAGATACACTGCTGTTGATAGTGCTTCAGCCCAGAACTGATGTGGTAGCTTTGAATCTGCTAACATAGATCGTACACTCTCAATCAGAGTACGATTCAATCTTTCAGAGACACCGTTTTGTTCTGGTGTATGAGGTATAGTGAACTCATGCCTGATTCCTTCATCTGCCAAGTAAGATTTAAATTCACCTGAGGTATACTCGCCTCCATTATCAGAACGAAGGGTTTTTATCTGTCTGTCCATATACTTCTCCACTGGAGCTTTCCATTCACGAAATCGTTGAAACACTTCATTCTTTCATTTCAGGATGTAAATCCAAACATAGCGAGTGATCATCTACAAGGGTTACAAAATATTCACCTCCACTCAGTGATTGCGTTCCAACTTTTCCACAATGCACCAGCTCCAGTGGTTGTCCAGCCTGCATTGAACTATGTTTTGGAAATGACAATCGATGAGCTTTTCCTTTCGCACAGGACTCACAGAAGTCAAGCTCTTGTGAGCAGTCTACTTCTAAACCTTTCACCATACCATCTCTCACGAGTGAATGAAGACCACTCCTGCTTAAATGACCAAAACGACAATGCCAAATAGTGTCATTCACATGTTTTTGATCATGAACAGAACAAGCTTGCTGCTTGCTTCCATCAAAATTAATATAGTAAAGACTTCCTTCTCTATGACCACAGGCGACAATTTTTCCTTTAGTATCCTTGATCTCACACTTATGCCCTGAGAACATTGTTACTTTGTTACTTTTAGCAGCAGCAGGCACACTAAGTAAATTAAATGCAAGATCAGGTACGTACAATACATTGTGCAGAGTGCACTCTTCTATCTTTCCATGATGCAATTTCATTTTCAGAATAACTTCTCCACGCCCTTGAGCTTGAACACTACCCCCATCGCCAAGAGTTATCGACAATGGACTACTCAACTGTTGAAGTCTCACAAAGTGATGCTTGCAGTTGCACATATGACATGTGGCTCCAGAGTCTAGTATCCATCTGTCCTGACAGTGTGTATCTGCAGACCAAGCATGCTGTACCACCAAGCTGTACTCTCACTATCAGAATTATCTGTAGAGATAGTCACTTTGAAAACTGCTCCAGTTTTACCCTTCTTGTCCCTGGATGACAAGACATGACCTCTGACTTTTGCATACTCTGAGCAATCCTTCTTCATGTGTCCTGGTTTGTGACAGTAGTGACACCGAAACGGAAATCGCTTAGATCTTCCAATCAATGCCTCTTCCTGGCTTGTTTCAGCTGTGCGACTCCTCATCTTGCTTTCCTCATAAAGAAGACGTTCTGTCACTACTGCAAGAGCAGGGACTTCAGCACTAGCTTCTAGAGCAGTCACTAGTACATTGTAATGCTCAGGCAAGCTAGCTAGAAGATAGACCACACGATCCTCCTCCTTCATGGGCTTATCAATAACTGAAAGTGCATCGAATATCTCAATCATTGCCTTAATATGGTCCTGAACAGCACTGTCATCAGCTAGCCTCAGTGAGAAAAGCTTCCTCTTGAGCTCCAATTTATTTTCCCATTTATTTCGCTGAAACTGATCTGCCAGAACCTTCCAGACTATTGCAGGATTCTTTGGATCTGCACCTATCAAATACAGAAGACTTGGGTCAACTGCCAATACTATCGTTGCCAATGCCTTATCCCTTCTGAAGATAAACTTTTCCCTTGCTGCACCCTCCTCAGGAGCTGCTTCTGCTCCACTAACAATCCCCCAGAAACCATCCTTGATTAAGGCCATCTTGCATTGGATCTTCCAAGTGGAGTAATTAGAGTTGTTTAGTGGAATCACTGTCACGCTTCTCAGCCATTTCCCTTCTACTTCTACTGACCAGACTACTAGTTACTCATACAGGAGCCTATATCGATTGTAAGATCGCTAGTTCTGGGCCCATAACTTGTTAGAATCAATTGTTACAGCACGAATCATTGCAAAAAGAACCAACTGAGTACAAAGCACAAAACTGACGTGTTTACATAACTAGTCAGATTAGTCTATGATGGTCAGTGATGATTACACGATAAGAGTAACTATACAAACTGAAATGAGTGTATGATGCATGATTGTACAATAATGATTAGTCTGTTCTTGCATGAATGAGAGTGCTATACCAACAGTCCACCCCAGGTAGAGCCCCATATCTGGCAAGCCAAGATCACTGAGATGAGTTCTTTCTCTGCAACCGAGAGTGGGCGTGCCCGTGCATCCCATTGCACTTGGAACAATGCGTCTTCGTGCCAGGCTGCACAACCCCAGGATCCTGATGCATCGGTGTATAAGTGAGCCTTCGGGAGACGAGATGGTGGGTTGAGAAATGATGTCCCGTTCCATTGAGATGTGAACTCCCTCCACCATGCCAGGTCAACTCTAAATCCTTGGCTCAACCTAATTGGGACCTTGCTGGCTGGAGGTCTATATGTGGCATGTAGCAGGTCGATCATGCGGCGCAATAATGATCGTCCAGGCCGCACCACTTTGCAGGCGTGGTTTAAAATGCCAATGAGGGATTTGAGCTCCTTCCGTGTGCAGCACTTCTTCTTCTCCCACTGTTGGAGAACACCTTGAAGGTGCTGCAGTTTGTCTTGAGGGAGTCGTAAATCCCCCGCAATCGTGTCCATCTCAATGCCCAGGAACGTGATTGTAGTGGCTGGCCCCTCTGTCTTGTGAGCTGCTATCGGTACCCCCATTTGCCTGCAGGCCTTCGTGGCAGTTCATACCCCATTGCGTCTAGATGCATGGGAGAATGCCCTAGCAGCCCATCATAACCCGGCCTTCGCTCGTTACGTCTGTCAAGGATTGCGCCATAGGTTTCGGATCGGGAAGGCACGAATCCCCCCCCCCCCCCCCCCCGAAAGCCAGCAGCCAGAAACATGGAGTCAGCTCGACTCCACCCAGAGGTGGTATCTGAATACGTGAGGAGAGCAGATTGGGTAGGATGCTAGGGCCATTCATGGAGAGTGAACTTGTCCCCCAAAGCCAAGTCAGTCGATTCGGGGTCATCCCAAAGGGCCATGGGACAGGCAAGTTCAGGCTTATCACAGATCTCTCCTACCCACCTGGTACAAGTGTCAATGATGGGATTGACCCAGAGCTCTGCACAGTGTAATACACCACAGTGGAAGAGGTGGCGGCACAAGCAGCATCCATGGGCAAGGGCGCTCTACTAGCCAAGACCGACATTGAGTCGGCATATCGCTTGGTCCCGGTCCACCCACAGGATCGTATCCTACGGGCAGTGCGATGTGAGGGAGCCTACTATGTCAACCCAATGGTCCCATTTGGATTACGATCTGCGCCCAAAATATTCAACACCATTGCAGATGCGCTACATTGGCACCTAGTAAAGTCAGGCATCTCCTCATTGTTTCTCTACCTAGATGATTACATCATGGTAGCCCCACCTGACGACCACCTCTGTCAGTCATGGCTAGTCATCATGATGAGTCAATGGCAGTTGTGCACCTGCCTGGGTCTGCATGCGTCCAGACATAGGAGATCGGCGGTATACTGGTATAGGGAGGACCAACCTGCAAAATAAGGCGAGATAGCGATAAACATTTAAGGTGGCTTGCAAGCCGTCACACCATGCTGGTGGAAACTAATTACAACCCCCTCCCACAAGAGGCTGACCATGTCGAACTTGGCCTCCTTTAATTATTTATTGTTATTATTTATTTATTATTATTATTCCGTAGCTATTCACCCATTCCTTACCAGCCAATCTCCCCCTCCCACTACATATACTTCCACTTGTTGTACAAGTTCAAAGATTATCATCAACATTGACTCATGGATAGAATATAGTTTGTCATGACTATTGGACACAAGTTTATGACACTGTTTTGCCCTCAGATGGGGTGGCCCAGTCCGGTTCCAGAACGTTGAGCTGCCAATCTGCTGTTTGATCCTCTGCCCCTAGCCCTCCTGCGAGGGCAACTTAGCCATGGGTGTGCCTCATGGCAACTCAAGCAGAGATGCTGATACCGGCCGGTGGGCCGCTTGCACCTGCAATCATTAAAGTTTCTGCACACCTCGGGCAGGGCCAGGTGCTGTGCTGGGCCGGGCTGTGTTGGAGGGTGCTGGGCATAACTGAAGGCCATTGGTGTGTGGCTGACTGGGTTGGTCGGGCAGTTACTGGCCGTATGGTCATCAGCCAGGCAATAGGTGTAACGAGGAATGGCTCATGCCCGGCCTGTGAAGGCCTCGTTGTAGAGCCGGACATTCGGGATCGACCAGTTCAGGTCTTTCCTCGCTAGTGCCTCTCGTCGATACTGCCTATCGTACAATACCCACTGCTTGTCCACATAATTCCTTTCCGCTTTTAGACGCCTGATAGGCGAAAAGTTCTGCCGCCTTCTCGGGGAATCTAGTCACCAGTATCCCTGCCGTGATGGAGAATCTCTCCAGCCACAGCGAGAGGTCTGTGATAGGTGGTCGAGGTGGTCGCACCTGACCCTTAGTCCCCCCACCAGATGTGTCGCCGTCCTCAGCCGAGATTCTACGAACTCCAGCTCCAGGATTCGCTTTGCCACCTTTGGAGCTACCATGCCCACTGGGTTGTGGGGACCAGGTGCAGTCACACTGGCGTGAAGTAAGCCGAGTCCTGGTAGCAGGATCGGTACCTTTGGTGAGAGGGCTGTCGCAGCCAGCACATCCGAGGAGGAGTACGAGAGGCCAGCTGAAAACACTGGCACCGTAGTAGGCAGGGTTCGTGCATGAGGAGCAATACCTTCATAAGTAACTACCCAGGTCAAGATCGAAATTGACAGGTCCATGCAGGCTTTATTATGAATCAATGACCAGTGGTAGCCGCTCAGGACACCGAGGGGAGCTTACTCATACACCAATAATTAGTGGTCATCGCTTAGGCACTGGGGGGAAAATTATTTGTACACTGATGATAAGTGGTCGCCGCTCAAGGCACTTGAGGGGACATTATACTTATCCTAATAACACTAACTAGTCGCCGCTCAGGGCACTGAGGGGTTACTACTTGTACACCGATAATAACTGGTCGCCGCTCAGGGCACTGAGGTGACATCATTTGTACACCGATAATAACTGGTCGCCGCTCAGGGCACTGAGGAGATATTATTTGTGCACCAATAATAACTGGTCACCGCTCAGGGCACAGAGGGGACATTAATTAGACAGGTGGAGACAGAGGGTCGCCACCTGCCTACCAAGAGATTGGTGGTCCTAACGACACTGTGCCCGGCACAAGTGATTCGTTGGAATTTTACAAATCCAATCTGTAATTCACAAAATGGTCATTACCCTTACCCATCCATCTGATTTTTAGTGACTACAACTCAGATCTTAACCAAGCTATAGATTTTTGTGACTGTCGATACTAGTTGTTTTCACTCTTGATTTGTCACTTTTTACACTTACTGAAACTCTTGAACGCACGTAACAGATCTGAATTGGGTGCAATAAAATTTGTGCACATAATACATCTGAATTGGGTGCAATAAAATTTGTACACTCACATGAGCACACATGATTCTAAATAGCAGGTAACAAATACATTGTTGTGGTCGTATAGCACCACTTACTGTAGTATCTGCCCTTTGTCTTGTTTTCTCAAAAACTAAGCCGACATTAAAAAAAAAGTGGAAAATAAAAGGAACTTAATTGTCATCTAGTTGGAATTCGTCCTCTCTCTATGCATTAAAGTCTTCCATCTTTGAGATCTGCTGTATAGACAGAGTGACAGAGCGAATGACAGAGAGACTACTATAACCTCATGTACATACGCACTGAGGGTTAATAAATGTGACCGTCTACAGGAAAACCGGGCACAACGCGGCACCCTTCGAAAAAATTTTTTTTGCACTTACAGAGTTGTCGGCATCCAGATATTGAGCTCTCCAAGTTTTATCGTCGTAGCTTAAGTCGTTCCCACTATAATAGACCTAACCGTTCCCTTCCGTCAGCTTGAAACAATACATTTTTAAGAAATCGATCGATCATTTCTCGATGTTTACGCACGCCGCGTTGTGCCCGGTTTTCCTGTAGACGGTCACAAACACAGATTAATCATTGAATACCGCAGAATATCCCGAGTCTGTCGGCTAGCATTTACATGAGTGCCAGCAGGCATGAGTGTAAATGCCACCGACAGACGAGTGATATTCCCGCAGTATCCAATGATTAATCAATTTATTGTGTACTGATCATGCGCGAATGGCATAGAAACCGAGTGGCTAATGTAATGGATGCTGACAAAAAGTCTATTGATTCTTTTCTTTTTTCTGATGAAGTCATTGATAATTTTTTCTCCGCTATTCAAGGTGGATTAGAAAGAGAATGTGGTGAAAAGACAGAAGGATCGTCATCTAGCACTGACAGTGAACAATCAGTTAGTCTCAACGATGAGGAATTATGGAAGTTTTTAGAAGAGCAAAGGAACTCTAATACTCAAAAGAAAACATTATCCGACTTGACAACATGGTACCATTGGTGCAAAGGTATTAATGAAAAGCGAAAAATTGAAAATATTCTACCCAAGAATTAGACAGACTTCTCGGTCATTTCTATTGTAAGGTGTGGAGTGCAAGCAGTAGTCTGTATGAACTAAGCACTCTTACTTCCATTCAAATAAGTTTGGATAGACATCTAACAAAAGACCATCACAAACCATATAGCATCGTAAGAGATTCTGATTTTTGCTGATGCTGGAGAAAGAAGGAAAGGGAAATGAGTCTAAAGCGTCAAAACCATTGGACAACACTGAAATTGAGCAGCTTTGGATTTCAGGAGCTTTAGGAAGTAGCAGCTCTGAAGTCTTACAAAATACCGTGTGGTTCCTCCTGTGCCTGCACATGGGAATGAGGGGACGTGATGAACATTACAAGTTGCGTTATGGTGACATAGATGTCAAGTGTTCCTCAGACGGTATGAAATACGTCGAATTTACTGAATGGGATACGAAGACTCGCACTGGTGAATGGTCCCGCACTTGTCATTTTAAGCCTATAATGTGAAGTACTCCAGAAAAACCAGATCGCAGTCACCTACGTAAAACAACGACCAGCAGAGATGTGCCAGCTTTACTTTCCATTTTATTTGGCTGTGAATTACATGCCCAGTCCTGGATCAAAATGGTATAAAAATCAAAGGATGGGAAGAGACAGAATCGCACAATTCATGAAAAGGATTGCTTCAGAAGGAGCTATGAAAGGGAAGAAAACCAATCATTCTGTTTGAAAGACAATGATAACATCCCTAACTATATAGCTCTAATGCAGTTCTCTGGCCACAAAAATATACAGAATTTAAACTCCTATAAACAAGCATCTTTACAGCAGCAACAAGAAATGTCTCATATTTTAAGTTCTTATAATCAGAAAGTGACTCCTATAAACAAGCATCTTTACAGCAGCAACAAGAAATGTCTTATATTTTAAGTTCTTATAATCAGAAAGTGAAGCCTGAAAGTAGTGCCTTCTCAACAAGACCAACTGGACTCAACCCCCCCCCCCCCCCCCCCCCAGAATTTTCTAATTCCTCAATGCCACTACAACTTTTTCAGGGAGCAACTATAACTAACAGCACTATTCATATAAACTGCAATACAAGAAATTTAGCTACTCAGGTGCAAGGAACAATCACAAAGAACCAGGATTAAATATTTTGTTGTATTAGGAACTAACTATAGACTAATATCTTTACATTCTTTATAGCTAGCTAAATCATAGTCGCTGTAGTCGTATGAAGCTATTTTAATTAACCAAATAGATGTAATTGGCATAGAACAGTATTAGAATTAGTGGACCCTCGGGGGATGGAATAAGCGTAAAAGTGAAGCTTAGGGGGATGCAATAACCCAACACAATAATTCCGGACTTCCTCTTTCCCCTTTACTGTGGAATATCGCGGGTGTACGATACTTTCCAATTCAATACATTTTCTATATAAAGGCACTCAATAGGCCGATTCAGTACACAATAAACCACAATATTTCTACCACAGCAACTGAAGTGCATGGGCATGTATTGCCACCCTTAATAATAGTTGCCTTTATTTTTATACTGGCATATAATCTTTATGACATTACTGATGGTAAATGAATAAACCAAAAGTCTGTTGACAAAATCAATAGTAGACAGTCTTTCTTCCAGCAGCAGTTCAGATGTTGTGTCATGTTCATCTTAGATTTAAGTTATAAATTGAAATTATTAATCTCTAATACTGTAATAATATTAAATATGTAATATTGTTATCCAGATAGCCCACTTCAGAATATCCAAGAGTCTCAAGTTTTTACTCTTTCACATATATCTAGTGAAAGTAAGTTTTAATTATTTTGGTTTATTTGTGAGCAATCATTTTTGATAATAGTAAAATTGACAAGCATAGATTTATTCTCATATTTTCACAGGCTAACAAATGTAGGATTAAGAATAAAGAATACTGGGAAAAAAATTTAAAATGTTGAAATTGGATATAGGGTTACTCAAAACCGTGTAGGAACTAGTTCAGTTGCAGCTTTTCTACAAAGCATGGAAAAAACACATCAATATAGAATACTAGCAAGTACCCTGCCACTCTGTGGTGTTTGATGTACTAATCTTTGCATAGTTAAGACTGCAGTAACATAATATTCATCCATGGCTTCCCTCTACTGATCCCTTTCTTCCTGAGATACCTCAGGTTTTCTCATTCCTCTCAACTCATGGCTTCCCTTTTCCTTTTCCTTTTGTCTATCTATCCAGTCCCTCATCTCTGTCCTTTCTGTGTATTATCTTTTACATTTTTATTGAGGTAAGTACATCAGTTAAAAATGTTCTACACATATCTGGGAATATCTTTTATCAGCTACATTGTGCTCCAGTAATCTCTGTTACAGGCATACAGTACACTTCACCTTATATGACTATTATTTTTTTATCACAATTATAAAAGATTATAGATTTTAAAGTTAAGCCTTTTATACAAGTGAATTACTCCAATTAGGTTACTGCACATAAATATTTTTGCTGCTTTATCCTTATTTTGCAGGTGATGTGTGTGCTGCCATTAAAAAGATGAGGAATATGTTGGATGACCTTAGCCATAATGTTTTGAAAAAACTTGAATCGAAAGATAGTTGGGAATTTATGGCGTTAAAACGCAAGCTAAAATCTGCCACACATCAGCCTCATTATAATGACTTCTTGAAGGAAATTCTCAAGAATGAAAATGACAAACTACAATTTTATGATTCCATAAAACCATATTGGCACATTTTAGATGTTGGACTGTTAGAGTTGTTTATTGATTATATTTGTCCGGAATCACAGGTTCAGATGGAGCAGTACAACAAAATGCTTGAACAAATTGAATCACAGCGTATTGCTTGGGTCGCTAATGCCATACAAAAGCTAGATATTCACCCAATTATTGAAGACAATACTCCTTTCCATTCAATTATTGAAAAAATTGATTTGGATCCCAATAAACATACTGTTCGAGATCTTAACTATCTTCGCAAAGTTAAACAGCAGGCATTAAGGAAAATGGGTCTAACAAAGTGCCTGATGACACTCTACACTGTGTCACTCAATTGTGTAGTGGTCACTTGGTTGGTTCCTTCCTATAATGTGGAGTCTCTTTGTAATCTATTTGAAAAGTTTGTCAAAGATGGGATCTACTTGGAACAAAATAATATTATTTCTATTGAATTGAATGATCGAATTTTTGTAACAAAAAAAGAGGTAAATTACTATTTGCTCATATATATATCGCATATTTCAGGGGTAGGTGGAAGAAGTGGGCTATAGCTGAACAACATATAGTTCTAAACTAACTAAATTAATCAGACTCCCATTATGTTTTTTATTAACTAAAAACAACCAGACATAATCAAAATGTTCAGCTATTTTAGTTACTTAACTATAACTGAAATTAAAAAGTAAATATATGAAGTGGCCTTAAACAGTTTGGATTAAGTTATGACATGAAGTGGAGGGATTAGTCACATTTTTTAAATGAATTTAACTAGCTATTAAACTTTTCAATTCTAAATTCTAAATCATTATAGTAAAAAATGAGTAGCCATAATTTTTATGAAATAGTTTTAGTAAAAAACTGAAACAACTATGACTAGATTGGAAACGCCTTTTAGAGCTATAGATTTCTGAAAAGAATTATCATGGTAGTTTATCACAGCTTTCAATCTAGCTGGCTTGTGTAAATAACCTGATTTCAATGCCCCTCGTTCTATAATTTTGTCACAAATACTAGCTAGCAACCCGATGCTACTAGATTCAAACTACTTCTCTCCTTTTCATGCGTTCCATAAATCTCAAAATACTCGTACTCGTGACGACCCCGTACCGACCGCTAAGTACAAAATTAGATGTTCAACATCCTCCCTCCCGTTGACCAAACATGGTCAACTGAGAACAGGACAGGCACAAATCAAATTATGATATGATACAAGGCATTGTTATGATACACTAAAAGACAAAAGGTTGATTACTATGCAGGGTTTAACTTGAAATGTCACTCATCGGTTGTAGATCGCAGTTCACGTATCCACATCTTTCGTTTCACTTCAGCTCTTTCGGCTGCAGCACGAGGACGACGGGTCTTGTGTGCTGGTTGACTGGTACTATCCGTAGAGTCTGACTCCGCTTTGTAGTCTGATTCCGCTGTATTATCCCATTGGATTCTGAAGGAGTTATCTCGAGAGGGTAAAGAAGCTTCAAAGGCCTTTTCAGTAATTTCTGTTGCTTCCGTCGAACTGCCACTCGTACAAGGGCTCCTCGAGGTAGTCCATCCCGACCAGTAAGTACCTCCTGGACTCGGCCAAGTTTCCAAAGTCCACGTGGTAGTGACTCATCATGAACAATGACGATGTCTCCCTTCTTGATGTTAGGAACAGAGGTCGGATTTTTCTTGGCTTGATATTGATGGCGCTCCCTCAGCTCACTCAAATATTCCAGTCTCCATCGCTTCCAGAAATGGTCAATAAGATTGGCGAGATGCTTCATTCTTTTGGTCAGTTGACTGGCATTGATCTCAAAATCCTCATCATTCGGATCAGGAACAGAATCTAGATCGTGTGGAAGATTGAGCAGCCGCCGTCCAACTAGGAGGTGGGAAGGTGTGAGTGGCTCTTCAATGTCCAAAGATGAGATGTACGAGAGGGGTCTAGAATTGATCACACCTTCCACCTCTGTCACTGCTGTGAGCATTTCATCTCCAGTAAGGCAAGCTCTCCCAATCATCTTCCGAAGACAGCGCTTGGTTGCACGTACCATTCTTTCAAACACCCCACCCCACCATGGGGCATACTCTATATTGAATACCCACTGACACTTCATGGACGACAGGTACTGCTCCACAATCTCGTTTCTAGAAACACTTGCTATGAACTTTGCAGCAGCTTTGAATGTGCTTCCATTATCCGATAGAGTCTTGCGGGGAAGGCCACACCCGGCTGCAAATCGCTTCAGACACCTCAGAAACGCATCAGTTGACATGTCAAAAACAATGTCCAAATGAACCGCCCTTGTGACAAGGCACGTAAACAAACAAATCCAGACCTTGCCACTTCCTGTACCCTTGGCATGTAGTGGGCCAGCAAAATCGACTCCTGTGTACGTGAAGGCTGGATCATCCTTAAGTCGATATGTGACCGTCTATGGGAAAATCGGGCACAACGCGGCATGCGTAGACATCGCAAAAAAATCGATTTAGTTCTTAAAATTGTATTAAATAAGCCTAACGAAGGGAACGGTCAGGTGATATATAGCGGGAATGGCTAAAGCTACGGCGATAAAACTTGGAGAGCTTAATATCTGCTTGCCGAGGAGTGTGTAAGTGCAAAACAAAATTTTTTCGTCGGGGCCGCGTTGTGCCCGATTTTCCTGTAGACGGTCACATATGGAGGCAGAGGTGGTGCTATTGGACTATCATAGGGTGCTCCTTCTAGCTTCTTGCAAATTACGCACTTGTGTATAATAGCTCGTGCCAAGCTGCGCCCCTTTGGAATCCAGTACCTGCTGCGCACCTCAGTAAGTGTTTCCTTCACTCCATTATGGCACACTCTCACATGAGCACGCCTCACTACCAGTTCCGTGAAGGGATGACCACGCTCCAGTAGGATCAGATATTTCACAGAATATGGAATGTCAGCATTGTGTAGTCTCCCCCCACATCTCCACAAGTCGTGATCATCTTGAAACAATCTCAGCTGACTTCTCAGAGCCTGAAAATCATTCTGTTCGGTTATCTTCTTCTGAACATGGGTGACCCAGAGAACTTCGACCATGTCAATCTCTTCCGCTGATATCGCACTGGCAGGAACTGTACTCAGATTCTTCCCACACAATTTGAACCTCTTAACTGCTCGTAGTAAATACGTCGTGATCCTGAGGAGTCTTCGGAGGTCGCTGAAACCATTGCACGGGATTAAAACTCCAATGCCTGGGGGCTCATCTGCTGCAAGAAGGTTGTGTGAAGTGCTGGCTGACTTCAACTCGACAAGACATTCTGGCGGCATGGAGTCTGATTCTTGCGGTGAGACTAGTGAGTCTAGGTTAAGCCATTCCGGGTCAAACCTCCACAATTTGCTGACTAGTAATTCCACCATAGACAGGCCTCTCGAAGGTAAGTCCGCAGGATTCGAGGCTCCCTCGCAGTGGTACCAAAAGTTGGGGTTAACATTGCGACGAATCTCATTCACTCGATTCTCTACGAAGATCTTCCAATCCCTTGTGACGCCAATGATCCAGTATAGAGCAATCTTGGAGTCCGTATAACATTGGATGTCAATTTCAGCCCACTGATGCTTGATGCTGTCACGGACCGAAACTATGAGTCTTGAAAGAAGGAGTGCTGACAGGAGCTCCAAGCGAGGGATGGTCTGGGTCTGCAATGGTGCAACTCTCGACTTCGACGCTACAAATCTAGTGACGTGTTGAGAAGCCATCTTTATGTGGATGTACACCACGGTAGCATAAGCTCGAGTAGAGGCATCGCAAAATCCAACAAGAGTAACAGAGTTTATGGTCTCATTTACAGTAGAGGTCAAAAAAAAGTTCCCATAGCGACCAGACTTTTTAGCGACTAACAGAAAAATAGTCTCTAGGGTAAGGAGACTTTTTAACGACTTTGTATCAACCAATGCCGACTACACAAGTCACCAGCTGCTGAACGACTTTTAAACCTGTTGTTTATTCTTTTAAAAAATGGTTAGCAGCCTAGTTTTAATCTGATTTTGCAGCTGCTACACACCAAGCAGGTGCTGCCCTGTACTTGTTTAACCACAATAACTGAAGTGCGCTAGAAGGGTTCTGCCCCTAACCTTAAAAAAGTCAGACTCAGAAAGGTCGCTAGAGAAAAAAGTCGGTACAAAAAAAAAAAAAATTGCCAAAAAAGTCTGGCTAAAAGTTGCACAAAAAAATCGTGTTAAAAGTCTTCCGTACAGACTTTAGAAAGTCGTTAAACCGACTCAATGGGAACTTTTTTTTTACCCCTACTGTACATCTAAAAGGTAGCTTCTGGGTAGTACAACAGGTGAGGGAACTTCCAAATCTGAAATGAGTATCATCCACTCCTCAATTAGTCCCTCAGAGATGATATCATCCCAACCGCTCTTGTCCTTGCACAACTGCTGAAAGAGTACTTTGAATCGAATAACAACTGGTGAGAGAAATCCCAATGGGTCATAGAACTTCCCAATTGTGCTCACTACATTCCGCTTCGTGGGAGCAAGACGTCGCGCCAAGTCAGCAATGTTAGAAACATCGAACCTAATCTGATCTAGTTCCAGATCCCACTGAACACCTAATACCTTGTGTTCCGTACTGCTACCAGGAGAATGCACAGTTCCAAGAGTACTTTCAGAGTACGTCGGCTCATGCTGTAATGGCATGCTGGATTCTTGACATTCCAGACGATCGAGGTGTGCTTGCAACGGTCTGGAGCTGGCCACAAACTTCCGCAGGTTGAAACCTCCCTTCTGAAATATCTCCTTGGAACGAAGACACAGGTCCAGTGCTTCTTCCTCAGTATATACTATGTCCTCAACATACGTCGATCGCAACAATCGGAGAATAACCTTCTCATCAGTTTTCAGATGACTTTCCAAATCGTAGCGTATTGTAGCGTTGAGAAGAAAAGGACTTGACGATACCCCAAACACCACTCTAGTGAAGCGGTATGCTATCACTTCAGGAGACTCCTTGCTGAGGTTGTCTATCCACAGGAAACGAAGCACATCTCTGTCCGATTCGTCTATAGACACCATAAGAAAGGCCTTTTCCAGGTCTGCTGTAACTGCTATTCGGTACGCTCGAAATCTTACCAAGATATCAAAAACCAGCTGATTAAATTTTGGGCCCTTGAACAGGCAGTCGTTGAGTGATGGATTGGATGCACTTCTGGCCGAGGAATCATAAACTATGCGTACCTTTGTCGTGGAGCTGCTTTGTTTTATGACAGCATGATGAGGAAGATAATGCACCATCGTCGGAGTTTCGTCGGTAGGAATGGTTTCAAAAATACCCCTCTTGAGCTGGTCTTGGATGACGTCGTCATACACTCTTAGTATATCTGGCATATGCCTCAGTCGCCGTAGTAAACCTTTCAGCCGATTCACACTAAGATGATAGTTGTCAGATAGTGGCTTGTGAAACTCTCTCAATGGCAGGGGAACCTTATAACGACCATTCTGGAATGAGATTTGACTTGTCAGCTGTTCATACATAGACTCATCATTACCTTCATGGATGCCAAGGGACTCCAAATCCCAAAAGGACTTCAGCTGCTCATCTAAAGGACACATCTCAACAGAGTCAGCTTCTGCACTTAGAACGTGTGTGACACTCAAGTTTACTGTACACTGATCAGAGTCACCCTGGGTGGTTGGGCCAGACAGCACCCAGCCTAGTTTGGTATGCAGTGCAATGGGACCAGTTGGACCTTCACACACATTCCCTGTTACTAATTCCCAGTAATAATCTGAGCCAATCAAAACATCTATAGGCATACTTGCCTCACCATATGAAGAATCTGCTAACTCCAACCCCTTAAGGTGAGAATATTATTGTATGCATGCTGTAATAGGTTGCCCCGTTAATGGCTCACAAATAGTAGGCATCACATACAACGATAGCAATATTGATGGGCAACTTCTGAATTTCATTCCAACCCTCACCACTGGACATACCCTTGCCGAGCCCTTCCTGGATCCGAACGTGGCAATAGACAGTGCCTGCTCTCCAACACTTTCCAACTTCATCAAGTTTCAAGCACGCTCACTAATGTACGACTTTTGACTACCACTGTCCAGGATGAGACGAACGTCATAAGATGTATGTGGATCGACGGGTGGGTATATGTCTGCACGAGCAGTCTGAAGAAGGACTGACTCCATATTACCAGAGAAGAGGGTTTTGGTTGGTTGTGTTGATTGGAATGAGGCTGCACCAGGATTCAGACCAGATTCCTTTGGTGTAGTCAAGGCTGGGTCCTGGCTCTGACCATTCAGACCAGATTCCCTTCGTGGAGTTACGGCTGGATCCCGGCTCTGACCATCCTCACAAATTGAGGTATGATGTTTCTTCTTGCATTTCTGACATCGAAACGAAGATCGGCAGGCTCGTAAGACATGACCTCGTCTTAGACAATTAAAACATCGACCATTGGACTTGAGGATATGCCTGCGGCTAGCAGTTGCTGGCACAGAAGAACAGCTAGAGGAGGGGTGACTCTGGGAGCAATACACACATTGTGGTTCAGACTTGGACTCCTTACAGCTAGAAAGCAGCGCAGAAGAGTGACCTTGTTGTTTGTCCGGATGCCTGCATGACACTTGTAGGTTGGCTCTCTCCCTGGCAGTGAGCTCTTCAGGGAATAATTTATCCCGGTTCGCATCGCATTTTGCGAAGCAAAACTACGGTGCTGCGATTCAATTTTTGATTTGTTTAGCAAAAAACTGCGAGACAAATGTCAATTACCTGTATATAAACCGGTTGGCCAGTGCATAATTTTAGCTGAGATACTTTTACAGTTCCGTATAATCTCTGCGATAGCGGGCACCAGTTTTCTCCGACTCGAGAACTGTAAAGACCTAATATCCCCCGCTCGCTTTTTCGGTGGCTTGGTGCGCTAGCAATGGAAATAATGACAGAGTGAAATATTGCGCGTGCGCATCGATATTGCAGCTGTACTTTTGTCCCGCTCGTATTTTCAGCCTGAGGGGAGTTGCGTTTAACGGTTTTGGAGAGTGGAGCGTAGTATGTCTGTAAACTTGAGTACGGTAAAGAAGTGGATTCTGGAGTTGGATACAGTGCGTCCAGCTTAAAGAGTGAACTTTCTGAAATTTATGATGCTATCACAAAGACCACTGTAATATATGAAGTATGCATGATCAATATCTAAATTTTGGAAAAGTTACACATTATTGGCATACAAAGCTGCACTCAAATTATTTTTGTGGTTTTGTGGTTAGTTTTGTGGTAACAGGTGATACAACTGAGAGCTTTTGGGCAGTGAATTTGGTAGTTTTTAAGAAAAAAAAAGAGAATTATTGGTCCTTATCTTTCTAACTTGGTTCACTGATAGTTAAGCTCCTAATCTTTCATTTGAACCAAATTTTGTAAGTTGGTGAAATTTTTTACGTCCAATATTTAACGTTTTATGAAAAAAAGTGTTTAAGAAAAAACTTTTGAATTTATTGGGTTATATCTCTATAAATTTGTTCTATGGTATAAAATTATGATACAATTTATGTGTATTAATTTGATAGCTTCATTTTTAATAATCACTGAATTATGGCCAATTTTTCATTAAATTTACATTTTTATGGTAAGGGTCTCCAAATGATGACGTTTGAGGTAATAATACGCGGGCTGATCTACGTAAGCGTGACGTCTAAAATGTGCGCATGCGTATTGCTGCGATAGGTTCAGCTGGTGGCGCCATTTTACCGCACTTTTCAGTGACATTGGCTGCCCAGTTATAACTAATCACTCGTAGTTTATAGTTTGTACGAGCTTCTAGTTGTGCGCTAAAACTGGTTGAAGGTTGCGGAGGGTTATCTGGAGCTACAAAGCTTAGAGGAAAGAAGCACAGGACCGCGGCTAAACGCCTCCTCAAGTAAGTCTGATTGTTGTGTGCTTAAGCGTGTATTTAAACTCTATTCTTACTTTCTTGGTGCGTGTATTTAAACTCTATTCTTACTTTCTTGGTGTGACGAATTTCTGGTGCGTGTATTTAAACTCTATTCTTACTTTCTTGGTGTGACGAATTTCTGAAGTACTCAACAGTAATGTGAAGAATCCAGCACATCACCTACACTTTAGCTATGGCCACACACATTCCAGTATTACTTGGTCCTTAACACTGAATCATTCATATCATTTTATTCATGATTTTACTATATTTTCTATCTACTTGTTAAATTTCAACTTTTTTTAAATTATACAAAAAAAAATTGACAATTAATATAATTTTATGACATTATACAATATATATTATTACATAATTTTATGATGACATGAAATTGTGGTAGATACAAGCAGCAGTTGAATTTGGAGGGTGGTAAATAGCATCACCATAACCATAGAGAACTGTACCTATATAGACATGAGGAGTAATGGACAGCTAAAGCATAAATAGTGGCATATAGAGTCTATGATGAATTGTATATCTTATTTTCTTGGTCAGCAAACAGTAAATTGGCTGAGTTTCTAAATAAATAGGCCCTATTTAAACAGGTAAGAAAATCTGAGTGGACAAGCAACCCGTGATACAAACCTACCTCACATTGTAGCTTGCTCTTGTAAGTAGCCTTGAATAGCAACAAAGTCCTGAGCCTAAAATGAACCAGAATGTCAAGCAGAAGGGGTAGAAACGAAGTCACCAAACTACGACTGCTTTTTGTTTACAATTGTCTCTGAGGTACTGCGCACGTGTTTGGCCCGGTTTGAGACTATAAAGGGGAATACCCGTATTACTGGTGGGTAAAGCGTTGCGCGGCACAAACCAATTACGATTAGTTACGATTAATGACGACGCGTAGACGAAAATGTGACGTCAAATAAAATGGCGAATAATGTATTGCAGTCTATGAGCGATGCGCGGTTCTCTACCTTCTATGAGTTAAAGTGATTTTGTAGCAGTTGGAAACAACATTTGGAGGAGTAACAATAAGGTACATGCATATCAAAAAGCTGTATTTTGTTTCTATATGATAAATTCAAAAAGTTCACTCTTTAAGCTGGACGCACTGTAGTGTTGGAGAATGGCTACGTTATGATGAAGCTGGAGGAAAAGTTGGTCGAATTTTTTGTGCACTATGCTCTAAACACAAGGAACGTTTGCATGCTCTGAGAAACTTTAGTTCTTCATTTATTGATGGAATAACTGGCACTGCACTGAGCACTGAAAAAAGACAACGTTAAGAAACACCAGCTCTCTGACATGCATAGTAAGGCTGTGAACTTGGAGAGAAAGCCTGCTACTCTTACTGACATTTATAAATTGACTCCATTAGGAAGGGCATTTTCGTCAGGACAGCAGGTGGAAAGAGCTCATGTGTGTAAGCTTTTGGAAATAGCTTATATGATAGCCAAGGAAGAAATTCCGTTTACTAAGTATCCTGCTATTATGGAGTTAGAGAAGAGACATGGAGTTTCTCTTGGTAGTGCATATACTACTGAACACAAGTGCAGAGAGTTTACAGTCCTTATTGGTGAATGCATGAGAGATAAAGTTCTAGACTCCGTGCGTCAGTCCCACTACTTGGCAGTGTTGATAGATGGCTCAACAGACAGCAGTGTTGTTGAGAAGGAGCTTGTGTATGTCATGTATGTTGGACCTGAAGGTAAGGCACAGTGTTTTTTTTTGCAATTGAAAGATGTTTTGGATGCAACAGCTCCAGGGATTCTGAAGTTATTAGTTGAGACATTTGCAACGTTTGGTGTGGACTTAATGAAGAAGCTTGTTAGCATCTGTGTGGATGGAGCTGCTGTTAACTTGGGAGTTCGTCATGGTCTGGCTGCACTAATCAAGAAAGATGTTCCTTGGTTGGTTGCCATACACTGCATGAATCATCGCCTTGAATTGTCTGCAAAGGATGCTTTTCTAACACTTTCTTAAATGAAGTCTCCACAATGCTTGTTAATCTTCATTTTGTGTATGAAAACAGTCCAAAAAGGCTTCGTGAGTTAAGGAATGTGGCTGAGATTATGGAAGAGCGTATCAGGAAACCAGAAAGAGCTACTGGTACGAGATGGGCACAACACAAGTCACGTGCGATTAAGTCCCTTTTGATGGGTTATGACGTCATAGTGACTCACCTGGAATCCATGGCATCTGGGGAATCTTCTGTTAAGCCAGTGGATAAGATAAAGTTCAAAGGATACTTAACTAAACTTACCAGCTACAAATTTGTTCTTTATATGCTCTTTTTTGATGCTTTACTTGATCCACTAGCTTCTTTTTCTTGTTCTATTCAAAAATCTGCAGTTGATTTACCTCTGGCAGTAGCCAAGCTAAAATCTTTTCGCTCAACTCTAACTAGTTTGAAGAAAGATTCACCAGATATTTCAACAGAGCTGTCAGTGTTAGCTTCTGTTTCAACTTCATCTGGAAGTGTAGTTATGTACCGCAAAACACAGTTATCACGAGTAAATCAGCAGATACAGGAGGCATTCAATAGGAATCGACCATTGTTGATTGACAAAATGTTGGAATGTGTTGCGAATAGGTTTGATGACCTCCAAAATTTAGATGCAATGAAAGGAGTTAATATCTTAAGTGTTCCTTTATGGCCAATTGGCAAACCTGATTTTGAAACTTATGGTAATTCTGAAGTGTTGTTACTGGTGAACCATTTTAAAGTACTCTTGGAGATGAACGGAGTGTCACTCAATGCTGTATTGACCGAATGGAATGCATTCAAGCACTATGTCGGACATAACATTCAAGGCCAACCCTGATGTTTGGTCCTTACTTCTCACCCGTTATAGATCACAGTTTGAGAATTTTGCTCACTTAATTGAAATACTGCTACTATTTCCTGTCAGCAATGCTACAGTGGAGAGTGGCTTTAGTGCAATGAAGCGAATAAAAACTGATTGGAGGTCTCGCTTAAATGAAGTAACCATCGATCATCTGCTGCGCATTAGTATTGATGGACCAGCATTTTCTAATTTTGATCCAAGGCCAGCAATGGAAAAATTCTTTAGCACCCCTCGTCGTCCAGATGCTGCACCGTATGGTTCTCGCAAACGAAGCCATTCTGCACTGGATACTGAATCAGATGCTTAACTTGTGATTCGTACTTCATCATAGTTATTTGATTATGATTAAATTTATATATATTTATTACAGAAAAAATATTGCTAAACTGCTAATCAACCATACACTCAAACCTCTCTTATCCGTTCGTCTAAGTTACGGACACCTCTGTCTACCGGACACCGCGACCAAAATAATTGACGGTACGGGACGTCAGCGTGGCTAGTAAACATATCAAATTAAACGAGTAAAATCGGAAAAATATTTCTCGCGTGTGTACTTCGAGTTCATTTGGCGGTGGTGTTGTGCGTGGAGATGGAGCAAGGAAATCGACAAGTAGTTAGTGCGTCTACTGCTAGTTCTTCTCAGAACTCGTTGACCGGCGGTACTTCCGCTAGTTCTTCTAAGAACTCAACGACCGGCAGTGTTGGGAGCAAGGTAGTTAAACGCAAGCGTAGCGTTTTAACTCTGGAAAGAAAGCTTGAAATAATAGCTGAAGTTAAAAAAGGAAAGTCAGTGAGGTTAGTGGCTGGGCAGTTTGATGTTCCAAAGTCTACAGTTAGTGATATTTGGAAGGGAAGGGTGAAAATTGAAAGTTTTGTTTCTGCTAGTGAGTGTCCCTCTCTAACCAAAAAAAGATGTATTGTTAGAGATCCTAATTATGAGAAACTAGATCAAGCTTGTCATGACTGGTTTCTTCAGCAGAGATCTAAGGGAGCTCCAATTTCAGGTCCTGTGTTAAAAGAGAAGGCACTTCAGTTGTTTGCTATGCTTTATCCTGACTTGAATGTAGACTCATTTAAAGCCAGCTCAGGATGGCTGCACAAATTTTGTCTCAGACATGGAATTAAGTCTAAGGCACTTCATGGAGAATCGTTGTCTGCTGATCTTTCCTGCATTGGTGATTTTCAAAGCGAGTTGCAGTCTAAAATAGAATCTGAAGATTACACTTTAAATCAAATTTTTAATGCAGATGAGACTGGCTTGTAGTGGAGGCTTATGCCATCAAAATCTTTAGTGCATAGTAGTGAAAAACGTGCTGCCAATTTAAAAAAAGCAAAGGAGAGAGTTACATTGCTCGGGTGTGCAAATGCTACAGGGACATGTAAACTTCCTTTGGCATTATTCATGTCAGTAAAAAGCCTCGATGTTTTAAGAATATAGACATGACTAAGTTGCCAGTTAATTATTTTTCACAAAAAAAAGCTTGGATGACGGCTGCAATTTTTGAAGAGTGGTTTCATAATTTCTTTGTTCCTTATGTAAAGAAATTTTGCAGTGATACTGGCATAGAATACAAAATTTTATTGCTGGTTGACAATGCACCAGCACATCCTTCTACGGACTGTCTACAGTCAACTGATGGAAAGGTGACCACTATGTTTTTGCCTGCGAATACAACATCGGTTATTCAGCCAATGGACCAAGGTATTCTTGAACCATTAAAAAATCGTTATAAGAAACGTCTGTTGCAGCATTTAATTATTGAAAATGAATCTTCTTCATTAACAATTCCAGAAGTTTTGAAACAAATAATAATAAAGGATGTTGTTTATTAATCTGCTCAGGCCTGGGATGAAGCATCATCATCTTCATTGGCCAGTGGCTGGAAGAAACTCTTACAATGCGAGACTGTCAGTCAGCAGTCAGTTTCTGATAGTGTCACTGCAGAGGTTGTAGCCAGTGATGAGCATAGAGAAGTTTCAGCTGATGTATCGGAATTTGAAGAGCTTTTTGACAACTTAGGTTATGCTGAGAATGATTCTAACTGGTCACTTCCAAGAACCTGGTTGATGGAAGATGCAAATGATCCAGGATATCAGATTATGAATGAGGAAGAAATTGTGGCAGATTTGATGCATGACAGAGAGGAATTGGAGTCTGAAGATGAAGATGAAGCTCATTCTAGGAGTGCAGTTACTCCATCACAAGCATGTGCGGCTTTTGATACTGCGTTAGAGTGGTTGGAGTCTAAAGGCAGCACAGACTCTGCACATCTTATGTTGGTCAAGGGTTGGAGAGATGATGCAGCTAAACAGCGCTGGAAATCTATGAAACAAACAAAGATCACTTCTTATTTCAAATAGATTATAAGTATTTGCATTTATTTTTATTCATCATTTTATTTATTTATTTATCACATTTTAATTAATAGTATGTAATTAACACTTATTAAATACTAATTTCTGAGTTACGGACATTTCTTAGTTACGGACACCCCTTGGTCCCAGACTGTCCGGATAAGAGAGGTTCGAGTGTACTTATGTGTAGCACTTGTTGCTATACAAATAAAATTAAGTAAATTATTCCCTGCTCTTCTTCAAATGCTACCAGAAGTGCTTCTATGTCCAATTCAGTATCGGAAAACCTCCTGCTTACAATAAGTCGCATATCCAAGGGAAGCTTGGACAATAAAACAGGGGCGAGTATAGAAGATGCCTCGATTCCAAGCGACTTCAAGCTCCGCACGTGAGATTCAGTGTGATCGTAGAGTCATCTCAGTTCTTTCAAATGACGATCTGAAGAGATGGGTTCAGTGTGAAGGAGGGTATCCATATGTTTCGCAATGATGATCTGCTTGTTTCCGAACCGTTTCTTAAGAATATCTATTGCATGCGAATAATTAGCAGATGAGAGTGTGAGTCCTGTAATCGCATCCAATGCAGAACAATCCAGTAATGACCGCAGGTAGTTAAACTTGTCTATTTCCGTCAGTTCAGAATTACAATGAACTGCTGAATTGTAGGCATCCCAGAAAGATGTCCACTGCACAGGATCACCCTTGAACCGAGGAAGGCTAATCTTAGGCAGTTTAACCTTCGAACCAGTGCTGACTCCACTGTGATCAGGTGTGTCAGAAACTGATGAATCCTCCTCATGACCTTCACGATCTCGAAGTAACTGGGGGGGTGCTTGACCCACGTGGTCCCGCATCGATGCGAACAGAGGCCGAATCCACTTGCCCTAGCTTGGACAAGGCTATATAAATTCGTTCCTTGTACTCATCTGCCGTGATAACTTCTTCTTCAATAGTATCTTCAGGGGTGAGTAAGAGGATCTCCTCATCCAAGGTACTCAAACACCGTAGTTTGTCTTCTAAACTCCTCTTCAATTGACTAATCTTGGAAATGTCCAGGGGTTTACTGCTAATAGCTACATCCACTTGTCCCAAAGTTCTTGTTGTTGATGATCTGTGTCCCCTTCGAAGTGCTTTCTTGGCTGCTAACTCTTCTGCCATGACAAATAGTAATTATGATGGGCTCTATTTGGAATAACCAGATTCTTACGATTGTTCAGTATCCGGCTCGAAGGACCATGTAAATAACCTGATTTCAATGCCCCTCGTTCTATAATTTGGTCACAAATACTAGCTAGCAACCCGATGCTACTAGATTCAAACTACTTCTCTCCTTTTCATGCGTTCCATAAATCTCAAAATACTCGTACTCGTGACGACCCCGTACCGGCCGCTAAGTACAAAATTAGATGTTCAACAGCTTGCAAGATCAGGAGGACTTGATGCAGTTTGCTGAAAAGAGTTTTCGTTGTAGTTATCACAGGTTTCAATCTAGCTGGTTTGCTAGTTGGAAATAGCTTCACTAGTTTGAGGCTGTTACACTATTGTTGGTTTTTTATTCCTGAAAGCCCAAGTACTTTAGAAATGCTGGATCAGTATCTGTATAATTATTATATTACTTTTACTTTGCAGGCTTCTCAAACTGAGATAGGTCTGATAGACAAAACAAGTGATGAATACACTGCTGACGATAAGAAGTTAAAACTTTCATCATTCCAGTCAGTTGATCCAGGTATAAATATCAGATATGTAAGTGTGCTTTTATTTAGAGTGGTTGAAGAAAAAAAAACAACAACGAAGAATGCAGAATTGTGCTAGCCAGGTATACCATAAAATCCCGATGGTCATTTATTGTGTATGGAAATTATATATTCAATTGGCCTACTCTGAATATTTCTAGCATATGCAGGATTTTGGTTGTGGTAGTATGAATATTTTAACAAACTGAAGACAAAAGTAAGAAAAGAGAAGTAAGCAATTCAATTCTCAAGAATAAATGCATACCCACACATTGTATACAGCAAAAACGAGAAATCTTGTGGGATATGTTGAGCTAATGAACTATGCAGTTTGTAGCAGGACTTTCAACATTCAAACTGAGTCGCAACAAAACCTCAGCCCAAGCTAGATTAGTACAAGAGAAAGTTCATTTCTAATGAGATCTAAAGGTGATGCTATATATATATATAAACCAGCCAGGAGATACAACATGGAATTGCATGGGGAATATAAGCAGTGATGACATTTCGAATGCATAGATGAGAATAGCTAATTATATATATATAGAAACACTTGTTCATTATAATCTAGTTCAGTTAATGATGCAAACAAGAGTTCATTTAAGGACAAGAACCCATTTAAGGAAGGAGAGAATAATAATTAATAATACATGTATCTTCTAGATTTGTTAGTCTATGATAAAAAATGCTAGAGATGCAGATTGTTTTAAACCTAGTAGTCACGTTTATAATCTAATGTTTTTTTCTGTTTTCAAAATCTGTGGCTACGTTTACCACATTCTGAACTGGGTATAAAAAAAAAAGAACCCGGCATGCCTATTTACTTCTAGCTTCTTATATTGAAATTCAATGAGTAGCCACTCAAAGGGAATCCTCCAAAGTATCTCATTATTCTTTAAATTCGATCAAAAAGAAGTACCCCAACACAAAATTAGCTCATAATCATTTTTACAAATGTTATAGTATAATAACAGGTCTAGCTTCTTTCAATGTCAGTGATTGTATGTGCCAAAATACAGGTAGTTATATACAGGAAGCACTGGCTAGCTGTATTTTGACAGCATGCTTTACACTTAAATTTAGTTGCATCAATGACAAACAGTACTCTCTTACTTCAGTCCACTATTTGCCGTTCACGTTGGTGATTGTTGTTGTTTTTTCTTTATTTCTTCCTTTATGTTAAGGTTCCTATGGGTTGGCGGTCACAGGCCACAGAGAATTTGGATTGGGCTCAATCGGTACAGGCTATAAGCCTGAAGGTAAGTCGCCAGAGGTAGAGGAGAAATTATCAGACACACACTTACTCATACGCTCTGGTGACCTGCTGCCACCAGAGTTCGCCCTCCCGCACCCTTTGACAGAGTATTAATATGTAACTAAAATAATGGGAATATAGGGGAAACTCTCGATACGCATGCGTGTCCTGGCTTATATATCAGAATACACGCATGCGCACAAATAATGTGGGGTGTGGTCACGGGACATCCGGACACAAAATAAGCACAACACAACATGACATGCGCATACACTAAAGATTACAAGCATACTCTGTGATTCACTATGCTAATAAATAATTACACACACAACTGTCTTTCAATGACACAACATCAATGTTCATGCATTCCTCTTCTCTTTGTTCTTCTTCTTTGACGTCATCTCTTTCTCATTTTCTCCGTCTCTGTCTCCAACACTCTATCCTCTCCGCCCACAGTTCCAATGACTTAATGTTTACTCACATGCAAAGTTTTGTGCCCTAAGTTACTGTAATGCATCGTAAAATGCTTTGAGAGAAGTTCAAGACTAAAACAGCAGCCACCATTTTCAACTTGTCATGATATATGGGCCCGGCTAAGCCCTTTTGTATGCGAACTTGTCATTTACAGAGGTTATTCACATTATCTGCTGCTGCTGAAGTGGCAAAAATTGCATTCATTCGTTCAGGCTAAATAAATAGTCTTGCCTATGATAATAATTTTGAAAACTGTTAGCACACAAGATAAAGTAACATGAGTAATATTGTGAAAATATAAGTTAAGTCATAAACAGCTAAATAAGTTTATGGCATCTTCAAACTCAATAATTAAATTAAATGGTTGAAAAGTTGTATAATAATATACAACTACATACATCTATGGTAAAATCCAACATTGGCAATCTAGGATTTCATACAAAATGGTTCCAATTCCCAAAATACGAACACCCCAACACAATTTACTATTAAATGCTTTGTTGAGTGACCTTGGCCATTTCAACTTACCATGAAGTGAAATTTTGATTTTGTGATATGAAAGGAAATAATTAAGAATAAAAGAAAAAATACTTTATTTAGAGGACACCCATTTTGGTAGTATACTAGCTACATATATTAGTTTAATATCACAAGTGTCTAGTTTGTAAGCTATACATGTACTCTGTCCAGGATGACCTCAAATGTGGTAATTGATGAATACACTTAGTTATAACTCTCTTCCAACCAACTCATTTGAGGGGAAATACAAAATTTCAACTTCACTTTTTCAAGCATCTGTTATCTTAACATGGGTGAAGTTTTGAGCAAAATGACATATAGCACTTTTATTCAGCATGAATTGAAGTTTCATTATATATCATGTAAAACCACAATTTTTGCTTTATTTTCACCCAAGAAAATATAAAAATATGTGTGTATGTTATTTTTATTTGAGATGTACACATTATGACTTCAATATCTAGCCATTGGTGCATTACAGGGCAAAAGAACACATAGAAATATTGATCAGCATAGATAATAGTATAATTTTATTTCAAAATTAACCACAAATTTTGCTTAATTTTCATGTTATTACTATTTTGGCTACTTTGGGGAATTTGAGGTATTTCCTTACTTCAAGTTTACCTTGCATGAACTAACTGATAGACCATTACAATCTTCCAAATCACAGTCAAAACTACCATCAGCACCTTGTAAGTAGGAAAAACTTTCAACTGGAGCTTCAGAATTTCCAGTAGAGCCTCCTCATCAGCTAAAGCTTCAGTGTTGTCAGCTATAGCCATAGGCTCATCATGGATAATCAGCAACAGCTCCTGGGTCTGATAAAACGAAGCAGTCACCTTCCGACATGCTAAAACTACTTATACAATCACTGAACTAGTCTTTTACAAACTGTTTACTTATCCGCCTCAGCTATCTATAATTATTCATGAATACGCAATATCAATGATGAATATTATAATGAATGAAAAATTTGATTGTAATAACTTGAACAGCTATTTGCATTATATCTATATCTATATTGTAGTTTCTTAACCCTCAGCACGCATGCACAAGAGGGTTATAGTAGTCCTCTTGTCTCTTAGTTAGTTTGTCTGTCTGTCTGTCTGTCTGTCTTTCACACTCAAATTGTGGAGATTACTTTTCTCAATTTCGGGCTAATCGTTGAGAAAACGTGAAGCTTTCAACTCCGCATAGGTACCAGCTTTTATGAGCAACACCCCCTTGCATCACGCCATAATTACGTGAGCAAAAAATTTCTGCAGCCAGCGGTGTAGTTCGCTTTCTGCTCAGAGAAGTTAACGGAGTTGAAAGAAGTGAAGTTTCACTTGAAAATGTATATAGTGAGTGTTTCTGGCTAGTTTAGCTTTTTCTCTTATGAAGACAGCGTTTCCATGTACCATTTTCATTGGTCGAGCTATTTTGATGCCTCATTAAAAATAACTAACAAATTGCTTGTTCTTTTGGTAGGAGATTATATTGTAAGCATCATCACAAACTGAGTGGGTAAAGCATCATCAATATATGAAGAAGTGATTAAGGAAGTGATGTCCATTATAGCTAAGAACAGGTGAGGACAAGCATTCAAAAGGAAAGGCAACAGTTTCACAAAGCCTATAGATAGAAAATGGAGAGATTGAGAAATAGGAATAGGTCGACAAACGAGGAGAAGGGAATGCATGACTCAAAATAATAATAGCTGAAGAGAGGAAAGGCTTAAAAAGAAGACTAGCAAATGAGGGTAAATGATGTAATTAAAGCAAATGGTAGATGATAAAAGAATGAAATGCCGTATGCTACTGCATTCCTAATTTCCAAAAGTTATTTATGAAGCACCACTATGGCAGGGTATTGATTTGTCATTGATTCTGCAGATGAGCCTGTTTTCTGCTAACTTTTCAACACTGCCAAATGCACAGTGTTCCATGAACTACTTTAATTCATAAACATACTCAGTTTAGTGTTGTACTGACGGTCAGTGGTGTGATATGATGAGCTAGGTCGTGAGCCTCGACGGTAGCTGCCACCAGAGAAGTCACTGTCAGAATACACCGCACTGCAGTCAAGGAGCTTCCTAGTCCAAGTGTCAACTTAGGTTCGGAACGAGTTGAGGCAAGCCTTTCCTATCCTTAGGTTAATCAGCCACGGATATCTCCCAGACAGAGTTCTAATTTTTTAGAGAGGAAAGTTAGGCAGAGCCTTCGGCTAGGGTATTTAGATAAAGTGAGATCTGTACAATAAAGTGAGGCTGGCCAATATATACCAAACCTGCCAAAAGGCGAGGTGGGAAATAACATGGATGAACGTGTGTGCATAGGTATGGGTTGAATAAGTTCAGGTTATGTGTGAATGTAATGAATATGATTATGGTGAATGAATGAAAATGCATTAGGGTAGGGTTACATGAACAAGTCTAGGGTAGCGTGAATAAGTTAGCTTCATGTGGGAGAAGTCATTCTACCACAAGTGGCCTTCTCGATATCCTTGTGTGGTATCTCCGCCGGTTTTCTTGGCACTACCATGGCATATGAGTAGGTGTGTTGTCAAGCCACAAGACAAAAAGTAACATGCCACATATGTTTCCTCTTTTTTTATTCCATTGGCTCAAAAATACAGTTCAGCTGTACTATGAAGGTCTTCCAGTCCTCCACAGTTACTATCAGTTGGCCATGGACTGCCATTCTTGTCACTAATATGTAATTTTTGCATGCAGCCAAAAAGTCAACTCTGCTATTGAGCTTAAGTGACAAGTATATATATATATAGACACACAACATGGAATGACATCATCCATAAAGCAGGTGTGAATCCTCAGCACTACTATATCATAGCTAGCTATTAAATCACACTGTAAATGGGGTGTTCAGTTTGAATTAGAGAATAGGCAGGAATCTGTGGATTTCACAGAAACTCTACCAAGCCCTTACATGCAATAAGATTTCTTTGGGGTGTGGTTAGAATCTTTAAGAACACCCCTATAAGATACTTTAACTTTTTCATAATACTTTCTGATTGATGATAGTTACTGACCACATGTCATGATGTTGCAATACACCAAGAAAGTGTAGCATAACTGAATGTGGTAGGAATGTAACCAAACATTTAGTTGGGTTATGGCAAGGATGTTTGAAGGGTGTAACAGAACACTATTTTGAGACGTACTATTACACTTTATGGGGTGTGGTACAGACAGTGTAGCTAAACACCTTAAAAGCAGTATTGTGACACCTTAAAAGCAGTATTGTGACACCCCGTTTTAATAGTGCATTTCCTTTCTCAGAACAATCAGGTATCAATATAGCTGTGCAATGGTGTGAATGCTTTCTTTATAAGATAAGCTAAACATGCAATTGACATGGTCACCAATAGTTTCAATGTGAAACTCCAATTCAAGCACTTGGCTAACTTCTCAGCATAAAAAACTGCCACATTCAGCAAGGAAGTATTACCTCATGTGATTACTACATGGCAATAGGTGAATGTCCCCCAAAAGTTAGTACATACACGGATCTGATAGCCTTGCACTTTCTCAAAAAATCATCACAAAATTAAAAAAAAGTAGCACACAATAGATCTTATATTTCAAAATCAACTATTGTCGGTAATCTCAATATCAGAGCATGACAGAAAAACAAATAGACAGACAGACAGATAGATAGACAGACACAGACAGCAAACAGACAGACTGACAGGCAGACAGACTGCTTCTATAACCCTCTCGTGCATGCACAGTGAGGGTTAACAATGATTTATAAATTAGAATTGCTTAGGGTCTGTTCCTGAAAGAGCTGGCTGAGTCGATGCAGTGAGTTTATGGGTGGACCAGCAGAAAACCTCTCATTTTGCTCAGAGTGGTTGAGGTACAATGCTCAATTTAGAATCAGACATTCCAAAATAAATTGTATTTGTGTAGTGAGATAGCTAGCTAATCCATGTTAGTTGTCCATATATGTATTAAACACGATTGAAACTTGTGACTACTGACACTGTTATGACCATTAGGATTATCAATATTACTGGTCTCGACTACATTGTGAAGAGTAAATTATGTAGACATGTTGATTATCTATTCATATAACACTTTAAAACTTATTACCTACACACCACTATCAGGAAGCAGATCCACCATTCTATGCCACTCCCCTTATTGAGCTACTCTTGTAATAGTAGGCTACAGCAGGCTAATATCATAATTCTTAGTAATTTTTGGGTATTATTATTGTGGTTGATAATGGCAGTTATATGCACATTTGCAAACTTTTACTATGAATCTTCCCTCTTACACATTCTTATCACACTGAATGAATAGACGTACTAAACATCCAGGTACCATTGCACCCTCTGAATCTTGTCCAGTCCATGCTCTTAATTTCTCTAACTCAATGCAGCTCCTTCACAACTATTCTTAGATTAATAAAGTATGAATTATAGAGTTCGTGGGATTTCCAGTGGCAATATGAATCCACACAATTTTGATAATTTCAACAAGTATACCTTCATATAAATCGATGCAATTCTCTGCAGCTATTGGATTATATATTTCTAATTAGTCATATTTCTTGCAGTTAAGGTTTATTACGTAGATTTACACGATTGTATTTAAGTCTGTTTTCAATTATGAATATTACAGCTCCAATAGATGGAAGACCGATTGTAATTGTGGCTGCAGGAAAAACAAAAGCAGGAAAGACTACTGCTTTGAATAATATTTTTGGAACTAACTTTGAAGTATGTTCAAGTAACGATATTGCTGTAAGAAAAGTACAACGAAAAGGAAGGTCATATCTAATAGTAGACGCTCCAGGATTTGGAAACAGGTCAATACCTGATATGAGAGTTAGACAACTCTTAACAAACGCTATTAAGGGATTAGACTTTACTCTCCTATTCTGTTTACCTGTAAATTCTGGCAATATCTATAGTGAGGCCAACCGCAATGTTTTAATCAACTTACAAAACTGCCTCCATGACCGTATGTGGGAAAAATGTGTCTTACTATTTACCTTTAGTGATGACCTACTGCGTAAAAATTATGACACAGAAAAGTACAAGCAATCCATAACCAAATACTCTATTACCTTTAAAAAATTGCTTAATAGTACCTTTGATAAGGAATATATTGTAAACTCAGTGTTTGATTACAAAGGTGAATACACTCGGCAATACAGTGGAATAGTGGCTGTACCAGTGCGTAAGGATAAAGATACCAATACTCCTCATTCCAATGAGTTTGATCGCAACCCTGACATAATTCCAGGTATTCCTAAAACAGTCAGTTGGACTGCAGTGGCTATGGATGAAATTAATACCAAAATTGCACCTTTGCAAGCGAAACTGACAGCTAACAACTTTAGGGTTGTTGTCACTGAAGTGGGATCAGCCATTGCTGGAGCTGTAACTGTAGCAGTAGGAGTTATAGCAGTAGGAGCTGTAGTTGGAGCTGTAGTTGGAGCTATAGCTGGAGCTGGAGCTGGAACTGGAGCTGTAGCTGGAGCTGGAGCTGGAGCTGTAGCAGTAGGAGTAGTGGTGGTGTTACCTGTTGCTGTTGATTCTGCTTTTTTCTATCGCCAGACAATTAGAACAGGAAACTCTTACACTGCATGGATGAGAGCAAATCCTGACGAACAAATCAAACCTCTAATAGACGTGGACGAACAAATCTGACGTCAACAAATCAGACGTCTAAGAGACGCCATCCAACGCTGGACAGCAATTAAAAAAACATGAACTTGCTTATGCATTAGTGTAGATATCTATACAATTAACTTGTCTCAGTTTACAGGATGCACTTATACTTGAAGAAAAAAGAATGTTCTAGCCTTTTTATAAATATTATTTTTATTATTTTGTTATGAATATTATTATGAATCTTGATTTTAACTTTTGCTCTAATTTAATACTAGATGGAATTATCGTGCAATCCATAACTTGAAGGATGCACTAGCATAGGAACATGGTGGGGTAGGCCCCCCCCCCCCCCCCCCCCTTTTGTTTACAGATTACTGTACATGGGTGACTTTTTATTGGAGCTAGCTAGCAAGAGAGACTCTCATGGAGATTTCATTATTATGTTTGGTACATGAGCAACTTCTTCTTTCCCTTAAGTGCCTAATTACATGTCCTGAAAAACCATACCTGAAACTCAGCAATAAAGTTGTCAACCAATTTGGTAGCTAATGACTGTTTGTGTATTGAAACCAGCCATAAAACAGCAAATTCTTTAGAGCGCCATTAAATGATCAGTATCGACCACATCAACTTCTGCTTAGTGAATTGTAAGAGTCGTTGAAAGACTACGTAAGTTATAGTTAGATGGCAGGCGCACTATGAATTCGTTATTAAATTCAGGGGGTAGGAGAAGGGTGGCAGGAAAGGAGACTCCCCCCCCCCCCCCACCCCCCCCCCAACAGTTGGGGGACTTGGCCCACACTTACTCACATTTTATAGTATAGTATGAATGTAGGTAGTGGTTTGTTTTCGGTTTACTCCAATTTGAATAGGTTAAAATCGTTTTAGAATTCTCCACAAAATTTGGACAAAAGGAGCTTGTGGTAGTCACAGCCCCTTCACTTTTCACTTCCTTATTATAGTTACATAGGTACTGTAATATTGACAGCTAGCTACATTAGCTTTACTAGCTACTTGTCAAGGAAAACATGTTAAGACTGAGTAATACCCCCTCACCCCCACTTTCCTAAACACGGCTTCCAATAAACTAGCGGTGAGAAACTACAAGGAGGCTCTTGCAATGTTCTACTTGACTTATTACTGAGGTGTAGCTCTGAGTTCTCTCTTCTTTTCTTTAGGATAAAAAAAGGCATATACATGGGCTAGCTAGCTCACCATTTTTTGTGCTGAGGTGCATCAGTACTTGGAATTAACTAGCTATCATTTCATAACCATATGATACTATGGTGACTAAAACTAAAGGTAAATATTTTAATGGGTGTGGTTTAGCTCCAAGTGCCGTGCCCCCCACCTCCCAAATCATTTTCCTACGCCCCTGGGTTGCCAAGTGTGTATAGTACCCTGTGGTTTGGAATGAATACCATCACATACTAATTGGCTTCTGATATTGTATTTGTGTAAAACTATAAACGAAGTCCAGAGAAATTTAGAGTAACACACATAATTATTATGCCAAAGCTGAGTTAGCTATAGCAAGCCAGCAATAGTAGAATAGTAAAATTAGCTAAATATGTCAGAAAAATATTATGGCAAAAAACAACAACAAAAAAACAAAGACTTAATGCAATTACGATTATTTAAAATAAACTATTATGTTGACTATTAGCTAACTGACTAACAAAAGCATTTAACTTAAGTTTAACAATGCCAATTTAATTAAAACATGATTAGTTTCAGGCAAATACAATAATGACATTAAAATTTGATACAAATTGCACTATCCGAGTCCAAATGACTGTAAAGTGAATCGTATTAACGTGTCAAGAAGATGACTTTCACATTAACACAAAGACAGTCCCAATCCTTCACAACATACGTCATGTGACCCATCACTCCTCTTCTCAACTAGAAATTTGACCTAAGTAAATAAAATATCAAATACAAATTAACAATAAAAAATACCAACAAAGAAATCAGCACTGAAAGTTAGCTTCATTTATATGGAACTAATGTCTATACCTAGTCACAGAAGAATTCTCAAATTAGTAAAGGACAATTATGATGTCAAGATTTTTGACTGAGAAACTTGCTTCAAGAGAACACCTACACTGTAACTACAGAGCAAAAAGGATATGGATTGATTTATAGCTTTGTCATGACAACTTATTTTGTAATAGCTCTGTCATAACAACAAGTTCCAGGACATTATTTTTAACTATTATTATTATCATCCACACACTGATGATGACCATTGTAAAATGGTTGAAACGTTTGTGCATTTTGCAAATATTTTGTGACTAGTGAAAATACAAAGTATATGGAACTATACCTAGTCACAGAAGAATTTTCAAATTAGTAAAAGACTAATTTAAAAAAAACGTAAATTAAAAAAATCGTAGATATTGTTTTAGCTAACAATTTCATTAGTAGATATTTTGCATGTATGTTGAACGAAATGTTGAACAATAACCATAATCCTTAAAAAAACTTTTTGTGGCAATCATTTTAGGTGTTTTTTTCCTTCCAGACTAGCTACATATGAAAATTCCTTACAAAACTATAAAGAGTATTTTGATTATAAATGAAACTTTTACAACTTTTGTTTCCTCAAGCGAGTCTTCTTCTTCTGACAGATTCTGAGATGATATCATGAATATTGATGGAACACAGGAGATCGCCTTCTTAATGCACAAGGTACTCCAATGTGACAACATTCATTTCATTTAGGGCTACAGAAATGCAATTTTAGTTTATCTCTCAATGGGAAACCAGTTATGTTCAAACTATTCTTTGCACAATAATTCAGTTCTAAATACTACTGAATGTGTAACATCCATTGAATACTCAATGGCTAACCAGACATGTGACCTGCTGTTTTAATCTTGGCTGATACATTCACACTTTATTATTATTATATTCACTCATTATTATTATAAGTGCTGAAACCATTAGAATAATTATCATTTCAGTAAATAATGAATAAATCATTAAAAAAAATACGACATAGATTATGTACAGGTTTAGACGTAAAACTCGTCTTTTCTCTTTCAACAAAAACCCATTCCCCTACAAACTCACAAACTCACCTTTCCAGCAGTCATTGTCTCTGCAATGTGAATGGCAGTCTCTGTATGTAGAGTGAGTGGTCCAGTCCTTACAGTAGACATTCCAGATGCCAGACACATCAATACTATCAACTACACACACAATAGCACGTAGACTAAGGATTAACTACACTCATCAAATCTACCGTGAAGGTATTATCAAACCAGTTATGTATGAATGGTATTGAAAGACCAGTTGGTTTTGTGTCACAGACCTTAACCCTTTCACCATTTATTTATTTTTCCAGGAATTTTGAACAGTTAAATCAACATAAAAAATTGTTATATATCTTGATAATGTGGTTTCGATTCCCTAGCAACTAAGTACCAAGGTTTTGCACGTGGTTATTATTTCTTTGTTGTTCGAATTTTTAAACCAATTTTCATGAAAAACAATCTATTCTCTATTCTTTTCCAATCATATATATATATTATTTATTTATTTATAAGTGAATAAAGTATTTTAATGTATACAATAAGGCTATAGAATAGTAAAATCCAACTTTATACAGGTAAATAAGTGGTTTCAACAAGGAACAATAATATGACAGTCACTTCTAATATTCCAATAAACTGGATCAAACATTCTCTTGCTTGCTGCTCTCATGCTCCTAGCAAGTTTTCTACTACTACAGATTCATCACCCCTTCCTACTAATACCTGTAGGAGGTGGACTTCCACTCCTACTGGACTTAGTACTGCTTGATTATACAGGCTTCCCTGAGGCTTCATCATCACTTTCTACAGCTCTAACCCTAAGGAAAACGGCTGCAAGGGTAGCTAACTATCTGTCTTTACTTTGTTCTTTCCTAAAACGGCTAAAATTGCCGTTCTCCTGAAGCTCAGTAGCCTTGAAGGTGCAAAACAAGAAGCCATAAGCTTCTGATGGAATGGTTCGTAAAATCGGCAAAGGGTCCACTACAAATGAAGTTTGTTGCTGTTTTTAACTGACTGATTGGAAAGGACAGTCTCTTAGGCATCTTTTGATTACTGTATATCGCACATAGCTTTAATATTATATTTTTATGACTTTTTAAAGTGATCTATTTTTGTGGCCGTATTAATGCGGCCGCAACGGTTAAAGAGTTAAGTAAAACAGAAAATAAATACTCCCAGACTGAAAAAGAAGCCCTCACATGTGTGTTGTGAGTTAAAAAAACTCCAATCATATCTCTGGGGCCGTCATTTTGTGTTACAGACAGATCGCAAATGTTTGTTCCTCATTCAATGAAAACAAGTTAATTCCACAGTAAGCGACAAACCAAATTCAGCGTTGGGCCTGGATTCTCTCATCCTATGAGTCCACTATATCATGGAGAAATACAACTCAGCGTGGTACTTTGAACCCCTTACCACTTCCAGTAGTGCCCTCTTAAAGTTTTAACCAGCAAAACTTGTACTGCTAATTGAAAATTCGTCAGAGGCACCTATTACAGCAGATGAGATCGTGCAGTGGACTAAGAACGATCCATTGCTCTCTCAAGTCTTACGTTATGTTTGTCATGTCTGGCCAATGCAATGTGGTTGAGGCCACATTGGCTGAGGAGACATGAATTCTCCACTGAGGCTGGTGTTTGATTTGGCCATGTAGGCCATCCGGACTTGCACGTGGTGTTTTCATTTTTTTTTGTGGCCAAGATTGTGAAACAGCGTGATGTTTGTCAGCAAAATCAACCATCCCCACCTTCAGCTCCACTACAACCTTGGAGTTGGCCAAGATTGTGAAACAGCGTGATGTTTGTCAGCAAAATCAACCATCCCCACCTTCAGCTCCACTACAACCTTGGAGTTGGCCCACACGGCCATGGTCATGCTTGCACATAGAATATGCGGGACCTTTCGAAAAGGAAAAATGATATTATGTGGTGATAGATGCTCACTTAAAACGTATAAAAGCTATTGCTACGCTTACAGCTACTACTCAAACTACTATTCAACAATTATGGAGAAAAAAATTTCACAGTTGCATCACCAGATGCTATTGTCTCAGATAATGGGACACAATTTACAGATGCAGAGTTTCAGGAATTTTGTCATTCAGATGGAAGTCGACATATAGCAATAGCTCCTTACCACCCATCATCGAATGATTTGGCAGAAAGGGTCGTGCTTAGAGTGAAGGATGGGCTCAGGAAGTTAAAGGGAGGAAATATTAAGGATAGACTTTCTCAAAATTTATTTCAGTATAGGATTACACCACAAATTACCACAGGAATGCCACCATTAGAGTGGCTAATAGGATGTAAATTAAGCTTGACACCTGAGAGATTTTGCGATTGGTGATCATGTGTATGTGTGTGTGCAATCATGCCCAGGCTGACAAGTGGATACCAGGAGATACTTCAGATTAGCTGGCCCAGTTTCATTTCGTGTGCAGCTGCAAAACAATTCAATTATTTGACATCATCAAGACCAGGTCAGGTCAAGAGCAGTACAACCACAGGCACCCACAAACAAACCACAAAGCCAAGTGCCAGAAGACTGCACAGAGCCAATCTGCAGTAGATGAATATGATTCAATGTCATCAAGACCAGGTCAGGTCAAGAGTAGTAGTACAACCACAGGCAGTGGACACCAAACAAACAAACAAACAAACCACAAAGCCAAAGCCAAGTGCCAGAAGACTGCACAGAGCCAATCTGCAGTAGATGAATATGATTTCATCGACTCTAACCCTTTTGACACCGTAACCGCATATACAGTAGAAGATAAAATAAAGTTCCGAATTCCATTCCGTAGAATGGCTGTCGTACCGATTACAAAACGGGGAAAAAACGGTACGCTGTTTGGTAAAAAAACGGCCGTTCCGTTCGACCGCGTTACCATTTTAATCTTTCTCGTTAACCGTATGTCTCGCTCAAAGAATTATAAAAAATTGTTTATCCAATAAAACGTTCTAATTTTTTGCATACAGGCTCCTGAGGCGGAGCTTTTCGGGTTAAAAAAATTGAATCCGTCCAATTCGATGTTGTCTCGCGTAGAATTGTTAGTTCGACCACCGCACAGTATCGATGTTTTCTCGACGTTAGTGCCTTCTCGGGCTTAGATTTTTTACTACTGGAGGTCCATCAGTAGCTAACAGAAGACCTATGAAGTGTGGACCTCGTTTGAGCTCTGTGCCCGTCGGAACTACGGTCTGCAGCTCTATTGAAGCAAGTTAAATTTTTGTATAATCTTTTTAGCACTATCCCCGTAGCATTTAATGGTCGATGCAAGGCCTTAGCTTGCTGATATAGCTATGGAAGAGTTTCTAGCTAGAAAATATCCTGTGAATCGACAGAAAAGCTTAACCTTTTTTTAACATTTTAGTAAACAGTGTCGGCCGTTGTGTCAAAACGGTACGGAACGCAACGACAAAAACTACGGTAAAAAACTACCATTTTACAGCCGTACCACGGAACGGAATTTGAAACTTTATTTTGTCTCCCACTGTATGCAAGCAAAAACAGTTCCGTTTTATCCAATTTAAAAAATCTATTATAGACAAAGCCGTTATTTTTTTTTGCCGTAAAGTAGGCATTGTACTCCTTTTAAAATTCTTTGAACCCTTACGGGAAGGTTACGTATCTTTTTTAATTGCCTGAAAACTAAGATCAAGAAATTTTTTTGACTGAGAATTTCCATGGTGCCGAGTGCCCAATTTTTTTTTGTTGCCTACGGACTTCAAACACTCAGAATATAAAGTATGAGGCCTATAGAATTTTGGAAGAATATGGATAAAGTTTTTCCTACCGAACATCGAGAGCAATCAATTAGTCTAGTTCCTCGGAGTCTCCTCGAAATCTGCCGTAAGATGGACTGGTTCTGGTTCATTTTCAAGTTTTTGGAATCTTGTTAGCTTGTAAGGCTACAACTACCTACTTATATGCCCGGCTGTTTGTTTATGGATTTTTTTGTGGTTGCTTTCTGGTAGAAAAGACACCCGAAGTGTTGAAGAAGTCAGAGTCGAAAGGGTTAATGTAGATAATCAATCAGCTACTGCTAGAAGCAGAGCATCACAGAAATCAATCCTGAAGAGACTGGGACTGCTACTGAGTTCAATCCTCCAACAGTGATAAGGTCACAGGAATCGACCGGAGAACCGATGTAGGAAGTTCAACTCAGACTGATACACCACCGATAAGAAAAACATATCCAACTCAAATCGAAGTTAACAAGACTGGTAACACATCATTATTTAATCTTTGTAGCTTAAGGAAGGAAGAGGTGTAATAATCAATCAGCCACTGCTAGAAGCAGAAGCTAGCAGCATCACAGAAATCAATCCTGAAGAGACTGGGACAGACTATCGTGTCACTATTCATATTTGTGGCTATTTGTGTTGTATATATTTTTTGTGATTGTGTCAGTTCTTCAATGAGTCAATTAGTAAATTAAATATTGAAGTTATGGAATAAAGCTATATACATAGTCAGTACTACAATGGGGCATGGATGACATCTAATACAAGTGTCATCTAACACCGTCAGATATACACCTATAAGTACATGTTCCATGAATGCTAGTGTGAACTATATAAACTTGCCTGGTCTTGTAGATACTGGTCCACACACCCACCAGATGAGAGATCCTTTACCAGTTCCTCCGCTGCCAATCTGCCAGTGACATCAGCTAACACGTCTACATATGTACACGTCAGATGAGACACATTCACCACCACAACAACAACAACAACAACAACAACAACAATAACAGTAATAACAAAATTTCAATGTTGCTCTAGTGAATGGGTGTGGTCTTACCTCGACTCCCATTAGCTGACCCGGCCAACACGCATCCTGTACTGGTACTCGCAACAATTCTAAAAACAACACACAAACAGGAACATACGTAAGCCATCAGTTAATTAATATACATTTTAAAATCATACTCTAATTATGTCTATAACATTCAATATTAATTAACCTTTTTTGCAATTGTTCACGCAATATTTTAGTGACATTATTGATCACCAAATTGTACCCACTTATTGCAAAACGCTTGTTTATTTGGCAAATGTAACTTCAGGAAGTATGCAACACTTACTAGTTATTAGCCACTTAAGTGAGAAAAGGAAAGCAAGCAGCTGTGAGCACTTCTATTGATAATATTATGTGAGTCTGAAAAAAAAAATAGTCACAAAATGTATGGCATTGTGATTATACATATGTACAGTAATCAGTTAGCCCTTGGACTGTCGGAGACAAGAATTCAGCTTTGTACCACTCTCAATGTTTTGTTATTTTTGTAAATTGAATTTTTGTTTATTATGTTGCTCTGATGTAGCACTTGTAATAAAAAAATTTTTTGAAACCAGTGCACCGGCACTTAAAAATATTGCTGCTGGAATGCTAATCATTGAGCGTCTGTCCACCTAAAAAATATTTATACAGTACGGGGTCCTAAAGCTCAGTATTCATCAAACTGAAGTAGTGTTCTCTCTAGGGTTGTTTATTTTTAGTGTTGATGCACCACTTGGTTGGCATGATGCACAACTTGGATATTTGTATAAATACATTATGAACCACTTGTTTGTTTATTGTTGTTATTGTAATTACTTTCTTTACTTTTCACTAACACGTGTGCTGCCACATATTTACGCCCATGCATAACCCCATAACGTCCACGCATAACCCCATAACTTCCATGCAACAATGTATGTGATTTTTTTGCTCCACTTCGATTAAAATCCTTGAAGCATTTTAAAACAAAACTATTTATTATTATGCTAAATAAAAGTATTTATCTGCAAAGAGAAGAAATAAAATTAGGATTTTCTGTTACTAATGATACTAACTGAAAGTCATGTTGTGATGATCTTAGGGTCATTCCAAGGTTCGAATAAAGTGCATGAATGATTCACCTAAAGGCAGAGTTCTCTCTGCCTGTTGATATGAATTGATGTTTGAATAAGACTTCGATTTATTAATTTGGAATCTTACTAAAGGTTTCAACAGTAATTTACCAGCTGCAAACAATCTAGTGTGTACACTCAGTTATGGACGAGATTGTGGCAACATTAGGTGAGCTCATGCTACATATAATGGGGATATTGACTATTAATGCTCCAAACTAAGAAATGAAATAATTAACTCACTGAGCAAACAGAAACAGAAAGGTAGCACAAGGGAATATAATATTACAGAGTGTAAATCATTTCACTCTCGCCCAGCTCTACTGCAAAAAGTGGCACTTGGTCCTAGCATCAGATCAGATTCACAGAACATGTACTAGCACTCACATTACACCTGATCCATTGCCAAATGCTGAGCTTGCAGTTTCTGGTACCATGTGAGTCTTGACCCGCACATCTTTCTCCTCCTCCACTGCAGAAAGGTATTGATTTAGGACTTCTTTAGCTGACTGTATCATGGCATGCCCTACCTTAGAGTGAACACACAAACATACACACACACACACACACACACACAACTATAGTAGACAAGTCTTAATAATCCGTGCATGTGTACATGCCCCCCCCCCCCAAAAAAGTAAAGACAATGGAGGCAAATCTAATGAAATGAATCAAGTATGCAATTTACGTAAATAATTATTGATATATTAAAAACATTACATTTTATATATATATATATATATCTTCACAATAGTCCGTTTAGTCTTGTGACCCATGGGACAACTCATGATATCTCATGAGTTAATAATTTTCTTATCTGACTGTATTGCGTACTTTCATTACCCTCTAATGTGCAGGTAGTCATGTAATAGTAACCATTCAGATGGCAGAGGCAATAGAACTACTATAGAGTGTACTTTGAAGATGAGGAAGTACAATTGAAAGAAATAAGGCTGTGAAAATATCTACAGTAGAAAATAACATCCGAACAACAAATAAGAAAAAAAAAAAAACATTATCAAGCTAGAGTCATAATTGAGGTTTTAATGACTTGAATTTCCAATTATATTTGTTAAATTCTTCTAAATTGACATAACTGTGGTGCTAAATTCCCTGCATTAGTTATCTCTTCTCACTAAAAACTTACCCATGCATTTAGCTGAGCTTCATATAGGAAATTATTATTGGGGGGGGGGGGGGGGGGACTCTTTTTATTCTTACCTACATATGTAGGATAGCATGTGGCTAAATAGGCTGAATAGGCCACAGAGAGGGGGAGATGTGGGAACAGCTTCAGTTGTAAGATCTTCCAGCTACATATATGAAGCTCATTAAACCCATATACGCAACAGTATCACTGACCAAACCCTTGGTCAGCTCATGAGAATTGCCATTGAGGGTCCTGAATTTTCCTGCTGTAAACTCTGACAAAGTTCCAGAGATTTTCAAAAAAAAAAAAAAAAAAAAAAAAAAAAAAAAAAAAAAAAGAAGAATTGTGCTTTGACTAACATTTTTTTTTTAACAATAAGGAATTTAGCCTGCTCATGAAATATCTCAGTTTGATGAGAATAACAAGTGTTACATACATTCACAAGGTGAGTGGGAAATGTGGAAAAGAGATATCCACTACAGAGTCTTCTAACTGAGGATAAAAGTGTCTAATTTAAAATTGCTAAAATAGAATTTTTTTAATCCACATCACAGAAATAATTTTTAAAAGTGTCAAATACATGTGCACCCTAGTAATTACAAACATAACATTAAAATATAATGATAATAATCTATATAATAATAATACAATTATGTGTCAGTAACGACGATGACTGACGATGATGTGTATTCATGGATAATTCATGAGCTGTATATGGTTTGGTAAAGCATCGTCACCACGTGGTGGGTAAAGTGTCTTCATATTCAGTAAAAGGTGCTGGTTAATTCTAAAAAGCAGGTGCAATAGACGATGGAAGGCAGCATAGGTTTAAAAAAGGAAGGCGAAAGAGAAGATTAATCTTAACTAAAAAGCGGGCGGAATCGACGAGTAAAGGCGGGATTAGTTTCCAAAAGGAAGGCGAAAGTACGAAATAGAAGACAAAAGTTTCTCAAAGTAGGACAGAAATTCAGAAGCAGGAGAGATAGACAAAGGAAAAGGGGACTCCACAATATACAAAGATTATGGTATCCAAGTGAGATATCACCTCAGTAAAATGGTATTGCCAGCAAATATACATTTACATAGTCATATGGAGCCCTCCAAACATTGAAAGAGACTTCAAACTATTGTTACTGAATACCTACATATGATTCTCCCACTGAACCATCACATAAGCATTAAATCAATTACACACCTTCCTAGGCACAGCACCAGCCACATAGGCATGGATCTCAATCTGCTCCAGTCTGCCTCTGTCTGTTAATGTGATCGGAGAGAGAACCTTCACAGGAGAAGAACAGTAGACTACTTCTCCACGACCCTTGGGATAAAACCCTCTGAAATCAGCAAGAAAACAACATAAATAAATGTTAACGTAATAATAGTAACTAACACTGTTATGCACTGCAGAATATTCAATCAATACTGACCTCCCATCGAAACTAAACACAATAGGGTTGTGTGGATCAATGAACACACTTACACACACAGCATTCTGTACAATTTCAGTTTCACCATTCCAAGCTTTAATACTAGTTCATTGTACTAAGTCTCTTTACCTTCTCTTGAGCTGACAGTCAAATGTAAGCCCAAACTTGCTAGCAATTTTGAAAAAGACCTGAGTAAAGTCAGAGGATAATAGAAAGTAAATACAAACATATGCTCAAAAGCTCTAAAAAGTACTCAACCTACCCACACCTTACCTTCTCAAAATAGTCGATGGGAGGAGCCATATCAGCATTAGTCCCACCTCTCAAAGTTACTTTACAAGAACCAGAAGTAAAGATTAGTACAGGAAGAGCTGCTTGTAACAGAAGGCAAATACTCCTACAGAAGATAAGGCATTGAATACTGAACTTTGTAAGTGAGAGTGAAAGAAGGTAAATGTGTGCACCAAAGAGAAAGTTTACTCGAATATAACAAACATGCTGATAATCTTTCTATTGGAATATTAGTATACCCAGCGGTCTTGGTATCAGCTATAAAATTGCCTCCAGCTAATTTGCCAGGATGAAAAGTCACTTCCGAAGACCCGACATCCGCTCCCTCCAAGGATCCTTTACACAAGTCTGCAAGGAGGCGGAGTCCAGTCATGTGCTGTGGGCGGAGTCCAGGCTTGCTCCGCCCTGCTCTGATGTGATGGATATGAATAGGCCGAGAGAGCAAACAGCTCAAAGTCATGCTGATACGCAGAATCTGTCCACCCTAGCAAGAAGAAAACAGTAGCATGCTCATATTATATACTAGCTGGACTCTTATGTGTGCACAGAGAAAAGACCAGTACCTTATAGAGACCACAGCAACATTCATATTTACATATAAAACAATTGGTACATGTAATATATTGAGTATTTGACAGCTATTATGCTGACGTTATATTCATTCTTTAACCCAACCAACACCATCAACTTTGAGGGGGTGGGGCTGAATCACTTCATACTGAGGATTTCATTATGACATGATAGTAAAGTGAAAAATGTTAAGTACCCATTGCATGAATTACCCCTTCCATAACGGAGCCATCTATGGTCACCAAGGAGTTCAATTCCAGCTGTTCATGTGCAGCAGCAGCAGCAACAGTCTCCCTGTCAGACTCAATTTCAGTCTCTCTCTCTCTAACTCGCCCACTTACTGCTACATTGGGCTTTTCAAGGTCAGTGGTTGAAGAGCTGAGAGTTGTAGAAGGTCTACTGGAATGTTCTCTCACAAGTTTAATGGTTTTTGGTGCCTTTTCTTTACCCTCTTCATCAAGAGCCGGTGTGGCAGGTTCGCGAGGCTTCCTCCACGCTCTCTTTTTCCGGGTTGCACTGCCACCATCACCTACACAGATACTTTCAGCCATTAGAATCCAGGTTTTATTACTACTTGTCCTTGCGTTTACTATTACTCTACCCACTCTGATGGCGCAATAGAGGCTACTGTGCATTGATATGATGAGTCATAGTGTGCCCCTTTACCTACCCGCGATACATACGCTAGTAGGTAAAGGGTTTAGCTATAGAGAGTCATAGCTTACATCTTACACGATTCGTACCTTAATTTGATACGCTTCATACCTTATAAGATCGTGTGTCGAGCTAAGATAAGAAGTGGGCTCAATTTATGTTTGTCGTCCAGAAACAATGATTTCTAATTTTCTGCTGTTTTGGTAAGCCTCTCAGATAAAAAGAAAATGTGAGTTCCATTTTGTACTGTGTTTAGCACTCTATTGGTAAACGCTGGAGCCATCTTGAACTTCAAATTGTAAGTCCTTAGTCACCATCTAGTAGAAATAGCTAGTATTCTACACCCAATGCTTAGTTTAAGAACTGAAACACATGAACTACTTAATACATCCATGCCATGTAGTATAATGATTCAGTTGAATGAGTCAAACCAACTGTAAAAAAACAAGTGTCAAAGCCTACAGTGAACTTGTATTATTGGCGAGCGAGCGAGACACTTACAGGGGTAACGCAATTGAAAATCGGGGATATGAGTTTGTATATATGTGTGGACATATGTATGTCATTTTGTACTTTGACCCTCACGTACTTTTGTGTTTGCTCCGTGTTCGACCCTGTCCCAAACTTCACTAAACAGAACTCCCCGGTTTAGCGATCATTACCCGTATCACCTTAGAAATTGAATTGTTTACCTCTTTGAATTTTTTTGCGGGTGCAGTTAAAACTAAACTTATGGGAGCTCCATTTCTATTCGAGATAGTGGCGGTGGTAAGTTAATACGCTATTTGTCACAGTTATAAGCCCTACGCAGCAGTATTTACTTGAAAATTCATTGTCCACTAGACGAACCACGAAGGTAAGTCTTGCTAGGTAAGTCTTGCTAGGTATGTTCAGTTGTGTGAAACTATTGTGTGTTACAACTATAAGAATATCACAAAGAATTGTTTTTAATAACGTGGCTTGATTTTGTTGCTTCTTTTTCAATTCAAACAGTTGCGGGGAGCGGTTACTATGGCATTGAATCCCCTTTACCGCATATACTTAATTTAGAAACTCGACTTTATTATAGTAGCTTGAGTGTTTAATAATAGTATAGTTTAAGGCTGGCTCGCCATTTGTGCTCAAGCACACCACTAGTAATCCTATGGTTAGCCAGTCAATAGTTACTGAACACATACACTTGCAGAGCGAACTTGGCACAACACACCCTGTTAGTGTGGGTATGATGCACTGAAAGTATCAAATGCGATCCCCCGAAGTTATAAAGAGTCACAAGTTTTAATGTATAACTCTAATGAACATATAAATCCACTGCCAAAGCTGTACTGTCCATACACACACACACACACACACACACACACACACACAGACCTCAGAGATCATGAGAGCTAAAGAACTACAAACAAAAACAAACAAACAAAAAAAAAGAGTCGGGTCACAACAGGGATGCATAAGCCAGGTTTAATCTGAGGAAGTAGGAAAAGGGAAGTTTGTTCCCAAACATTCCCAGCTACGTATTCCTTTCCCCCACCCACCCACCCACCCACCCCCTCCTCCCAGTGTACTGTGTGCAGTATGCCATTAGGTTGAGACCAGAATTATAGCATGTAATGTAGTAGCTCATACATGTATTAATTTAATAAGCTTACTACTCTCAATGTTTACAACAAAAAAAGTGTATTACTTTTTTAGTCTTTCAAAATAAAATAAAAATGTTTGGCTGATGCTACAGTCTTGCTCTAAACAGACTTCTCTTATTTCAAAATCCTTAGAAATTTAACTATGCTAATTTATCACTTTTCTCAGCCTTTTTCACAGCTTTAGAACAACAGCAACAGCAACATATCTCGTAACTCCTGAGAACTGAATGGGTAATGGTCATTTTAATGCTACGTATTTCCCAACAAACAAATAAAAATCAACAACAAACATTCAAGCATACTCTCTCTTTCACACACACAAATACACACACACACACACACACAAACACACACACACACACACACACGTATAGGAAGAAGTCTCAGAATGAAGGCTTTGAGGAAGTTCCTGCTGGAGCTGCAGCCGGTGTTGGGGCCAAAGTACGCGAGTTCCTGGCAAACCTTAGGTACTTCCGCATCTTCATTGGTCTCTGGAACATAGCCATGCTGGTGTGCATGTTCATGTAAGTGTCACCATGTAGTTGCCATAGTAAACAACAGTAGCATTGGCCAGCAAAGGTTAAGGTTGGATGAAATGAGTTCAGGGTTCATGTCAGATACTGTAAACGGAGAATCTTCTTCATTTATTGATATACATACGTATATTCAGTGTAGACTAAAGTAGACTGTTAACGTGAGTAAAACTTATCTGACTGTCACCTGATGTCTAAATGACTATTTTCAGCATTTTATCAGAATTGGCAATTGAGCATGTATAGACATTTTTTTTTTTTCTTTTTTTTTTTTCTTTTTTTTTTTTCTTTTTTTTGTCACTTCTTTTGCTAGTTGACATCTTATGGTTGCACAGTCTGGCTTTTTTTTTCTTTCAGAAAGCATATCAAATTATGTGTGCTCTCTTTTGTATTCAGATTGTTTGGATCTTAGGGAACAGCAACCTCACTTGTATTTATCACTTCGGCAGTTTTGGCTTCCAATTGGCAATCTGATTTTAGCACGCTCAACATGTATATTATTGATGACACCTTACCTAGTGACATTATTGAACAGGGTTTATGTATTTTTGTTATAGTATACATATATTTAAAGAACTCGGTAACTTCCAGGAGTAGTATAGTAGCTATGCACTGTATGTCGTGTCCACTTACAAAATTCACAAAATAGGAGATAACAGAATATGATATTTAGTATGAAGTCCAGCTAATATCGTCCTCAAATGCTATGTTTACTAAAGTTCCGTATTGATTAAGGAGGTGGTAGAGTTTAAAAAATTGAAATGTTGCTAAATTTATTTGTAAATTTTTTGCTCCGTGAGCATGTGAGCTATATATAGTTAATGATTCGATTTTAGTTGCATAAATTCTCTACCACACAAAACTTGGAAAAGAAACAAGTATCATGTGATCCACACACACAGCTATTACTAAAACAGTGGTAGCATCATGTATATGTATATCTACAACAACTTAAAATAAAAAATCCCAAGATATATTTATGTATTTACTGATTATTTTAGGAGTTGTCTATTCAACAATAATAATTGTCCCTATTTATCATAAGATTGACTTTAATTAACCCGACTATCTACATAATATCCTGAACTTGCACATGCTCGTTACCTCGTTCTCAATGAGCCAAACCAAGTTTTAATTTTACCAAACAAAGTTTTTATTATAAAAACGAAATAATAACTGTGAATATATCTTCGGACTGTGACTATAAAAAAAATGTCATACATTCAATAGTGCTTTATGATTCTAGTGCTGATATAATGTATACTGGGATTCAAACATGTATCTCACACATATATGACATTATAATGCCTGAGGGAGGGAGAGAGAGAGGGAATAGGTTGTGTAACGAAAAACAACAACAACGTTTCCTGTATACTCCAGAACTTCTCCAAGATCAATGCTCTGATTTAGTTCATGAAGTTGAAAGGACTGCATTGGATGTTGTAGCCAGCAGAGTTAGGAAGCAGCAGAGGAGGGAGAGGCTAGGAGTCAGTGTGGAACTAGTGGGCGTGGCCTCACCCGGATGGACCTGTAGCAACTCCTCTTTCTCCATATTATAAAAGTTCAAGTCCTTTTCTGATAACAGTTTCGAATCGGAGGATCGCGCCCTGAGGTTGACCTCGGGTGATGGCGGGCTACAATTAACAAAATATGGCCACATAATTTATAATACTTTGACAAATACCAAGATGGCATTATTGTATGGGCAGAACCCAACAATAAATGAATGCACACTGTTGACTTCATATATACCAACACATGCAATTCAACTCGATAGTAAGCATTTGAGACTAGAAAGGAAATGAGTTGGAATTAAAACTTGATTTATTCAATGCTCACTCGGATCCTTTCCATTGCCCCAACATTTCATCAGCGTATTCCAGACACCATATTATGATAACAGACTTGGTATGGTATATCTCACCTTGAGGTGGTAGGCAGCAATCTATTCCAGATCTGGTTGAGTAGTTTGTTGCTGAGAGTGGCTGAATTAGGAGGATTCACTGGAGGATCCGTCGGACTGATGTGAAGTAAACGAAGCCCTGAAGACGGGTCACCAAGAGAAACAATGTTTTCTGGAACTGGCGAGCTAGAGGGGAAAAGAAAGAACGAAGAAAAAAAAAAAAGAAGAAGAAAGAATTAATGAATGAATGATTTAATGAATGAATAAATGAAAAATCAAATGAGCTATCTTATTCCATGAGTTACGTACCCATCAATGACTTCGCATGTCGGGATATGCTTAATGACGTATCCTTTGCCCCTCAGGCGATCTATCACATTCCATTCACCAATTAGATGACCTGCAACACAAAAATTCATTAATGCTAATAATTAAAATAATACTAAAATGAAAACAAACAAACAAACAGTTATATCAGCATGTCTGAATTAGTTCCATTAACATGTATTTGGAAGTATCAGGTGACCCCATGAAAGGAGTCAGAGGTAAGGTGTGCTTCATCAGAGGAGGATAGTCTTTGATGAGGTACAGTATTGCAGCTACTTTCTGACTTTCAAGGTTGAAAGTTCAGGAGTGCATTTAAGTTGAAAGATCAAACTGACCTGTATATATTTCTATTTATTTACTAACTCCTTTTTCTTTTAATTTTACCACTTGTAGTGATAATAATATTACATATTATATACAATATACCAAGACTGTCATTCTTTCAAAATCTTTTATACAATTGTCCATCGAGCTTATAAGTCTCACCTGCTCCTACTGCTATGAATACAGTGTTGTTCCTGGGTGCCCTCAAGATGCTGAGTATCCTCTTCACCATCCTCCTGTTCCTGCGGGTGATAATGGCACGTCTCAAGTCGCGTTCTGCAATCTGTAAGGTCTTTCTCTCCGAGTCCGTCACGTTGAGAGTGTCCAGCGGTGGGAGGGGCAGAATGGGGGTGTGGTTTACGTGGGAACTGAAATTACCGGACCTGAACAATAAGAACATAATGAAATGACTTTTTTTTAATAATTGAGCAATGAAGTCAGGAGAGAGAGAGAGAGAGGAGTAGAGTTGTGTTAGACCAATCCCTAACCTGTACATGTCGACATTGTCTTGCATTGTGCTATCAGCTTCACCTAATGTCTCCTCCAGTTGGTCCAACTGTAAATTCAGGATTAAGTCCATCTGCACACACACACACACACACAGAGCTACATTATTTGGACCCAACATAGATATAAAACCACCACATACGTATGTTGAATGATTAAAAAAAAAATTAGGGAAGGCGTGACTCACATGTTTGGCTTCACAGACACACACACACAACCCCTTTCCCAAAAGTCACTGGGAACACCTGCATCTATCACATCATTACGATGAATAAAATTTCCATCCACCAAGCACAAGTCTAAATTAATTTTTTATTTACTACTGAAGAGTCCAGCTGTGTTTCCCCGGCAGATGACTCCGCCTCTGTTTGTCTGCTGCATGAGGGAATTAGCTGTTTTATTTAACGACTAGCGTGTGACTGACTAATGTATAACTGAATCAGAGAATTACTTTATTTAACTTAATTTTTCTCTAAATATGGGAAAGACTTTCCTCCAGACCTACCAGTTGCCTGGGATACCTGATCATCCAATCAAAACACTTCACAGAATTAAATTCACACACCCAGAAACCACTCCCCTGCTAACACCTGCTTAAGAATCTAAAAATAATCTTTCATGTACAGAGAAAAAAATACACAGAGCAGTCAATTAAAATGAAATTCCATCAATTTTAATTATCACTGAACTTCAATTCTTTTAGTAGCTTGCAGTAACGATTATTTTGACTTAAGTATTTAGTTAAATTAAGAAAGGCTTCCCAATTAAGTATCCTTGATCTTTCACACATAGTCCTCATAGCTCTGTATGGGATTATATAAGAAAACGAGGAGAAAAGCTTGATAAAAAAAACAACAGAGACAAAAGTTATTTGCAAGAATGTATATAAATGGAGTGTGCTAAATACCTGACCCTGTCCTTCCCTTTCTCACACCACACCACCACACACTCTGCATGCAATGCATTGCCTGAAGCAATCTAGCACATTGTTAACAACTCTCAATCAAAACTCATCAGAAAGCAATTAAATTGCAATATAAACACGTGCAGGAGGCACACGGCAAGGAAATTGGCTCACTTTATAGTCCCAAGAGTACAGGAATGTGATATTGGGAATAGGAAACAGTAGATGAATAAAATAGTCCCAGGCATCCTGACTCTACCACATGTGAGGCTATCATAATTTAATAGAGAGCTTCACTGACACTCAGGGAAAAAAAACTAAGTCATTATTTATACGACAAATTAATTTAGTAATTTTGTTTCCACACAAAAGCTAACAGATGAGTAGAAAGAAGTTACGTTAAACATAGGGAGAGATAAACGCTAAGTCATTAATTTTGTGAGGTAAAACAACAACAACAACAATAAACAGCAACAATTGTATAAATCCATTTCCCCAACTCCACCTGAATTTTGGCTTTTGAACTTCATAATATACATTATACAAACTGTGTGCCTGGCAGATGGTCAAACACAGATTTATAACTTCCTGCCATGAACAGCTGGGATGAGAAAATAGCCAGAAAATGAAAGTGACTTCACTGAAATCCCATGGACTCATAAAAGGTAAAGGTAAAGATTTAAGGGGCAAGGAGATATGCACAGGACAAAGTAGAGGATAGCTGAAACCAAAATGAGAGGATATTACGCTGATAAAAAACAAGGCAGTGCAGTCAGAAACGCTTAGAGGCTCACTGAAACTTGGTAATGTGGAGGTATAAGGTGTTAATGGATTGCAATCTGAGTGCTAACTGTACTAATGAATCTTCATTGGCAGTAGTACATGATTTTAATGCAGACCCACTTCACGAGATTGAAATAATCCCACGAGTAGAAGTGCCCACTAACAATGCCCAGTGTGAGCGCCTGCTGGCAATGAGGCACCTCAACTCATCCTGCCCACACAACAACCCCAGCATAGCAACAGGATAACTTGGTATTTAGGGAAAGAACACAGCAAGAGGCACTAGCAGACTGAGATTCCCAGAGCAGCCAAACAAATCTAACTAAAATTCCCGTCCGTTAATAAGCAGCTTCCCGCACAAAAAATAAATAAATAAATAAATAAATAAATTCAAAACAAACCAGCTGAGGGTATATTTTCTCTCCTGGTGGACCTATGTATAGCAATTGTGTTCATAGCTGGTGAAATACATTGCTTAAGTTCTAGCAAACAATTGCTGCAGAGTTAATGTGCTAAGAATCTCCCAAAGATTATATTAAAATTTGCAAATATCCTAGTACAATAATAATACTTTACCCACCTTGAG
>WLWD01001353.1_pt1 | contig 86820 bp, 47 predicted proteins | sample 6712731 | NCBI WGS metagenome assembly WLWD01 (sample SAMN12718690, study PRJNA576275) | sponge metagenome | isolation source: marine sponge | host: Mycale hentscheli | place: New Zealand: South Island, Marlborough, Capsize Point | collected 2014-11-01
GTCTCCACTCTCATCTGTGTTTGGGAAAAATATCAGGGTGCACTCCAACTATGGCTCATTAAACAAGTCTAAATCTACTTATGAAATTCCTCTCGATGATGAGGCACGTTTGAATAGTAGGAAGAGTAGGAAATCGGCCGGTGCTGAGGTGGAAGGCGACAGACTGACTAGGGTAGATACTCTGGTTAATGGTGGAAGCAAAGGAGTTGTAGTAGGAGGTGATAGACTGACTGTGGTTCAATGTACCATTCATTGCAGTAAAAGGTGATGGACTGACTGTGGTTCCACGTGCCACTCATTGCAGTAGGAGGTCATGGACTGACTGTGGTTCCACGTCCCACTCATTGCAGTAGGAGGTGATGGACTGACTGTGGTTCCACGTGCCACTCATTGCAGTAGGAGGTGATAGACTGACTGTGATTCCACGTACCACTCATTGCAGTAGGAGGTGATAGACTGACTGTGGTTCCACGTCCCACTCGTTGCTGTAGGAGGTGATGAACTGACTGTGATTCTACGTGCCACTCATTGCAGTAGGAGGTGATAGACAGACTGTGGTTCCACGTGCCACTGATTGCAGTAGGAGGTGATGGACTGACTGTGGTTCCACGTGCCACTCGTTGCAGTAGGAGGTGATGGAATGACTGAGGTTCCACGTGCCACTCATTGTAGTAGGAGGTGATAGACTGACTGTGGTTCCACGTGCCACTGATTGTAGTAGGAGGTGATGGACTGACTGTGGTTCCACGTGCCACTCATTGCAGTAGGAGGTGATGGACTGACTGTGGTTCCACGTGCCACTCATTGCAGTAGGAGGTGATAGACTGACTGTGGTTCCACGTGCCACTCATTGTAGTAGGAGGTGATAGACTGACTGTGGTTCCACGTGCCACTCATTGTAGTAGGAGGTGATAGACTGACTGTGGTTCCACGTGCCACTGATTGTAGTAGGAGGTGATGGACTGACTGTGGTTCCACGTGCCACTGATTGTAGTAGGAGGCAATAGACTGACTGTGGTTCCACGTGCCACTTGTTGCAGTAGGAGGTGATGGACTGACTGTGGTTCCACATGCCACTTGTTGCAGTAGGAGGTGATAGACTGACTGTGGTTCCACGTGCCACTGATTGTAGTAGGAGGTGATGGACTGACTGTGGTTCCACGTGCCACTCATTGCAGTAGGAGGTGATAGACTGACTGTGATTCCACGTACCACTCATTGCAGTAGGAGGTGATAGACTGACTGTGGTTCCACGTCCCACTCGTTGCTGTAGGAGGTGATGAACTGACTGTGATTCTACGTGCCACTGATTGCAGTAGGAGGTGATGGACTGACTGTGGTTCCACGTGCCACTCATTGCAGTAGGAGGTGATAGACTGACTGTGGTTCCACGTGCCACTCATTGCAGTAGGAGGTGATAGACTGACTGTGGTTCCACGTGCCACTCATTGTAGTAGGAGAAGATAGACTGACTGTGGTTCCACGTGCCACTGATTGTAGTAGGAGGTGATAGACTGACTGTGGTTCCATGTGCCACTGATTGTAGTAGGAGGTGATGGACTGACTGTGGTTCCACGTGCCACTGATTGTAGTAGGAGGCAATAGACTGACTGTGGTTTCACGTGCCACTTGTTGCAGTAGGAGGTGATGGACTGACTGTGGTTCCATGTGCCACTTGTTGCAGTAGGAGGTGATGGACTGACTGTGGTTCCACATGCCACTTGTTGCAGTAGGAGGTGATAGACTGACTGTGGTTCCACGTGCCACTGATTGTAGTAGGAGGTGATGGACTGACTGTGGTTCCATGTGCCACTCGTTGCAGTAGGAGGTGATGGAATGACTGTGGTTCCACGTGCCACTCATTGTAGTAGGAGGTGATAGACTGACTGTGGTTCCACGTGCCACTGATTGTAGTAGGAGGTGATGGACTGACTGTGGTTCCACGTGCCACTCATTGCAGTAGGAGGTGATGGAATGACTGTGGTTCCACGTGCCACTGATTGTAGTAGGAGGCAATAGACTGACTGTGGTTCCACGTGCCACTGATTGTAGTAGGAGGTGATGGACTGACTGTGGTTCCACGTGCCACTGATTGTAGTAGGAGGTGATGGACTGACTGTGGTTCGACGTGCCACTGATTGTAGTAGGAGGTGATGGACTGACTGTGGTTCCACGTGCCACTCATTGCAGTAGGAGGAGGTGGACTGACTGTGGTTCCACGTGCAACTCATTGCAGTAGGAGGAGGTGGACTGACTGTGGTTCCACGTGCCACTCATTGCAGTAGGAGGTGATAGACTGACTGTGGTTCCACGTGCCACTCATTGCAGTAGGAGGTGATAGACTGACTGTGGTTCCACGTGCCACTCATTGCAGTAGGAGGTGATGGACTGACTGTGGTTTCACGTGCCACTTGTTGCAGTAGGAGGTGATTGACTGACTGTGGTTCTACGTGTCACTCTTTGCAGTAGGAGGTGATGGACTGACTGTGGTTCCACGTGCCACTTGTTGCAGTAGGAGGTGATGGACTGACAGTGGTTCTACGTGCCACTCGTTGCAGTAGGAGATTACGTACCACTCGTTGCAGTAGGAGATTACGTACCACTCGTTGCAGTAGGAGATTACGTACCACTCTTTGCAGTACGAGGTGATGGACTGACTGTGGTTCCACGTGCCATTCATTGCAGTAGGAAGTGATGGACTGACTGTGGTTCCACGTGCCACTCATTGCAGTAGGAGGTGATGGACAGATTGTGGTTCCATGTGCCACTTATTCTAGGACTTGAAGGTCCGCAACATCAATGGTTGAACCTGAGTCAACATCAGACTTTAGTGCAGTGAAATTGCATCAAATGTGTTCTGACCAGGATAGACATGAACAAGATGACAAGAGACTTAAAAAAGAAAGCAAACACTAGAGGCATAGACTCAAATTTCCCAAATGGAGTGATAACAGCAGATTTCTCCCTAGCTGCATTGAACAGAGGGACCAGGTAGAAACCTTTTGAAAGGTCTAACTCGAACATTACCAAGCTTGACTGACTGCACCAACAACTCCTCAGTTAATGTAGTATGAGTGTCGGAGAGTAACCCAGTTTAATATATGGTAGTCTACACACAACCTTACATAGTATTCAGGTTTATTGCAAATGTAGTGAAGTCTTTGATTTATCTAAATACATACTTATTAGCTAAATTGTGTTTCCATAAATTAGACTGGGTGTCCGAATTGGAGAAAACTAGCTAGCTTACAGTGCATTTAGCCATAGTTTCAATCTACCACTTAATCAAACCCCCATCCTCATCTTTTTCTGTGTCCAGATATGCCTCCTAAACTGAAGTGAAAGTCGATATCCATCTTGACTTGCAGACTTGGATGGAAAGCTGTTCAGACATCAGTATGAATAGGAAGTCGAATAATATTCAAGAAAATATGAAATGAAGAATGCGATGAATGGCTAGAAGAGTTGAACAAAACTGAATAACTGCAACAAAACTGAACAACTGCACAACTGATTGGACTGAGCTGGGTCAGTCCACTATATACTGTAGCTCAGTCCAAGGGGGGTTGTTTTCATAAAGCTAATGCGTAAATGTGTGTGTGAATGAAGTGTGAATGTATGTTTGTCCTTTCTTAAAAATCCTTTCCAATGTACAATTTTTAGCTAGACAGGGATTGCCACTTCGTGGTGATGGTGAAGAAACAGACAGTAATTTTACACAGTTACTTAAATCACGTGGTTTGGATGATCCTAGAATTGACTCTTGGCTTTCCAAAAAAACTAGCAAGTATACATCTCACATTATACAAAATGAAATATTGTAAGCTATGCATCTTAATATAATTAGAAAATAATAGCCTCACAAATTCAAGAATCAGATTTCTTTTGTATTATGTGTGATGAATGTTGTGACATATCCAACAGGGAGCAGCTAGTTGTATGTATTAGATGGGTTGATTCCAAGCTCCAAGCTCATGAAGAATTTATAGGTATGTATACATTATCTGATATAAAATCAAATACCATTGTTGCAGTAATTAAGGATACCCTTACTAGGCTTAATCTGAGTCTAAGAAGTGTCGAGGTCAATGTTATGATGGGGCCAGTAACATGACTGGCTCCAGAAATGGAGTTTCAACCCAAACTTGTGAGGAAGAGCCCAAAGCTTTATTTTTGCATTGCTATGGGCATGCACTCAGCTTAGCTGTGAGTGACACAGTTAAAGGATGTCAAGTTATACAAGATTCTCTTGACACAGCATTTGAAGTATCTAAACTTATTAGTTGGTCACCTAAACGAGCTGCACAATTTGATAAACTAAAAGCAGAGCTCAGCCCTATTGGTGCAGGTTTTCGTGTTTTATGTCCAACTCGATGGACTGTGAGGGCAGCTTCATTGAAATCTATACTGGACAATTATATAGTACTGCAGGAGTTGTGGGAAGTATCTAAAAATGTGACCGTCTACGGGAAAATCGGGCACAACGCGGCATGCGTAGACGTCGTAAAAAGATCGATTTAGTTCTTAAAATTGTATTAAATAAGCCTAACGAAGGGAACGGTTAGGCGTTATATAGCGGGAATGGCTAAAGCTACGGAGATAAAACTTGGAGAGCTTAATATCTGCTTGCCGAGCAGTCTGTAAGTGCAAAAAAAAATTTTTTCGTCGGGGCCGCGTTGTGCCCGATTTTCCTGTAGACGGTCACAAATGATTCCAGGGATCCTTCAATGAAAGCTCGAATTATTGGAGTTCAAACTCAATTCAACAAATTCAAGTTTTACTTTGGTGTTCAACTGGCCATTTTATTGCTGCAACATAGTGATAATTTAGTAAAACATTACAATCACCACACATAACAGCAGCAGAAGGCCAGAGGTTAGCTAGTATGACAATAGCTACACTTCGCAAATGTAGGTCTGATGAAGCTTATGATTAGTTTTGGAAAAAAGTTGAGCATCTTGTCAATCTCTAGATATTGAGGAACCGACATTACCTAGGAGAATAAAGCTTCCCAAGAAATTAGATGAGCGTTCTGAAGGAATTTTTTTCCCAAATCCAAAAGATTATTATCGCAAGCTATGAATATTTGTGATGTAAATTAAACTACTATTACTTTGTTAATTTCATTGTTATATCTTTGTCATCAATCGTCATCATTATTGTAAACAAATTAAACAATTTTTGTTATGTACAAGAAAATAAAGTAGCTTTTCTGAATGAAAGTATATATTACTTGACTACAACCATGAATTGTCAATGGCCACACCCACAAATTGTCTAAAGCCATGCCCACTTCCTGGCCTGACCAATTTATGAAAGCTTCCTCCGGCCCTGCCCTGACTAACCCGGTTCCCTCTAACCATGCTACTTTCTTATCGCTAGAATGATAAGTATTTTTATGAGCTAAATCTAAAATCTTACTCCGCAATCTATAGTAACACTCTTTTAGTCCATCCTCCACAACTGTAATTAAAACATCATTATCCTATCTAAAACCATCTATATTAGCCCCTTTACCTTCCCATGTATTCAGAGAATAACAAATGGTAGCTCTCTTCTTCCTCCTCATGAATCAGTGATGCCTCAGCTTCTATGCTTTTTTTTGGTTCAGTTTTTTTATTGTTCAGTGTTTGTTACCAGTATTTCTTACATTGATAAAATGGAAAAGTAGGTGGCAGCATTTGTTACATCAGTAGTGTGGGAATCATGGACTAACTACCGGGGATTAGTGAGACCTCACACTTTGGTAAGGCACAGTTGATTGTAGTTAGAATTCCCTAACATTGACATTCAACTCTCTATCTCTGCTAACTCTGCCATTGCTGCCACGAGTGTTGGGCATGCCACAACTGTAACTTTGTAATGGAGGTCAAATTTGACCAGACTTAGGGAGCACTTAATAGAAAGTGCTGAATCCTGAGAAGAAAACAGGTGCATAACAAAAAGCAGTACTTAATAAAGAAGGGACATGTAACAACTAAGTCATTTATCTTTCGTGCTACTTACAAATGTAGCATGCTGGACATATTACAAAAAGTAAAAAAGAAATTTAATTTATTATGAGCTCTAAAATTGATAGCAATACTTACCCAAGGAACTTCCAATAGGAAAAAGTAGTAAACATATCATTTGGTAGCTTGCGTGAAAATCCCTGGGAAATACAAGAATTCTTTTCTTGAAGGATTTTCTTCAGAGCACAAAGAAACATAGCCAACCAAATGGAAACCATTATGCTGAAGAGTTGAGTACCAGTATTACAGCTATAATCACAAATAGCAGATATATAATATATGGAGCCCGAAATTTAAACACATATTTGAAGTGGTAAAACTTGAGCAATGAGAGACTGAATGACACCAGCTAGACTATACTTTATTAATAATGACAATTTACAAGATAATTCTGTTACTAAAACTAAATCAATAGTATTAGAAATATGTAAATTTTCATATGCATTATCTGTTAGAAAAACATGAGTTGCTATTTATACTCACATAAAAACAATGCAGGGACAATATTGTTATTGTACTCAATACAGTGGCAGTGTTTTAAAGTGGAATCCAGTAGAGTCCAAATAATAATAATATAAAGTAGTTTAGTTTAGTAAGGATATCTTTCCAAAAGTTATTGTAATATGTATTTAAAAAAAGCTAAACAAATGCAACCATTATAAAGTCTATAGAAGGAAGACGGCAACATTTGAAGTATAAAAATGATAATAATAGTACAATACATAAAATATTATCTCTATACTTACGTTGTCCAAAATAGATCCAACTTGACAGATAAACTATCACCAGGGAGAATACTCATTCTTATTAGAAGTATATATCTATACATATCACATAAGAATATAAAATAAGCATGAACATCTCCCTGGAAAATAATGCAGTGAGAGAGTATACAGTGGAATGTCTATCCAACTAATTGAGTATTGGGACCGTTTCTAAAATACAACTGTTCATATAATCAAATTAAAAGCAAAATAATGAATAAAAAAAATCTTGCTGCTATTGATATTAGGGACCCAAAAGTACTATGCACTCTTCTATTTAGCAATCCTTTTAGCTTTTCAATTTGCCTCCACATGAAAATCAGAACGTAGCCACTTAAAAAAAAAACTGACCAAAAAAACTGCCATTAAATGGGCACGACGTTTTTCACGGTTAATTGATGTTTCAGATGACTGATATTCGGATAGTTGACGTTTTACTGTACTATCATATTATTACAAAATAGAATACTCAAAATCCCATCACTGAACATTGCCTCCATAAATATTTAATTGTATGTGGTACCAATACAAATGAGACTAAATGTTAAATATATAATTTACTGCAGAATGAGACACAGAGTAGCATCGAGAAGTAAATGTACGAAATTGTGTAATTATTAATAAGCAAACTCACTGTAAAACAATTACAACAATATGGTGGAGATAAATTCACAAAATGTCATGCTGAAATCCATAACTTCTCATCTCGCCTTTTATTATACTAATCAAACAATTAATGCTCAACTCTCGCAAAGAAAAAATAATGTGTAACTGAGCTGAGTTGGTAAATGAGCTGATTTGGTAAAAGCAATGACAACGACAATTGCGTGTACATTATCATGAATAAAGCTGAGATGTGTTGGTAAAGCATCTTCACAATGACGATGTATTCATGAATACATGGGTCAGCGCACTGATATAACTAAACCAAGTGGTAGAGAACAACACAACAGTTTATCCTACTGCTTTCCAAGTTTGCAAATACATCCAGGGCGTCTGAGTGACATGATACTTGCTAGTGATTACACAGTTCACTTAGCATGACTGACGGAGTTCAATTACAGGATAATCACATAATGAATTTATTCTTTGTCTTAAATACATTACACAAACACTCAAAAATTTGCCCATCCGATATCCAAATAGATTAGCCATTCCAGCTTCTTGTGGATTTACAAAAGCCTAGTAAATGTTATTAACAACTGTGCACAATGGTACAGAGAGATGTGATGAGATAAACTTTGGAACCTTCTATACATGTTAGGGATATTTAGTTAAAATGATTTATCTCACATTAGGCAGGTGAGTGGGGGTTTACACCATTGAGAATCGGGGATATGTGTTTGTTTATATTATATATGTGTGTGTGGATATACCTATGCTATTTTGTACTTTGACCCTCACTTTTTGTGTTAGCTTGTAAGTCAACCCAGCCCCATACTTGCCTTAACGAAATCTTTTGGTTTATCGATCTTTATCCATTATAATTAAAACAAATTTAATGATGCCATTCCAAACTAGGTGAATAGGAGCTAAGATAATAACTTCAGGAAAATTAGGTGAATAGGAGCTAGACATTAACTCCAGGCAAACTAGGTGAATAGGAGCTAAGACATTAACTCCAGACAAACTAGGTGAATAGGAGCTAAGACATTAACTCCAGGCAAACTAGGTGAATAGGAGCTAAGACATTAACTCCAGACAAACTAGGTGAATAGGAGCTAAGACATTAACTCCAGACAAACTAGGTGAATAGAGCTAAGACATTAACTCCAGACAAACTAGGTGAATAGGAGCTAAGACATTAACTCCAGGCAAACTAGGTGAATAGGAGCTAAGACATTAACTCCAGACAAACTAGGTGAATAGGAGCTAAGACATTAACTCCAGGCAAACTAGGTGAATAGGAGCTAAGACATTAACTCCAGACAAACTAGGTGAATAGGAGCTAAGACATTAACTCCAGGCAAACTAGGTGAATAGGAGCTAAGACATTAACTCCAGACAAACTAGGTGAATAGGAGCTAAGACATTAACTTTAGGCAAACTAGGTGAATAGGAGCTAAGACATTAACTCCAGACAAACTAGGTGAATAGGAGCTAAGACATTAACTCCAGACAAACTAGGTGAATAGGAGCTAAGACATTAACTCCAGACAAACTAGGTGAATAGGAGCTAAGACATTAACTCCAGACAAACTAGGTGAATAGGAGCTAAGACATTAACTTCAGGCAAACTAGGTGAATAGGAGCTAAGACATTAACTCCAGACAAACTAGGTGAATAGGAGCTAAGACATTAACTAGGTGAATAGGAGCTAAGACATTAACTTTAGGCAAACTAGGTGAATAGGAGCTAAGACATTAACTCCAGACAAACTAGGTGAATAGGAGCTAAGACATTAACTCCAGACAAACTAGGTGAATAGGAGCTAAGACATTAACTTTAGGCAAACTAGGTGAATAGGAGCTAAGACATTAACTCCAGACAAACTAGGTGAATAGGAGCTAAGACATTAACTTTAGGCAAACTAGGTGAATAGGAGCTAAGACATTAACTCCAGACAAACTAGGTGAATAGGAGCTAAGACATTAACTCCAGACAAACTAGATGAATAGGAGCTAAGACATTAACTTTAGGCAAACCAGGTGAATAGGAGCTAAGACATTAACTTCAGGCAAACCAGGTGAATAGGAGCTAAGACATTAACTTCAGGCAAACTAGGTGAATAGGAGCTAAGACATTAACTCCAGACAAACTAGGTGAATAGGAGCTAAGACATTAACTTTAGGCAAACCAGGTGAATAGGAGCTAAGACATTAACTCCAGACAAACTAGGTGAATAGGACCTAAGACATTAACTCCAGACAAACTAGGTGAATAGGAGCTAAGACATTAACTTCAGGCAAACCAGGTGAATAGGAGCTAAGACATTAACTTCAGGCAAACTAAAATAATGTAGTTTTTTTGATATGTTTGCTTACAAAAGCAACTTTTATCAGATCAAGTGAACCACCCAGTTGTGTGAACTACTTGTGCACAACAATTGCTCCCATTTGTGCTGAAGCACACCACTAGTAGGCAAGTAAGACACATAGTGCGGCAGGTCTCACAAACTCCCTTCACAGTCCCCAACCACTCCATCCACCCCCGACCTAACAAAGGGCTGGCTAAGATAATTTCACATTCTCTTACCTTTTAGTTCTCTTGTAGCTACATTGAGGAATTAAGGGCACGGACCGCTTCCTTTTTTTATAAGTTCACCACGCCCACCGCCACAATCTAATTGAGGGCGCATCGCGCAGCAGACCGCTTCCGTCTCACGCACTCCAGGCATTATGCTTCATCCAGTTGCATTGCTGCGGAATTATAGCCCAAACAGAAAATTTTCCTGTGGAAATTGTCCTCCCAAAGCGGTAAAGTAACGTGCAGAATGTCACCTCCCACTTTTGGCATAATGCAATAGATTTGCTTTAAAGTGTGAGCAAAAATTATAATTGTTTTTTTTTTTTTTTTTTTTTTTTTTTTTTTTTTTTTTTGTCTTAGCAAAGTAGCTACTGTTGGGAGTGGATGGGGGGGGGTGGGGGGGGGGGAGGGGGACAGAGGCACTGTGTGGCAGGTTTATAAAAGCTTGTAAATGTATCACCATTAAGCATTAAATTGTGATTGATTGGCTCATGAACTGAATTGAAGAAAGGATTGTAATTAACTAATCAATTTTAAATTTTTTACATCATCTAATTTTCCACGCAATTTTAACTATGACTTTAAACTTTATTTGGCTTAGTAAATGTAGAGTTTATATTCCGTGAAATATAAAAATAGCTTACATGAGAGCAAATTGGTGTGGTACCCCTCCACAATTTGAAGTAACTTCAATCGGTCGTGATCTAGAAAGTTGTTTGAAGTGAATAGATCATATTATCCCAGAGATATGGCTTAAGTCATTTGGAATTCATTGTGCTCTTAGTAATTCAATATTCAAAGAGAATTATTAATAGGCTAATATCTCACATTCTATACAATAAGGCTCATTCAACATGTTATACTGGAGCTGCTTTCACTGGCTGTAGCTAATATCCTTCACGTTATTCCTCTTGGAAAACAATCTTCCTGTGTGTGTTATCCACATCAAGACAAATAGCTAATCTTATCATACATCAAGATGGCAAATCACTCATGATCCGCAAGACAGTATCATTATATCTGTTAATGAAAAATACTGTCTTTTAAATCTAGAAACAGTATCATAGTCAGTCATAGTCATGGTGGCATGTAACATTAGCAGAGCCTTGTAGTTTTTAAATTCACAGTCCAACTGCCAATGGTATGAGCTGCCAGCTACCGAGAAAGTTTGCAAATTCCAGCAAACCCCAGTTCATATTCTGGAGCCAGTTCATGCAACATGAGTATCTACTGTTATTTAGAGAATCTCTCATGACCATTTCGTGTTCCATGATTTTCTTAAAGCAATATATGGGAATATAATAATATACAGCTGCATGGAGAAAGCATGACAAAAACTAGCTGAAAAACAAGGCTTGCTTTTTGCAGATCTGCCATCAGTGTCAGCATGCTGTTTATTTTAAATTGATATAGCTACTGGTCTCTACATGTAGGAATCTGTTCCAATCACTGCATCGGTCACCACACATCTCAGTACTCCTTTCCTATACTTGGCTCAAGCTAATACTTTCAAAGAGTGAGCAACATACCCACCCCTTACCAAATCAACACATGATACCTTATGAAGTGCGAGAGAATGTTAGGAATAAAATGTTAGAGGCAAAAGCAGAGAAAGTCTCAGCAATTTCAGGTTTCAAACTGGCAATAATGGTGGCTCCATTTAGGATTGCATAGCTTTACTGCTGTCTGGGCCTGCACTTCAGAACTGTCATTCAATTGAAGCACACATGCAGGTCACCTTTTGTGCAGAAATGGAGGTATTTTGTGAACATAATTTGTGGCCTGCTATCTCTTCTGGAAAAAACCCCATAAATTTATGCTTTCTTTTTTAAACAGATTACCAAGATCTTCAATTAACATTTACATAAAACAAACATTTTATCAGCAATTGCTGATTGGACACTAGGTTAGGAGATTGTAATGAAAATGAAGTGTTTAGATCGTCCCCTTGCAGTTGTTTGAGCATCAAATCTTCATTAATCTAACAGTTTTTGGTTCTATTGTCCTACAACATCTGAAGGCATTAGGGTTGCCAGTAAAACTAATAGTGAATCATCTCCCTAGAATATTGAGTGCAATTGAAGAAATTAACTGGATGGTGTTTGAATGGTGAATTGTTAATTATTGAATTCAGCAATTACCCCTGATACTTTATGAAATTCAAATCCTCCAGTAAATGAGTCAGTAGTTAATCCATGGGTACTTATTATGTAGTAATCCTCTCAGTAGTTAATGTCACAGTAAAGAGTGAGTAATTAATTCCTCACAGTAAATGAGTCAGTAGTTACAGTATGTAGTAGTTAGCCAGTGGTTAATGTCATCAGTCTCAAGCCAGTAGACTCATGAGCAGTAGTTAATCCTCACAGTAAATGAGTCAGTAGTTAATCCTCACAGTAAATTAGCCAGTAGTTAATCCTCTCAGTAATTAAGTAAATGAGTCAGTAATTAATCCTCACAGTAAATGAGTCAGTAGTTAATCCTCACAGTAAATGAGTCAGTAGTTAATCCTCACAGTAAATTAGCCAGTAGTTAATCCTCTCAGTAGTTAATCATCACAGTAAATGAGTCAGTAGTAGTTAATCCTCACAGTAAATGAGTTGGTAGTTTAGTAATTAAGGAAAGTTCCAAGTATGGTCTAATTTAGTTGGCATCTGCTTTAGGAGTGTTATCAATCAGTAATTCTTTATCAGAGTGAATGTACCACAGAACATACAGGCTTATTATTTTTTTTATAAGGCAATGGCTAGTAGTAGTAGTTGTAGTATAATAATAATAATAATAATAATAATAATAATAATAATGATAATAATATGATAAAACTATTTAAGCATAATAAAATGTAAATGGTTTAAACCTTAAGTGAAATAGCTAGTGGTAATTCCAACCTATATTAGTATAATATTTTCTAGCTAGCTCTAGAATCTCATTGATAGCTATACTTGTGGCTAAATCTTGTGTTGGCATATAGCTTAGCCAGCCACATAATACACAAGTAGTGCACCAGTCTTATCGTTCTTTATTCAAGCAGTTTAATTGTATCTTCCAGTACGCTCTCTAGTCCGTGTTGTTACGGATTCGGGTTATTCCCTTTTAAAAGCGCACAGCCCCTGTGCGCGCAGCCCATCGAACATAAACAACTTGGGAAGATTGGCCGCCCGATCGAGTTCATCATTATGGTTGTTTTTATTACATTATCTGCAAGCTCAGTTATATAATAACATTTACTATACTCTAGCGTGTGTATTTTACACAACCTACACTGCCCCGCGACTTTTGGTATAAAACTTTCATTTGACGGTACACTGCCGCTGGTGATTACAGGTAAGTTTACTTTTGGTGTTTATGAAGTAGCTATATCTGATGACTAAACTGAAAGATCAAGGAGTTGAGGATGAAACTAATTTAGTTTTCTGAATTGTATTTCCCCCTGGTTGAGAGGCCTAGATATAGCTAGCTATTGACTTTGCTTCTTCCAAAACTGTCCCTTCATGCAAGATGTCTTTATCATTAGATGTCAGAGAGGAGAGAAAATTTGTATGACTGTCTTCCCAAGCGCCCCCTGCTCTCTCAGATTAGTAGTCCTCAGATTCATCCAGCATTAAACTCTGCAGTAGCTCCTCCTCTACCTCCTCCCAGGAGAACATCAGTTCCTGCAGGTACAGCTTAGCATGAAATATATTGTCTTGTGGTTGTGGTTAAGAATGAGCTACTAATGTATTCCTTTTTTATTCCACTGTTTAAAACATGTAGAAATTTGTTATTGTTCAATTGTTTGCTTTACTGGTCCAAGGATAGCAAATGTTGAGGAATGTCAGAGTGTCTGAGGATAAGAAGGAATAAGCGATCTATGGCAAAATATTTACCTACCAGTATAGTGTGTGGGTGTAAATCATTTACTGTATGACTTGAAGTGGGCCTTATGAGTTTGGAACTAATCTGTATGTTTGGTCTCGTTTTCATTCAAATTCCTGGATAGCTAGATATTTGTGGTGAAGCTAGATTCTGGCAGTAAATGACCTTATTGAATCTAGCCTCTATTTTGTGCCTGTGGGAAATTGAACAAAAGCTGCTATTTAGTAAGGATTCCTTCTGAAACTGTACATAAACTGTTTTCCATGTGATGAAGTTGTAGCTTATGTTAGAACAATCCAAGTTCCGCATTTGAATTATTGTAGCATTAATATGGTACAATTTGAAAATACACACCTTCTTAAGTCAACAAAACGGCTTACATTGACACATTGCTGGAATTATGAATCCAGCAACCGGTCATATTTTTCTCTCTCAGTAAACAGCTTGTTTAAGTACGTCACAATATCGATATTATATATAGCGGGTCAGAGACAACGAGTGCTTTGTTTACCAGCTTGTAAGCCTAGGGAGTGTGTTTTGATAGCCATGGATACGGGTGAGTTTCATCAGCTATATGGTTACTTATTATTTGTGTGTCTGTTTAGCATGATACTGTAAAAGTTGTTTATGAGTGCTCTTTTAAAATCTAGAAGAGGAGAAATGGTTTGATATTGTCAATAAGTGACATTTGAAGCTATCACCTTGGTAATAACAGTTGACAGTAGCCATATGAGAACATTTAATTGCTAAACGGTTTTGACTTTTGGCAGTGTTTATGCAAGTGTTGTTTTTCTATGAGTCACTGCATGTTTGATTCTGAGGTGTGACTTCAAACGACTAGTGTGTTCGTTCTGTACTTCATGTACAACTGACAGATGAAGTATGGGAGATAATTTAAAGTTGAAACGACCTAGAGAGGGCGTAGCAAAACATTGAAAGAGTTCTTAGAAAACTCTAGAGTAAGCTAGAGTTGTTTTGCTATCATTAGTTTCAGTATCTCTGGAATATTATCAAGTCAACATCATTTAATATAAATGTGTAAAATGCCCATCACTTCTTCAGCTCTGTATAAGCTCTTTTAAAATAGGCTACTGCTTGTTATTTATCAAATTACCCCAAGGTATGAGCAATTGTTACATGTATATATTATATACAATATTTGTCTGGGTTTGTTATGAAGTCTGGCTAACTGTGGTGGAGTGTAATGAGTATTACCATCTGCTGAGTCCATAATAGTACACACATTGTCAGCAAGTATTTTTTACCAGCTATTTCTTATTTCCTTTCACCATTTTCAATCTTATTGTGGGCACTGGTTGTAAACAATCAGTATCATTCTAACACAAGGTGAAGGCTGTAATTGAATTGACTGTGAGACCAATTCCCATTAACAATATCACACTCTATCCGGAAGGAACAGTTAAAAACCAGACACGAAGAAGAACATTTGGGATTTTAATGCTGCATTTGATAACATCTCTACTGTCGGTCAGTTTCTGTCTGCATCAAAAATGGTTGCTTAGTTACAAAGGGGTCTTGAGGAGCATTTAACTGGAAATGGACTTGTTTTTGTCTGAGGAATAACTCTTGGGAGAAGTTTTTTTTTCTAAACTTTCAGACAGGTGGTCAGGGAAACACCAGCCAGGTGGTCAGGGAAACACCAGCCAGGTGGTCAGGTAAACACCAGCAAGGTGGTCAGGGAAACACCAGCAAGGTGTTGCAAGAGAGGTTGTATAAGGCTTGGGACGAAACTTAGAGACTGAAACGGAAACATTCCTGTTCTTCTTAGATAACTGCAGGGGGGAAAGCCATACCTAAGCTCATAAATAAAATGTACAACTATTGATTTTTGCGATGTTATACTTAAGAAATTATACTTATATATTTGAGCTTGTATATTCAATTCTTTTAAAATATTTATGTATGCATTATATTCTTGTACCATGGTTCATTCAAACTGTCCCATCAGGTTTGCTCAATTCGCGGTGAATACATTTCATACCTACCTCCTAGGAGGTGAATAAGAAAACCATCCAATAAAAATTAGTTTTTGTGTGCTTCTTAGTGCCATAGTACTAAGTCGGTTGCACCCCTCCATGTTCGGTCACTGTATTTACACTATCCTTGGCCATTGTGTAAATCCCATAGCAACCTCCACGTCATGGTCTGACCTGTACATACATACTTGCCTAATAACTTGATGAAGTTTGAGAGAACAGTAAGTTCTAGAGTTACATTGTGCCACAAACTTAGATAAGTGTTAGTTTATCTGTTATAAATGTGAATTGTGATGACAGAAAACAAATTAAGCTCAGTAATGAAGGGGTAATTCAATAGACTCAGTGCTATATAGTGTAATTACTGAAGGTAGCAGGTAGCTAGCTATTGGACTAGGTTTTTTTGTAGTTTGATGAATGTTGTATGTAATGTGAGTAAAACAATGTATTGAGTTTGACATGATTTCTACTGAGATAATAAATTGCCAGTAATTGGTTATTTTTAATGAATAATTAAATTTAATGAAATTATTTTTAGCCTTTGAAATGAGATTATTACTTGACCCATGCGTCATTAGTTTGTGCAATTGCAAAGTAATTAAAAAGTGTTACTTCCGGTACATTTAATGTCAAAATTATGATCTCAACCATCCAACAGGTACTGTGGGTAATGTTGTATAGCCTTTGAGTGGGTGTGGTGGGTGTGTGCCAAGCATGTAGTAAGTGTTGTATTTATATTCACAGATAATAACTGTCTTCATTCTACTAACCATTTCAATATACTAACTCCATACAGAAACTGAACACACAGAAAGCGCTGTAAAACTTGTGAATTACTCAACAATTCCTGCATGTTCAGCAGATGCATTGATAGTGTTTGCTCCATCACAATAGATGCTTACTTTGTTGGTGAAAAACTATCTCAGGATATCCTAGTATGCAGTCATAGGAGAGAGAGAGAGCAGCCATTGTTATTGTCTTGTGAGTGAAGTGTGAATACCGGCTCATGAGTAGTGTTTGTGTAAACTCTGACTAGTCATTGAAGTCCCAAATGATGAAGATAAGGAACAGAATAGCTTGACCAGGGAACATGTTACACATACACACATGCACAGGCCACATGGGACTGGAAAACGTGAGCTTTCTCTCTACGAATATGGATTTTAAAATTTTTAATTGATCAAAATTCTTCAGTCAGTTTGTTAATGTTATAATTATACAGCAATACAGGTTCGTTGGTTGCATGTACTAAAAGGTTCAGGTTACATTTCTTTTCTCCTACCCTAAATGTATTGGGGTCGAGAGGTGTACTTAGGGTCACTGCTTAGTTATTCATATCTGTTGTTTTCAAATCTACCACAAAATCCCAATATCTTAACTTCATTATTCCAACTATGAAATATTATTTAAGGAAATGTCTATCATATTTAGCTTGGTTGCTTTATTTAGATTCTAATAATAGAGTGGCAACTCCTGACTCAACGAGGACCCTCACTGAATGTGAACTAAATGATCTCATAGACTATCTGGAAACATCTGGTACCGGCAACACTTCAGAAGCTCATCTTAAGAATAACAATTCCAGTTCCCCTTCTATCTCTGGAGGACAGGCAAGTTCAACTCAGCCATCGTTTCAGCCGCCATTACCTGATAAAGACGACATGAAACGAGCAGTGAATTCCCATCTTCCTGGATCACCCGTGCCTAAACCTCGCAACAGTCAGAGGTCGTCTATGAAACGGAGCAGGTCATGTGATCAACTTGCGCCTGACTCGGAGCAAAATGAAAAGAAGTCCTTAGAAAGCCATAGAAGAACAGCAATAATCCAAGGCACAGAGCATGATAGCATTTCAGATAAGGTAAGGTACTGATTTGGATAAGTGTATGTAGCTAAAAGAATGAAAATAAGATTTGATGCGAATATCGTTTAATTAAAAATTCAAGTGATAATGAAAGTTTATTCAAAATGTTAAAATAACCACCAACTTTTCATTGATTGCTTTTTTTTCCAGCATCATGAATGCTTTTATGTATTATTCGTAACAAATGAGTGCAAAATACAAATTATAACCCTCACTTTAATTTTTAGTTGGTAATGGTGGCCCCACCAGTCCAACCGGGTGCCCTTACTAGTTCCACTATGAGCCAAGGTCCATTGAACTCTGATTGTTCGAGCTACTCCCTCACTCTGCAGGCTACAAACAGACTATCCATGCATGCCACTCTGGCATCCGTGGTAACAAACATGGGGAAGTCCCTCCCCCTGAGGATAGAGATGCTGGAAGGATACATGTCCAGCACTGTTCCATCTGTCACCTTCTCATCTTCAGATATGTTTAACGTTCACCTAATAAAACAGCAAGAGGTGAGAGAATCATAGCGTGCCATATCATATCTAATCTACAATTCATTGGAATTGATTTATTTCCAATTAGGACTTATTTTGCTCTGTTGTAAAAGTTAGGATAAATTCACTGACAAATGTATGGAGCTTATGGAAATATTGTCTAATTGTAGGATACCTTCATAATTATTGTAAGCTAATTGCTATAGGATATCTATTAGTGGATTTTGGCTTAACACTCAAAGCATCCAAAATAAATTCTGAAGTAGTGAAGACAATTTTAGAAAAATGACAGAGAGGATGAATTGTAGCAAAATATTGAAACTAAAATCCTAGATTAAAACAGAACTCAAACCACCAACACTGATGTGGTTGGTCATGTGTGATGCTAAGTAAATAAAGTCAGTATAACTGGTTTAATCTGACCAGATCATCGACAGATGTGGAATACCTACATATGTTTTAAATACTTACTACATACAATTAAATTGAATGGTCACATATGCAGATAGCAATCTGATTGAAGTCTTACCCTCTGTGTTCTCCTAGGTGGTTCATGTCAGAGACTCAGTGGGTCAGATGTACAGCATTCCTCTGTACTCCTCCATTCAGATTGGCCTAGTCAATGACGCTGGGACTGACAGCTTGGCAAAGAAGAGCAACACACTCCACAAGACAGTCAAGGCTGGAGATATCATGGCCATGAAAGTAAGTCTGATAAGGAGGTTCTGGGATTGTAATACGCACACACATAAGTAGCATAGATCCTCAATCATATAGACACCCATAACTATATTTTTCCTTCATTTTTTTTAATCACTGCATTAGGAAATATTTATTAATTTGAAAAATATGAAGAAAATTTTTCATTATGTGATTCTTCAGCCATTAAGGACATACAAAAATGTGTAAAAAGTACTCACAAATAGCTAGTTTCCATGGGCCAGGAATACAACTGTGTCTAGCTAAAGGTCCTACCTTTTTTTATTACAGCAATATCTACTTCTTTGGTAATTAGCTACTTAATTCTTTAATTGACATTTGTTTCTGTTATAAACACATGGTTGAGGGATAACTGTAGAGTCATTTTCAGTTTTGAAAGTGCTCAGACAATAATCAAAGTTTTCATGCACACACCATTCTATTCAATATAGTTTATGAGGACATGATTTGCTTGTTTTGTATTTCTTTGATACTTTCAATTTCTGGTTGTTTGTAGTTTTATTGAGACTGATTGGGAACCACAGTGTGTGTTCTCCTTTCACCATGGACTCACCATAAAGCTCATTCTACTATAAACACATAATCAGGAAATTAAAAGAGAAAAACAATATTCATGTTTTTTAATAATCACTCCAAAAAAAGCTCAAGAGCAAAAACAATGGGACTCACCCAGCCTTGTGTACCTTGTTGTGTCCATCTGTTATTAGTCAAGGATGTTCATGGAAGTTCTGCTGAAACCCCCTTTTAAAGTTCGGTAATGAGTTTCAATTCACAGTAATTGAAACCAGTCACATATTTTTCTGAAATCTTGGTATTCTAAACAAGAGTAAATTCATAATACTCGGCTCTACATTACTAGAGATAGTCCATTATACAAAAGCTACGCCAAAGGCATTTGCTTTCTTTTGTTAGCTAAATAGTATCCACAGCTTCCATAAGATAAGTTATTTTTATATGAACAAGGCAACTTTGACTTCGTTCATGTATATGTGGCTTCATCATATTCAAGTCAAAATAGGGGCTAGTTTGTTTGGCTATGGCCAGAGGTGGAATAAACAAATCTTCAACTGCAGAGAAATGTTGATTGTTTAATATTGCTGAAAATGTCAGTTGGTGAAGTTTGCTCTTCAATAAGTTAACATTTTAATTGTGAGAAGTGTGCAATTTAAATAATCATGTTAGCCACCTAGTGTCTTCAGATGCACTTTGTCTCATGACAGAAACTTATGTGTAGCAATGACTGAATAAGCAACTTCAAAGTGCTAACATACTGAAATCAATTAAATTCATGGAACTAGCAAACGTTCAAATGACAATATTGTTTTATTTTAGATATATAGGGGATTTCAATTTTTTATCACAACCATAAGCAATCATTATTGCATTGCTAAAAAATTCTGTGATCAAGTTATGTTTGACCAACTTTTAATCATTTCGTCCATAAAAATCAAACATCAGAGCCTTGTCCAAGAATTTTTTTTTCGTATTTTCCAGTTAGTGAATGATTGGGAGTCTATCTGTCTGTCTGTCTGTCTGTCTGTCTGTCTGTCTGCCTGTCTGCCTGTCTGCCTGTCTGCCTGCCTGTCTGTCTGTCTGTCTGTCTGCCTGTCTGCCTGTCTGTCTGTCTGCCTGTCTGCCTGTCTGTCTGTCTGTCTGTCTGTCTGTCTGTCTGTGTGTGAATCTGTCTGTCTGACCATTCCTCTCTCTATCACTCAGTTTGGTTGTCTTAGAATAGTCTAAAATAGAGCCATCTACTTGGAACTAGTATAGAAAATATACGCACATGGTTTTCATTCATATGCATCATTAAGTATGTATTTCATATTTGTATTCATTTTGTTTATTATGTTCAGAGCCTGCCAATAATCATGTGTGCCACAAAGACAGTGAAGTCAACCTCTGGAGAGAAGTTCTCAGTGGAGGAGAAAGAAGTACTTCTGGTAAAGGGTGCATCAAAAGTCCCTGGGGCTAAAAAGAAAAAGGTATTACAGCTATTAATTTATTCGAGCTCAAATTAATTGCTTTAGTAATGGCAATGATACATTAGCTAGACTCCCTTCAGTTAGTGATCACAACAGGGACACACATGGGGACAGGAGAGTGGACACCATAGCAATGACATTTATTATGTTTAATTAATTTCCTGGACATATTATTTCTCTTGAAAAACTGTGTAATGGCTAGCATAATCATAATCATATTACATGTTCCTATTGTATAATAGCTTTGTCACTACAATTGCCTGGTCTCATTCAGTTGTCTTGTGGCTGCCATCTTTCCATTCTTTGCTCTTTTCAGCTTGGCTTTAGTATTAGATAGACATTAGGCGCTTTGAAAACTTATTATAATTAACTAGCTTGAGCAGCATTGTCCTCATAGCGGAGTGTATGATGCAAGCTAATGTGTCGTCATTTTGAATACTGTTTATAAAGAAAGCAGCTGCATTCCAAGACTAGTACTGTTTACTATTAATATGCATGACTTTATTAAAAACAACAATTTAATATCAGGAGGGATGGGTAAACATGCCATGAGACCTCCCTCACCACACACACACACACACAAACACATGCACGCACGCATGCACACACACGCACCACACATACACACACAAACACTCTCACTTCTTAGTTCTCTGACCATAATCAGACCTATTCCTCCATATTCCATGGGCTACTGACAGTATTTTCACATTTGTTGTGTATATTTGTAGTTGGTGCAAGCTTTAGAAGTTTATAGTGTAACTAAAAAGATGGAGAAGATTCTGTATCATGATTGTGCTGGGCACTTCTCTCTGTCTCCTTCACTGACAAGATTGCCCATGAGTTCATTGTTCAAACACATCTCACGCTTCATGGACAAGCTTCCTCTGCAAGCATTCCTGTTCTTCAAGCCTGAAGACATATCGAATGCATATGGCCTAGATGAAGTCATTCCTCCACCTACCCTCTCACAGAATGTGGTAACCATAGAACGGAAAGAGCTAGAGTCTGCCCTCATTATGTCCCCTTACCTAGAATGTGATGAGCTTGACATCAAGAATAGCGAGAATCTCCTTCATGTAGTGATAGATGACAAGTTTGGAGCTATCGAGATATCTTTTGATGAAGTAACTGAGCATGCAGACAGAAGCAAGCTCTACAATGACACTTGCACCATCCACGACAATATCGACCTTTCGAAGATTAAATACTACCACTCTTCTGCTTCTGCTCTCATTTTCTTCACTCAGGCTTTTCTGTATGGACGTTGCCAATCAAAGAAGCTGGGAGTGAAGATGGACCTGCCCACTTGGTCAGAACCTCCTGGAGGATCAAACAGTGTGAGTTAATCTCTACCCACTGTCACGCTTTCAGTTCTGTAACCTGAATAATAGAATACATAAACATCTTATCTCTCTTTTCACCACTATCTCTTTATTCCATGATCTTTAATAGGTTAATATTATGTAGAAGATAATATTTTTACACACACACACACACACACACACATTCACACACATGTGAATGCCCTTAAACACATACACACAAACACACACATTATTTCAACTACTGCACTACACAACTAAAGTTGTGTTCACTTTATATATACACACACTACTGTTGCTATGGCCACTGGTAATTCTATTTACATAGTACATTATTAGATCTACATGAAGTAAAGTATGGCGGACATCCAATAGCACAGAAGAAATGATTTGATCATAGGTTTAAATGATTTGCTGGTGGTTGCACAAGCACATGTATTTACTTTTAATTACCTCTTAGTTGTCGTGATAGTGCTATTTATTATATGTGCTTATGTCATACAATATGCTGTGATGGATTGAAAGTTTTGGGAACTCTAAAAATTTTCTAAAATTGTTCAGTTCTGCAAGTCCTTACAAATATTACTGTATCAACATGGGAATGATTATATCTGAAAGCACCATCCAACAGATCAAAAGAGACAGACATGCTTAGGTGTTCATTGCTATTCCCACAAGATCAAGAAGTTACTAACACAATTATAAAGAAGCTTCTTTTACATGGAAGCAATTTAACAATTTATAATCCCTAGGGGACTACTAATAATTAGTTATATATAATGTTTATAGGTAGAGGTTAAAATACAATCAGTTAAAACTGAGATACGAACAAAAACAAGCCATTTTTTAGAATGTATCTGGAAATGCAAAAGGATTGACGACGTGCAACCATATTCATAGGTGCTGCTATTTGATGACGTGAATTAATAAGGTCACAACAGAAAATCTTTACTAGTTCATTAGCCTAATGAGTATCAGTATTTCAATTATAGATGTATTTTTCAGCTGACTTATGACTATTCTAGTAATTATCAAATATATTATACAACCAAAAAACAAGCATACAAAAAACTGACAAAACAAAGAAATGCACCTTATAGCTACTGGGATAGCAGTAAAATAGTAATGAGGAAGCATAAAACACATGATATGTCTAGAAGAATTGTGACTACTGTAAGGCGAGAACCTGCCATGTGGATTTCCTTGGTAAATTAATTGAGAAAGTTATAAATTAAATTTTTTGTTAAGTTTAGTAATAAATGAAATTTACTTATAAAATAATATGGGTACAAAATCCTATAGTGGGTGGATTTTATGAAATTCTGGATGATGCGATCACCTGTCTCTCTCATTATGTGCTAGGCCTATAATAAGACTCGTGTCAAATAGTCCATCAGGTTGTTTTGCAATGCTTGGTTACTGGACTAATGTTCAAAATTTCTCTGACCTGTCTCCTTCCCTACTCCGATTGTGTGTACTCTTTGAATATTAGTGATTACCTACTGTGAACAAGGTAGTTGTTATATTGTTAGCAATAGTTCAATAAGCTGCTCAACTCTGGACTCTGTGTTGATGTCAGCTATTCATATTATTGCATGACACTGTCTTCACAAAAAATTATGTCGAGGTTACTTCTTGTGAAGTTTATTCAAAGCATGTGAAGGTTATTCAACAACCTAGAAATCAAATTTATTAACAGCGTGCATGAGCAAGAGGGTTATAGTAGCTGTCCTGTCTGTCTGTCTGTCTGTCTGTCTGTCTGTCTGTCTGTCTGTCTCTCTGTCTGTCTCTCTGTCTGTCTCTCTGTCTGTCTGTCTGTCTGTCTGTCAATCTGTCTGTCTGTCACACATTTAGGAGATTACTGACAAATAACTGCTGATTTTGGTATGAACTTACTCAGAATGATGATTAAGACCTGTTATTGTGCTACTTTTCAGAATTTTGGGGTGCTTTTCGAGAAAAAGAAACCTATCAGCTCCGCATAGGTTCAAGCTTTTGTAGGTAATGCCCCCTATCATCAATCACGTGAACAAATAAGGTATTTTTGCTTTACACTGAAAAGTGAAGGCGTGCTGGAATTCAGGTGTTTTATGTTGAAAATATATACCAGTGAGAGTCTCCTGCTTGTTTAATTCTTTCATTTTCATTGCTTGAGCCCTATTGATACCTGATTAGGAATAGCCAAATACATTATAAATTTTTTTGCGATCTGAGAATTGATATTGATATAGCTAGCTAGTGTATAGTAGCGCTGAGGGTTCGCACCTGTGGTGCTTCATTAGTTTAGCAAAAGTTTCAACTGTATTAGACTTTCATATATTGCCATGTTGTCTCAGTTAATTCCAAACTGAGGCAACATATCTGATAAACGTGTTCACTCCCGAAATCAAACCCACCCACACCCGCATTGAGTTCAGTATGTTACTTATGAAATACTGCTCAACTTTATCATATGTAAACCCACACACACACACACACACACACACACACACACACACACATACACACACACACACAGTAGGTTTATTTAGAAATGAGTGCTGCATTTTGTTGCCCATTTGAATCATGTTTCATTTTATTTTTTTAACTAGTCATCTTTGTCATCAAAAAGAATGAGCCGGTCAGAGAAACATGATCATTACATCAGCAATGATTCCAACACTGGACAGAGAAAAAGTGATCCTTTCCTATTACAGGATGCAAGGTCCAGTATTCAACAAATACCTAATTCACCTCTTCCTCCATCTCCTCCTCGTCGAAGCCACACCCCTACACAAGTGCAGTCCTCGCCCCCTCACTCCTCCACCTCAGCAGCCACACCTCCTGTGTCTCATCATTCTCCACCTCACCCCTCTCAGTCACTACCCCCAGGTTTTTCTGGGTCATTAGTAAATTCTCCATCAATCCAGTCACAGCTATTGACATCCATTACCCAAAGAGCACCGTCAATGAAAGCTGATGGCGGTCATCGCAGATTCAGTGACATAGATGTAGCTACTCTTCCCCATGAGAAATCAATGGAGGGTGATAATTATTCACCAAGACCAGACAGAAAAGTCAGAAAGAGCAACAGTGTCAAGGATACCATAGTCCATGGAATTGGCAATAGGCCCCCTTACCCAATACCTTCTTCCATGGCAACCCATTCGTCTGACATGTCGCCAAGGGTGACCGGAGGGAAAGTGAGTGCAGTGTGTTAATTGAGGTTGTTAGGTCTGATGTAGTGAGATAATGTTTTAGAGATATATACAGTTGTATTTAATAGATACGAATAGAAGCTAATGTACTGTTTTAAAGCTACCAGTATTCAGGCAAGGATTAATACCATATACTCTATAATATTATGGAGATGTGTAGTTAATATTTCCACTGAGTCAAACAACTGTGTGACGAGTATATTTTTGCAGGATATAAAACCACACCCTCGAACTCTGAGACCCAATGATTCCTCTCCAAGTCTTTCCACTTCATTGACAACCAAAGACTTTGCTAGCTTCCAGTCAGCTCCATCCTTGCCATCTTCTGGTCCTCCCATACCACCCAGGGACTTGCCCAGAACCATACCAGAGTCCTCCAGACCTATCCCTGCTAGAATTTCTAGACAAGCTTATGAAAACAGGAAATTAGACTCGCCAATGAGGTAAAGATCATCAAGAGTCATGTGATTATAGTTCATGACAGTAGTCATCATAATTATAATGAATAAAATGTTTCCAATGGAAGTATATTTCAGTGACTTATTAGATTGCTTCTCTGGTTTAATGAGGACTGTAAATGGAGGGCTATAACAACAAATAATGCCAGTTGTTTTTTTTTAATATTATAATGTTGCCTGAGACAATGTAAACAATGATTAGTGGTGTTGACAAAATACCTAGGAGGCTTGCATGTTAACACACAGCTGATGATGGGGTAGCCAACGACAACACAAAATGGAAAATTATTACTACAAAGTAGATAGAAAGGGAGTTAAGCTTGCTGTGTGAGTAAGAGAATGGAAACAGTTAACAGTAAAACTGATAAGAATTTCATATTGGGCTTTTAAACTATCATCTTCTCCCCTTCCCACCTATACATTTATATGCTTTTTGAAAGTGGAAGGCATATAAGATTGAAGTATGGGAAACTGGAATAGCAGGAGGGTTACAATGATAGCATTACTATGGAGGACATATTTTTACCCTGTCTTGTCTAGTTAAGTACTTCATGAATAGTGTGAGCTCATCATTGCCTATAGCTACTTATAAATTGAAGCAAAGTAGCAATAACAAGAACATGTCAAGGCTAGCATGCATGTATCACATGTCTGTGTGTATGTGTGTTTATTTGTGGCAGTCTTCCAAGTGGTCATTCAATGTCACACTACATGCAACAACAGAGCGGCAGTCACCACAAACCCTTCAATGAGTCATCTGTCTTTCCTGGTAGCACTATATCTTCAAGTCCTGTGCCTAAACGACATGCTCCAAATATTCCACTACCTCAGGCTCCAGGAGCTCCTCCCTCCCAAGTCTCCAACACCAGTAAACCCACTACAGTGGTCAATGATGATGATGATGATTTCGTTTATGAGGAGATGAAGTCCTTCCAAATACCTGTCCCTAAGCCGTCACCTACACCTAGGAGACATGTCAAAGAGGATGACTATGAAGGTATGGATAGGACAGGAAGTCTGACAGGATTAGTATTGGATCCATAATTTTTGATAAAATCCACCTTGCCTGTTAATGATACTAGAATTATAATTTAGATGATGCATATGTTTAATTAAGGTTAGATGTAGCTAAGCAACAGTATATTGTATTTTCCAAGTCGTAATAATTTAATGTAATTTTGCAGGAATTGATCCCTCAAAGAGAATTGGTTCAGATGCTTATGAAATATTTAACCCTCCAACTAGTTCTCACGTGGTAAAGCAGATGGAGGTGAATATACAAGAACTGGAAAAAGAGCTTAACGAGCTCAAGTCAACATGTGCTTCCTCGTTTGCCAAGATTGAGGTTTTGGAAGAGAAGATGATTGAAGCAAATGGAAAGATTAATCAGTTGACTTTAGCGAACAGTAAAGGTCATGAGGATAAAGGTCATGAGGATAAGACAGAAACTAGTTGTGATCAGGAAATAGAGCATAACCAGATGATGGTTCAAAAGCTATCCTGTGATGAGGTGAGGAGGTATTTAATTAGATTCATGGATTTTGTAATTGCGTAATATAAAAATACTAACACATTTCCTCATATTATTGGCGAGCGAGTGAAGTGAACGAGACACTGAAAATTGGGGATATTTGTTTGTTTATTATGTATGGACGTACGTATGTCATTTTGTATTTGACCCTTGTGTTTTTGTGTTTGCTTCATGATCTACCCTTTCCCATACCTCCGCTAAACAGAATATTTGTTTAGCGATCTGTATCATTCAAGGAAATTAATTAGTACTTCTTTGTGTTAGGTTGTTTCTGAATGCCACAAGACGCACTTAGGTCTTAAAAACTTATTGTTTTCTCAACACTGTGCAGTAATTCTTTATAACTTCTCGTTAAGTCACTAAATGCTATGGCGAATGGTTACTATGGTACTGAAACCGTTTCCAGAAGTGATTGAAAAAACTCGGGTTTTTTTTAGTAGCTGTGGTTGTCAAAAAATACTGGTAATTGAGATAGTCAGAATGACATATTAGAGACAGCAGAAAATACCAGTACTAAGTAAATTGAGGTAAGAAAGTGGTTCTGTATTTGTTAGCTAAAGTATATAATGGTCACAATGGCTACGTACTTAGCTATACTGTTAGAAATGATATTGTAGCTAATCCCACTGAATTTAGTAATATGTTAGCTAAATTAACATAATACAGTCGAACCTCCGAACAACAGCCATGCATGGGGACGAACCCTTTGGCCTTTGTAGAGAGTTTGACCTTATTTCGGAGTTTTTTGGATTAGATGAAGTTCATTGTGGGGGACTGAATCAAAGGCTTTGGCAAAATCAAGAAACACAATTTCTGTGTGTCGCTTTGACTCCACAGAATTGAAAACTGAAGTATAGCTATGATAGAAGAAGTTGTTGAAGAGTGGATCTATTTCTGATAAAACCAAATTGTGTCTTTGAAATTTTTGGATATATAAAATCTATTATCTTAGAGTAGACTATTAATTCTAGTACTTTATGAAGAATGTTTAGGAGAGAAATAGGCCTGTAGTTGCTAACTTCAGATACACTTCCTTTCTTGTGGAGAGGAAATAATTTGTGTACCTTCCAGTCAGCTGGAATGGAATGAGATTCCATAATGACAGTAAAGAGAAGAGAAACTGTATGTGCAAGTGAAGATGCGCAGAATTTGTAAATATATGGGAACGTAAGTTTAGCTTAGTGATATACGATATTGATGAATGTCTTCAAGGCACTTCACATCAGGTTAGGTTAGACAGTGATCAAAAGCAAGTGATATCAGTATTATCTTCACTCATGCCTGATATCTCTAAGCTTTCTGTTAGAGATTGCACGAGAATGGGTAAATATAGCCCCTCTCATGTAAGGCCTCGACCTCTACTTGTGAAGTTGTTGAGAACAACTGAAGTGTCTGTAATCTTATCCAACCGAAGTAAATTGACCAAATGAAAGGTGTATATAAAACCTTATATGACCCCTTCAAAGAGAAACTCTGAGAGTATTCTCTTAAAGGAGAGAAAGTCTTTGATTTCCTCTGGGGCAAACCCAAAGGACATTAAAGGTAAAAGCAACAAGCTTCTTTTAAATGGATCTGTCTATGGATCAGTCCAGGGCTCCTCTTTTTCACTCAATGTCCAGAATTCAATTCAAGTTTCCTCTGATTCGCATGTTGACGTGGATCCAGTAGATAGCACACGCTGTGGTCCAAGGAGAGAGAGTGAACAAAGGCGCCGGTTATGGCCTGGAAGTGCCCTGTATCTACCGCGTGTTCGGCCCACCTGTTTATGTCTGCCGAATGAGAGAACTAGTTAATAGAGGGACATCTGTAATGAATGTAAAATTAGTATTAGCATTCATTTAGTATTATGTCTTTTATTAAATTGAAAGGCACACAAGTCATAAATTAGTTAGGCGTGGCAAGCTAAAATTGAAAGGCTAGGCAAAATGGAGGCTCAATAAGTTGGGTGTGGCTAACTGGCCGTCCCAAGAAGTAAATTTTGTACAAGACATTACATTTTGGGCACACAACTTGGCCGTTGTCCAGAGTAGAGAGTCAAACGTTACTTGGAGTCAAAAAATCCATTACATACATGCAGAAAATACTCCGTTCCCAACGGTCTGACCGTTGTTGAGAGTCTGACCGCTTCTCGGAGTCCCGTTGTAGGGAGGTTCGACTGTAGTTGTGAATCTGTACTTATTTGACAGCAAGTGAAAAACTAGTAATCATAAGACAGGAACATTATAGTTACCATCACCACAATAATTTACAGCTACAACTCTGCAAAAAATCACTGGTTAAGTGATACAACACGAAACATAAAATACTACTACATACTAAATCTACTAATCACTTGGTTAACCACAGTAGCTTGTATGAATAATTGAATACACAATACACAGAATACCACAATGACATTAGCATTGAGTTACTGCTTCTATAGTATTCATATACAGTGTTATGAAATATAAGTATTCTGCCAAAATTTCAAGTTAATGATCTAGATAGTGGGTGTTGTCATTGTTATTTTGTAATCTACAATGCCAATTGTGTACAGTCATTGAACAGTTAGTGAAGTTTTTGACGCCAATACTATTATGACCACCAACTTATATTTCAGTCTCAAGCCACACGAGCTAGCTATACTATGCAGCTAACAAATATAACTATTTATTTGTGGGTCACCATTGGGCTGGATTAGCTTGTACCACAGATATAGCTATAGTATTAACTATTAGTGTTTGATGTGTTTCAGCTAAAACTTTGCCTCGAAGCATTGGGTCTTGGCCAGTACAATCCCACCATAACGAAAGAACTCGTTGATGGGCGTATCTTCACAATGCTGGATGAAGTCACGATTCAGGATGAACTTGGAGTCACCTCGCGCTTGCATCGTGCCAAGATGCTGAATCTCATAAGAGGAAGCTATAATCCCAATATGTACCTAAAAGATGTCAATTTTCAACAAACCACTTGTTAATGTACTCAGTGACTTTTAAATCAGCTCAAAGTTGCATGTTTACCATTACATTTAGTTTTATCTAAACATTGTGTGTCATTTTAAAATCTCCATATTGTTTCATAGAACATTATGTTTATATATACTACTTGATATAAATGTTGTAATTTTTTTGCCATTAATATTTTAAAGCTGCAATTATAATGTGTACGACTTGAGTATCTGGTTGGATAGATCATGATAGGACATTTTGATGACAGAGAATATAGGAGATATAATTCCTGTGCAATGAACGTAACATAGGGGATATAGCTATAACCAGTGGGTTTTGACGGTAAATGCAAACTAATATAATGAACAGACCCACTTTGTTGTAGCTATAAAATATCCTCTAGCACCAGGAGGTATACACAGTTCTTAAATAAAATTTTCGGCCTAAGCGCACTTCACAGTCCTTCCTATCTAGCTATATATACTTAATTGTTTAGCTGCTGCTGCAATTAAAGAACGGGCTAAATGTTTCTGAAATACTGCACTAAAATTAATTAATTGGGCAGTCAGGGTTCTACTTAAAAAAAAACAACAACAACGAAAGCAATAACATAGCTTGGGGAGGAAGCTGGGGCTAGTCGTCACTCTCTATATAAATATACCAAGTTAAAGAGGCAAGGGGAAAATTTGTTTATTATTTTTAATTATTTGCAGCTTCTAATCTTTGTCCCAATTGTGTAAGGTATGGTTGAGATATACATCATCACTGCAGGTCCAGCCCCACCCACGAATGCAGGTCCATTCCATCCCATGAGTGGAAATCCAGCCCCACCCATGACTAAAGATCATCAATTCAGATCCAGCCCCGCCTACGAGTCAATCAGTACAGGCTAAGAGCTCTTTCCATGATGATTAATGATCGTCAATGCAGATCCAGCACCTCCTAGAAGTATACTAGAAAAATACCAGCAAAAAAGCAAGAACAAACAAATCAAACCCCTGCTTATGTCATTAATCATTCAGTGCAAGTGATACACTATTGTGATTGTCTTCATCTCTCACAAAAGTAGCTATTATAGAAACAAATTTTATATAGAATTTTGATATAAAGCAAAGAAAAGAAGTTTGAGTAATCTAATAGCTATAATGTGGTTATGATATATGTTTCAAAGCCACTTGTAAAGATTGGGCACATGAATTCAGTTCTACATCACTTAGTAAAGTCAGCAGACCACCCCAAGTTGCTGAGTAGGCTGATGATCCCTTCTTGATCCATTCTTGCAGCACATCTCGACAACAAACTCTGACATCATGTTTACTGTGAATGATATCTAACCAGGATGTACTGAGACCCAGTAGCACACCAATATCATGCCAATGGGAACTCATTGCATCCCTCAGTCTGAGCTCATCTGACTGGCCATTCCTGTCTGTCCATTTCAATAGTGTCAATTCTTTCAAGCTGAAATGTACGGCTGAAAACAGGCAAAACAAATACATGACATAAAATACTTAGGTCACAGTATTGTGATTATTTTTAACTTCAAACACTCCGGCGACTAAAAGCGCTCGAGTTTTATAGGGGTTTCAATACCATAGTAAAGGGGTTTCAGTACCATAGTAAAGGGGTTTCAGTACCATAGTAGAGGGGTTTCAATGCCATAGTAACCACTCACCACAACTGTTTGACTTAAAAACTGAATAAAACAAAAACAACAGGCATTTCTTAAAAGTTACTGCACTCAATAAATATAATTGCCGTACATTTAATGAAATCTGGAGCCGAAGTATTATCACCAGGAAAAGAACTCAGACTTGCAGTTTCTATGGTACTCGAGCTATCTTTATCTGAAGATATTAACACATAAAAATAATACTAAATTTCAATTCAGTGACAAATAACTGACTTGATATGGCAGCAGAGATGTTGACACTTTGTAATGACGGAGTTGCCAAAGTGGAATCTTCTACAAAAAAATTCATCATTATAAAAACGAACTCATTTATTTGATAAACATAAACAAATACCTTTTTTAAACCAGAACATTGCGGATTCTGAAGGTGGAATTCGGCGGCAATGAGAACTGCAATGTATAGACCAGGATTTCTCTCCTGACTTGACTTCATGGAGTTTTGTACATAGAGGACATCTGAGACTGAAGCAAGGTGCTACTCTTGTGATGTCATAGTGTAGCTTTTTGAGAGATAATTGAAGACAGTTATCTAAAGTTAGTCTAATGTTACTACACACTTCATTGGGTAAAACTGTCCTGGGTACATTAGACACAGTAGAATCGGTTGGAGTAGGGTAATTCTCTAACAGAATGCCAACTTCAAGGTGAGAGAGATGACTTCTCAAACAAATTCGATCAACATCTTCTGAGGAGCACACCTGCAATGACACTTGATCTTGGTATATTTGATCCTCCAACAAGTCAAACACCAATTCCTGGTCACCTTCTGGACTCATGAGATAAGAAATAAGCATACCAAATACACCTTAAGTGAGAAAGTTATATAAAGAGGATCAATACTTGTACTGACCGAATTTGATGATGACTTTTCGACATGATTTAAAACAGAAGGAATAAAATATTTAAGCACTCCTGTTTTGTCCGTAAAGGGAACAGCTATACGAAGGTGTTCAAGAAACTGGAGAAACTGTTCTGGTGTTATTTGGTCTTTTTTGTCACTCAAGATATATTCAAAAATTTCAAATTCTAAAATGCCTTTCTGGCAAAAACTTTCTCGTTGACTCATAGCTAATGGGGCGTTACACAGAAAAGTATTCATAATGAGTTCAGTAAGATTATTAAAAAGAACTTGGGGATCTTTGATGACTATATCTGAAAGGCCATCCACATCATAATATTGAATTATTCCTACTCTGAAGTGCAAGAAGTGCAAAAGAGATTTAAAGTCCTCTTCTTTGTTAATAGAGAATTTGTTTGCCAATGTTTTGCAGTATTCTATAGAAAGAATAGTTTCATTTATGCTCTGAAGTTCCAGGCAAAATAAAAGATAGCTCACTGGGTATTCTACGTTAAAGGTACTCTTTTTTTTTATATATCTGCTAATATCAGAGCGAAGATTTTGGAACTGCTGATCATCACTACTGGTATTGTCCACCTCATACAGTACTCTTTTAAAGCCACTATTAGCATAACAAACCAAATGAGAAAATTTATATTCGCTAATCTTGTCATGTAACATTTTGTTAATGGCCATGAGAGTAGAATGTTTTTTAGAACCAAGTTTATCAATATGAGTGCCCACTATAAATACTATAGGCTTGTGAACTTGGAAAACACTGTCCTTAGTCGTCTGCATGGCAGATACACTAGTTAAAAACTGAATGAGTGCATCCATTGTAGAAACCGAAGATTGATATTCGTTTAAGTTTTTTCCAGTGGCTGACCTGTATTTAATTGTTATCTCTTCAAGAATTTCAATATCAGTTCTCATGACAAAAATAAAGATTGACGGACCAAATATCAAAAGGGAAAGGCTTTCTTGAAACTCTACTTGTCCTCCTGTATCCCTAATATGAAGAGATATTTTTGTTTGTAAATCCACCATGGTATTGTAGTCATGCTTTTCAAGTACATTTTTTACGTTATACTCAAGAAGCAACACTTGCTGATTAGCTCTCGACTCATCTATCTGATAAATCAGATCTAAACGTGGATGTTTTCCAGTCATACCTGGATGTGATTCAGCATATTCAGTGGTTTCTTGAGATGAACACTCCTTGCAACTGTCCAACCTGTCTAACTGAGAAACTATAGAGTCATTCAAGTCAGTTTCTCTCCATGCGTTGTCCTCAGTGATGCAAGCTGAAGTATGTGCGGAATGCGGACCTATTTCCACAGTAACAATTTTTTCAGAAATGCCAGTAGATGAATAGTTTTCGCTAAGTGTTTTTTTTAGCAAACGTTTTAACAGCGATGATTTTCCAGATTCAGGAAGTCCTTGCAATAGTATATTTGCTATTTTGCGATTGATGGTTTCCTTATTTAATATTGCAGTTGTAACTTCTCTGGTAAACTGATCCTTTTCTGAATCTGCAAGTACCATATCAAACATATTACATATGCATTCCATAAATGGGAATGTATAGTATCTGTAGGTAATAGCGTGTAAATTTGGTCATTACTACCAAACCAGTGACAATATTTCTAATTAAATGCACTATTTTCATACTACTTACCTTCCAAACGATGCTTTTTAGGTTTAGCTCTGTCTTCTGAAAGTGTATTTTCTGTTCGCAACTTTTTGATCTGCCATGAAAATAACTCATCATCTTCAATTAAAGAGTTAGTGCCATGTGTTATGTTATCTTTCACATCTCTGTGAGAATCAATACTGATACTATCATGAGAATAGTGTTCAACTTTTCTAGCATTTCCTTTAGTTTGTAAAGTTGTCCCATAATTGTATAGAACACTTCTCTCTTTTAATTCTTCTCCGTAAACAACTTCAGAAAGTTTCCACCATTTTTCTGATGTTTCTTTTTCTATAAGTGAATATATACAAATTAATACTAAAATCTACTTAGCTTAAATTCTGCACAAAATAGTATTAAGTTAATGATTTTTTTTTCACTGATATTATGAAGCCACGTTTTCTGGTAAATTAACAAATTGATTTACAGGCAAGTAAACGAAGAAAGTCATATTCATGTAATTATTCTTATTCAAATGAATCAGCACTCATTTTAGCCTCTTAATTAGCACTATATATTCTCCTCTATCACTAGCAACCAAAAGTCAACAAATTAAGACGTGAAAAATTACTATATCCTACAACATAAATTTCCTAACTTTGACAGCTAGTACTTGTAGTTTCAATTATAAGTACCACACATCATGATATCAAACTTCTTCTGTATTACAAAAGGAACCTGTGTGCCTCACTCTTTAACCTTCTTCCTAGCTTATACTTGCATGAACCTCACTGTTAGCGGTGATGGAAAATTCTACGTTACTGGGCAGAAAGTTAGTCGACAGCGATGTTTTAGGATCTATGGCATGACATGCAAAACATTAGTGAGCACATAGCTTCTCTGGAAGACCAGCAGCTTCTCTGGAAAACCAGCAGCTTCTCTGGAAGACCAGCTGCTTCTCTGGAAGACCAGCTGCTTCTCTGGAAGACCAGCAGCTTCTCTGGAAGACCAGCAGCTTCTCTGGAAGACCAGCAGCTTTTCTGGAAGACCAGCAGCTTCTCTCAAAGACCAGCAGCTTCTCTGGAAGACCAGTAGCTTCTCTGGAAGACCAGCAGCCTCTCTGGAAGACCAGCAGCTTCTCTGGAAGACCAGCTACTTCTCTGGAAGACCAGCAGCTTCTCTGGAAGACCAGCAGCTTCTCTGAAAGACCAGCAGCTTCTCTGGAAGACCAGCAGCTTCTCTGGAAGACCAGCAGCTTCTCTGGAAGACCAGCAGCTTCTCTGGAAGACCAGCAGCTTCTCTGGAAGACCAGCAGCTTCTCTGGAAGACCAGCAGCTTCTCTGGAAGACCAGCAGCTTCTCTGGAAGACCAGCTGCTTCTCTGGAAGACCAGCAGCTTCTCTGGAAGACCAGCAGCTTCTCTGGAAGACCAGCTGCTTCTCTGGAAGACCAGCAGCTTCTCTGGAAGACCAGCAGCTTCTCTGGAAGACCAGCAGCTTCTCTGGAAGACCAGCAGCTTCTCTGGAAGACCAGCAGCTTCTCTGGAAGACTAGCAGCTTCTCTGGAAGACCAGCTGCTTCTCTGGAAGACCAGCAGCATCTCTGGAAGACCAGCAGCTGAAAGACCAGCAGCTTCTCTGGAAGACCAGCAGCTTCTCTGGAAGACCAGCAGCTTCTCTGGAAGACCAGCTGCTACTCTGGAAGACCAGCAGCTTTTCTGGAAAACCATCAGCTTCTCTGGAAGACCAGCAGCTTCTCTGAAAGACCAGCAGCTTCTCTGGAAGACCAGCAGCTTCTCTGGAAGACCAGCTGCTTCTCTGGAAGACCAGCAGCTTCTCTGGAAGACCAGCAGCTTCTCTGGAAGACCAGCAGCTGAAAGACCAGCAGCTTCTCTGGAAGACCAGCTGCTACTCTGGAAGACCAGCAGCTTTTCTGGAAAACCATCAGCTTCTCTGGAAGACCAGCAGCTTCTCTGAAAGACCAGCAGCTTCTCTGAAAGACCAGCAGCTTCTCTGGAAGACCAGCAGCTTCTCTGGAAGACCTGTATCTTCTCTGGAAGACCAGCAGCTTCTCTGGAAGACCAGCAGTTTCTCTGGAAGACCAGCAGCTTCTCTGGAAGACCAGCAGCTTCTCTGGAAGACCAGCAGCTTCTCTGGAAGACCAGCAGCTTCTCTGGAAGACCAGCAGCTTCTCTGGAAGACCAGCAGCTTCTCTGGAAGACCAGCTTCTCTGGAAGTCCAGCTGCTTCTCTGGAAGACCAGCTGCTTCTCTGGAAGACCAGCAGCTTCTCTGGAAGACCAGCAGCTGAAAGACCAGCAGCTTCTCTGGAAGACCAGCAGCTTCTCTGGAAGACCAGCTGCTACTCTGGAAGACCAGCAGCTTTTCTGGAAGACTAGCTGCTTCTCTGGAAGACCAGCTGCTTCTCTGGAAGACCAGCTGCTTCTCTGGAAGACCAGCTGCTTCTCTGGAAGACCAGCAGCTTCTCTGGAAGAGCAGTAGCTTCTCTGGAAGACCAGTAGCTTCTCTGGAAAACCAGCAGCTTTTCTGGAAGACCAGCAGCTTCTCTGGAAGACCAGCAGCTTCTCTGGAAGACCAGCTGCTTCTCTGGAAGTCCAGCTGCTTCTCTGGAAGTCCAGTTGCTTCTCTGGAAGACCAGCTGCTTTTCTGGAAGACCAGCAGTTTCTCTGGAAGACCAGCAGCTTCTCTGGAAGACCAGCAGCTTCTCTGGAAGACCAGCAGTTTCTCTGGAAGACCAGCAGCTTCTCTGGAAGACCAGCAGCTTCTCTGGAAGACCAGCAGCTTCTCTGGAAGACCAGCAGCTTCTCTGGAAGACCAGCAGCTTCTCTGGAAGACCAGCTGCTTCTCTGGAAGTCCAGCAGCTTCTCTGGAAGACCAGCTGCTTCTCTGGAAGACCAGCAGCTTCTCTGGAAGACCAGCAGCTGGAAGACCAGCAGCTGAAAGACCAGCAGCTTCTCTGGAAGACCAGCAGCTTCTCTGGAAGACCAGCTGCTACTCTGGAAGACCAGCAGCTTTTCTGGAAGACTAGCTGCTTCTCTGGAAGACCAGCTGCTTCTCTGGAAGACCAGCTGCTTCTCTGGAAGACCAGCAGCTTCTCTGGAAGAGCAGTAGCTTCTCTGGAAGACCAGTAGCTTCTCTGGAAAACCAGCAGCTTTTCTGGAAGACCAGCAGCTTCTCTGGAAGACCAGCAGCTTCTCTGGAAGACCAGCTGCTTCTCTGGAAGTCCAGCTGCTTCTCTGGAAGACCAGCTGCTTCTCTGGAAGACCAGCAGCTTCTCTGGAAGACCAGCAGCTTCTCTGGAAGACCAGCAGCTTCTCTGGAAGACCAGCTGCTACTCTGGAAGACCAGCAGCTTTTCTGGAAGACCAGCTGCTTCTCTGGAAGACCAGCTGCTTCTCTGGAAGACCAGCAGCTTCTCTGTAAGACCAGCAGTTTCTCTGGAAGACCAGCAGCTTCTCTGGAAGACCAGCAGCTTCTCTGGAAGACCAGCAGCTTCTCTGGAAGACCAGCAGCTTCTCTGGAAGACCAGCAGCTTCTCTGGAAGACCAGCAGCTTCTCTGGAAGACTAGCAGCTTCTCTGGAAGACCAGCTGCTTCTCTGGAAGACCAGCAGCATCTCTGGAAGACCAGCAGCTGAAAGACCAGCAGCTTCTCTGGAAGACCAGCAGCTTCTCTGGAAGACCAGCAGCTTCTCTGGAAGACCAGCTGCTACTCTGGAAGACCAGCTGCTTCTCTGGAAGACCAGCAGCTTCTCTGGAAGACCAGCAGCTTCTCTGGAAGACCAGCAGCTTCTCTGGAAGACCAGCAGCTTCTCTGGAAGACCAGCAGCTTCTCTGGAAGACCAGCAGCTTCTCTGGAAGACCAGCTGCTTTTCTGGAAGACCAGCAGCTGAAAGACCTGCAGCTTCTCTGGAAGACCAGCAGCTTCTCTGGAAGACCAGCTGCTACTCTGGAAGACCAGCAGCTTTTCTGGAAGACCAGCAGCTTCTCTGGAAGACCAGCAGCTTCTCTGGAAGACCAGCAGCTTCTCTGGAAGACCAGCAGCTTCTCTGAAAGACAAGCAGCTTCTCTGGAAGACAAGCAGCTTCTCTGGAAAGCAGCTTCTCTGGAAGACCAGCAGCTTCTCTGGAAGACCAGCAGTTTCTCTGGAAGACCAGCAGCTTCTCTGGAAGACCAGCAGCTTCTCTGGAAGACCAGCAGCTTCTCTGGAAGACCAGCAGCTTCTCTGGAAGACCAGCAGCTTCTCTGGAAGACCAGCTGCTTCTCTGGAAGTCCAGCTGCTTCTCTGGAAGACCAGCTGCTTCTCTGGAAGACCAGTAGCTTCTCTGGAAGACCAGCAGCTTCTCTGGAAGACCAGCAGCTTCTCTGGAAGACCAGTAGCTTCTCTGGAAGACCAGCAGCTTTTCTGGAAGACCAGCAGCTTCTCTGGAAGACCAGCAGCTTCTCTGGAAGACCAGCAGCTTCTCTGGAAGACCAGCAGCTTCTCTGGGAGACCAGCTGCTTCTCTGGAAGACCAGCTGCTTCTCTGGAAGAACAGCTGCTTCTCTGGAAGACCAGCAGCTTCTCTGGAAGACCAGCAGCTTCTCTGGAAGACCAGCAGCAGCTTCTCTGGAAGACCAGCAGCTTCTCTGGAAGATTAGCAGCTTCTCTGGAAGACCAGCAGCTTCTCTGGAAGACCAGCAGCATCTTAAAGTGGTCACAATTTTAACCAGTAAAGCCACCTGTGGCCATGGCAAGTAATAACCATTTTTCCAGTACAATGTCTCTTGTAACTCATTAAGGTCAGTAAACAGGTCATTAACTCTATAAACCATAGCAGTCAGGTGTGAGATTCATTTTAGAGTCCGCAATCAAGGGCATGAAGTTTGAGGAAGTGATAGCATAATAATGTGTGCACTCTTGTTATAATTTAATGGTGATATAATAATTATGTGACCGTCTACAGGAAAACCGGGCACAACTCGGCACCCTTCGAAATATTTTTTTTTGCACTTACAGAGTTGTTGGTGTCCAGATATTGAGCTCTCCAAGTTTTATCGTCGTAGCTTAAGTCGTCCCCACTATAACAGACCTGACCATTCCCTTCCGTCGGCTTGAAACAATACATTTATAAGAAATTGATCGATCTTTTCTCGATATTTACGCACGCCGCGTTGTGCCCGGTTTTCCTGTAGACGGTCACATATATACATATATTTAGTTATTCTATATTACTAGATATCTTCATAATGGTATATTTCAAGCTCATTACCCTCAAATACACTATAGAGCAACCAGATCCTATATTACTCAGTCCATGGCTTTCTAAAATGTCAGCTGGGAGTGTGGAAACCACCTATGTACTAGCACTCAGTGTGTTGTTACTTCCAACTTTATTGGTTGAGTTACTAACCGTAATACAAACTACTGCAGTCAAGATATCTACATAGAATAAACCATTATTACTGTGGCTTGTGAAAATAAAATAGCCTGCTCATGCAATATCTTGCCATACAATTGACTCGTGTAATGAGTTATATATATAATATATATTATTACAATATAATACATCTATTATAATACATATATTGTAGAAGTAATGCATTTTAATTTGGATTAAGGTTAAATTTCATTTAATTGATAATAACTTACTGAATATGAGTAAATTAGGAGCAGAAATGATCTTCTGATAGTCATCATCCGTGCTTCCTCCGAATATTAGTATCTCCACTGAAGAAGGAGAAGACAGTAACATAGTTGCACTGTGACCATTCCGTTTAATTAGTTCATATCCCTTCAACTATTACATTTATTACATTTATAATAATTAATTCTCCGTATCTATGAAATCCATTAACATATTGAACTATAGCACTGAAGTGCAAACCCTCAGCACTAGTTAGCTAGTATGATAAAGAAAATAATAACAAAGGAAAAGTGTAAAAACAAAAAAAAGAAAGAGAAGTGGCATGAAGAGAGGCAGGAAAGAGAAAAAGACAATTAAGAGGGACAAAAGAAAGAGGAATGAATGAAAAAAGGTAGGAAGAAAAGAAAATGGAAGAAGAAAGAAAGAAAAACAGTACAGGAAATAAAGAGGAAATGAAAGGAAAAGGTAGGAAAGAAATAAAAACAGTAGGAAGAGGAAAATAAAGGCAAGAAGATAAAAGGAAAAAGAAAAAAAAACAGGATGAAAAAATAAAAATAAAAATAAAAAAGCGTCTATAAGGGTTCGAACCATAGACTTCTAGGTTAGGTATTTGCTCACTCAACAACTACGCAACGCAACACCTCACGCTGAATGCATATAATTGTTAGCTATTTAAAAGTGATTTTGCAACCTGCAAGCTGGCTCACGTGACAAGCAGGTTTTTTAAGGGGCGGTTCCCGCTGTAAGCCTACGATCGCACCGCTCTGGAAAGACTCGCTTTTTTCTGGAAAATGAAGTCCAAAATCAAAATTCTGGCAAATTAAAAGAACTTACTTCATGAAATACTGCTGTTTGATGCCGCTTTCAGAGCCTGGCTGGTTCCTAACTTCCAGAAGATTGTTTTTGAATTTGCAATAGGAAATACAATACGGGGCTTACCCCAGCAGTCACTTATCATCTAGGGGCTTACCCCAGCAGGCAATAGTCACAGTCACTTATCATCTAGGGGCTTACCCCAGCAGGCAATAGTCACAGTCACTTATCATCTAGGGGCTTACCCCAGCAGGCAATAGTCACAGTCACTTATCATCTAGGGGCTTACCCCAGCAGGCAATAGTCACAGTCACTTATCATCTATAGACAAAGCATTGCATGTGCATTGGATGTCTCAAGACTACGGGTAAGCTTAATTCAAATTGTCAAATTTTATTATATAAAGGCTTATAATATATATAATTAATATATATAAGAGCCATGGAATCTATGCATAGAATATCTAGTTCAAAATACACACTGCTTTATTGGTTCAAAGTTCTGGGAATGGGAAAAATGCATATGTTAGGGTTTAAGGTAAAATTGGCACGATTGAACACCATTACTGGCCAAAAAAACTAAAAAATTAACAATGAAAAGGTCATGAAGACAATTAACTAATTTTGTAGTACATAAAGAATTAGATGGCTAGCCAGTGGTAGTATTGTTGGAGGAGTTACCTAAGGATCTACAAATAGTAAGAAAAATGTTATTGACCACTTAGTCACCCAAATCTATTTTTCAGCACAAATAGCAAGTGAGCTGGTCTAACTGAAATTCTAATTTGATTGTATAATATTTCTTTGTTAGTTAAATGTTTTTGTTTAATATATTTGTGCTATTCTTTAGCACAACACACAACACACTTATAGCAGCACAAAACTTGCATTATATTCTCTTTGCCACTTGACCATTGGGAAATTAATTATTAAGGGGTAAGCATAAAATTTCTGAGGATGACATGGGTAAGAGTCGATAAACTAAAGGATTCTGCTTAATTAGTCACCTTTCCAAAGGATAGTACGGAGCTCTAGTAGATGTAATACCAAGGGTGCGAACACTCAGCATTACTAACACTAGCTACCTTTTACTAAGACCAAAAGTATAATTTATTTGGAGCAGTATCAATATGAATGTCATTATGTAGCTCATGCAAATTGATATGTAAAGCTCGAGCAAGCTGATATGCAACTTGTGCAATGAAATGGGAGGCGTTAATGCAGTCTTCATAACAGAAGCTTAACATACAAGTGACACTCTCCTCACCAGTTGTTTCAATGGAAGACTCTAAGCACTCCAGTAAACTGCTGAAAATATTGTGTAATGCAAAACTTCTGTGGGCAGAAAATGTGCGTCAGGGGGCGTTACCAACAATCGCTAACTTTCATATGGCACAAAAATAAATAGCTGTTTAAGAAAAAATAAGTCGAAAATAAAAATTCTGGCACATTAAGGGTGCCCGCACATAGCAACGCGCACCGCCTGTAGATCCGGACATTAATTTATTCCCCGCCAATACCCCACCATTCGATAATACGCGAGCAGAAACAATCGCGCAGTAGTAGCAGAAGTATACTTTGCGAAGTTGTGGTGTTTTAGTTTAGCTTCTTGTTGTCTTATATTCGTTTACAGCAACTCTCCATACGTCGTCTGAGCTCGCGCAGCAAGTTGCACCAGGCTGCCTCTCCACCAGTAGCCGTTCTCCGGACTATGCGCACCTGAACTCAAGTGGATGGATCCACCAGGCTCGATTTCTGCGGAGCGAAGACTTCCCAAGCTGGCAAATGTAATACCTTCACCTCTGGCTATCTCCAATAAACTGCTCTCTCTTCAGACTCTCTCTTGTTATTGTTGTATTGATGTTTGTTTACTCTTGATATAGGCGGGCACTTTTAGAAACAATACAAACTAATTGAAAAAAAAATTGCTCGCGTACTCATAGTACGAGATATGGGGGTGGGGCTATTTCTTAAGAATTGCGAGTGGAATTAAAGTTCCAAATTTTGGGTCAGTTTTTCTTGGAATCTAATAATGAGAACGACACAAAAATTTTATACACGGGTAAACCAAAAAAAATGAACTGCACTACAGCGAGAATTTTTCAATATCTTATAAATAGAAAAAATTGCGAATATATCATTAAGTAATATTGAAATGGATAAGAACTCTCTGTCTTGCAGTAGAGTATCGGCTCGGCTAGTAGTGCACCAAATTGCGGAGCTCCAACTTACCGCACCGCTCCAAAAAAGTGCCCCAAAGTTTTATAACCAGGCCCCGATATTTCTTCCAGATTCGCTCTAAAATTAGTGAGCGGCTCCTTCGGCAGGTACTTTGTCCTTGTGTTGTAGTGGAGAAGCCCCTGTAAGTATACAAATAGTAGTAATCGTGCATAGCAACCATCAACAAAAAATTGCGTAGGCGGTGTGCGGGCTCCCTTAAAGGGATTTAAAATGTCCAGTGCAACACTTTGATACTTGTTTCAATCTTGAGAAGGCCACCATCTTCGAAATCCGCTTTTAGTTGTGTGACAGAATGATTGACTGACTGGCAGACAAACTGAGTACTGTAATCCTCTCAAGCATGTTCAGTGAGGGTTAATAAAGCATAGTATTGTGTTCTCTAAGTTACTTGACTATTGGATAATTTATTTTCAAGTAAGAATAAATCTGTTTCACAAGTAACTGCGCATTAACCAAGGTAACTTACCACCACCACTAACAGAATAGAAAAATGAACTCTGCTTAATTTTTAAGACCTTATGAACATCCTCTCCTGTCTCCATAGTTCTTTGCCTTTTTTTTCCTGGCATTATTTCAATTTTTTTCTCCTAAATTTCTTGCACCTATGCTAATGTTAATGTTACATAGTAGCTTCTAGGGATGGACATGCATTGACGTCTGTGAATTTTGCCATATATATATATATGTGTGTGTGTGTGTGTGTCACAATATCAATTGAGACTTGTTAGTGAGAGTCTGGCTTCGCTCACCCAATTAAAATAACGTACATTGAGAGAATAATTTTTGCAAATAGAAAAGAAGGCTAAACAGTTACATTTTATATTCTAAACTTACTGAGTCTGGATTTTGTAATTCAATCAATTCTGCTGAGGCCATATCCCATAGTTTCACACAATGCAATCCAATCATTAGAACTTGAGCATGGTCACTGCCATACCCTAAACTACTAGCAGTAGGAGACAAACCCAAGTCTGGTCCAGATTCAAGAAACTTAGTCCAGGTCTAGAAATATTAATAACAAAAATTATGTCTAAATAATTTGATTAAAACTTCTCTCAAATAATTGCATTCACTATACTACACACATGAGTGGGTAAATCATGTAAGCTCACCATTGTAGCCAAGTCTAGTTTATATATCATCTTTTCACTCTTCAATCCTCCACACTGTATCATTTCTAGCTCACTGATTTTAGTACAGGCAAACCATGCACAAGCTGGAGGCTTATCACCATTAACTTGTGGAGAAGACCAAGTTTCTGTAGCACACAAAGTGAAGAACATGGAAATGAGCCGCATGGATTATTTTAATAAAGTGATGTAAATATTCATTGTGAAATATTAAAATTACTCGTACTTACCAGTTGTAATATCAAAAAGAAACAAGTCGTTGTGAAGTACACTTGCTGCAATAGCTCCGTACAACAATAATTTGTCACCATAATTTTCCATACAATAAGTACCATTCTTTCTCAACGTAATTACATCTGGATGAGGCAACTGGTGCCATGCCAGAGTCTTCAGATTAAGTCGATAAAATAGCCCATGGCGCTTTCCCATCTCATCTATACCTCCGTAAAAATATATAGATTCACCAACACTCGCACAAGCTCCATGACTAATCCCTGGAGGATGTTGATCTATTAAATGGAAACTGGTCCATGTTCCTTTAGTTGGATCAAAGTTGTACAACAAGTTTAGATCTGTCACTGACACAAGTTTGCCGATTGTCGAGTCAAATCTTTGTCCACCCCATATATAGGCAGACGAATGTCCACCACACGAGAAAAAGTTTCTTCTTGGACCAGGTCCTAGGGAGGACATTACTGATGACAGTAGCAATTAATCTATTACAAAAAAATAATAATAAATGAGTACTTTGCATTGACATGTAAATTATTGTACAATACAACTCAGCAACAGAATCTATGTCCTTATCGATTATATTAGTTTGGACTACTACAAATTGAATTTTTGTGGTCACTTAGTTATTTTGGAAGGTTAGTATAAGTAAAGTGATGATGAAATATTAGTATCAGCAGGTGATATCTTTACTCAACTCACTGTAAACACTGTTTAGCAATGCATTATTCAACTTCAACTTATATCCCTAGAATCCATCTATACTTGTACTTTTATTAGGGAAGTGAAACACAATTAGTAATTAGCTGAACAGTTAGGTACAAGCTATTTCAAGTAACACCTCCTAAAAATATTTTTCCTGAAATGGAGATCCTGTATAGTAATTACTATTTTACATTTGATATAAATTAGTGTACAAACTTCATTTAATAGTCTAATTTCAAATTTAGAATTTTCATAATATTCAGATAAACAATGCCTGACTGTGCATGTGAACTGCTTGCCATTCTATTTAGTCTAAGGAAAATTTGTTTTTTTTGGCGTGAGCTAGAAGATATACATAATAAATAAACTGAATTTTATAATTCCGTTGCAAGTAGTATTAGCACAATTGCAACTTCGAATTTTTAGCCAGGATTTCTTGGCAAACAAGTGTCAGTATAAATTACCTCCACTATATAACAGAACACAAGGTTCAAAATGTCAGTATAAATTACCTCCACTATATAACAGAACACAAGGTTCAAAGTGTCAGTATAAATTACCTCCACTATATAACAGAACACAAGGTTCAAAGTGTTAGTATAAATTACATCCACTATATAACAGAACACAAGGTTCAAAGTGTCAGTATAAATTACCTCCACTATATAACAGAACACAAGGTTCAAAGTGTCAGTATAAATTACCTCCACTATATAACAGAACACAAGGTTCAAAGTGTTAGTATAAATTACCTCCACTATATAACAGAACACAAGGTTCAAAGTGTCAGTATAAATTACCTCCACTATATAACAGAACACAAGGTTCAAAGTGTCAGTATAAATTACCTCCACTATATAACAGAACACAAGGTTCAAAGTGTTAGTATAAATTACCTCCACTATATAACAGAACACAAGGTTCAAAGTGTCAGTATAAATTACCTCCACTATATAACAGAACACAAGGTTCAAAGTGTTAGTGTAAATTACCTCCACTATATAACAGAACACAAGGTTCAAAGTGTTAGTGCAAATTACCTCCACTATATAACAGAACACAAGGTTCAAAGTGTTAGTATAAATTACCTCCACTATATAACAGAACACAAGGTTCAAAGTGTTAGTGTAAATTACCTCCACTATATAACAGAACACAAGGTTCAAAGTGTTAGTATAAATTACCTCCACTATATAACAGAACACAAGGTTCAAAGTGTTAGTATAAATTACCTCCACTATATAACAGAACACAAGGTTCAAAGTGTTAGTATAAATTACCTCCACTATATAACAGAATACAAGGTTCAAAGTGTTAGTGTAAATTACCTCCACTATATAACAGAACACAAGGTTCAAAGTGTTAGTGTAAATTACCTCCACTATATAACAGAACACACAAGGTTCAAAGTGTTAGGATAAATTACCTCAACTATATAACAGAACACAAGGTTCAAAGTGTTAGTATAAATTACCTCCACTATATAACAGAACACAAGGTTCAAAGTGTTAGTATAAATTACCTCCACTATATAACAGAACACCAGGTTCAAAGTGTTAGTATAAATTACCTCCACTATATAACAGAACACAAGGTTCAAAGTGTTAGTGTAAATTACCTCCACTATATAACAGAACACAAGGTTCAAAGTGTTAGTATAAATTACCTCCACTATATAACAGAACACAAGGTTCAAAGTGTTAGGATAAATTACCTCAACTATATAACAGAACACAAGGTTCAAAGTGTTAGTACAAATTACCTCCACTATATAACAGAACACAAGTGTTAGTGTAAATTACCTCCACTATATAACAGAACACAAGGTTCAAAGTGTTAGTACAAATTACCTCCACTATATAACAGAACACAAGGTTCAAAGTGTTAGTATAAATTACCTCCACTATATAACAGAACACAAGGTTCAAAGTGTTAATATAAATTACCTCCACTATGCAACACAGTACAATATTCAAAGATTATTCCTAACATTTGATGAGAATTGTACACAATTTTGTGATTATGTGGTTTCTTTGGTGTTGTCATAACAACGTTTCAATGTCTTCTTAAACTTGATGTGTTAAGCTTGTAGTCTGTAGGGAGAAAGTCCTTATCCTCGCAGACACATTTTCCTCTCTTATGTTTTTTTCATTTTACGTACTAAAATCACAATTATCCAAATACCAACTGATGCAGGATTAGTATGATATGGACAGTATGGAAGTACAGTGACTGAAAGGGAAGAGAATTGGTGGAAGCCATTTAATTCAACTGAGTCCCAACAACTAGGAAGCAGTTTCATGTTATAAAAACAGTGAAAATGTAGTAGGATAAACAATGCATTTACAGGCTTTCACTCTTACCATAACATTGAACTAAATGTGGATGCACTCAAGTACAGTCCATCCACAAAAAGGTGAGTGTTTGTAACAAATCGGAGTCCTATTGATTCACATTTGACAACAATGACAAGATTTTCAGAGGTGGGAAAGACAACATAGTTCAAAATTTACTTGAAACCAGAATCTGTTATTCAGATACTTAAAAACAATGAAGCTACAGAAGATCTTATTTCTAATTTAGCTGCTTTCACATGCTGTCCAAAGAGCCTCATCAAAGTATTCAGACAATACGATGGCATCTATTTTGCAAGCATATCGCTGAAAGTGAATAACTACCACTTACAAGGGTTTTTTTTAAACAACACATATTGAGAGTGCATGTGCTAGCTAGAGTTTACAGGGGATGAGCCAGTATTGCCTATGCTGAAATTTAAATCCTTTTCAGAATGAATTTTATGAAGATGCCCTTGGCCAGTCGACACCAACAATCACAAATGTCGATTCCATTATTAAAATGGTAAAAATGTCTAGAAAGGTGTTCATCTCAAAGATGTACATGTAATTTAAATAACTTGCCATGCATAAATCTATGCCAGTGCACCAATCTATGTGAAAATGATGACTAGCTACTACTTTGACAATCAGCCCAGAGACTCTAAGAATGACAGTGTTGACAGTATGTAGTTTATGTATCCCATAATAATCCACTAAATAATAATAACAACTATGATATTTATGTACTTTAACTCCCTATTTTATTATTTGAAATTCAATAACATGTGAAATCTGTAATCGATAAAAAATACATTTCAATTTCAATCTGTTATACTGTTTAATTGTAATATGACCACAATAAATACACTCCAACTAAATTATATAATGAACCCTGACGAGATATAGAATTTGATGTGTATAAGCAGGCAAATAAAATAAGTAATCAACAATGTACAAACCATTGCACAGGAATGCATATATACCAAATTGCATCATTCTTATGCTACGGTTGTGGTGACATGACAAGTTTGTGGTTTATTGCTAGGCAACCAAATTTGACCAAAAATGTTGATCAATACATGTATCATCACGTGGTATATTGTTGCTAGGTACGTTTTTGAAGTCCTGCTTCTATACTCATTTATTAATTTAGAAAAATAAAAATCACTGCTTGTTGAGAGGGTTAATTATTGATTTGCTATTATATTGACTATAAGTCTGCTTAAAAAATCACCAGGGAAAGGGCTAAGACTGCACCAAATTGATTTTGTATCTTGGACAGGAAAATATCAAATAATGACCTTGTAGACGGGGACAAAAAATGGATGTTATGCAGAAACTCTATAGGCCCTCAGCCAGAAGTTTGTAATTGGGGTTCGGATAGGAAACAACACCCAGTGCAAACAGTGCACCATAAGCTTTTCGTACCATATCCCAATAAGTGCATTAAGCTTCACTTATTAAACAATAGATGCAATGTAGCTAGCTCTATTGAGCCATTAGGAGAGTGACAAGTTTGTAGCCAAGAAACTCAATGTTTACCTGGTAGCTTGGACTCTAACTGGGTCATCCACACTCAGCGTATGAAATACATCTGGGTGTTTAATGGCAGAGAATTCCATCGCAGTTTCAAAACGATCCAAATAGTTGACAATTTCTAGAAGTTAAATGTGGGGTGTGGCTAAATTATATACTTGTGGTTACTATGGGTCGGTTAGGGCTAACTCATAGTTGCCAACCTTCCCGGTTTTGACGGGAAATCCCTGTTTTTTAGCACTTCCCTGTTCACACCCGGTTGAAGGACTTTTCCCGGTTTTTGTCTAGACAATATCAAAACTAATGTTACATAATCTTACCTCAGCACTCTCATTGGTTGATAAAAATACTCAGGCACACTCATTGGTGGATAAAAATAGAACATCCACTGCACTCAGCTAGCTCAGCAAGCCTCGAGCACATCATAGGCTAATTAAACGAGAGCTACCTACAAGTCACTTCATTGATAATTAATCATATTCATTGAAACTAAATGATATTCATGGCGGATATGGTTGGGGTGTGGTCTTTTACCGGTTTTATTTTTCTGAAAGTTGAACTGCTATGTGGAGAAAGGGTCTGGGGACAATCATCCTGGGATTCTTATTTTCTAGAGTAACGCAGTAGTGGTTGGTTATCTAATTACTTTTACAGCACCCACAGTTTGCTGGACACGCTGACCCAAACACAACCACAGAGTATTGTGCGCAGGCGCAGCAATCACCAACACTTTGATAGTTCACGAACGCCAGCTCCTTTATATACACTTGTTGTAAGATGTCACCGAGGGTTGCCTAGGAGATGACAAAAAATGTTAACTAACCACATCCCAAAATCTTGGCTCTAGAACAGCCAAGGTTACATGGAATGCCCCCAAACCCTTTCTCCACATAACGGTTAGATAAAGGGTCTGGCTACACCAGACTAGTCCCTTCAAAACTAAGTGCTAGGAAGAGCTTCAATGTCATGAGCAATTGATGATATTATTGACTGCGTTTTAGTGAATTTGGAACACTCCCCCCTCCCCAAGAAACAACAAAAACAAAAAAAAACTGACCGGTACATAGCTATGGCTAGCTAGCTTAAGATGTGGCCAAATGAGGTAGCCATCTTGAACTAGTTTAGCGTAAGAGAAACTCACCATTCAGTGGCACCCGCTCAGGGTACTGCCGGAAAGACACACACTTCGCGCAAGCTTCAGGATACTGTAACCATAATCGATCTAATGTTTTGTTACTAAAAATAGGTGTATCTATAAGTACGTCATCACAGTACGCTGACGACCCTTTACCACATGGCTCTACTAGGACGTAGCACGCATTCAGGAAGATCAACTGGCTAAGGCCGCTATATTCCTAGCACGGGGTGAGGCAGATAGGCAATCGCCCCACCCAGATTTACATAAAATCACACCCACGCACTATGATATCTTGTGCCCTCATTTTCCAATTCATTATGAGAGCATAATTTAAAACAGATCTCGCCCATGACAATTTTACTGCCAGGCCTCTGATTTGCTGTAGTTTCCAATCTAAGTGCAGGTGGAGCTGGATTCAGAAGCGTGCAACCACAGCAGGTGAAATAAAAGTATAGTGCAAACCTTTCAATGGCTAGCTAATTGTCATAACTTGACATGATGTAATATTTATTATCAAAGTCCATAAAGTTATATGTAGCTAAATAGTTTTAATATAATTATTTGATCTTTTATGCAGATTTATACACTAGCTACAATATTCATTTTGAGGAGATTATGAGTTATTGGTATACTACTACCTAGCCATGACCTTCCTAGCTGATATTGTTGATAAAGAATTTCATCACTGGAAAGTCCAGAGTGCTGGAAGTTGCCTCAAAAGGAAGTTCAGACACTTCGTGAAGCACTAAAGCTATGAGTATTATGCTACTATTTCATTTGGGAATGGTTTTAAATGGTAATTGCTTTAAAATAACATGGGGAAAGATTTACACTTCGATTTGTTACCATATGACTCGGATGTTATTTGTGGCATGAAAAAACAGCAACAACAGGCTACAAATGAAAACTGCAAGAGAAATGTTTCCATTTTTGGATGTGGAGTTTTATAGCTACATTGCCTGAAGTATTACACATTACTCTAGGACAGTAAATTTATTGTATGGTGGCATGAGAGTAATGTAGACAGAAATATACAATTAATTTCCCCTGCTTTTATCTTTCAACATCAATTATACACTCAATAAAAACTTCATATTATAAAATAATAATGTCTCCAGTTTAATATTCTTTCTTGTGGGACACAAATCTTTTTTTTTTATGTGAATTTGCAGAAGATTTGTTTCTTTGGATATTGCAAGATAATGGACTTAGGATCATTTTGTCCACAAGGTAGCTAAGGAATCTCCACTGCAATATGTCAAGACATTGAACTACTTGTATCAATGAACTGTTGAAATGACTATCTGTTCTACATTGAAATTACTGACTACTGTACACATCAATTACTGCACAACTTTTGTGGTGGGACAAAGGCTAGGTTGGTAGCTACCATTAGTGTTGAGTCTGATCAACTTATATTATCATGGTCAAAGCTAAAAATTTGGCTTAGATCACTTCACTAAGCTATAGCTGGTGAAAATACTAGGTATAGGACAGATAAGAGCCTACTTGCAAACAGCCAGGGAGAAGGGAACAAAAGCTGTTAGATAAATACTATAATATAAATCTGTACAAGGTATGACTAATAAGTTCATGACAAGCATGTTTACTGAGGAGCAAGACTTTAAGTCTGCTAGAAACTGCAAGGTCCCATAATAATAATAAGCATTACAAAACTGTAAGGGCACACTTATTTGGTAGTGTTAACCTTAAATGGCCTTATTTTGAACACTCCATCAGGCAAATTTCTGGGCAATCAAACTATTTTGTTTTCAAGAATGAAATGCTCTTTTAGCTGGCTATGTACTTAAATTAAAAAAAACTAACAATATGGGAAAATAATGTAGAATGCTGTGGCTAATGGGTCGGGTGGATGTCTCACACTCCAGTTGATTATGCTCGCACCTGGAAACAGCGAAAGTAACGCTGCCACCTGAATCTTGGTCTTCTCTCTCACCTCCCAGCAAGTAGCTAGTAGCCTCCCCGTAGGTTAGGATAAGAAGTGTTAAAACGTATTTTAATTCAAAGAGATAGCACCAGCAACGTATTACAGGTACAACCAAGACTAAAGATGACAGGAATGACTACAAGTTTAAATACACACATGAAACCACGCCTAACAACACACACACCAAACACTGCAGTCCTCCTGTCATTCACACAATCAACACATAAACTACTGAACAACAACTAAATATAACTACTAAATATAATTAACTGACTGATACTAAATATAACTAACTGACTGATACTAAATATAACTATGACCAACTGACTGATATGTACACACATAAGTTCTGAATACGTGCACACACACATATTTTCATAGTTCCTTCACATATCTTCATGTGGGCTGGCTGGCCATGCCCACAAATGCCATCTTTACCTATCGTAAATTCTGCGGTGGAGTCGTCTTTCTTTAGTAGAGTTGAAATCATCTTTATCTATCATATTTATATGAGACCAAATACATCACTGAATAAAGATCATTGATGGTTCGAAAAGCCTCTTATGGCACAAAAATATCTACAATTATTATTAATGCATAGTTACATTATCAAACATTTTAAACGTCAAGAAAGCTGTGGCTATAATAACCAGGTAAATAATCAGGTGTCAAATTCTCTGATGTAGAACAGTCAAAGTTCGTTAGTTTCTTTTGTGTGAATTATTGTTACTTATGAATCACTTTTATGCCACTACTGAGTTTGAATGGACACAATATCTGAGTATGCTTGACTGAATATGTACTGGTTGCCTTATGACTCTGATGTTTACGAACACATGTAGTTCTAGATATACAAGTTTGTGCATCCCCTTTGAACAATTAAATCCTGTCTACAGCCCTGCAACTTAACTTGCAGTATTGCCAGTACTATATGTATCACAATTAAGCTGCCCTAATATAAAGCTAAACTCTTCTGAGTGACGGTCAAACTATTACACAATAATATACTCAGAGGTACATCTAATTTGATTAGAAAGTTTTCTACACTGCTTAAAATGCATATTACACAATAATGTAGATATAGCTACTATGTTTACAAAATCTGATAATATAATAACCTTAATGCATGTTTGTAAAACATAGCTTCTGTAGTCTAATTGTGTCTGTATCTTGCAATCCTTTCTAGGTTGTTACAGTGTCATACAATCTCTTATACAGTCTTTCATGTTGTCATATAATCTACTATTTTTGTCAAACAATGGGATCACCAGATTTTATTTCACTTTTAAGGGACTGTTGCTTACTGTCTCACCGCTCTATTCTGCTGCATACTTAAAATGAGTTAGCGACTGTACCTATTGTTAGAGTATCATTGTTAAGTTTTGAATGAAGGCAGTAAAAGGGGATTGCAAGATAGTACATGTATTGCAATAAAACTGACAATAGATTGTTATAACTGTAAGCTGAATATATGTTTACCAGACTGTATATGTAAGAGGCTCTCACCTACTATACTAAGACCAGAATACACAATAGGAGATGGTAAGAGTCAATAAGTTGAAGGCTTAGATCCTTTCCTGGCAATACACTCCGTTTAAAAAAGTCTTTTTACAGGGAAACTTAAGCTGTAAGGTACAGCAAATTTTCATGCACTTGAAAAAGAATAATATGACAGAGAAAAATACAGCAGGAAGCTAGGACATTGCAAGAGAATACATAAAAGTAGGGACTGAGGCTGATTGCAATATACCATAAAACCTGTAACCGACTCTAATAGATTGAAAGAGACGAAGGCTGTTCCGGTAATGCACTACAACATTTTTGTGTGGAGATAAATTACTTCTAGGAGCTTCTGTGCTAATAGTCTCTTACTCTACTTCTAAAGTAGAAGTTCAAAGAATTACACCTTTGCAATTTACTATCGTACATTATTACAATGTTAGTCTTTAAGGTGCATTTCTCACAGTTTCTTCATTATCTTATAGTCTGTATTAGACCCAGTGTAGGGAATGACTTCTTATCTCAAGAAACCCCCCCCCCCCCCTCCCCCTCCCCCCTCCCTCCCTCACCACTCACCTAAAAACACACATTTCAGATGGGTATAAGCATTAATGGAGGAAGTTTATAGGAACAGGGAAGACAGGGGGGCAGGGCCTCCTATATCTCAAGACAGGGGGACAGTCCCCCCCCCCCCCCATTATGTTTACACATTTGTGTATTTGTGTACATGGGTGGTTTTTATTGAAGCTAGCGAGAGATTTCAATATTATGCTTGGTACATGGCCAACCTCTTCTTTCCCACGAGTGTATAATGACATACATGTAGGTCCTGAAAAACCATAACTGAACTGAGCAATGAAGTTGTCAACCATTTGGTAATGATTTATTCTCTTTTGGATGTCTCTGTGTAACTATCCCACCCTCTCTAATGTGCTCCTGATCTTCTCAAATTTCAACTTCAGTGGTGCTAGAAACAAAACTTGGCTTCCAATAAACTAGAGAGAGAAACTACTAGGAAGTTCTTGCAGTGTTCCTGTCAACTGTCTACTGAGTTCTCTCTTCTTTACTTTATGTATTGTAAGGATAAAATCATCTACCTGGGGCTAGCTCACCATTTGTCTGTAGTTTTTTTGTGCAATCACTCTAGACTAATTAAATATCAATATATCAATGAGAGTGAAGCATAGCTGAAATCATTCAAGACTTTACGTTTCATTGAGCTCGGTAAGTACCTCAGTTTAAAGTCCTTCTGCATATTGCATGAACATTGCCAGTCACATCGTGCGAGCATCAGAGAAGTGCAAGTGCACTAAGATGGCTCTATAATTATTAAGAACATCCATGAATCAAGATCAATTTCATCTCTGGGACTCTAATAAGTCCTGTCTACTCTCTTTAGTTTCTTTCAGTCTCTTCTAGTCTATTTTAATTGCCTCTTTAGTCTCTTCAATCCCTTTCAATCTCTTTAGTCTCTTCTAGTCTTTTGGTTTCCTCAAGTTTCTTAAAGTTCTAGTTTCTTTAGTCTCTTCTATTTCCTTAAGTCTGTTTAATCTCTTCTACCATCTTTAGTATCTTTGCGGTCTCTTCTAGTCTTCAACTCTCTTCCAACCATCTATTTTTAGGGAAAATCCCAACTTTCTGACTACACTTTTTCAACCCCATTGGAATGGGTAAATTTTTGAGCAAAACCACAATTTTTGCCTTATTTACACCCAATACAATTTTAATGTATGTATTTATGTTATTTTTTGATTGATGAACACATTATTACCCTAATATCTTGCCAATGGTGCATTGTAGAGCAAAATAAAATAGAAATATTGATCAGTGGTATAATTTTAATTTAAACTTTTAGTATTGTAGCAGTGCAAATATCATACAAGAATTTTTGAGCTTATATTTCCACACAACATAGTTATAACCACAATATTAGCTGTTTTTTGCTCATATTAAAAAAAAAATTGCAATATGAATACAAGTGGTAATGGAACCAAAGTGAAGTTCAAAAATAAATAACGGTGCAGAAAAGATAAATGAATGTTTATAAAAAATTTGTTTATGACATGTTTTATTGTTTATGACATGTATTTGTGATGAATTATATCACCTAATGATGAGTGTCATTTGAAAACAATCCCTTTCACAAGTGAAGTAAAGAAATATGCTACATATTACACAATAATACTTGTCAGCAAGGGTTTACTGCTTCTTCGACTTACAAACAAAACAATACTTTCTTCCATTGTCAGAACAGGCTAATCTATGCTCAGTGTGGTGAAATAACCACACCTTCAGAACACACTTGCATATAGAACTCACACACAAACATACACATTCATTCAGTTGCACACATTTCCATCCGATTCACTAATTGTAACTTGAACACTGTAACTAATGCATTTATGTTATTTCCCTTCACTCCCATGTCCCTCTATACACCACCTTATGTTCTGAATCACTCACACCACATTCAGACAGTTTTCTATATATCTGGCTGTCTGCACTTCTGTAACTCAGTTCTGGCTATATAGTATTGAAACATACACTAAGTTCTGTGTCCAACAACCCCTCTAAGGCCTAATAACCTGAGGCTAGGACTAAATCAGCCTGCTAGAACTCTGGTGGCAGCTTCCTTCTACCCGTCTCTGGTTATCCCCCCTGTTAACCTACCACACTCAGCACCAACATTACTAAGACGTGGACGACAAATGTCTCGACCAGAACAGCCACTTACAAGTGCTAGCGAAGTAACCAACTGAGACACATGATCATACATGGTTCTTTCTTCTTCATCCAATAATTCTTTGTAGAGAATAATGCATTAGAATAAACTAAAAGAGACTGAAGGGCTAGAAGAGACTGACTAGAATAGACTAAAGAGACTGGAAGAGACTGAAGGGCTAGAAGAGACTGACTAGAAGAGACCAAAGAGACTGAAGAGACTTAAAGAGACTAAAAAAACTGAAGAGACTGTAGAGACTAGAAGAGATTAAAGAGACTAGAAGAGATTAAAGAGAGACTAGAACAGACTAAAGAGACTAAATGAGACTAAAGAGATTGTAATGACTAGACGAAACTAAAGACCAGAAGAGACTAAAGAGACCAGAAGAGACTAAAGAGACTGAAGAGTAGTGACTAGAAGCAACTAAAGAGAGACTAGAATAGACTAAGAGGAGACAAGAGAGACCTCGAGATACTATAGTATGCCCAAGTTGAGTTGGCACGACAGCAAGCGCGGTAAATGTGGACTGCATTTCAACTTTATTTATGTTTTTTATCCGCAGATAATGTACAACAGATGGAATCGCAAACTGGTGAGGCGTTCTTTTAAAACGACAAGATTAAAGCCGTCTATTCTACCTACAGTGTCCCAAGAAATATTCTGATATTAACAGGATTCAGCAGTACAGCACTACTAACTTGTAGCTAAAGAATAAAATTATCAATTGTTTCAGTTATATGAAAACTGATGAGATGATACACATACAAAATATAGTTGTGATCCGAGTTGAAGGTGGAGTGCAGCCTGAGTTGGTCCTAATCCTAACATTATACTGCATCTAGTAGTGAAGAAAAAGGAATTGGTATAAACACAGCTTTTTGACTAGCACACAAATAACCAAAAGACTTAAGTGTGGCTGTATCACAAGTTGCTAGCTAAATGATAGCTATATCACTCTGAAATGTATTGGCTATACGGCATTTGTTATTGAACAAGTAGACAAATAATCTTACCTACATCTTACCAGGTGGTCCTGTACCTTCGACGACACAACAGGGCACTCCGACTATCCTGTTTCCACACTAGCAACTTAAGCTAATCGAGATACAAAGCTAGAAATGCAGCAATCTGAAGCCTCTCATTGTTTACAAATTCTTAATGAAGACAGTCGGCGTGATTAATTGAGCCGTACCTAAAAGCGGGCGCGTTTTGAGCGGGGAAACCTGTGGTTTTGTCTATTACCGTAGACTTTTGAATTGAGGTTTGGAATAGCACTTTCTCTCCGGTTTTGGAGTATACTGAGGAAATATTTTTAAACGCTTCGGCGCGAGCTTTTTAACGGTGCAAACCCCAGATGCGTAGCTGCTTCCGTTCAAAGTTATTCAAGTTTTTTTTCTGGCCAACTCAACTTGGACATATAACTACAGTTATTTAGCTTTAGCTATATGGAATTATAACTCTCAAAATGAAGGAATAAGAGTGCAACTTACATTGAAGAAACCAACCTATATTTTGGTCAAGTAGCTAACTAGCTATTTTAAAATGTCCATTCGCTTTGCTTGTTCACTAATTATTGTCTTAAAATCTGTGACACTATATTGAAAGTAAAATTTTGTGTTAAAGAACGTACTACAGGTTCAAAACCCGCTCGTGGATTGTTCTATAAGTTTCATTTTTTTCAGGTATTCTAGCGACATAAGCGTCTACTAATACATAAGCCGATTCTTGAAATATACCTTCCATATCAAAGCCCCTACAGAAGTAGCGGCCACTGTGTTCCTTTTTCAAATTGTACAATGTAATAATGTTTCCTCGTATCGTTTTATTTTGGCTACTTAAATGAACACCGTTCCACATTACACGTTTTACACTACCACAATGAAGAGTTGCTGAACTACCTTCTTCAGCTTCAACCCAATTTGGAATAACTATCCCTACGATAACTATACGAGTCACTTCGATATATATCTGTATACTAAAATGCTCATTATTGGCCATTCCGTGGCAGTAATAATCTCCGCTGTCGTTTACTTCCAAATGAACTAATGTGATATTTTTGTCGCCTTTTATGTGTCTATTTGATACTGGTAAACCTATATTGCGAGGTCTAATGTCATAATTATGATGAAATGTCCAGTTCACGGGCGATGAACTACCGCAGTAGACATTTATTGTAGCCCCTTCAAAGACCGTGGCTCCATTTGGAGGTGCCATACGCTGAAATAACAAGTCTATCACACTGTAATTTCTGCCTACAACTAATGAACTGGAGACAAAATAGTACCAAGATAGTGTCCGAAATAAAGCGAGGTATCTGCACATTATTTTATTCAGTGAGTAAGTAGTCTAAGGAGCTCGACTGAACACGAATAGCGTGCACTCTTTCGATTTTGTGACATCAGTCAGATAGAGTACTACTAAGAAAGAAGCTAAAAAGAGAACTATAAGTTATAGTTATAAACCAAAATTGAGGTTTGTATGCGATTTATAAATCGCAATACAAACCTAATGATTTTGGTTTACAACTATTTTATAGCTCAAATATTAACAAACCAGCAAAGTATAGCGTTAGCTATCTTAGTAATTGTATTAAAGTACCCAAACTCTTCATTATTCCATTTTGCTTTGATCTGCCTTCCATCATAATTTTGGTTGCTAAGAACTATATCAGACTTTTCCTCGCTAATACATTTTCTTACGAGCATACCAGACTGTATCCGATTTATAGTTCTTAACGACAAGCGCGGGCTGCTATAATGTTATTTATAGCCCGTTACCCGAGCGACATCGCTTGTCGTTAAGAACTATAAATCAGATACAGTCTGGTAAGCTCGTAAGAAAATGTACTAGTGGTGCGCTCGAATAGCGCAAATGCATGGCGAGCGAGTAAATATATGAGTATGTATAGGTAAAGATGATTTGTGAAGGAAATCGCTAATTAATAGCAATGATTAGGCATGAAAAGTTAACAATAGCAGAATTACCTGAATAAACTTAGAAAGCAGTGGCAAAGAAGCGCAGCTTGACAAAGACTTCAATATTGTTTCAAGAAGAGAGTAGCTATAAACGTTTTTGTTGAAACAAAGTTGCGTAAGGCATTGCAAGGATTTTCCGTTCTCATTAATTGAAAAATACTGGAACTGTGAACGCTTTACCTAACGTACGTAATTAGAAGCGCGGGCGAAATTTTTGACGTACGCATACATATATATATCTGAAATCTCAATTGAACACGACTGAGAGTCAGCTTCGCTCGCTTCGCTCGCTCGCTGAATTAGCGGGGAAAAGTCTGATATAGTTCTTAGCAACCATAACTAGTGGTGTGCTTGAGCACAAATGACGAGCGAGCCTAAAGACTATACTATTTTTATATGAATGATTTTAACTTCTAACACTGAAGCTACTGATAAGGTCCAGTTTTTTTATTTAGCATACAGGGTAAAGGGATTTCAGTGCCATAGTAACAACTCTCTGCAACTGCTTGAATTGAAGGAAAAAACAACAACAAAACAATACACGTTATTTAAAAGTTTTCTTTGTGATATTCTTTAGCTAAGTTGTGGTTGTAACACACAATGCTTTGACACAACTGGACATGAACCTACACAGACTTACCTTCGCAGTAGTCTAGTGGACAATGTATTTTCAAGTAAATACTGTTGGCACGGCTTATAACCATGACAAAGAGCGCATTGACTTACCACCGCCACTAACTCGAATAGAAAAACTGCACCCACAAAAGAATTCAAAACGGTAAACAATTCAATTTCTAGGGTGATACGGGTACTGATCGATAAACCAGAGGATTCTGTTTAGTGCAATTTTGGGACGGGGTCGACCACATAACTAACACAAAAACGCGAGGGTCAAAGTACAAAATGACATACGTACGTCCAAACATATATACAAACTAGTGGTGTGCTTGAGCACAAATGGCGAGCGAGCCTGATAGCTAGGTAACATAAAATGTTACTATTTTTAGCTTACTTCATGCAAACACTATAATAGCAGTTATGACATTTGATTTTCAGCAAACAAATACAAAATCACTCTCTTACCTGATTAATGGTAACTTTTGTAGTATCAAACATCAACCATTCTGATAATCTCAATCACCAGTAACTCTTGAACAAGCTCTCAGCTACGATAAAAAATAAACCCGTGTTATTATTTGTAATTTTAGCCAACAAATACGGAATTACTACTTACCTCATTCTTGAGTATTGATAACTTCTGTAGTATCAAATTGAAGTTACTTTGACCATCTGAATTACCTTGAATTCTTGACAACAAGCTCTCACCTACAAAAACAAAAGACAATCAGTTTTAGTACACAAATACAAATTTACTTTCTTACCTCATTTTCTTGAGCAGTGGTAGCTTTGGTAGTACCAAATTTGAGCCAATCTGACTATTTGAATTTACCAGTCACTGTTGACTAGCTCTTAGCTAGAAAAAAGAAAGGCCAGAGTTAATTTTGCATATTTAGCTACAATAATATTGAATTGCGTACTTATCTCAGTTTCCCTCGAGAAGTATAGTAGCTTCCATAGCATAATACTACGGCATTCTGACTACCAACAGCTCTTGACAACCAACAACCGGCACTTCGTATCCCCCCATAAAACGGCGAAGTTTGAAATTAAGTCTGGAAAAGGGTCTTCAATGCCATAGTAACCTGTCGAATCAACTTTTTGTGTCTTGAAAACAAGCGTTTTAGCAGGAATTTTCTCATACTTTGGAGCTTAAGTATAAAGTAAGGTTTGCTTAATGCTGTAGTTTCAGAATAAACTGGAGTCAAGCCTAAATAGCCGTGTTTTTAGGAGAAAAACGTTCTACGCTCGCGCGTTTAAAGAAGATACGTACCATCCATACATACATACATATATATAACATATACCCGATTTTGCATTATCCACCCCTAATACTGTCTCGCTCGCTACGCTCGCTCGCCAATAAATTAGTGGTGCGCTCGAATAGCGCAAATGCATGGCGAGCGAGCAGACTCTTTTTACAGAAAAATAGGACAGAAATTACATCTAACTGTAGTGCACCGTATAACCCTTTCCATTCTCAGTTAGCATCAGAGAATCTAAAGTCTCTGATCCCAGACTAAGGATGTGGAACCCATGTGTAGTAACAATAACAGAATTACCTGAATAAACATCGAAAGCAGTGGCAAAGAAGCGCAGCTTGACAAAGACTTCACAATTGTTTCAAGAAGAGAGTAGCTATAAACTTTTTGGTTGAAACGTTGCGTAAGGCAGTGCAGCAGGATCCTCCGCGCTAGTTAATTGAAGAATACTGGACCTGTGAACGCTTTACCTAACTTACGTAATTAGAAGCGCGGGCGAAATATTTTGATGTACGTATACATACTAATATATCTGAAATCTCAATTGAACACGACTGATAGTCAGCTTCGCTCGCTTCGCTCGCTCGCTGAATTATGATGGAAGGCAGACTAAAGCAAAATGGAATAATGAAGAGTTAGGGTACTTTAATACAATTACTAAGATAGCTAATGCTATACTTTGCTCGTTGTTGATGTTTGGGCTATAAAATAGTTATAAACCAAAATCATTAGGTTTGTATTTCGATTTATAAATCGCATACAAACCTCAATTTTGGTTTATAACTATAACTTAATAGAGATGATCTAGCCGTCAATTTTATTGGTTGTGCTAAGGGCGTTTTATCAGCTACATAGCTAATCGGAATTTCTGTGAACTTCGAATTATTATTGAAAGGCCTTGAGGACTTTTATTTAAAAATGAAATTCAAAAGTACTAAAAAGCAGTCATTTTGGTATTAACACAGGAGGAGGAAGCTGTTGTGATTTCTAGTGACTTGACTTGAGTAGGGATCACTACTCCATAAGATGCTCTTGTCTCATTACAACAAGAGATAGAATTGTGAAGCTTGAAACATTGCTTCCAGTTACTGTATTAATAATGCAAATTGAATAATATGGCTTTTTTTTGGTTAAAATTACTTGGATACAGCTTACTGGGTTGTTTTTTTCTTTTTTGGTTCAGGGCTAGAATAACAATACTATTTGCTGGTAAGAAATTGATTTCAAGTGTTTTTTTATTGTAAAATGGTGGAGATGTTCTGTGGAGCAACAGTAATGAAATCAAGGCAGAAATTTTCCATCTGGTGTACATCAGCTGGTGCATTGATTGCTTGCTTGCCAAGCAAGCCAAGACAACTGGATCTAATTTCCCATCATGACACATTCATCTAGTTAAGGCAGGTTCAGTGTATCAGGTTCATATTTCTAAAACAATAAATTTGGACAATTAGGATTGATTGAGCATTATCTTGAGTAAATAGCTTATTATCTAGAATGTATGGTTGTTGACTAGTATTGCCAGCCAGACCATTTATCTAATTGTGGTAAACAGATTACTACATGTAATTAAACCCTTTTACAAGCACGTGAAGCTATCCCACTAACTTTGACATTTATCTTGACTTATCTTGACTTATCTTGACTTATCTTATGTAACTGTTGTTGTTAACTTAGGAACTGAGATAACTTACTAAATGTATCTCAAACTATTGTGAGCTGTTGACTAGTATTGCCAGCCAGACCATTTATCTAATTGTGGTAAACAGATTACTACATGTAATTAAACCCTTTTACAAGCAAGTGAAGCTATCCCACTAACTTTGACATTTATCTTGACTTATCTTGACTTATCTTGACTTATCTTATGTAACTGTTGTTGTTAACTTAGGAACTGAGATAACTTACTAAAATATGTATCTCAAACTATTGTGAGCTGTTACTGAAAGATAATGAAGGACAAAGTATTATTGTGTGTGCTTGTGGGATTAGCATGGGATTGTGGTAGAATACACATTTAACTAAAGACTTATGGTTCATTACGTTCCTTTCATCCATTCACTTAATCTGTTATCCATTCAGTTATTGCTATTTGTCCATCTGCACTTTAGTCCTTTTAGCTACAACACACAACTCCATTGTCCAAATTCCTTTAAATGTACTTTGTATCTTCCACACATCTATGCTTACCTATATATGCACTACATTTTTGTCTTTTTTGTCAGAATTACCTTGGTAAATTTACATTCAAACCTAAGAACTAGTCAAGGGAAAGCGAGGTTGAAACCTTCATTGCCTTGGGCTGGTATCCCCTGCCTTAGCGTTTACCTGCTAAGTAGGAGAGGTAATTCTCAGGTGGCAGCAATACCCAGTTCACTAAAGCTGATCCACAACAGGGATGATGCACATTTTCTAAATCCCCATTAACTTTATAATGCTATTACTTTACATATTTTCAGGTTATTTTACTTATATTGCTTTTCTTGACATCTCCATACTTCTCTCCCAGCTTCCACTCATCTAAATCTTAATTATCATGCTCTACACACCACTGGCCACTTCAGATTTCATTCTCATTGTGTTATTGTAATCGTATATTAATACAATATTTTAGCTATTGTTAATAAACAACTGTATGATTATTATTCATTGTAAGAAGATGTAACATAAGTATAGCTGTAAAATTACAAATTCAACTGAATATGTCGTTCATTATGTAAATGAAGATATTCATTTGCGCATCATATACTAGCATTAACTCCTTGTATACGAATGGATGGTGGATATATAGTAATCTTTGGGATGGAAACGGTGAAATATTCTGTTGTGATGGTTTCCTGAAACTTTACTTTAAAAGTTTCTCCAAAGTGAAACTGAAAGAAATGAAGAAATACTTTGCTTTTTTATCAATTGGATTCACAATTTGTAAAAGCTATATACATGTAATGTAATACGGGAAATACTTACAATATAGGAGCATACTTCACCAGCACCAATCTGAGAGGGGTGATAACGGCTTCTCTCAACTATAAGAATCCATTCAGTAGCATTTCTAATAAAAATTTTAATCATTTTTATTGGAAAACTCAATTAGCTACGTATTTATATGATTTGTGAGTTTAGTATTACTTTTGTTTTTATAAAATGGATTTTCATTGGAACTGAAACTTAATACTAAATGACACATTGTTCTAACATTATTAACAAGTGTTAGTCATGGTTGGCTGGTGATAATCTTGTTAGGTTGCTCTAGATGCAATATTATCTGATTCTGGTTCAAAATTCATGCTGTCAATAATTGAAAAGCCTATTCAATCTGAAATGATTAGTTTTTAACTTCATTTTCAAGGTGTGGCATAATGAAGTCATTTTTATTACTAACTACAGCTAATATTGTTATTACTATATATTATTAATTATTTATTATTATTTATTATTATTGTTATTATTATATAATAATAATAATAATTATTATTATTATTATTATTATTATTATACTATTATTATTATTATTATACTATTATTATTATATAATTATTATTTAGTAGTTTTAGTAGTTAACCCTCTCGTTCCCAAATTGTTTGGACGCGCGCGGAAAAATCTAATCTTCTACCGCGGAATAGTGCATTACCGTTTTATTTTTTTAACTCGATGCTGGCTGGGAAAACCCCATAGCAACCATATATCACTAAATAGACCAAGAGTTTGGGATTCCCCTCATTTTTTGATTGAGAAAATTTAATAATATTTAGGCCCTCTACTATTACTTTAAAAAAAAAAAATTTTTCCCCCAAAAATTCCACTTTTCCCATCAATAATAATAATAAAAAAATAGAAATAATATTGTTTGATGTACTTTATACCAATATTATATTAGTTCAACAATAAAATATGTTGTTTGTTGTGTGTGGTGCTGATTGTGATCATGTAGGAGACATCTATGAGTGTCCACAAGGAACATACGCCATTGGACGTCGAGCTCCACTACAAAACAATTTCATATACACAAAAACACCAACAACAAAGATATTTGTAATACAAACAACAAATTATTCATGATCCTATATAATTGCAACTTTATGATGTATTGTATGAGGTTTCATACAGGATTTTTGTTTGGGAAGGAGGGGGGGTGGGGCTCCGAGTGTACTTCGCCAGGTCCAGCATCTTCTCCTTCGTCAATGGAAGACTCTGCTCCTGTTGCCTTATCTGCGTCCTCTCCACAATCCCTCTTCACAATCCCTCTTCACAATCGGGTCGGTGACTGCATACACATCTGGTCCTAGTAGTACATTCTGGTAAAAAAAATTAAATTTTTTTGAAAATTTGAAATTGTTCAACAAACCACAACCCACTTTCAAATCTCAAAACTCAATGAAATATATATATATTATAGCTAAACAGCTTTCTCCATCTCAATATAGCTATAAATAAGTCCTTTCCACAACAGAAGCTTGCTAGTTTTCAAGAGAAAGACAAGAGAAAGACAAGCTTACATCGATCATCTTCTTGACTTCCATTGTCAGTGTCAGAGTTGACGGGGTCTGGTCCCCAACCCTGATACAGGGCTTCCTATAGCCCTAGATGTCGTCTCCCTCTTCTCCGCTTGATCCTGAGTCGCTAGAGTTAGTATCAAGCAAGTATAAAACTTCCACAGCACTGTAACTGGTAGACGCCATCTTTCCAAATTGACTTCGAAAAAAAAATTTTTTTTGCATAGTTACCTGGATCACACGACACGCTCACTTTTTTCCTGTGATGTAATAAGCATTAATACCTAAGACTGTACGTAATGGGGAGGCCCCCAGTTGAACTGGCGATTTTATAAAAAAAAAAAAAGACAGTAAGTCAAACCGCAAAGTCTTAGTCGGCAAAGAAGCGGTTGTTTCAATGTGTTATGGAAGGCTACTGGGCTCAAGCAATTTTTCGCTGCTTCTACAAAGCTCTGGAGATGACTGGATCCATAAATGAAGCTGCTGTGAAGAAGGTAACTTTTTTTAAAATTCGACGGAGAACCGAGGTTTTTTTTTTTTTGCCGAGGAAGAAATAAACGCAACTGCTGTGAGGTACTGTCGAAGCAGCCCTGGCTGAAAGCTATTTTAGATGCTTCTCCAATGCATTGGGCACCTGTGTATGCAATCTGAACGTTCTAGCTATAAAGTAACTATTTTTAAAAATTCGGAGAAGCCAACCGGTCTTCACCCGCTTTTAAGCGGGATTGGGAACGAAAGGGTTTTAACCCTACTTAGTCCTTCCTTCACAGCAATAATATAATTATGTCTGGGAGAGAATTACTTTTCGGTCTGGCGATAAATTTAAACCATGTAATAATAAAGCGTTTTCCATTGTAGATTGTTTGAGGATATTTTAGACTCTTGGGATGTTGTTGTTATTATCAATAAGTTGTCTAATTTTTTCTTTGATCTAAGCTTATCTATTGTGTTCTAATAAACATTCTTTTTCAATCCAATGCTAACATGTGTTTATTTTTTACACACTTATATGAGCTGTCCTACAATTTCAATTTCAACTTTACTTATAATTAATTAGCCTTTCTCTTGTACAGACATGCACATTTGTGACCATCTACAGGAAAACCAGGCACAATGTGGACTCCATAAAAAATTTTTTTGCACTTACAAAGTTGTTGGCATCCAGATATTGCGCCCTCTAAGTTTTATTGCCATAGTTTAAGTCGTTCTTGATATATTAAACCTAACTGTTCCTTTCCTATGCTTATTTAATATATTTTTAAGAAATTGATTGATCTTTTCTCGACATTTACATGTGTTGCGTTATGCCTGGTTTTCCAGTCTTGGGTCACATTTATCTCTCATTATAATTTCTGCTAATTCATTTCCCTATTCACTCAATGGTTTCTCGCTTTTATTCAGATTATTATATAATCACACTTTAGTTCTGTGACATTCAATTAGCCAGGACTGGTTTATTATATTATAACTGGCTTACCCCACTTGTTTTTTCTCAGATTCTTACTTCAAGCATAAAATAAACTAATCAGAAGTACTGTTGTGCTTGGGAGGAGAGAATCACGAGTTGTCCCTAGTAATTAGCTTTACTAACCTTCCTTGCCTACACAGAATCTCTGGTGGCAGACTACCTTTCCTAGTATTGCAACCCCAGGGTGACCCATCCTTCCACATCAAGTGTGTTTTAAGTACATACAATTCTGTTTTCAATCTCCTAATTGTGGATGCAATATTTGATGTTCTTGCCTTCAAATGTCTTTCACTAGTTAGCATGAAATTCCCATCCTTGTTCAGTAGGTACACCAGATGAAGGTTGCTGTAATAAGGACGGTTGCTATAAGAAACAGGAAGACTGTTGCTAAGCTGGTTGTTACATGAGCTTACCTAATATACTGCATGAAAAACAACATACTGTGAAATAGTACTGACTTATTGAGTCATTTCAGGGCCACCTAGCTACCTAAAATTACATTGTAAAGATATCTAGCCTGGAATAAATAAATAAATAAATAATATATATATATATATATTATATAATATATATATATGTTATAGTTATAAACCAAAATTGAGGTTTGTATGCTATTTATAAACTCCGAGACACGAGGGCGCAGCCCGAGTGGCGAGGATTTACAAATCGAAATACAAACCTAATGATTTTGGTTTATAACTATTTTATAGCCCAAACATAAACAACGAGCAAAGTATAGCGTTAGCTATCTTAGTAATTGTATTAAAGTACCCAAACTCTTCATTATTCCATTTTGCTTTGATCTGCCTTCCACCATAATTATGGTTGCTAAGAACTATATCTGACTTTTCCCCGCTAATACATTTTCTTACGAGCATACCAGACTGTATCAGATTTATAGTTCTTAACGACAAGCGCGGTCGCTCGGGTAACGGGCTATAAATATATATATATGTGACAGGCTCTGGACAAACCAGGAATTTCGGGCAAAAATTGAAATTGAGATACATATAGGCTTCAGAACTAAGTCATCGGAAAAATTCTTTCTTTCACCTATTTTTGTTTTTTGCAGAATTAGTCTTAGTGACGCTTACTCTAAGTCTATGCCAAGTTCAAGTTCTAAGTCTATGCCAGTTTCTGTGCGAGTCAAAGGTTTTACCCTCCAGTATTTTAGCACTAAGTTGAGATAAATTGTAGCTTTTAATATAAAAAACTCATTTTTTTTGGTTTGGCAGAAATGCCTGGTTTTCCCAGAGCCTGTCACATATATATTCTACCCTAGATATCTTCACAATATCTTTAGGTACATGACTACATGATATTTCACCTGTTATTTCACATGCTGTACTGCCAAGCTCATTACACCAAAACTAGCCACTTATCCCATTTTTACAGCTACCTTCCTTGGGTGCAGCCTATTCAACCAGGGTTAGAGCAGCTGCTAAAATATCAGCTGGGGGTGTGGGAGCCCTTTGAACCTATTTTATGCTATGAGTTACCAGTCCTAGTACAAACTACAGTAGTTAAGATTTCTAGTGTGGAATAAACCACTCTCAGGCTTTATTTTCACTCCCTGCCCCCCTCCCTCATGAAATATTTCACCATATCACACTCTGACTCATGTAATAAGTACTATGTATATATAATAATATAAACACACACACACATTTAGTTATAATTAATATCAGCTTCCAAAAAGAAGTTTGGTTTTATTTAATTTAAGAAGGGTATAATGGTTCATAAAGTCTGATTTTTTAAAATTAATGCTAATTCTATATCAATAAAGTAGCAATATAAAACTACAGAGGGGGAGGTGATGAAATTTCAACAAGAATAACCTCGTTGCAATGAAGCTGCTGAAGCCACCCTTGAACTAATGAATTAAGCTCACATGTAAGGGAAGCTTTAATTACATTGTTGAGTATGACTGACACTGAGGTAGCCCCTCTGGCTAACTATTGGCCAGGCTAGCTGTTCACTTATATATAAAACTTTTACAGACAGCTTATGTATGTGTTTAAAGAGATACAAAATGTTTCTACAAATGTTTCTATAAATGTAGTTACAAAGTACTACTGCTACTACAGCTTGTAAGTAAGGCATGAGTGCTAGCAAGCTGGCAGGTCAACAAGCTGGCAGGTCAACAAGCTGGCAGGTCAACAAGCTGGCAGGTCAACAAGCTTGAAGGTCACAAACTGTTACATCTTTGATACTAGCTTTTTAATTGCCTGTTATTTTTAGAGATGAAACATTGCCTTTGGCAGGGGGTTTGATCCCTGCAAACTCATCTTCCAACCTAGTACTTCTTGCAGTGTAACTGCACCATTGATCAAATTTTATGAATAAGTTATCATACTGAACATTTTCTTTTCTCTTCTCCCTATCCCCCATCCTTCACTAGGATTGTTAGTGTTTTGTGCAGCAAAACATAATGGAACGTTACACTTAGCGACTTAGTTGGTTGCTCAGCCACTTTGAACAACTTCCATCTTTGCCAATCAGTGTTTTAAACTTGGTGACATCAAAATTAGTATATTAATATGGAGGTGTAATAGCACCGAAATTTTGGTATTGGGATTAAGGGTGCTGGGACATAGCAACGCGCGCGCACCCGCACGCACTACAAATAACCACAAAAATCCGCCTTGCTCGCAATAGTAAAAACGACCGCTAACTTAGCTAGCGCGGGTAATTCAAAGCTTCCCGCCCACCAATTGATAAAACTAACCGAGGCCCCGCCCCCGCTATAAGTTGTAAAGAGCGCAGCTGTTTGATATTGTATTTCTTGGCTTACTTTATCAGTGTTGTTTCTCCCTAGAGCAGACACTGGCTCCCAGATTGTCTCCAAGCCTTGACAGGTAAATAATACCTCACTAATGACTCCATTATTTTAATCTTTTATTCTTGTGCAAAACTTCTTCCTGATATATCACTCTTTTTATTTTTATTTTACAGTATTGTGATGACCAGTGATAATTTTTATGAATGTATATGATACTTATTTTATATAAAAAATATTTTGAAATAGCCAGCTAAATATAGCTAGATGAATAGTTTGTGATCTAGCTAGCTAAGTAAGGATGAATAAACAAATGAAGTGAATAGCTAAGTACAGAAAACTGTACACAAACTGAAACTGTAGAGTTTTCCAGCAGCAAAAATGGTTCACTAATCTATTACAGGTACACACACACACTGAATATGCATCTAGCTAGCTTGATAAAAGGCTTCCCTTACCTGACCATGCCGAGATAAACACTATTAACAAGACTACAATAATCTCCTCACACTCGTTTCAGTAGGGCTTATCATCGAGAAGGGGAGGTGGCCAGAAAACTGGTTTGCTAACAGGTAGGCGCCCGAAAGTTAGAGAGCACCTGGAACTCACTTTCCCGCGGAATCAATTGAATCTGTTGTGGGTGTGGTTTGAATGCAATCAAGTCTCGGCCAAAAGATCGCGTGGACTAATTTTTAGTCCTGGAGTCTATTTTGTGTTTCTTCTCAGAAATTACGAGTAGAAAAGACTTCAAATTTCGTACACAGGCTGACTATGACCTTAGCTACAAAATGTTCGTTACGATTTTTTTTGAAAGAAAAAAATTCGGGCGCGCTGCCGCGAGGATCAAATGAGCACAGTCAACTAGACAAAACAAAGCAGAATTGAGAAAAAGTACAACGAAGGTTTTGAAGACAATCAACAAATGTAGCAGTATACGAAGAATGGGCTCGTCAGCGACTGCACCCGCGGAGGAGTTGTGGATTATATACTTGAGGCTGAGGAGCTCGTAACTTGAACGAAACAAGCTCCCAAGGCCCGTTCTTTTTATTTAGTTAGTCCATTAGCAGTACTCTTTAGGATCCACCCTTAGTTGGAGCTCTACAAACACCAAGAAAAAAGTTAGTAATCCCTAGCAACCAAAATCCAATTATTGTGAATATTTGCGTGGGAGTTGTCCCAGCACCCTTAATAGCAAGAGTGGAGCGAGAATATTTTCATGAACGGAGTGAAATTTCTCAAAATTGCTATTTATCTAATACCACAGTTTTCCATGCTATCTTATGCTGATACTATAGCCAAAGATAACAGTTCATTTCTGCTGCTGTATTATATTTCCGACAAAGAAATTTTTTCATCCTGGTTCTGCTATTATTCATACTTTTCTTACCATTGCTGAATAGCGTTTATCTGGAATTTCGCGGTGACATTGCCTAGCGGGTGAAAGTTCAGCAAGGTCGCGAAGAGATTGCCACGACCAATCAGATCATTATTTCAGTTACCCACTTCTGTGGCATTTCAAAATAATACCACACTTTTTTGTATTGAAAAATGACTAGGGTATGGCATTAAATAATGTAATAACACGTCATTAATAGGCCAGATCGTGGATGGTTTGGTAAGTGTTATCTTGTTGCGGTACTCTAACTACATAACTATCCACTAATATTACTGATGATATATGAAATACTATCTCCCCATCTATGCCCCTGCACAAATAGCGGCCACTGTGTTCCTTTTTCAAATTGTGCAGTGTAATAGTGTTTCCTTGTATTGTCTTATTTTGGGGTTCTATATTTACACTGAACCACTCAACCGGTTTTACGCTACCACAAGTAAGAGTAACTGAACTACCTTCTTTTACTTCGACCCAATTTGGAATAACTTCCCCAATGATAGCCACACTAACCACTTCAATATATATTTGTGAAATAAAGTAATGATTATCTGCCAATCCATGACAATAATAATCTCCAGTGTCTTCTATTTTCAAGTAAACTAATGTGATGTTTTTGTCCCCTTTTATATGCCGATTTGATATGGGTAAACCAATATCATAATTTGCCAGTTCATAATTGTGATGAAAAGTCCAGTTCACAGGAGATGTACTACCACAGTAGACATTTACTGTAGACCCTTGAAAAACTATTGCTCCATTCGGTGGTGATATATGTAGTAACAACAATTCTATTTTCCTCCAGTTGCTACACAAAACAGAAGTTAGAGAAGTGATAACTAGATATGGTATCCAAGTGGAAACAAAGTAATTCTGCATGATTTTTTTTTCAAAGAAAACAGCAGCACTCTAACTTGTATCAACGCCAATACCCGCGTGTACAGCCTACTGGATCACTAAAACGATCAAATCTCACTCTTTACCGACCACCAAAAGGTGTAGTCAGGCGTAGCCGACTCTTTACCTTCCCGTGGGGGTGGGGGAAGGAAACAGTCTAGTGGGAGCTGTAGCTCCACAACGAATTCGTAACGGAGTTACTACGGTGATGCCCAATCAGATTTTAGTATCGATAATTAGTAGCATTCCTTTGAGATCGTACTAATGAGCGAAAATTTAAAGTGAACATAGTTAGTGTGGTAGATAGACGTGAGTAAGCTTGTGGAAGAGACAACAACAACAACAATAGGTAGGAGCGAGGCGATGGTGGATAGTGCAAAATAGGGTAAGTCTTGCTTTACTTCAAATTATGAGATAACTCCTGCGAAACACTTGTTTTTCAGGTCCCAAAAGTTGCTGCACTGCTCGAGAAGATGAGGTAAGAAAGTAATTTTGTATTTGTGTGCAAAAATTGATTGTCTTTTTTTTGTAGCTGAGAGCTTGTTGTCAAGAATTAGAGGTAATTCAGATAGTTAAAGTAACTTAAATTTGATACTAGTTATCAATACTCAGGAAATTGAGTAATTCCATATTTGTTGGCTTTACAAATAATAACACTGGTTTATTTTTTTATCGTAGCTGAGAGCTTGTTCAAGAGTTACTGGTATTTGAGATTATCAGAATGGCAGATGTTTGATACTACAAAAGTTATCATTGATCAGGTATGAGAGTGATTTTGTATTTGTTTGCTGAAATAAATGGTCGTATAACTGCTATTATAGTGTTTGCATGAACATATTAACAATACTTTTTTATGTTACCTAACTATCAGGCTCGCTCCCATTTGTGCTCAAGCGCATCACTAGTTCAGCAAAGCGAGCGAAGCGAGCGGAGCTGACTCTCTAATGAGTCCGCGACATATATATATTTATTGGCGAGCGAGCGTAGCGAGCGAGACACTTACAGGGAAAACACAATTGAAATTCGGGGATGTTTGTTTGGACGTATGTATGTCATTTAGTACTTTGACCGTCTCATATTTTTGTGTTAGCTCGTTTTCGACCCTGTCTCAAACTTCACTTAACGGAATCCTCAGGTTTAGCGATCATTACTCGTAATCTGTCACAGTTATAAGCCCTACTAAACTGTATTTGCTTGAAAATTCTTTGTCCACTAGAGTATAACTACGAAGCTAAGCCTTGTGTAGGTATGTTCAGAAAATATTGTACCAAACGTAAATATTGCTACTTGTTTTTGTTGCTTTTTTTCTTTTTTTCTTTCCAATTCTGTTGCAGGGAATGGTTACTATGGCATTGAATTCCCTTTACCTTATACACGTACTTTAAACTTGATTTTTCTTATAGCTTGATTGTTGAAGTTAAAATTAATCGTTTAACAATAGTGTAGTTTTAGGCTCGCTCGCCATTTGTGCTCAAGCACATCACTAGTTAGGTCTAGGAATTGTTTTTGTTCTTGCGTGGGCGTACGTGTGCACATTTTCTCCTACGCGCTTGCGCGGGCCGGGTAACCTTCTTAGCAACATTTTGTTTTGTTTACCCGCCGCACGAAGTAGCCATGCCCAGTGAAACAAATTCTGCAAAAGAGAGACACAACGTTAGAAACGCTCCGTCATCAAGAGTTTTGAGGGCGTTAGAAACTCCAGAAGAAAAATTAGTAAGGAGAGAGCTAAGAAATGAAAAAGACAGGGCAAGGAGGAGGAGAGCTAAAACGAAACAGAAACAGGTAGCAAAGTAAAGAATCTTTCTTTTTGAAAAGCCATTAAATGTTCTAATTTATTTTAGACTACTATTCCTGAGGATTAGGGTAACCAGGAGTTCATCATAGAAAAAAGCTCCCACTATTGTTTTCTCACTATGACAATAATTGTAGCCACACCATGCATGCACGCATGGAACAGCTGCAATTACAGGGAACATGTATCGCTCGCTTAGCTATTTTGTGCTATTAGAGCGCATCACTAGTTGGCGAGCGAGCGAAGCGAGCGAGACAGTATTAGGGGTGGATAATGCAAAATCGGGTATATGTTATTGGCGAGCGAGCGTAGCAAGCGAGACAGTATTAGGGGTGGATAATGCAAAATCGGGTAAATGTTATATGTATGTATTATAGCCCGTTTCCCGAGCGACCGCGCTTGTCGTTAAGAACTATAAATCTGATATAGTCTGGTATGCTCGTAAGAAAATGTATTAGCGGGGAAAAGTCTGATATAGTTCTTAGCAACCATAATTATGTTGGAAGGCAGATCAAAGCAAAATGGAATAATGAAGAGTTTGGGTACTTTAATACAATTACTAAGATAGCTAACGCTATACTTTGCTCGTTGTTTATGTTTGGGCTATAAAATAGTTATAAACCAAAATCATTAGGTTTGTATTTCGATTTATAAATCGCATACAAACCTCAATTTTGGTTTATAACTACTAGTGGTGCGCTCGAATAGCGCAAATGCATGGCGAGCGAGTAAATATATGAGTATAGGTAAAGATGATTTGTGAAGGAAATCACTAAATAATAGCAATGATTAGGCATGAAGAGTTAACAACAACAGAATTACCTGAATAAACTTCGAACGCAGTGGCAAAGAAGCGCAGCTTGACAATTTGCCATTCAGTCTTTCGCCAAGAAGAGAGTAGCTATAGACTTTTTGGTTGAAACAAAGTTGATTCTCCGTGCTCGTTAATTGAAAAACGCTTTACCTAACTTACGTAATTAGAGGCGGGGCGAAATTTTTTGACGTACGCATACACACCTACATATATAAAATATATCTGAAATCTCAATTGAACACGACTGATAGTCAGCTTCGCTCGCTTCGCACGCTCGCTGAATAACATTATGTATGTGGAATGGTACGTATTTTAAACGCGCGCGCTGGGAACTTTTTTCTCCAAAAAAACACGACTTTTTAGGCTTGACTCCAGTTTATTCTGAAACTACAGCATTAAGCAAGCCTAACTTTATACTTCAGCTCCAAAGTGTGAGAAATTTCCTGAGAAAATGCTTGCTTTTCAAGAAACAAAAAGTTGATTCTACCGGTTACTATGGCATTGAAGATCCTTTTCCAGACTTAATTTCAAAACTTCGCCGTTTTATTGGGGGATACGGAGTGCCGGTTGTTGGTTGAATGACGTAGTATTAATGCTAGGGAAGCTTAATTCCATATTTGTTAGCTAAATATGCAAAATTAACTCTGGCCTTTCTTTTTTTGTAGCTAAAAGCTTGTCAACAGTGACTGGTAAATTCAAATAGTCAGATTGGCTAAAATTTGGTACTACAAGCGTTACCACTGCTCAAGAAAATGAGGTAAGGGGGAATGGAACCATTTTTGGGGTGTTTTGCTTATTTGGTCATAACTCAGTCATCCATGTGTATTTTTTCATACTTCAAGTCTTAAAATGATGAGTAAAACATCATCTTCAAGATGAACTACAGATATATCAACTTGGCCCCACCCACCCAAAGTGATCGGTTTCATCGTCCACTAACCCTTTACCTATTCGGTACGATGTAACCCCCATCAGATATGATCCTCAACACTCCAAACTTTTTTCACACATTCAGTATACTTTTATCTTATAATTGAATTGATACTTTTTGGAATTTCTCCTTATTTATTTTTTTATAATTGTTTTTGTTCAAAAATGTCCAAAAATTCTTTTTTTTTTGAAAAACTTGCATAACTGTAGAAAAAAATTTTTTTTTGAAAAAGTATCAATTAATTTTAAAGAGTAGAATATGAGCTTTAAGATGATATATAAACATAAGAATAAAAACATAGTGAGAGTAAGTTATGATGTACCGAAGTATGACCACTTTGGGAAAATGTAGTTATGAGATAATTGAGGTTAAACACGACACTTGTAATAACAGCTGACAATGCCTGCAAGAAAGCTTAATATTGCATACAATGAATATTTAGACCTAAATTAAGGTTTTAGAAGTTATCTTGATATATTGGTTAGACCAAGTTCCATTAAACGTTACAGTAACATCTGATGGGGGCTCGGTCGAATCGTTGGATGGGACGTCACTGCCGACACCAACCCCGTCAGAGTCAGCCTGATCATCATGACTGCAACTAGCCTCAGAATCTGATTCAGAGGATTCCTCCTCTGAACCACTTGACTTGGCATCATCATTTTCACTTGACTTTGCATCATCATTTTGATCTGACTCTGCATTGTCAAGTTCATTTGCTTCTGCCATGTCATTCCTATACACACCACCGCCATTCTCATTAGCCATTCTCATTAGCCTAATGCCCAGTATATAATATTATCTGCTTCAGTTGAACCAGCATCAGGGAGAGCTACAGAACTATTGTCTGACAATGGACTTGAGGATTTACTATTTCTTCTTCCAGAAGTAAACCCTATAGACCTAGGTGGTGAGCTAAATAATTTAGTCTTACTCACCGAGGGACGGGTAGCCTCTGAATCTATCCTTCTTCGTTTAGTAGGTGACTGTTGTTGCCACTAAGTGCCAAGGAACCCTTTAGGGCGCTTTCTACAAGTTCTCCTAGGCGTAGTTTCAAGAAACAACGAGAATAAAGAGAGAGCCATGCGGACACAAGTTCATGTTCCAATCAAGCAAAACAAAAAAAACATCGGCCGTGCGCACTCCCGCCTACTTCTACTACGTAATTGCTTGTTGCTATAGTCACTGAGCACTTCCTGTGTGCTTTAATTTGAACTATAAAAAGCGTAGGTTTGACAGAAAACAAAGAAATAGTCGATCGATAGAAAGTAACGGTAAGAAATAAAGTGAACGGTTCTTTCCCGGGTGATTCAATAACTGAAACAATGAACTAGTGTGTATAAAAAAATCATTATAAGCTGTAGAAATGTCCAATGGTCTTGAAATTTGGGATCCACATCCAGTAAGCCTGTATCTACAATAATAAAATTTAAAAAAAATTTTTTTTTACAAAAAAAAAAATGTTTCCATCCCCCTGGCTCAAATTTGGTACTACAAAAGTTACCACTGCTCAAGAAAATGAGGTAAGAAAGTAATTTTGTATTTGTGTGCTAAAATTGATTGTCTTTTTTTTGTAGGTGAGAGAGCTTGTCAAGAATTCAATATAATTCAGATAACTTAATTTTGATACTACTGAAGTTATCAATACTCAGGAAATTGAGGTAAGTAGTAATTCCATATTTGTTGTCTAAAATTACAAATAATAACACTGGTTTATTTTTTTATTGTATCTGAGAGCTTGTTCAAGAGTTACTGTTAATTGAGATTATCACAATGGCAAATGTGTGGTACTACAAAAGTTACCATTAATCAGGTAAGAGATTGATTTTGTATTTGTTTGCTGAAATAAAGGGTCATAGCTGCAATTATAGTGTTTGCGTGAACTAAGCTAAAACATAGTAACAATACTTAGTTTTATGTTACCTAACTATCAGGCTCGCTTGATATTTGTGCTCAAGCACACCACTAGTATGTATGTATGTATGTATGGATGGTACGTATGCTCTCAAAAAAACACGACTTTTTAGGCTTGACTCCAGTTTATTCTGAAACTACAGCATTAAGCAAGCCTTACTTTATACTTAAGCTCCAAAGGGTGAGAAAATTCCTGAGAAAATGCTTGTGTCCAGGACTCTACTCCTGAACAGAACGGCCCTGGCATCAGAACACTCGAGTCACACTCAATCCTAACTTACCTGACCACCCTTTACCTTTACGTATGCATAATGATATTCATTTCATAACGTGGTCCACATTATGTAATGTACGCAAGTGTAAGTCAATATCGTCGTCAACCTCTGTCAAACCGTGAAAGACACTTTGCGGGCGTGCACTCTTTTGTGCGAGCAGTGGGCAAGGCTGAAAGCTCTAACGGGCCATCGGCTGCGCTTACTGTATTTCGTTGCGCCTTGTTAAGTTGACATACCTGGTCCTTCGAGGGTTAAAGAAGGCCATCAGTGGGGCTGTACCTAGATTTGTGAAAGTCCCATTCATGGTCCTTCGAGCCGGATAGGCTAACTAAGTCTTTCTGGCGGCCCACAGGCCCGTAGCCAGAGGTTCGCATTGGGGAGTTCGGATTTTAAGACGCAAAAAGCCACACTTACTTTTGTTTCCTCGTTAATTCTTTTACAATACTAAAAAACAAAAGATAAGTGTACTAAAGCTTATAATTTGTTCTAGGTATTCTACTTCAAAACTATAATCTGTTGATATTCGAGAGAAAAGCGGTATTATTCTCATGTAACCAATACAGTGCATCATTAATACGCCTTATTCGTACACTACAAGTTATTTAATAGTACATCGTGTAAACTGCCAGTTCAAATTGTATTGGAAAAATCGCTATAACTAAGTGAAATAGCACGGGACAAAGTGAAATGCCACCGTAGCTTAATAAGAGTAAGTGCACAAGCATGCAGCTCTAGCCTTGGAATTGTACAGTTGTAGTTTCTAGTTGGAGACGTCATTTTTTAGAGCAGAAGCTATACCCTTTTTAGACAGAGTTTTTTCAACAGATTAGGAGGAGCCATCTATTAAAGCAAAATTCAAGAGAAAGTTTATCCCCTGAAGTATAGAGATAGTGACTGCATTATACATAGTAGCCACACTGTAAATGATCTTTAGCTTACTGTAGTCTCGTGCAATTTTTATATAGCTGGCCTACTATTAAAGGGTAACCGTGCTATTCAGGATTAATAGCACGAACAACGTGATTAAAATAACACGAGGCAAATCGGAGTGCTATTTCAGTAGCTTTGCGAGTGCTATTTCAGTAGCTTTGTGAGCGCTACTGATCCCTAATAGCACAGGTTACCCGTGCTATCACTCACTAATAGTAGGCCTGTTTTTATTGTTATTTTTATCATTTGCAGTGTAGCTACAATTATCTGTGCATTTCAGGTTTAACTTTCTCAGATACTTCCGGATAGCTCCCTTTCTAATCTGTTGGATATCCAAGGAGCTGAATGTTTATTAGGTCACTTGGACTCACACTAGGCCAGAAATAGCAGATGATTCAAGCGCTGGTTCAGCACGATTGAACAGATGATAACATTCCAATAGTTATATGTGGGGTGTGGCTAAAATATTTACTTCCGGTCACTCTAAAGGGGGGTTCGACCGAACCCCTCGAACCCCCTCTGGCTACGGGAATGGGCCCATTCCTACCTCAACTACTCTCCCAAGCTTCCTATGCTTCTGACTGAGGCCACTTCTCTCTGTAGCAGCTCTGGCACTCCTGTCATTGCTGCTCGATTGAAGCTCTACCACAGTCAACCTCCACCTAACTCTCTCAATTGACCTTAGAGAAGCCTCCCGTGTCTCTACTGTCTCTTGATTGACACTGCTAAGTTTTCCGCTCACAGCTTGCGCAACTCCCAAGCTACCAACAAAAAACTTCCGCCTAGCTTCTAAAGCCTGACAAAGCTTCCATCCAGCTTCAAACTTCCAAACTCATCAATCACCAGCATGACAGAAAACAACGGTGGCCTTGAAGAAGACTTGACAAGCAGAGGCCTTTCTCCCAAGGAACTCCTCTCCTCTAACCTCTGGTGGTCTGGACCACCATGGTTGAAGTTTTCCCCGGACTCCTGGCCCTTCCTGCCTCTCCCTGGGGAACCTCCACCCGCCCCCCCCAGTCTCCTGCCTGTCAGTCACATGCGTACATGACAGCCAGGAGATGGAATTCCTCAAAGATCTGACAAACCGATTTTCGTCCTTCCATCATCTGACCAGAGTAGTCTCCTGCCTGTCAGTCACATGCGAACGTGACAGCCAGGAGATGGAATTCCTCAAAGATCTGACAAACCGATTTTCGTCCTTCCATCATCTGACCAGAGTAGTTGCCTGGATTCAACGATTCCACCACAACTCCAAACCCTGCAAAAATGACAGACAAATTCTCCCAGTCCTACAACCCAGTGAAGTCTCAAAAGCTAAGAAGACACTCATCAGATTGGCTCAGCAGTCTTCCTTTGCTGGTGTCTTCTCGCTCATCCGGCAGGGGAAGACATTGCCAAAAGGACACTCCCTACGTCACCACCTGTTTGACATCAATGATGAAGGACTCCTCACAGTCACCAGCCGAGTGAGGAAGAAAACCGACACAAGTCAACCACTTCAACTGATCCTACTTTCCTCCAAGTCTCGACTGACCAACCTCCTACTCCGGACATTGCACAAGACATATGGTCATCCTGTGATTTCCGCCCTCAGCTCCATACTTGGCAACACGTACTTCATCCCTGGTCTCAGAAACCTTCTCAAGGGAATCTCGAGATCCTGTGCCAACTGTCAGAAAGCCTACAGCCAGACGTTGTCTCATCAGATGGGCCTTCTACCGGCCATCACCGACGGAAGTTATCTTACTCCCGGCCACTCCCTGATAGGATGCCCACTCTGAGCTCCTCCAACTCCAGACTCTCCACAGGGCAAGATCAGCCTCCTTTGTCGATGGAACCTAGTATCCCGCCTCACATCCGACCTTTGGAAACAATGGCTTGGCTCCTACCTCTCCTCCTTAGCCGTAAGAGCGAAATGGATCCAGCCTGGCAGGCCGCCTCAGGTTGGAGATGTCGTCTTCGTAAAGGATGAGACCTTGGTGACTAGACAGTGGCCTGTTGCAGTCATCACAGATGTCTTTCCTGTAGACGATCGACAGATCCGTGTTGTAGAGATGAGATGCAAGGGCAAGACCTACAGGAGGGCCACCGAGAGACTAATCCCACTCCGAAGAGAAGAAGCAGACTCTTCCAGCCACACCTCATCGACTGATGAGCACCGCCCCACTCAGCTTGCTTTTCAAGAAACAAAAAGAGTATTCTACCGGTTACTATGGCATTGAAGACCCTTATCCAGACTTAATTTCAAAACTTCGTCGTTTTATGGGGGGATACGGAGTGCCGGTTGTTGGTTGTCAAGAGCCATTGGTAGTCAGAATGCCGTAGTATTAATGCTAAGGAAGCTACTACTTCTCGAGGGAAGCTGAGGTAAGTACGTAATTCCATATTTGTTAGCTAAATATGCAAAAATAACTCTGGCCTTTCTTTTTTGTAGCTAAGAGCTTGTTGTCAACAGTGACTGGTAAATTGAAATAGTCAGATTGACTCAAATTTGGTACTACAAAAGTTACCACTGCTAAAGAAAATTGAGGTAAGAAAGTAATTTTGTATATGTGTGCTACAATTGATTGTCTTTTTTTTTGTAGGTGAGAGCTTGTTGTCAAGAATTCAAGGTAATTCAGATGGTCAAAGTAACTTCAATTTGATACTACAGAAGTTATCAATACTCAAGAATGAGGTAAGTAGTAATTCCATATTTGTTGGCTAAAATTACAAATAATAACACTGGGGGTTTATTTTTTATCGTAGCTGAGAGCTTGTTCAAGAGTTACTGGTGATTGAGATTATCAGAATGGTTGATGTTTGATACTACAAAAGCTACCATTAATCAGGTAAGAGAGTGACTTTGTATTTGTTTGCTGAAATCAAATGTCAAAACTGCTATTATAGTGTTTGTATGAAGTAAGCTAAAAATAGTAACATTTTATGTTACCTAACTATCAGGCTCGCTCGCCATTTGTGCTCAAGCACACCACTAGTATGTATATATATGTGTATCAGAGGCGGATCTAGAGATTTTAAAAGGGGGGTTCTTTTTTTTTAAGCAATAACCATGCCCAACTAATAGTTTGAATAGTGCTAATTAAAGATTTAGTTATAACATAATTGTAATAAAAGTTACAGTGTCAAAATTAAATAAATAGATTGCTGAAAATCAATAAACAAATAAATGATCACAAAAGAAAAATATTGCATTTGCTACAGTTGAATTCTGCGATTACTAGCTACTTTGAACTTATCTACAATGTCATCTAGATCTAATTGAAAGTCCTTGTGTACACTCATTAATACTAAAGCTGATAGCCTCTCCTGACCCATGGTACTCCTTAAACTTGTTTTTACCCTTTCCAGGGTGCTATTTGCCCTTTCATTTTCACATGATGTGACTGGTAATGTGCAAGCAATCCTTAATAAAGTAATTATATTAGGGAAAAACTCTGCATCACACTGTTGAATTGTCTCTCGCAAAGAATATGGGAGACAAGTTTGGTGAAGCCACTTGATTTTCCACCTTGATAATTCAGTATCTACTACAGATGGATTTGGCAGGTCATCATGATAAAACTTGATCACTTCATTCAAATTTAGTGTAGAGTCTTTGCAAAGAAAAGATGGAACTAAATACAAGAGTTTGGAAGCCAGTATTTGTTGCTGTCCAAATCGCTCCTGCATTTCCACAATTAAGTGATCAAGCAAAGGCAGTGCAACTGTTCTTCTGAAGTAATCTTCAGCTGAACTGTATTGTACAGTGTCACGGCCCAGTTGACGACCAACAATTCTAGGGACTTGTGGTTCTGCACCAATACTGCCAGCTTGAGATTTAGCTTGCTCATACCACAAATGAAGTAATTCTTCATTTGCTCGTATCAACTTCAATTCTTCAATTACATCTTTAATCTTTGAGTATGCATAAACCACATCATTTGTTCTGTACTGTAGTTTAATACTCAAAGGCTTAATAACACTCATACAATTCATTGTTGTAATAAAAGAATATATAAAATTAAAGTTGTTATAAGATTTCAAGAGACCATTTGCTGTCACTATAGTCTTAGAATCCCAATTCATATCACCATATGTATCATCACAACTAACTATTGCTAACATAACATCATGCAAATATTTGAACAATTCAAAGAAACATTCATAGGCTTCATGACGATAGACCCAGCGAGTTCTGCATAAATCTTTAACTTTCTTAGATTTAGTTTGCTTGTCTATTACTAACTCCAAAAAGCTTTGCCTTTTAGGACTGTTTTTAAAGAAAAACGAAGACTCAGTAACAGTACCATTCATATTTCGTATGGACCGTAAAGAACACGCTTGGACTATGCACAGATTAAGTATGTGAGAATTGCAGTGAACATACAATGCTTTATTGTTTTCTCTACTTAATATTCCTTGAACACCATGTCTAGCTGACATATTCGAGGCCCCATCATAACCCTGGCCTCTGCAATTCTCCAACTCCAAGCCGTATTTCACTAAAGTACTCTTTATATTACAAGCCAGAATTTCTCCAGTAACTCTGTCAGTGGATATGAAATCCAAAAATTCTTCACGAATGGATTTGGTATTATCTACAAACCTCAAGACAATGCTAACCTGTTCTTTATTTGATACATCAGTAACTTCATCACAGAGAATTGAGTAATATTTAGCTTCCTTAATTTCACCTAATATTCTATCTCTGATGTTGTCACCAATTATTTCAATTATTTCATTCTGTATAGTTTTACTGGAGTAAATTGCATTCTTTGAAGCTTGATTGAAATGAGCTGCAAGAACAGTATTACCACATTGGATACTGTAGTTTAGTATTGCCATAAAGTTTCCCTGGTTGCTACTGAGATCGCTAGTTTTATCATCTCTGTGACCACGTAGAGCAATACACTGTTTCCCACAAAGATGTATTGCAGAAGCTATATGCTTTATTATTGTTCGGTTTTTGGCTATCTCCTCTGTCCTAATATTCTTTAGCTGATTATCAATAGCTTTTTCAGGTGCAGCATTATTAGTTTTTAAAGCCTCTGCTTGAGTCATAGACAACTTGTGATAATGTTTAGAATTATGAGAAGAAAACCTACTAGATTTTTTTGTCCAGTGATTAAACTTCTCGGTAACAAACTGATTTAAATTTTCTTTAGTTGCAAAAAGAACACAAGGCAAGCAAAACAACCCATCTTCCTCCTTACTATACACAAACCAAGGATTGTCAACTAAATAAGAATATTGACAACTTCTACTACAACCATCAAGATATCTACCAGGAAATTTAAAATCTCTTGATGGTCTAAAATGATTAATCAAAATAGCATATTTTTTTGAAGAAGAAAAACATCTCACATCAGCTTGAGATGTTGATTTCAAAAGTAATCCAATGTCAGCACAGGACTCATCAAAATCACTAGAATACCTTAAAGATGGGCCAGGAGAGACTACGGCGATAGTACTATTGGCACAATGTTCCATTACGGAACTTGCATTATTAACAATTACGCAATCCAATGACATGGTTGAACAAGGTGGTACCATAGCTGGTTCAGGCACAGAGAATGATTCAGACCCTGAGGATGGACCAGGCACAGAGAATGATCCAGGCCCTGAGGACGGACCAGGCACAGAGAATGATCCAGACCCTGAGGATGGACCAGGCACAGAAAATGATCCAGACCCAGAGGATGGACCAGGCACAGAGAATGATCCAGACCCTGAAGATGGACCAGGCTCTGATTCTGGTTGAGGGACTGGAGAGGGAGTGAGCACGACAGATTGACCAGGCGTTGAGGAAGATCCAGCAGTTAAAGAGAGAGCAGGCTCAGCAGGCACAACAGATGGCTCGGGCTCTTCCTCACCCTCTTTATCAAGACTCAATCTGCTCCTTCTGATATATACATATATATATAATAATTTATATATTATATATATATATATATATATATAATCATACATTAAAATACAAAACCATGCTTTGATAAGATTATGCTAGTCTCAGAAAGTAAAAAACAACAGCAACAACAACAACAACTTACTTTGCAGGAGAAGAACAGGACTTTCTAAAAAAGCAATGTAATTTTCTTTGGCTCATGTTGATCTTGAGGTGCTTCCACCAATTCGATCACTACTACCAACCAGTAAACCTAGAGCTTCAGTGACGCCTTACCAACCGTGTCGATTTGCCAACTAAGCGAACGGCTCGGGCTTCTCGTTTTAACAACCGTGTCGATCTGCCTATACTACAAACGGAAGGCTTGGGCTGAAAAAGCATAGTCGGTAAGGTTTATAACACTGGAAATGACTAAAGGTAACAGTGCAGCGAGGTGGGGATAAAGAGCAAGTAATTTGGGGTGTGGCAGTGTGTAAAAGGGGGGTTCGGACGAACCAAGTCGAACCCTACTGGATCCGCCACTGTGTATGGAACGTATGCCCTTTAAACGTGCGCGGGTGCCTTTTTTCCCCTAAAAACACGGCCTTTTAGGCTTGACCCCACTTCCTTCTGGTACTACAGTTTTAAGTCTTACTTGAAACTTGGGCTCCAAATTGTGAGATAATTCCTTCGAAAATGCTTGGTTTTCAAGTCCCAAAAAGTTGCTGCGAACGGTTACTATGGCATTGAAACCCTTTACCAAATGTAATTTGAAAAACCTCGTCGTTTTGGGGGGCTGCTAAATGCTGCTTGTTGGTTGTCAAGTGCCGCTGGTAACTAGAACGGCTAAAAATATAAACCAAGAGAGAGCCACTATTACTTGGGAGAAGCTGAGGTAAGTACGTAGTTTTATATTTGTTAGCTAAAATTACAAAAAATAACTCTGGCTCTATTTTTTTTTTGATAGAGCTGTGTAATTCCATTTGTTAGCTAAAAGTACAAAAATAACTCTGGCCATTCTTTTTTGTATCTGAGAACTTGTTGTCAAGAGTGGCTGGTAAATTCAGATAGTCAGAATGGCTTCAATTTGATACTACAGAAGTTACCACTACTCAAGAATAAGGTAATTTTGTATTTGATTGCTAAAATTAAGGTCTTTTGTTTTTGTAGCTTTGAACTTGTTGTCAAGAAGATAGTTAGAATGGTTTTACTACAGAAAGTACCAATACGCAGTAAATTTAGGTAAGTAGTAACTCCATATTTGTTGTCTGAATTACAAAAATAACACTGGCCTGTTTTGTTTTTTTTGTAGCTGACAGCTTGTTCAAGAGTTACTGGTAATTGAAGCATTCAGAATGGCTTAAGTTTGATAATACAGAGGTTACCATTACTCATGTAAGAGAGTAATTTTGTGAGGCTGGGAGGTTACTTTAGAAGAGAGTCAGCGAACACAAGTATGCTGTGAACTGGTGACCGAATGGCATAGCAGTTCATGCCTGGGATACAGGACACAGTGTGAATTGGGATGGAACAGAAGTAGTCGAACAAGAATCCAACTATTGGAAGAGAAGAACTATAGAAGCCATCTGGATCCCAGATCCAAACACAACAACAATTTGGATTGTGGGGCTAACTTTGAACCAGATGTGGCTGGCTCATCTGGAATCCACTTAAAATAGCTTACAGAGTATCATCATTTATTATTTGTTATTGTTTGTTCTATTTTACTAATTTATTTGTTTGTTTATTTTATTTTATTTATTTGTTTTTTATTTTATTTTACTTTATTTATTTTATTTATTTTATTGTATTTATTCATTTATTTATTTTAATCGGTTTAGTCCATATTTTCTTACTTCTTTTACCTCACTGCACATTCATCCAATTACCACTGCACATTCATCCAATTACCACTGCACATTCATCCAATTACCACTGCAAATTCGTCCAATTACCACGTTTCATCTCCTCAATATCATCCTACTTATAACCAGATCATTGTGTAAACTCTTAC